>Ga0105240_10005522_pt1 | contig 18841 bp, 9 predicted proteins | sample KBSC54metaG_FD_80426 | JGI IMG/M metagenome (GOLD analysis project Ga0105240, IMG submission 80426) | Corn rhizosphere microbial communities from Kellogg Biological Station, Michigan, USA - KBS C5-4 metaG | ecosystem: Host-associated > Plants > Roots > Rhizosphere > Soil | place: Michigan, USA... | reverse complement strand
CTCATTGGGCGATGAATACCGAGTACACCGGCCCAATTGAAGTCTGGGGTCACGCGGAATTTCCAGACCACGGTCTTTGGGATGTGCATGGTTCGTTCAAAACCGAGGCCCTCTATGCCAATGGTGTGCGCATGAGCGTGAGCGGGGACTATCCAAACGGGATCAAGTTCTATGGATCGAAGGGGTGGATCTTCGTCTCGCGTGGAAACGAGCAGGTGACGAAGAGCGATCCGGCAGCGAAACTGAATGATTCTACCGCTCTGGCTGCCAGCGATCCCGCGATTATCAAGTCGCAGATCGGCCCCGATGAGATCCATCTATATGAAAGCAAGGAGCAACACGGCAACTGGCTCGAGTGCATCATCAGCCGTAAAGAACCAGTTTCGCCGGTTGAGATGGGGCATAGAGCGTGTTCCACCTGCCTGATTCATGACATTGTAATGGTGTTGAAGCGCAAGATTTATTGGGACCCCGCACGAGAGCGCTTCAAAAACGACGATGAGGCGAACAGCATGCTGTCTCGTCCCCAACGAGCGCCCTACATGCAGTCGTACGCGCCACAACTGGAAACTTGAACTGGCCGCAAGAGAGCCAGAGACGCTGCAGCAGGACAAAAGATTCGCACCAGGATGTTAGCCCTCTCATTTGGGCTCCGGAAGCGGTTCCGCTTCGTCTCAAACCGATTGACAGTCGTGTTTTACCGAAGCTAATGTCTCTGGGACTAACCAATTAGTCCAGGGTTCAAACAAAAGCAGTTTCCCCGAAGTCGAAGTACCCTTTCAAGGAGGTTTTCATGAGACAGTCGTATCTCAAGCCGGTGGCGACATTCCTGTGCCATTTGCGGGTTCTAGTTGTTCTGGCGCTCTCTCTGCTTACAGTCGGGGCCTTTGCGCAAGGCGGCGGCAACGTTGCCATCACCGGTACCGTTACCGACGCCAGCGGGGGAGTGCTGCCCAACGCCAAGGTGATCGTAACCCAAAAGAACACGTCCATTTCTCGTGTCGTCACATCGAACGGCACAGGCCAGTTCAATGTCTCCTCGATTCCTCCGGGCACCTACACAGTCAGCATTGAGGCAACTGGCTTCAAGAAGTATGTCCAGGACGTCACTCTGCTCGCTGACCAGATTCGCGACATCGATGCCCACCTTCAAGTAGGTGAACAGACGCAGCAAGTCACGGTAGAGGCCTCCAGTGTTCAGGTGAACACCGTCAGCCAGGAGCTGAGTCAGGTGATCGAGAGCTCGCGGTTGGGCGATCTGCCTCTGAATGGCAGAAATGCCGCCGACCTCACGCTCCTGGTGCCCGGCGCCGTATCGGCAATCGCCAACAACTCGGGCGCATTGCAGGGCGATACAAAACAGGTCCCAGGTGCCGAAGCCATTGCAGTAAACGGCGCGCGCCCCGATCAGATCGGATATAACCTGGACGGCGGCAACATCGAAGACCTGATGAGCAACACGAACGATCCGTTCCCGTTCCCTGACGCTCTACAGGAATTCAGTGTTCAAACCAACAGCTTCGACGCACAGTATGGAAACAATGCCGGCGCTGTCGTCAACGTCGTCACAAAGTCGGGAACGAACCAGTTTCACGGCGATCTTTTCGAGTTCGTCCGTAACGGCGCGTTCAACGCTCGCAACTATTTCGCCAACAAAGTCGATCCTCTGAAGAGAAATCAGTTCGGTGGCACAATCGGTGGTCCCATTCACCACGATACGAGCTTCTTCTTCTTCGGATGGCAGAAGACGATCATTCGCAGCGTGAACAATGCCACGAACGCCATTGTTCCCACTGCCGACAATTTGAACGGGAACTTCTCGCTCACCAACCCCACAACCGTGATCACAAATCCGTTCACACATGTTCCGTATGCCAGCAACGCAGCAATTGGCCCCATCGATCCAGTGGCGCTTAATATGGCCAAATTGCTGCCGGTTCCTGCGGCTGGCTCAACGAGCGGTGTCGTAACCTTCGGCACGCCGCTCCAGCAGAACTTCGACGAATATATTGCCCGGGTTGATCAGGTGCTTCGCGGCCAGGACCGCCTGTTCGGTCGTTTCTATCTCAACAAGTACCACCACGCGCCGACCTTCGACGGAAAGAATCTGCTCACGGCAGGCCCGGGCTCGACGGTGAAAGCGCAGAATTGGCTTCTCGGGTATACCTGGGTTATCTCACCGAACCTGGTAAACTCCACCATCATTGATTTCGTGCGTTCGGCTTCAGACCGCGGGCAGCAGGGCGGACCGGGTGGAAACGTGCCAGACATGGCGACATTCGGTTCCAACATCTGGCAGTTGCCCACGCCGCAGAGCGGCATCCGGAATTTCGGAGTCTCCGGCGACTTCACTCTGGGCAGCTTCACCAACGCGAAATTCATTCGCAACACCTATGACCTCCGCGAAATGCTCAGCTGGACCAAGGGCAAGCACACCATGAACTTCGGCGTCGATGTGGAGATGGATCAGTCGAACATCCGGAACACCGACCTCGAGAACGGCAGCTTCAACTTCACCAACGACGTCACCGGCCTCGCCTTGGCCAGCTTCCTGCTCGGCTATCAACACACATTCAGCCAGACCTCAGGCGACTACTCTGACTCGCGCGAGAACCCCATCGGCGTCTTCGCAAGCGACAAGTGGAAGGTTTCCCCGCGCCTCACGCTGAACTATGGACTGCGTTGGGAACCTCAGCAGGTCATGAAAGAGATCTGGGGACGAATCGAGCAGTTCCGCCCCGATGCATACGCCGCGGGAGTTCAATCCAGTGTGATCCCCTCAGCACCCGCCGGTCTGTTCTTCGTCGGCGACAAATACAACGGCGTGGGCGTACCCGAACGTGGAGAAACCGGCGACTTCAACAACTTCGGTCCACGCGTGGGATTCGCATGGGACATGAGCGGACGGGGAACGACGGTCATCCGCGGCGGCGGTGGCCTCTTCTATTACTCCAGGCTGCCTGGACTCTTCCTCAACGACGCCGCGATCTCGGCGCCGTTCAGCCTGCGCATCGACCTAAACGACTCAACTACCGGCGCATCGCAGATTGGTTCGCTCTCTGACCCGCTGGCAGCTTATCCCACCTTCACCAGCGGCTTCCCACAACGCTATACACTCAAGAATGCTCCGAAGGACGCTGCCTTCGTAGCGAACCCGACAGTTTTCGGCCTGCAGCCCGGCGTGAAGTGGGTGACACCAGAAATCTACGACTGGAACGTCACTTTCGAACATCAGTTGCGCGCCGACACGGTAATGCACGCCTCCTACGTGGGCACGCGTGGCGTACATCTCCGGCAGGACGTGAACCTGAACCCTGGCATCTACACGCCTGGCAGTACCGCATCGCTGCAGGCGCGGCGCCCCTATCAGCCGTTTGGCGTCATCTATCAGAACCGGAACAACGGCGCCAATGGATACAACGGCCTCCAACTCGACCTGGAAAAACGAGCATCAGGAAGCGGAACAGGCATTCTGAATCAGATCACCTTGCTCGCCAACTACACCTACTCGCACGCGAACGATTATGGACTGTCAGAAAACGGCGGCATCACCGATATCGGGTCCAGCATCGGATCCGGCATGTCGTTCTACGATCCACGGCAGCACGCATTCGAAACCGGACCGGCGACATACGACCACAGACATCATTTCGTAGCCTCGTACGTGTGGAACCTGCCCAAACTCAACGGTTCCAATGCGCTCGTCCGCAACGTTGCGGGCGGGTGGCAATGGACCGGCATCTACTCGATCACCACCGGCGATCCGCTCACCATCCTGGCCGGAACAGATCAATCCAAAACAGGCAACAACATCGACCGCGCAGATTACGTCGGGCCTTCAGGTCAGTTTGGCAAGTCGCCGTCAAGCAGCCGCGGTGGGTGCACTGGAGTGGCTCACTGCTTTGCGTGGCTCGACCCGGCGCTCTTTGCAAAGCCGGCTGTGGGAACCTACGGCAACGTCGGCAAAGGAACCTGGCGCGGACCGACTCTCTGGAATGTGGACATGGGACTCATCAAGAATTTCTATCCCATGCCCTCGCATGAGAGGCTAAGCTTCCAGTTCCGCGCGGAGCTATTCAACCTGTTGAACCACCCGCAGTGGTCTGATCCGAACGTAAACTTCTCGAACTCCGCTTTCGGCAGCACGCGTTCGACAATCGGCACAGCTACTGGCAACGTGGCGACCACAGCGGACTCGCGCATCATTCAGCTCGCGCTCAAGATGATGTTCTAAGTTGCAACCGCTGTACTTTGTCGGGCGATAGCCAGTTGGCTATCGCCCGATTTGTTTTCAGATCCAGCAGCGCACATACAAATCCAATCAAAAAGATACTTCCATCGTCCGAAATACATGTGGCGCGACGATGCGATGTTGAAAATGAACGCACTGTCGGGCTCTGAGGTGCTACAAGTTAGGACATGAGTCCGCAAGAACAGCTTCTTACTCCTCGTGAAGCATCACGCATGCTTGGGATCAGCTATCCCGCTATTAAGAAGTGGATACTCGATGGGAAGTTGAAAACTGTCCGCACTCCGGGCGGCCATCACCGGCTGTCGGCGGCCAGCCTCCGTCCATTCCTGCAGAAAGATCGAACGAAGTCGGAGATTGAGTCACGAGAACGCTACAGGCGCGTAAGTGGACGCAATCAACTCGCCGGACGAGTTGTCAGCGTGCGGATTGAGGGCCTTATGGCAGAAATCATCCTGGCAATTGGAGACGCTCACGTCACCGCAATCATCACGGCAGAAGCAGCTCGAGAGCTGCGCTTGAAGAAGGGTGATACGGCAGCCGCCCTCATCAAGTCGACAGATGTGATGGTTGAGCGACTGGACGACAAAACAGATTGATTCGCCATAGTTCCAGTTTGACTGTAACGATTAGGACCATATAAATTCGATACATGCCGGAAACCATCCCGGCGAGCGGCCCTCCCCTCAGTTCGACACATCGCATGCTTATCCTCAGCGAGCAACAAGGGGCCGGCTTGTCCAAATTTCAAGAAAAGAAGCGCGCTCCATGTTCAGGCATATTCTGACTGCGACAATCATCGCGGCAGCGTGTGGGCTCGGCGCGAATGCCCAGATGGCCGCGGACCTGCGAGGCAGAGTGCTCGATCCATCGGGGTCTGCGGTGGCGAATGCAGCCATCGAGTTGACCCGCTCCGAGACCAACCTCCATCTCTCCACGCGCAGTTCTCGCTCTGGAGATTATTCATTCACGAATCTCACTCCGGGCGCCTATCGGCTGGATGTGACTGTGCCCGGATTTGTGCACCTGACTCGATTCGGAATCGAAGCAATCGTCGGCCAGACTGTAAATGTGAACCTCAGGCTGACACTCGGAGGAAGCCAGCAGACGGTGAGAGTAACCGCAGATGCGCCGCTTCTGCAGTCTCAAACGAGCAATGTTCAAACCAATATCGCAGGTTCCACAGTTCTTGCGATGCCGCTGAACACCCGAAATTTCGTTCAACTCGCAACCCTGGCGCCGGGGGTTGAACTGCCACCAGGAACTCTGCTGCCTCGCATCAATGGAGGACGGCCGAGGACGAACGAGTACCTTTACGACGGCATCTCGGCCCTTCAACCGGAACCGGGGCAGGTGGTCTTCTTTCCGGTTCTCGACGATATTCAAGCGTTCACCGTTGAAACGAACAACGTTCCCGCGGAATTCGGGCGCTTCAATGGAGGAGTGGTTAACGTGGCCACACGCTCCGGCTCCAATGATCTGCATGGAAGCTTTTTTGATTTCTTTCGCCACGAAAATTTGAACGCGCGCAATTACTTCGCTCCCCCCGATACAAGAAAACCTGAGTACCGGCGGAATCTCTACGGAGGAACGCTGGGCGGCCCCGTAATCCCCAATCACTTGTTCTATTTCGCTGATTACCAGGGAGTGAAGCAGCTGATCGGGGTGACGAGAATCTCAACTGTGCCTACGTTAGCGGAGCGGCAGGGCATTTTCACCGGCGAAGCGCATATATTTGACCCTGACTCGACCAACATTGTGAATGGCGTTACAGTTCGCAATGAGTTTCCAAACGATGTGATCAATATCCCGTTCGATCCGGTTGCACAGGCACTGCTGGCCCGTTTTCCGAGTCCAACGAATCCCGCGGCAAGAGCCAATAACTACTCGCGAACTGCGAATGATGCTGACCATCAAAACCAGTTTGACTTGCGAGTCGATGCATCACCAGCTACGCATGGTTCGGGCTTCGTTCGCTACTCGTACTTTCACGACATTGAGCAGCCGGTCACTCCATTGCCGGACGGCAGCGGCGCAATCTCCGGCTCTGTGCTGGGTACGGGTGGAGTGGCGGGGCTCTCAAACGTACTGGGACAGCAGGCCGTCGCCAACGAGACACACACCTTTTCGCCGCATCTGCTCGCCGATATGCGCTTGGGCTACACACGCCGGGGAGATAACATCAGCGGCGTTACGCTCGGCGACACAGCGTCGGCAGCTCTCGCCATTCCGGGCATTCCGACCAATGCGGCATTCGACAATGCGCTCCCACTGTTAACCTTCTCAGGATTTCAGCAGATCGGTCCTTCTCCTAGCACCTTTTCTCAATACCAAACTTCTGTATGGCAAACGGTTAACTCGATCGCCTATACAAGAGGTCCGCATCACTTGAAGATCGGTCTCGATTTTCGCTGGTATCAGCTCAATGCTGTGGCGCCTCCGAATCCAACAGGGTCCTTCTCGTTCACAACCACCGGTACGAATCAGCAGGGGGTCACAAACAGCGGCAATTCGATTGCGAGTTTTCTGCTGGGGCAGGTTGATACATTTCAAATCGATCTTCAGGAGAGTAAAATTTGCCCCCGTGACCATATCTTCGAGTTCTTCGCGCAGGACGACTGGAAGCTGAACGGCCGCCTCACCCTCAATATGGGAGCTCGCTACACGTTGCATTATCCGTCGACAGAAAAGAATGACCAGGGCGCAGTCTTCAACCTGTCATCCCAGCAGTTGGACTATCTTGGCAAAAATGGATTCCCTCGCAGTGCGCGCGAACTGCACTACGGAAACATCGCTCCACGAGTTGGCCTCGCTTACACGCTGACTCCAACCACCGTTTTGCGCTCCGGATTGGGCATTGTGTTCATCGATCAATCTGGAATCACCACGCCGTTTACCACTCCGCAATTCCCTTACATTCAGAATGTGCAGCAGCGGACTCAGGACAATCTGCGACCCGCGTTCGTTCTCGCGCAGGGGCCATCGGTCGCTCCTATCCCGCTTACACCGAATGCGGGGCTTGGCCAGAGTGTCTACACGGCCGACCGCAAGGCAGGATCAGGGTACGTGCAGCAATGGAATGTCGCGGTGCAGCGAACCATTGGAAAGAACCTCTCAGCTGAAATCGCTTATGTGGGATCACATATTGTGCACGTTGGAATACCAGACTCTAACCTCAACCAGCTCACGACCGAACAACTGGCGCAAGGCCCGGCACTGCTCGATAAAGTGGGTAATCCATACTACGGGCAGATTCCACCGTCGAGCTCGATCGGCGGGACAACGGTCACGGCAGCGCAACTGATGAAGCCCTATCCTCGATTCCTGAATGTGGCGTTGTATCGTCACAATACTGGGCAAAGCAACTACAATGCCCTTGAAGCGAAGTTGGAAGAGCGGCTCGCCCGCGGTGTTTCATTCTTGTTTTCCTTCACCCGTTCGAAACTCATTGACGATGCGTCGGCAGTATTCTCGACAACGGTGCTCTCATCGCCCAATTCAAGCAGCTTGATCGCCGCAGACACTTACCGACCCTGGCTCGAGAGAGACTCATCCAGCGGAGACATGCCGAATGTGTTGTCATTCAGCGGCACCTATGATCTGCCCGCCGGTCGCGGAAATCGCTTCGTCCCGAGAGGCGCCGCAAGTGCAATTCTGGGCGGGTGGCAACTCAACGCCACCATTTCATTGCAGTCGGGTATGCCGGTGACGATTACGCAGGCAACGAACTTCAATTCTTTCGCTGGTTTTTCGATTCAGCGCCCAAACCTGATTAGCAAACCATCGCTATCGCCTGCTGAGAGGACGCCGGCTCGTTTTTTCAATACAAACGCGTTTGCGACTGCTCCGCAATTCACGATAGGGTCTGCATCCCGCAACCCGGTGCGCGGACCGGCATATCGCGATATTGATCTGGCATTGGTGAAACACATCAGCATCAGCCATGAAACGGGAGTCGAGTTTCGCGCAGAGATGTTCAATATCGCCAACACCCCGGCTTTCGGCCAGCCGAATGGTAGTTTCGGTTCTGCTTCATTCGGCAGCATCACCAGCACGACAACGGATCCGAGAGTGATCCAGTTCGCAATTCGATTCAGTAGATAGGAGATCGCATGCGTTGTTGCGCCGGACGAATTCTCAGCTTTCTTGTGTTGACGTCACTGACAGTTCCTATCGTTCAATCTCAACAAGGTTCAGGTGCTGCGTATCCCGGTGCCCGCTCCGTTATGGATGCGCACAATTGCTATCCGTACTCTGAATGGTGGAGCAGCCGGATAGATCGTGCTCTTTCAGCAGGCACTCCGGTCGCAATTGAGCAAGACCTTGGCTGGTACACCGACCCGAAAACGGGACGAAGCTGGTCTGTGGTTACGCACGGTGATCCCATCACTGGCCGCGAACCGGTGATGGAGCATTACTTCTTCGATAAAGTGCGCCCGATCGTTGAGCGAGCCTTGCGCGATGGTAATCACGGGAACTGGCCGCTCATCACCCTCAATCTCGATTTCAAAGACAACAAACCGGAGCATCTCGCCGATGTACGTGCGTTGCTGCTGAAGTATCGGGCGTGGATTTCGGAAGCATCGAAGGGCAAAGACCCGAACGCTATTCAGCCGCTGCTGGTCCGACCAATTCTTGTTCTCACAGGAGAGCCCGATGCGCAGCAGAAAGTGTTTTACGATCAACTCGGCCCAGACGATCCCGTGCTTGCCTTCGGCGCCATACATAGCGAAGGCAAGGACTATCACGCCGCTCCTGATGTGATTGATTCAGAGAGGGCGACCAACTATCGTCGCTGGTGGAATAACCCCTGGCGCGTCGTGGAGCCGGGAGGGCAGCAGCATGCAGGCGCGTGGACACCGGAGAAAATGCACCGTCTGCAGGCGCTTGTAGAACGCGCACACGCCAACGGGCTTTGGATCCGTTTCTATACGCTCGATGGCGCTACAGAAGACGAACTTAGCTGTCACGGGTGGTTTCATAGCTACAATTTCGGGAACCTCGCCGCAGCACAAGAGCGATGGCGAGCCGCTGTGGAGGCAGGTGCCGACTACATCGCCTCCGACCAATACGAGTTGCTAGCTGACCAAATTCGGAAATCTAGCGCTAACGGGAAGCGTGCTTCTCGTTAGCGCAACGGGTTGGTAGCGGAACAGTTCACCAGAGCCTGCCCAGCCAATCAGGTGACTTCGCGACCCGAGGTTAAATGCGATGTTCCTTCCAGAGGGCTTCCATTTGCTCCAGCGTGCGGCCTTTCGTTTCCGGAACCATCTTCCACATGAACAATGCTGCCACGATGCTCATCACGCCATAGATCCAATAAGCGAAGCCGTGATGAAAGCGGCTGATCAGGTAAGGATTTTTGTCGAGAATCGGAAACGTCCAGCTAACGAGATAATTGGCGATCCACTGTGCGGCGACCGCTAACGCCATAGCCTTGCCGCGAATCTGGTTGGGGAATATCTCACTGAGAAGCACCCACGTGACAGGTCCCCAGGAAACGGCAAAACCTGCCGTGTAAACCAACATACTTACCAGAGCGAGCATGCCTTTGCCGCCGACCCAGAAGGCTGCACCTAGAGACATCATGCTCACTGCCATGATCAGCGCTCCAATGATCTGGAGCGGTCTGCGACCGAATCGATCCACGGTCAGAATGGCGACTACTGTAAAGGTAAGGTTGACCGCGCCGACAATGATCGTCTGCAGCAAAGAAGCGTTAGTGCTCATGCCCATGCCCTGGAAGATGTCCGTCGCATAGTAGAGCACAACGTTGATTCCGACGAATTGCTGAAACACCGACAGCATGAGACCGATGAAAATGACAAGACCGCCGAAGGAAAGAAGCTTGCCTGAGTGGTGCTCGCTGAGCGAGGCACGAATTTCTGCAATCTCCTTTTCGCTTTCTTCCTTGGTCACCAGCTTGCCGAGTACCTCGCGCGCGCCTTGCTCGTTTCCTCGTAGCATCAGATACCGGGGCGTCTCAGGCACTAAAAGCAGGAGGAGCAGGAACAGACCCGCTGGAATACTGCCGGAGAGAAACATATATCGCCAGCCAATGGAATTGAGCCAGACGTCGCCGCTGCCTGCTCTCGAAATTCCGTAGTTCACGAAATAAATGACCAGCATTCCAAAGATAATGGCGAATTGATTCCATGCCACCAGATTTCCGCGAATTTTAGGTGGCGCGATCTCGGCGATGTACATGGGCGACAACATAGAGGCCAACCCCACGCCGATGCCGCCAAGAATACGGTAGAAGACAAAGTTGGCCATGTAACCGGGGCCGCCATGCCCAATGGCGGCGAAAGGAAATTCGGGCGCCGAAGCACCGAGCGCAGAGAGCAGAAACAGCACCGCGGCAATCACCAATCCGCGCTTGCGGCCAATGTTGGTGCTCACCCAACCGCCGAGCAGCCCGCCGATGATGCAGCCAATCAGCGCGCTTGATACGACAAAACCCAGAAGCGAGTTTGCCGCGTTTGCTTGGGCCGGGTTGGCCAGGTCGGTAAACCTTGGATCGACGAAATAGGCCTTCAGGCTGCCGACCGCGCCGTTGATTACGGCTGTGTCATATCCAAAAAGCAGGCCGCCCAATGTGGCAATCAGGGTGAGCAAGATTACGTACGGGTTGATTCTTGACATGCTCTTTCTCCAAACACTCGACTATACAAACCGGATTGATGAAAGCACAAGTAATAAATCGGTTTATTTAGGATTTGTTGCTCTTCCCGGCCTGACAGGAAGGCTCCGCCTCAATGGGCTGAGCACCCGGCCGAGTCGTGGGTTCGCGGAGTGCTCCCAGCCAGCATCAAACAGTACGAGGCTTTCCATGCAAAGAAGAGACTTTCTCTCCACCCTTCCGACTGTGGCGGGCATGATGATGGTCGGTCTCCGTTACGCCAATGCAGCTGCCACTTCAAAGAGCATCCTGGAATATGGCGCAAAGCCCGACGGCAGGACGCTAAATAGCAAGCCGATCCAGCGCGCCATCGATGCCGTAGCTCAGTCGGGTGGAGGCACGGTCAACGTGCCCGCGGGCAACTTCCTCACGGGCTTGATCGAGTTGAAGAGCGGCGTCACTCTGAACCTCGCTGAGGGAAGCACGCTGCTCGGCAGCACCTCGATGGACGACTACAAGTCCGACTCCCCTGCCTTCGCGCATGGAGGCCCAAATCCGCGGCATCTGATCTTCGCCATGGACGCGGAGAACGTGACGATCTCAGGCGCTGGACGCATCGACGGCCAGGGCCAGAGCTTTTGGGAGCCATCCGGAACTCCTCCTTTGCCCGAAGACCAGCAGTGGAACGCGGTAGCTTCGCACGACCTCACTCCAAAGAAGGGCGGACGTGTCAGCCCGTTGATACAGTTCGTCAACTGCCACCGCCTCACTGTTCAGGATGTCTACATTCAGAACTCGCCTGGCTGGACATTGCACGCGATCAATTGCGACGGTGTGGACATCCACGGAGTATCTATCAAGAACCCTGTGAACGGCCCAAACACCGACGGACTCGACATTACGGGATGCCAAAACGTGAACATCGACAATTGCACGATCGATACGGGGGATGATGCCATTGTCCTGAAGAGCGTAAATCCCTTTGGCCCAGAACCGCGTCTTGTAAAGAACATCAGTGTTACGAATTGCCACCTCTCAACGTGCTGCAACGGATTCAAGATCGGCACGGAGACGGAGGGGGGATTTGAAAACATCACGTTCTCTGATTCCGTCGTCTACAACAACGATGTGCCTTACAAGGAGCGCGTCATTGCCGCCATTGCCCTGGAGGTTGTGGATGGCGGTTGGATCGACGGTGTCGTCGTGAAGAACATCCAGGTGCAGAGGGCGCGTACTCCGATTTTCATTCGCCTTGGAAATCGCAAGCAGGTTCACGATTATCCGCAACACGGATTGCGCAACGTAAACATCGACAATTTGCAAGCAACGGGAGCGCTGCTGGCGAGTTCGATCACCGGACTCCACGGAATGGAAGTACACGGCGTGACGTTATCGCACATAAGCCTTGAAGACGTGATGCAAGGCCGCCCGGAGTGGGCGAGTCGCGTTGTGCCGGAGAAGGACACCGGCTACCCTGAAGCGCGGATGTTCGGCATGTTGCCGGCATCTGCATTGTATGTGCGGCACGTTCGCGATTTGAATCTCAACGACGTGACTTTCAAAGCCACTCCAGGCGAGAGCCGACCAGCGGTGATCTTCGACGATGTGGTCGGCGCACGTCTTTCGCGAGTCGAGAGTTCGCCGATTAGCGGAGGGATGCCCGTTCTGCTGCAGAGCAACTCGCACGACGTAAAGGTGCTCAAGCCGGCAAACTAGGCCATCAACGACTTGTCGACTGATTTGAACTCATGGCGCAAAATTCGCCGGTGTGCATGGGTCGTATCCCAGCGATTGGGCGCTTGCAGGTGTCGGCGGCGACGGTGGTGTCGCCCACGGGACAGCGTTGAAGTCGAAGAAGTCCAGCAGATCTGGTTGAGCTGCATCCCGCGGGGTAAGGTGCGCCGAAGGACCAATGAAGCGATTCTCGACAAACTTGATAATCGCGGTGTGATCCATGGGGATGTGCGAAACATAGTGTTTACGGGTGAACGGCGAGATCACAATGTTTGGCACGCGGAAGCCAATCTGAGCGGCGAATCCCTGGAGTGCGGGTGCGTCCGCAGGATTTGCTCCAGGATCGGTAGCCTTGAGATCGCAGTGCAGCGTCGGTATGCCATCGGTCGGCGCGCATGGGTAGTACGCGTCGGGGTTGACTGCGATCTGCGCGATATCCGGAATGGTCCCGAGAGTAGCAGCGGTGAAATCGTTTGAATGTCCCGGAACGGGAGGCACGTGATCGTAAGGGCCGCCACCCTCGTCATAACTGAGGAAGAAGACCGAGTCCTTCCACGACGAACTCGCCATGAGTTCACCAACGATGTTGGCGACCTGAGCCTGGCCATTCAGGATCGATTGGGTAGATCCTGGATGTTCATCGGTGTGCCCGTAACCTGCCTCAATGAAGACGAAACTGGGTAATGTCCCGTTCTTCAGATCGTTGGCGTAGGTCGGTATGAGAGGCGCGATATGCGTAGGATCGATGCAGAAGGAATTCTTCGAGTCGCCCACAACACTGGATGGTTGCGTTGGGGGGGTGCATGTACCGGTTGGATTCCCATTGATGTAGCGATATGAATAGGTCAGATTAGAAAAGTGAGTAGCTGGATAAACACTTCCGCCGGTGCCGAGACAGTCATCATCAGTCTGGCAGAGTCCCTCAGTGACGGTGTAGTAGATCTTCCACGAAACTTTAGCCTGATCCAGTTCCTGGAAAATGTTCGCGATATTTAATTGCGGCAGGTGATCGTTTCCTCCCGGATCTTTGACTAATCCCTGCGTTGTGCCTCCTGTGAACGTCGCAAGCCTATTGGGAACACTCTTACTGGCAATAGGCGAGAACCACCGATCGGAAATGGCGAACTGAGAGGCCATGTAGTAGTAGTAGTTCAGGAAATCCTGATCGTAATATCCCATCGCTCGCTGGCCCGTAAGATCAGTGAATTGGCCCGAGCAAGTTCCGCTTGTGGCACAGCTGTTTGCAAAGCCAGCTGCAGTGTGCACAAAACCACTCATCTGTATGGGACGGGCATCGAGGAAGTCATAACGGTTGACGTCTCCGTAGCTGGAGAGCCAGTCAGAGGATTCGTCATCTACGCAGGCACTCTTCAATTTGAATAGCGGAAATGCTGTTCCTGCGTCGTCGAGATTGCTGACCGTGGTCAACTTGTCATCGATCCCATCCACCGTGTAAGTGACTCCGTCATCGCCCACGTTCCACCCCTTTGACGACCTGTACGGATTGAGCATGCCGAAGTAGTTATCGAAGGAGTGGTTCTCCTGAAGCATAAAGATGACATGATCGATGGATTGCAGGCTTCCGGCGGCGGTTACGGTTACTGACGCTGAAGCAGTCGCCGTGCCGCCCGCTCCGGTTGCAGTGGCTTTGTATGCAGTGGTGGCGGACGGCGTGACAGCCTGAGTTCCGCCTGCCGCTTGCAGATCGTAATTGCTCCCGTCAGATCCAGTCACACTCACTTGCGTTGCGTTGGTCGCTACGACAGTCAGAGTGGAGGGATTGCCCGCAGTGATGGTGGTAGGATTCGCCGTAATGGTGACGGTTGGCGCTGGATTCGCGGTAACCGTGACGGTGGCCGACGCTGATGCGTTACCTCCCGGACCGGTGGCTGTCGCTATATACGTCGTAGTCGCTGTGGGACTCACCTGCTGTGTGCCACCAGCCTCATTCGTCAGCGTGTAGGTGGTGCCATCACTTCCCGCCAACGTGACCTGAGTTGCGTTCACGGCCGTAACCGTCAACGTAGAGCTTCCGCCTGCATCAATGGAGGTGGGATTCGCCACGATCTGCACCGTGGGCGCAGGATTCGCTGTTACGGTGACAGTCACTGTTGCACTTGCGGTTGTGCCGCTGCCGGTCGCTGTGGCTGTATATGTGGTCGTCGCCGACGGACTGACCGGTTGCGTGCCTCCCGTTGCACCGATGGTGTATGTTCTTCCGTCTGAACCGCTCACGCTAACTTGTGTCGCATTCGTGGCAGTAATGGTGAGGATGGACGAACCACCTGCGGTAATCGACGTCGGCGTCGCCGCGATCGTGACCGTCGGAGTGGTCGAGCCTACAGACGACACGGTAATCGTGGAGGTCGCCGTTGCCGATCCGGCGCGACCGGTAGCAGTGGCTGTGTAGGTTGTGGTCGCGGTAGGGTTCACGGTTTGACTTCCGCCTGCCTCGGGCATCTTGTAAGAGGTGCCGTCAGATCCGGTAATGGTCACCGTTGTGGCATTGGCCGCGGTTACGGATAGCGTCGAAGCGCCGCCCGCGGCAACTGTCGTCGGGTTGGCTGAGATACTTACTGAGGCTTTAGCTTCGGTTACCTTGCCGATGACGCCACCGCACCCGACTGCGAAAACCAAAGAAGCAAGAGCCCAGAATGCAAGGGACACGAATCGGCGAAGATTGCGGAATTGCTGCGGCACAGGAAAGCCTTTCCCCGTCTGTCGCTCTACCGAAGCGCCCGGGACAGTTTTCCCGCTGTGAGAAGAGCGCAGTTCTCTACGCACTTCACTGCAGGGCTACTGGAAAAGTTTATGGAATGAGATGAGATGAAAGTATGAGACTCAGTGCTTCGCGGCAGGTTCGACGAATCCACCGACTCCAAGGGCATGGTAATTAGATTCAGAATGTCAGGAACTGAGATGTCTGGATCAATTCAAAAATTGCGCATCGATGGCGGGAATCAGTCCCCTATCCTGAAAATTCCTGTCACGACAGGGCTGTCTTTCTTGCCCGTGGCGCTCGCAAAAGCTTTAATCGTCAACTCCGTCCCCTTCACCATAATCGGTGCGTGATAAACAGTTGACTCGCTGACTGGTTGGGAGCCATCGACCGTGTAATGCATGATTGCGCCAGCGGTACTGCAGTTTAACGAAACCTCTGTATCCTTTTGAAATACACCCGGAATTGGAGAAAAGCTCGGTTCAGAAGTGACCTCATCGAGATGAGATCGCTTTGCAACAGAAGAGGCACTGCGCTGGGGCAGAGGGCGCGCATGGATGCCGAGCATCAGTGAACGAAGATAATACCTTTGGAAATCGTGAATCGGCCACCCCTGGTAATCCTCGTTCCAATCCTTCAGAAGCGCCTTAACATCCTGAAATGATTTGAGCAGCCTGGCGGCGCGCGGCTGGCGCACCGCAGCAACAAGAAGCTCGATACGCGGCGTATTCAGGTGATCCGAAATCAAGATATTGAAGAGTCCTTCGGATGGGACAATCAGCGTAATCGAACCCGCGCGCTTTTCAAAATCGCGAGGCTGCTGCTTTTCGGAAACGTGAGAAACAGGTTCAACCACGTACGAATACGTTCCGTTGGATAATGCTGCAGCTAATCCGGCAATCTGGATCTTGTTGCCGGGGCCGATCACAGCTACAGCCTCGTCATGCGACACACGTGATTCTGCTTGCTGTTTGCCGGTCTCAACACCGCTCTGTTTCCGTTGCGAAACCGCATTCACACGATCGAGCAGGTCGACGGCAATCGACAAGGGCTTCCGATACAGTGAAGGCACACGGAAGCCGCGCACACAATCCTGCGGTGTAAAGCATTCGTAGAGGATCCGCTGACCATCCGGCAATAGGACGGTGATTGAATGATCATGCACGCCTTCTCCAGGCTGCAAAAGAGACCCGGGAACAAGTGCATCCCCTTCTGAAATTGAGGTGTTGCCGCCGTCTACATGCCACGGCCCAATTACGCGCCAGGCAATTCCGAATGACGTCTGCTCGGGGTGCTGAGCGCCAAGCCTCAGCGGTGAAACAAGCAGTGCAGTCGCAAGTAAACACTGCAGGGCGAAATTGATACGCGTGCCTCTGGCATGCGAAACAACGAGTCTCCTGTAGATTCGGCAAGCTGCATTGCACATCGGCTTGGCTACCATAGCTGCCCTATTTTGCCGCACTGGCCCTCTGAAAGTCGATTCCCTGAGAGTTAAGCAACCGAAGCTGTGCTTGAAGTCATCGAAGGCAGTGTGTCAACCGTAGAGTCTTTCCGACGTTTGTGTCTGAATGGCACGCGTCAATTCCTGGTGCAGGATTCCCTAGTGCAGGATTAGAAAATCTGAGTCGGTCCCCCATCTTTTTCGCTGGTCAGGACCCTGTCGGGAAGCGACATGCAGGCCCGCTCGAAATCCTCTCTGGCACTCTAGCGACGTGATCAACGTCGCTTTGCTGTCTTGCTCTGCTCTGTGCTTCTTCGGTTGACAACGTATTTCATCCTTCTTGTCCTTGGTGCAGGTGCTTGCGCATGTCTGAAGATAATTGTTCTTTTGCGTTTTCGGCCGGTTGTTCAGCGTTCACTCGTAAGAAAACCTCGGTGCGGATTGGAGTGTTCTGCGCCTTTGTTCTGGCAATATTTTGTCTGCCTGCCAGGCCTGTGTTAGCTCAATCTCCAACCGCGGTTCCAGTTCTGACCTGGCGTTACGATCAGACTCACGCGGGACAGAACACGAGCGAGACAGCGCTCACGACGTCTAATGTGAACCCGGATTCGTTCGGGAAATTGTTTAAAGTGAAGGTCGATAGCACCGTTTATCCCCAGCCTCTGTACGTCCCGAATCTGAAGATGAGCGACGGCCAGACACACAACGTGCTCTTTATCGAGACCTCGAACGATAGTATCTATGCCTTTGACGCAGATTCGAATGGGGGATCAAACGCAAATCCAATCTGGAAAATCAGTCTTGCCAGCACCGATCACGGCGCAGGAGCGGGAGCTACTGCTATTCCGTGGCAAGACACCGGTTCGCCCGATGTAGCGCCAACCATCGGAATCACCGGCACTCCGGCAATTGACCAGGCGACGAACACGATGTACGTGGTTGGATCGACGAAAGAGAACGGCGTCTACTTTTCCCGGCTTCACGCGATCGACATCATCACGGGCGCGGAAAAAGCGAACAGCCCCGTCAATATCACTGCAACGGTTCCTGGCACAGGAAACGGCAGCTCCGGTGGGCAACTGGCGTTCAGCCCGCTCTGGGAGAACCAGCGACCGGCTATTACTTTGTATAACGGCTATGTATACATCGGCTACGGTGCGCATGGCGATAACGGACCCTGGCACGGATGGCTGTTCGCGTATAACGCCAGTACCCTCGCGCAGAGCGCGGTGTTATGTCTTTCTCCCAACGGATCGGGGGCCGGCATTTGGGCATCCGGCGCAGGTTTCCCCATCGATGACGGCGCACCGGGCGGACGAATGTTTCTGGTCACTGGAAATGGCACTCGATCCACAATTCCTCCATTCGACGCAAACAGTGAATACGGCGAAAGTGTCATCGCGCTCAGCCTTGCAAACGGCGGCCTCAAACCGATCGATGCATTTACGCCATTCAATTATCAGATCCTTAACAATCATGATTGGGATCTCGGCGCAGGCGGGGTCCTGATGGTTCCAGATCAACAGGGCACGCATCCTCACGTGCTCGTCCAGGCAGGTAAGGAAGGGCGCGTTATTGTGCTCGACCGCGACAACCTCGGCGGGTATGCAGCCGGTGCTTCTTCGAACACTAACGCGTTGCAGGATATCTCAACGATTACTCCACAATCGAAGGGCTTCTGGAGTACGCCTGCCTACTGGAATGGGAACGTGTATCTCTGGGCAGAAAACAACGTTCCGATGCTCTTCAAAATGAATACGGGCGTAATGGATGTCGAACCAGACAGCCAATCGACCATTACCTCAGCATTTCCAGACCCGAGCTTTTCAGTCTCCTCAAACGGAACTCAAAACGGCATCGCCTGGGCCGTACGCTCGGATCAGTTCAATACGAATGGCGCCGCGGTGCTCTACGCCTGGGATGCAAACGATCTGACTCACACGATTTACGAAAGCGACAGCAACGCGACTCGGGACGCTGCAGGACCCGCCAACAGGTACTCCATACCAGTTGTAACCAACGGTAAGGTATATGTTGTAGCACACGGGGAAGTTGATGTTTACGGTCTGTTGAATG
>Ga0105240_10005521_pt1 | contig 18843 bp, 17 predicted proteins | sample KBSC54metaG_FD_80426 | JGI IMG/M metagenome (GOLD analysis project Ga0105240, IMG submission 80426) | Corn rhizosphere microbial communities from Kellogg Biological Station, Michigan, USA - KBS C5-4 metaG | ecosystem: Host-associated > Plants > Roots > Rhizosphere > Soil | place: Michigan, USA... | reverse complement strand
GCCCGGCGGCGTGGGATTCGGATGGAGCTGATCGGGGCCGACATTAATGCCAAAGCGGTGCGCGCCGCCGAGGAGGCGACCCGGCGCCCAAGCTGTATCCGCTGGGTGCTGGGCGATGTGTGCACCGCGCCCGAGACGCAGCGCGTGGATCTGATTACCTCGTGCGGCGTCTTCCACCATCTGAGTGAGGCTGAGATTGTGCGCCTGCTGGCATGGATGGATTCAACCGCGTCGATCGGCTGGTACATCACGGACCTGCAGCGCAGCGCCCGGAGCTATCGCGTCTTCGATCTGCTGATGCGTGGGCCTTGGTGGCAGCGCTTCATCCGGCCGGATGGCCTGCGCTCGATCCGGCGCAGCTTCCGCCGCGAGGACTGGCAACGGATGTGCGCGCTTGCCGGGCTCGATGTCGCCCAGGTCCAGGTGGAGGAGTGCCGTCCGGCACGGCTCTGCGTAGGACGCACGAAATTGGGTGCGCCGCAGGCGACCTCCGCGGACCACCGCGGCTCCGCAACGTGGCCTGCTGCCTGCTGAATCTAGAGCCAAACGGCGGACCACGAGGGTCCGCCGCCTTTGTACCGGTAACGAGAGCAGGATTATTTCGAGAGCATGGCCTGCATCTTGTCCAGACCGTCGTCCCAGCCCTTGTTGTGGCCCTGGCGCGAGGCTTCGGTGCGCAGGTTCTCGTGCTTGAGCGTCATCTCCGTTCCTTCGTCCACATCGCGCAGGGTGACGGTGACGGTGGAGTGCTCGCTCGGATTCCAGGAAGGCTCCCACGTAAACTGCAGCAGCTCGTGGGGTACGATGTCGATGTAACGCCCGGTGACGACGGCTCCTCGCCGGCGAGCCTCCGGAAGGTCCGGGTTCGTAAGCGCCTCCGAAGTCGGCATGGCTTCGAGCCGGTAGGAACCTCCTACGCGCAGGTCGAACTCGGCCAACGTGCAGTACATATCGGCCGGGCCAAACCATTTCGTTGCCATCTCGGGTTGGGTCCATGCGTCATACACGCGCGCCCGCCGGGCAGGAAAGACGCGAGTCTTGATCACCGTAAAAGTTTGGGCAGCTTGCGCGGATTCGAGAGTCGGCATCATTTCTCCTTTGTTGTTCTGGCATGGGGGATTTGCTTCGAGTGGTCCTGTCTGTCCTGCTCTTCCAGCAGCTGCTGCATGCGGTCAAGATTGTCCGACCAGAACTGCTCGTAGAAGCGGATCCAGTTCTGGGCCGCTTCGAGCGGCTTCGGATTCAACCGCACCATCCTGCAGCTCCCGCGCCGCTCCCGGCGAATCAGCGCGGCGCGTTCCAGCACGTCCAGGTGCTTTGACACAGCGGCCAGCGACATTGAGTAGGGCTGCGCCAGCTCGCCTACCGTCTTCTCGCTGCGCGTGATATCGCGCAGGATGGAGCGGCGGGTGGAGTCCGCGAGTGCATGGAAGACAGAATCAAGAGCGGCGGCGGTGTTACGTTCAACCATGTGGTTGAATGTACTCCCGCCGAATTCAGTTGTCAACCATTTGGTTGAATACTTTTAACCGAGGTGTGGCAGGCCCTCTGCCCCGGACAGGGCATATCGTCCCCGGGTGGCGCCGAGCTATGCTGCGTGTTGATATTCAAGGGCTTTGCACACTCTCGGAAGGAACGCACTCCATGAACGGTGTCACCCGCAATCTCGTGCTGGTGTCGGGCACTGCGCTCGCCAGCCTTCTCACTGTCTTTGTCATGCTTCTGCTGGAGGCGCGAAACGGTTCGCCTCTGTTTGGATACGCTGTTGCGGGCTATATTCCCGCGGGCGCAATCGGAGCGGGGCTGCTGGCCGCCGCCGGCCTGCTGGTGACGGCGGTTCTGCTGCGGGCGCGTCCGGCGCCGGTGACCGCCATTGGCCTGGTGCTGATCTCGGCCGGAGTGGTGTATCTGGTGCAGTCCGCGCAGCTCACGCTCTCTTCTGCCGGGCGGGTGACGTCTTCGGATCCAGTTGCCTTCGCGCAGTACCTGGCCGCTTCTGCCACCCATAGCCAGCTCCAGTTCGCAGATCCGCGCACCGCCAGCCACGTCGAAAGCAACCCGCTGAACCCGAACGCCGCAGCCGCGGCCGCGATGCCTCAGGGCGGAGGCGAGGGCGATTCCAGCGTGCAGTCCATCGGCGGAAGCGTGCAGGGTATGGTGGCCTCGCAGGATATGGGCGCGGGCATGGCCTCCGGCACACAGCAGCGCATCGGCCAGATCGGCGACGGCATCCACGACATTCGTTCCACGGTGCAGGACCATGGGTCGCAGTGGCTGTTGATGGCGCTTCAACTGGTCGGCTTCTCGCTGGGCAGCCTTGGCGTCTACTCGCTTTTGCGTTCGCGTCCCTACTGCGAGCATTGCTCGCTGCTGCTGCGGAGCAAGGGCTCGCAGAAGCGCTACTTCAGCAAGCTGGATGAGATCAACTGTTCGGTGGAGGACCTGCTCGCTAAGGCTCGCGACAAGCGGCTGCAGCTGGCCGTGCAATCGCACGGCGCTCGCGGCGCAGTGAACAAGGACAGGGCGGCCTTCGCGTCCACCATTCATGTCTCGCTCTGCACCCGCTGCCAGACACATCGCATGGAGTTCCGCGCGCTGCGCAAGGCGGCCGGTGGCTGGAAGAATATTCCGGTGATGGGATACACGACCTCCAGTTACGAGCCGATCGAGGTCGCCGGATAGCGGCGACTCCGGTCCGGCCCGCGTCGTCTCACGTTATGTAGTCTGGTGAGAGTGGCGATGCGCGGGTGGCGAATTCTGCTGGCGGTGGCGGCGGTGTGTGCGGGCTGGCTGCCAAGCCAGGCGCAACGCCTTCCCGGCGGTGTGGTCCCGCAGCATTACTCGCTGCTCCTTGTTCCCGATCTCAGCGCCGCCAACTTCACTGGTTCAGAGCGCATTGAGCTCACGCTCACCCGGCCCACGCGCTCGATCACGCTGAATGCCGCGGAGCTCCACTTCATCGCGGTGCATGCGTCTTTGCCGGGGCTCCCCTCGCAGTCCTTTCCTGCGACAGTTGCGCTCGAGGAGAACGCCCAGCAGGCTACGCTCACCTTCGAGCGCGAGCTGCCCGCTGGTCCAGCGACGCTGGAGATCGCCTACAGCGGCAAGATCAACAGCAAGCTGCGCGGCTTCTATCTCTCGCGGAGCAGAACCAACAACTATGGCGTCACGCAGTTTGAGTCCACCGATGCGCGCCGCGCCTTCCCCTGCTTCGACGAACCTGCGCTGAAGGCGACCTTCAGCGTTTCGCTCGTGATCGACTCCTCCGATACGGCGATCTCCAATACATCGCCTGTCTCCGACAATCCTGGTCCGGTCGCAGGCAAGCACACGGTCACGTTTGCGGAGACGCCCCGGATGTCCACGTACCTGCTGGCCTGGGTGGTGGGCGAGTTCGAGTGCAGCCGCGGCAAATCCGAAGGAGTGCCGATCCGCGTGTGCTCCACTCCGGACAAGGTGCGGCTGACCAAGTTCGCGCTCGATGCAGCGAAGTGGGACCTGCACTATTACAACCGCTACTTCGGCATACGCTATCCGCTGGCTAAGCTGGACCTGATCGCCATTCCCGACTTCGACTCGGGTGCGATGGAGAACTTCGGCTGCATTCTGTTTCGGGAGTCCGAGCTGCTGGTCGATCCGAAGATGGGTACCCTGCCTGCGCGCAAGGATGTCACCACCACGGTCGCGCATGAGATCGCGCACCAGTGGTTTGGCGATCTGGTGACGCCCGCGTGGTGGGACAATCTGTGGCTCAATGAGGGCTTCGCCACCTGGATGGAGAATAAGGCCGCAGCGCTGCAGCATCCCAACTGGCGCTTTGAGGAGGATGCGGCGCTCGATCTCGATCGCGCCATGGACGACGATGCAACCTCCGGCACGCGGGCCATCCGCTGGCGCGCCGAGACCCCGGCGCAGATCGATTCGCTGTTCGACGAGATTGCTTACGACAAGGCCGGAGCGGTCATCGGCATGGTGGAGCACTGGATCGGAGAGGAGCGTTTCCGGCGTGGCGTGCAGCAGTATCTGTCCGCGCATCTCTACGCCAATGCCACCGCGGAGGACTTCTGGGAGACGCAGTCGCGGGTCAGCGGGCTGCCGGTGGATCGCGTCATGCGCAGCTTCATCGAGCAGCCCGGCCTGCCCCTGCTGGAGTTGCGCGCGGCGAGCGGCACGGCAGAGCTGAGCCAGACGCGCTTCGTCGAAGATGCGCAGCCCGCTGCTCCCGAAGCGTGGACGATTCCGGTCTGCTTCGCGGGGTATGACTGCAGCATTCTCGCGCCGGGAGCGACCATCGCTCCGCCTGCCGGCGCGCTGTACGCCAACGCATCGCAGAAGGGGTACTACCGCACCGGCTATTCGCCCGAGCTGTTTCAGAAGCTGATCGCCGGGGCCGAGAGCACGCTGCGGCCGCCGGAGCGCATTGGGCTGCTCGGCGACCGGTGGGCGCTGATGCTGGCCGGCCGCGCTCCCGTGGGAGAGGTGCTGGACCTCGGGTTGGCCATGAAGACCGATCAGGACCCGGTGGTGCTCGAGAGTGTGCTCGACCGCCTGTCTGCGATTGCTCTGAACATCGCCGCTGGCGAAGACCGCGCGCACTTGCAGGCCATCCTGCGGAGTGAGCTGAGGCCGGTGTATCTGGGGATGGGCGGATACTCCGAGCACGAGCCGGATACGCATGCAGAGGTTCGCGAGGCACTGTTCGAGACTCTCGGGAAAGCGGGCGACCCCGCCGTACTCGCGCAGGCGGGCGAGATCGCGCACCAGTTGATTGAGGGGCACAAGCCCGCGGACCCGAACCTTGCCGATGCCGCTGTCGTCCTCTCCGCTCCCCATGGCGATACCGCCATGTACGACCGCCTGCAGCATGTGGGCGAACGCACCGCGCAACCTGACCTGCGGGAGACGGCGCAGCGCGTGCTCACGCGCTTCGAATCCCCCGCCCTGGTCGCGCGCACGCTGGAATATGCGCTCTCGCCTGAGGTGCGCAGCCAGGACAGTCCCACGCTGATTGGCATGGAGCTCACCCACCCGGAGATGCAGGAGCAGGCGTGGAACTTCCTTCGCGATCACTGGGAGGAGGTGCTGCGCAAAGCTCCGCCGGATTCCGGCGACCGCTTCATCGCGGCAGCGGGCAGCTTCTGCTCGGTCGCGCAGCGACAGGCGGTAGCGGAGTTCTTTGCCGCGCATCCTGTAGACGGAGCCGAGCGTACGCTGCGCCACGCTCTCGCCCAAATCGATCAGTGCGTGCGCGTCCGGCAGACCCAGCAGCCGCTGCTGCGGGAATGGCTGGCCGCACACCCTGCGCGCTGAGCCGACCTGTTCGGCCCTCTGCGGCCGCTACATGATCCGGAAGCGTTCGAGCATCAGCCGCTGAAAGCGTGGCTTCCAGATCAGGTCGTAGGCCAGCTCCTTGCCTGGAAACATAGCCAGCGCCGCCTTTCGGGAGTCGGCGATCATCTGCGAGGCCTCGTCAATCGTCAGCGACGCATCCTGCGCGATAGTCTGCATCACCAGGTTCATCATCATCTGCATGCGCCGGATCAGCTTCTGCTCCTCGGCGCGCTCTTCGGCTGTCATCGCGATTGCGGCTTGTGCTTCGCTCTGAATCTCGTGCATCCTGGCCCCCGTTCTGGTGTAGGAAGCGCCCGGCGCGCTTCCGCCTAGTAATTAGACGCGTCTGGACGCGTCGTGATTCCCCCATCGGCCGAGAGGACAAAGCTCGTCAGCCCGAAGCGGTCGGTGCGGAAGACCCGTGCGTGCGCCTCTCCCAGCCGCTCCACGATCTCCGGCCGCGGATGGCCGAAGGTATTCCCCTTCCCCACGGAGATCACCGCGTCTTTTGGTGAGACCGCCTCGAGAAATTCCGGGGTGGTCGAGGTGCGGCTGCCGTGATGCCCCACTTTCAGCAGGGTGTCCGGCCCTACCGCAGGTCCGCCGCTCGCGGCATGGGAGAGCATCGCCTGCTCGCTCGCCGCCTCCGCATCGCCTTCCAGCAACGCCGTCGCGCGGCCGTACTGCAGTCGCAGTACCAGCGAGTCGTTATTCACTGGCGGCCCCGGATTGGCGTAACCCACCGCCGGAGCCAGCGCCGTCAGCTCCACTCCATCCCAGCTCACACGGTCGCCAGCGCGCATCTGCCGAACCCGGACTCCCAGCTCCGCGGCCTCGGCCAGGAGTTTGCGAAAGGCTTCTGAGTCCGGCTCGCTGCCGATCCACAGCTCTCGCGGGCGAAAGTTACGCAACACCGCCGGCATTCCGCCCATGTGGTCAGAGTGCGCATGCGTCAGCGCGATCACATCCAGCCGATGCACCTGCCGGTGCCACAGGTAGGGCGATACCACCTCCTCGCCCACGTCGAACGACGCCGTGCCGGTTGCATTCTCCGCGTTGGCCGCCGCGCCGGTCGGGCCGCCGGCGTCGATCAGCATGGCATGTCCGGCAGGCGACATCACCAGCAGCGAGTCTCCCTGCCCGACATCGATCGCCGTGATCTCCAGCGTTCCCGGCTGGCGGATGGTCACGGCCGGCCAAAGCGCAATCGCCCCGGCCAGCGGTAGTCCGGCAAGCACCAGCCACGCGGCTCTGCGCGAATGCCGCACCGCCCAGCAGCAGACACCGATGCATGCCGCCGCAAGCAGTGCTGCGCCGGTCTCCGGCCCCGCGGTGCGCAGGTCGGCCATGCGCAAGCTCGTCAGCCATGCGACGAATCCGCTTACGGCATGCAGCAGCCCTGCCAACAACGCTCCGGGAAGCACCGCCGCCCATGGACTGACCAGCGACCCGGCGAACGTCAGGATACCCAGCGGCAGCAGCAGCCCGATGAGAGGAATACTCAGCAGGTTCGCCGGCAACGCCAGCACGGTCATGCGATGGAAGTAGACGGCCATGGGCAGCAACATGACCGCCTCCGCCACGATGCTGATCAGCGTCAGCTCCGCTGTGCGCAGCACCAGGCGCACCAGCAACGGCAGCATGCGAGCAAGCCGCGGCCACGGCATGGCTTCCATCCAGAAGCGCAACATCACACGGAAGTGGGCCACGCGCGGCAGCATCGCTGCGTCGCGCCAGGTCTCGTGCAGCCTGCGCGTTCCCGCGAGATACGGCAGAAAGGTGTGCTCGCCCAGCGGCACCGCAATGCCGGCAATCGCGACGATCGCCAGGAACGTCATCTGGAAGCTGGCCTCGAATAGAGCCGACGGCGACCACACCAGCACCGCCAGTCCCGCCGCACCCAGGGCATTCAGTACGTTGCGCTCGCGCGAGAGCAGACGGGTCAGCAGAAACACGACCGTCATCAGCAGCGCTCGCTGCACCGGTATGCCAAAGCCCGTGAGCAGCGCGTACCCGGGCAGCAGCACCAGCGTCGCCCAGGTCGCAACGGTTTCGCTCAGGCCCACTGCGCGTGCGGCCCAAAGCAACAGTCCCGCAAGCAATGCAACGTGCAGCCCCGAGACCACGAAAAGATGGAACGAGCCGGTGCGCTCAAAGCCGAGGCGCAGCTCATGGTCAAGACGCATCCGGTCGCCGAACAGCATCGCGTTGAGCATGCCCGCGTCCGCTGCACTCAGCCGCAGCGCCTGCGGCAGTCTGCGATTGACGCTGGAGCCCGCATGGTTCAGCATCCGGGTCGCTGCCCAGCTCTGCGCCGCGTACACACGGCAGCGCAACGCAGTCGCGGAGCCTCCAGCCACTGGCTCGACCTTCGACGCCGGAACGTACGCTGTCGCGACGATGCCCTGCCCCAGCAGATAATCCGCGTACTGCCACGCGCCCGGGTCGCGATACCGCTCCGGCAGCCGCAACCTCGCGGGAAGACGCACCCGATCGCCGCAGTGCAGTTCCGTGGCCTCGCCATGCTCCGCAAACACGGTCATGCGAACCCCGCCACGGACGGGCGCCATGCGCGACACGTCCGGGGTGACATCTTCGATGGCGCTTAGCTCCAGGTCTACGGAAAGGGCCGGTGAGCCTGTCTGCTCCAAGGCGCCCGCGTCGTTGTCCTGGTCCTCCGCGGGCCCGCGCCGAGGCAGCTCGCGCACCCGCAGGACGTGTCCTTCGAGCGTTCGGCTCAGGCCGTCGGCGTAGGCGGCAAGTTGCTTCTGCGGTGCAGGGGCGGGCTCCAGCTGCGCGGACCACAGCCCCACTCCCATCCACAGAGCAAACAGAGCGAGCAGGACCACTCGGAACGCCCGTCGCGCCGCAAGCAGCGTCAGCGCAAACAGAGCCGCGGTTCCGCCTGCCAGGAGAGCCGTCATTCTCGGAGCCTGGAATGGAATGCGTGTCAGTGCCGCGCCTGCCGCGAAACCCAGCAGCGCAAACAGCAGCGGCGCGCGCCGGAACGACAGCGGGCGTACATGCGAGCTCCGCGGCCAGAGCCGCCGCTCCCGTTCCTCGCACGTCTCCCGTCTTACTCCGGGTCTGGATGCACCAGAGGATCGCCGCAACAGGCTGCCCGTCCTTCTCCACACTCTTTCACGGGCCTGCCGCGCCCGCACTCACTTTCGGGCGAGCGCTCCTGCCGCCCGGCTTACTTGGTACGCCGCAACATTGCCACCGTCTCGATGTGCCTGGTCTGCGGGAACAGATCCAGCATATGAAGCTCCGTCACCTCATATCCGGCAGCGGTCAGCGTGGCGAGGTCGGCTGGAAGTGTATGCGGCGAGCAGGAGACGTACACAATCTCGGGCGCGCCAATCCGGCCCAGCAACTCGCACACCTCCTCGCCTGCGCCGGTCCGTGGCGGGTCCAGCAGGATCAGATCGGGTCGCTCGCGCTGCACCACGGACTGATGCAAAAAGTCGAGCGTCGTGCTCTTCACCGCATGACGGTTTGGCATCCTAGCGGAAGCCAGCGCGGTAAACGACGGCTCCGCAACCTCGACCGAAGTGATGCGTTGGAACTTCGCCGCCAGCGGCTTGGTGAACAGCCCCACTCCGGCGTACAGGTCCCATGCAAGATTTCCGCTGCGGCCTGCCGTTACCAAGTCGGCCAGCTCCGGAAGCAGCGTGCGATTGACCTGGAAAAACGAGCCTCGCGGCACCCAATATGCCGTCTCGGCGAAGCTGCCGTGTGCGGCCACCGTGTAGTTGACGCCCCGGCTGCCCCACGCCGGTCCGGGCCGCGGCTGCTCCGCACGACGGCTACGGACTGCTTTGGGCGGGAGCAGGTACATTCCCGCCCCGCATAGCTGCGGGATCTGCTGCGACATGGCCTCGCACAATGCCGTCAGCTCGTTCTCGAAACGATCCGGAAGGCCACGCGCCGAGGTCCGCACCAGCAGACTGAGCTGCAGCTGCGACTCGTCCGCATTCGTGAACAGCTCTAGCTGATCCATCGTGAACGGCGCCCGTTCTACCCAGGTGATGGAGCGGCGGTTGACCTCCGCCAGAAAAGTTTCGGTCGCCCGCCACAGCAGGTCAGCCGAGATCGGGCACTGGGTGACCGGCACAAATGCCGCATGCGCCTGAGCCGCCGGGAGGTCGCTGGGGATAGCCTCTTCCAGCGGATCGGCCCCGTCCTGCGGCATGTCGTCATGGCGGACCGAGAGGTATCCCGCGCGAATCAGCCCGCGATACGGTTGCAGCGTAAATCGAACCCGGTTGCGGTAGCCGAATGGCTGACTGCGATGCATCTGGATCTCGGGCAGCTTCAGCCCCGCAGGCTCCAGCAGGGTCTCCAGTTGGCGGCGCTTGTCCGCAAGCTGGGCCTCGTAGGGAACACTCTGCAGCTGGCACCCGCCGCAGGGGCCAAAGTGAGGACAGGGAGGAATCACCCGGCCTGTATCGCTCGCAGGCTCGAGTTGGGCAACAGGGATTGCAACAGGGGTCATGGGTGCTCGTCGTCGTGCGGCATATAGAAGAGGCTCAGTCGAGGGAGGCGGTAGAGCTCCAGCAGGCGTTTGTGCAGAAACTGTTGCTGCACCTGCCGGATCTGCACTGCCTGCATTTTACCCCGATATGGGGCCAATTCGCGGTCGGCCTGCGTCCGCAGCGCGGTCAGCTCCGGCTCGGGCGTGGCGGCCATCAGCGCGCCGAACAGCTTTTCCTCGAGCACCGTCAGCACGCGGTCCAAATCTTCGAGCGACTGCGCATCCAGCATCCGGGCCAGCTCCTGATGCCGCCCCGCCGCCTCCGCCGCTGCCGCTCCCGCCGGCGGCTCGAGCCGGGCCGCGGCTGCCTCCAGCTCCGCGGCATTGCGGGCCAGATACCGGGCAATCCGTCCCGTCTCAAAGCCCGATTCCCGTGGCGCACCCGGCGCTTGGCTCCCGATGGCGGCATCCCGCGCCTGTTCCGCTGCTTCCAGCACCGCTTGTGAGCACCACGCCAGCCCATTCACCTTCCGCTGCCGCCGCGTGCCCAGCCGCGCCCGCTGCGCCTCGTGCTTGTCAAAGGCCGCGTCAATCCCGCGCAGCACTGCTTCCAGCGGAACCCCCGCCTCGCGCCACGTCTCAATCAGCGCCCAGTCCAGCGTGGAGAGCATCAGAATCGAGCCCCGCCGCTGCTGAAACCGCGCCTCAATCTCCGTGAAGTAGTTGAAGTAATTCAAGCCCACACCCTGCTCCGCGCCCACCAGGCCACTCCAGCCCTTAGTCCCTGCTCCCTCCATTGTGCGCCAGAAGAATCGGAGCCATTAGAAGCCGCGCTAGTTGCGAGTTTTAGGTCATGTTGATATGAGCCAAGGTCCACGCATACGAGCGAAAGCAGTTCTGCCTTAGTCGATGCAATCGCGACACGACGCTGTCACCGCTCGTGGAGCCCTCGTGGACGCAGTGCCGATATGAGCAAACGGGAACAGACTCGGAACCCCACGAACTGAGATGCTTTCAGTAAGGCTTTTATGAGGAGATCTCTATGCCGAGTACGCGAATCCTATTAGTAGATGATGACGAAGTTATTCGCTCAACCTTGGGTGAGCTGTTACAGCAACACGAATTCCACGTCGCGGAGGCCGGCAGCGTGTCCGAGGCGCTAAAACTCATCAGCGCCAACGTCTATGACGTTCTGTTGAGTGATCTGCATATGCCAGGACCAGGCGATGGCTTGACGGTGGTCAGCGCAATGCGCCATGCAAATCCCCTGGCGGTAACGATTTTGCTGAGTGCTTTCCCAGAGATGGACGCTGCCTCACACGCCATTCTGCTGCAAACCGACCAGATACTTGTCAAACCAATGGATGTTACAACCTTGGTTGCCACTATAAGGGAGAGGCTCGCGATTGGAGCGCCCCCAACCCGTCCTATAGAGTCAGTTGCCACTATTCTGGAACGTACGAGCGAAACCACTATCGGGGAGTGGTATGGGCATATCCAAAGGGACAGCAAAGTAATGTCGATCCCTTTGAGCTACGAAGAGCGCACCGGCTACCTGCATCAGGTCTTCCTTGATCTCATCCATCGCCTGAGGTCTTCGATACCCATTGGAGGCAAGGAGCTGACCTCCAAGGCTGCTGCAGAGCATGGGCGCAACCGGCGCAGAAACGGCTATTCCGCCGCGATGATGGTGGAAGAGTCGCGAATGTTACAGGTCAGTGTTTTCCATACATTGCAGAGGAATCTGGCGAGGATCGATTTCAGCCTCTTGCTAACCGACGTAATGACCATCGCAGATGAAATTGATTCTCAGCTTAGCCAGGCGATGGAAAATTACATCGAGGAATCAAAAAACGATTTACTCCCTGCCTGAGGATCCAAGCGCAGGCGCTATGAAGAATACTCTAGGCCCATCCTAATGGTTGGCTACACATCCTGTAGCGAATGACGCTGTAGCCCAACAGAACCTCGCGTCGTGCACTTTGAGGTGCAAGATGCAAAGCAAAACCGAAAGAACGCGAGAGTACGAACTGTTGCTTGAAGCCGCGGGGATTCCAGTTGGTGAACGCGCACAAATAATGATTGGAGCCGAACTGTTCTTTGAGCGAGGGTGGCCTATCCACCATTTCACGATAGACATGGCCGCCAGGGCAGGTATGGGGCAAGTACCTCCGATCTACGAAGGGCTCGGGACGGAAGGTCGTTATTTTGGAACCCTCACCACGCCCAGAGCCGAGGGCGAACAATCCGAGCGCAAAGTTTCGGAACCTGAGGCAGACACCCGTGGCAATGACGACAAGGTTGAAGACGCCTCTTAAGGCTCGCAGCGATCTGCGACCCGCAAGGAAATCTACGAGAAACACTATGCCCAGCTAATGAAAGGAAAGGCATCTCTTAGGGATCCATCGATTGCGTGACGGCGGCTCTAGTCAGCATGGAGTTTCAGGAGTACCGTGTGGGATAGGCGCAGTGCCAGCCACAGAAGGAATCTGAAACTGCGCAATTGCCAGCGGTTGACAATCCATTCCCGCTCGGTCCTAGCTCGAAACTTCTTGCGCTCTCATTGGCCGACCTTCGTGCTGAACATGGCGTTTTCCGTTTCCTAGTGCGGTTCTTGCGACCACAGACCCGATCCTGGGCTTCTTCCCACCCGTTCTGTTGAGTGCGCATGGTCCCCAACCGCGCGGATGTGAAGCAAAGCGCAGATCGCGCTTCCAGGTGCGATTCACTGTCACAGAGGAAATCATGAAGCCAATCGAGTTTACTGACCTACGCGTAATTTCTGCAGACCTGCCCTATGAGGCAAAAGCAGGTCTATCCGACGGGTCTCAGCCATCACGTGGGACCCTGCAGCCAGGACGGTGTGTTTGGATCCAGCACAGCGCCGTGTCAGGGAACTTGCAAGCACTCGTCCCGGCCTATGTCGAAGGAATAGGCGTCATCTCCCTAGACCTCCGGTCAGTTTTCCCCGTTATCCCATTGAATGTCCACGCTCAGGCCAGCCACATCGAGCGGCCCGTGGCGCTCATCGGTGAAAGCGGCGATTCGCTGCCGCATTGCGGGGAGCTGACGCCTGTTTTGCAGCAATCCGGAACGGTAACATCGCTCAACGCCTCATTTACTGACGGATACTTGTCTCACGACCAAGACAATGGGGCGTTCGTGCAGTTCGAGTCCAATCAGGTCGAAGGATTGAAGTCACTTAGTGTTGGCGAAAGAGTATCCTTTGACGTAATCGAGGATGCCACGAAGGGTGACCAGCAAGGACATGCGGAGAATATCCATCGTGTAGCTGGCGATCTTGAAGCCTACCAAGACCTGGGCGGACTTTACTCATAGCTCATAGGGCGCCTTTTTGGCTTCCGCGGCGAAATGGCGCACCACGAGATTCCGAGTTTGAAAAGTCGGATATCGGACTGATTCCGTTTCAATCTCATGGCAGAATCCCGGAATGGAACCCCCTGAATCTACCCCTGATGTGATTTACGCCGAGCGATTGCGGCGAGGCGTAGCGATTGAGTTCCCAGACGGCCAAGGCGCGATTTACTCGTCAGAGTTGCTGTACAGCATCCGCTCTCAAGCCGAGCAGTTGCCAGACCCGGAGCGATTCGAAGACGAAGCCGCCTAAGTCATGATTGGTACACGAACTCACAGTGGCACGGACGGTCGGCAATCGTCTCCGCTGACCGTCAGCGTAGCCAATAGAGGACATAAAGACTAACTAAGCAGTGAAGCAAAAGGACCGTAGGTCAACCGAGTGCAGTGGCTATGGCCGCCAGAAGACGGTCAGGCAGCGCTTTCGTTTGTCTGTAATCAGCGCGGCTGGACAGCAACGTAACATTGCAGAAGTGAGCGGTCTCCTGCTGCGTAAGCTCTGCCTCTGTCTCTGCATGTGAAATCGTCAAAAAACAGGTCAAACAAATCGAATCGTAAGACCCATCCTTATTGTGGCGGTGCGGGTAGATTCGGGATACCAACATTCGTACCTCCCTGTGCATCTGCCCAAACAATAGCGGGAACTGAAATGGTTGTATGGCCTGTATTGCTCACGTCAGGCCCGCTATTGTCCATAGCGCTTGCCAGTAGGTTCGATTGCCAAAGCAAATCTCTCTGACAAAGCGGTCGGATTGTTCCAAGAGTCCGGCTCCGATCGTGGCATCACCAACCGGGAGGTAATTGGATAGCGAGAAAGCTAGCAACTCGCAACGAACAACGAGCTGTCAAGCCCCTCCCCATCCAAATACATTGGAACCCACTCCGGATCAGACACATACAATTCGCGGCGGATGCAACAAATGACCCTCGCATCCGGTATACTTAAATTAGAGAGAAATTCCACCACAACCCCGCCTCTGGCGGGGTGACTAGTTTATGACTCCCAGGCCTTTCAGCCCGGTCAATCGTATTGGATCCAGGCACTTAACTGTTAACCAAAAGATGACTCCCCTGGGGGATGGGGTCGCGCCCGTCGCACTCGATGCCGCAAGCCAAGCTGCCCTGCACCGTTCGTAACATCATGCCGGTGACCATTGTTCCCGAAGTACTCAGCCAAGAGCTGCATCCGAAACCTTGGAAAGCGGGCCGGAACGTTCTCTGGGCACTCCCTGGCAGGTGCTTGCCCGAGAGGCACCGCTCAAAACATCACACCCTGAGAGCGGCTCCCTTGTGGACCGCTCTTCCTTTTTGGAGCGCAGCTCCGCTTCTGCTCCAGATGGCTATAATGAAGCCACAGAGGAGCGGGCCCACAGCAAACTTCCTAGCTGAATCAACAGTTTGCCGCTGCGCCGTCCCGATCGGTCATCATGGTCTTCGTCCTCGACAACTACGACTCCTTCACCTACAACCTGGTCCAGTACATGGGCGAGCTGGGTGCTGAGGTGGTCGTTCGCCGCAACGACGAGCTCACCCCGGAGGAAGTCGAGGCGCTCCGGCCTTCGCACATCGTCATCTCGCCTGGCCCCTGCACGCCGCAGGACGCCGGCATCTCCATCGAGCTGATCCGGCATTTCGCGCGTCCCGGCGCATCGCGGACCCCGCTGCTGGGCGTCTGTCTGGGCCATCAGTCCATAGGGGCAGCTTTTGGCGGCAACGTGGTCCGTGCGCCCAAGCTCATGCATGGGAAGACCAGCGAGGTGGAGCACGACGGCCGCACCATCTTCGCGGAGATTCCTTCAGCCATGACCTGCACCCGCTACCACTCGCTGATCGTCTCGCCCGAGGGCCTGCCGGAGCAGCTCGAGGTCTCCGCCCACACGGCCGATGGCACCATCATGGCGCTGCGCCACCGCGAGCTCCCGATTGAGGGAGTTCAGTTTCATCCGGAAAGCGTGCTGACGACGCACGGAAAAAAAATCGTCGAGAACTTCCTGAAGATGTAAGGTTGCGGCATGCGGTTGAGGCTTTCGACGGGTATTGCGGCGGTCTGGGTTCCAGTGCTCGTGTGGGCCTGCGCCTGTCCCGCCCAGCAGTTGATCGGCTACGTGCCCAAGCGCGACGCCACCGTCACCGGCTCGACCGATGAGCTGAACGGCCAGGCGGTGCTGATGGGCTCCGCCAGCATCACCGCCAAAGAGGACCATACCGCTCCCGTGAAGCTCACGCGCGGGGGCACGGTACGGGTCTGCCAGACCTCGCAGTTGAAGATCACTGAAAGCCGCGAGGTCGCAGTGGCGGCGCCACTGCTGTTCTCGCTCGATCGCGGCGCAATCGAGATTGAGACCAACGCCAGTTCCAGTGACCAGATCATGACGCCGGACCTGCGCTTCACCATCCGCAACTCCGGGCCGCTCGATCTGCGGATGCGGGTCGCGCGCAACGGGGATACCTGCGTCGAGAACCGGGGCGCGGAGGCTCCCACGCTGGCCGTCTCCGACGCCTTCGGCGAGTCCATGTACGAGCTGCCCGCTGGCCAGCATGTGCTCTTCGAGCACGGCAGCGTGCGCGAAGTCGTCGACCATGAAACCATACCCTGCGGCTGCCCGGAAAAGGGCGTGTCCATGGCCGATGCGATGGTCGCTCCTGGCACCGCCAAGGCAAGTAAAGCCAACGAACCCAGCAATCCGGCGGCCGCCCAGCATCCGTTCCCCATGGCCCAGAGCGCCGGCCTCACCCCGGACCAGCCCACCGGCTCCGCGGAACCGGCTCCACAGCCCGCGCCCGGCGCCGCCCAGATCAACGACGCCCTCAGCTACACCGGCGGACTGAAGGATCCTGACGAACTCGACCGCTCGCAGCCCGCAAAGCCCACTACCGTCACCGCCGCGTCCGCGCCTCCTGCCCAGACCGCCTCGGTCGGCGCCAACGGCAGCCTTCCCGGTGTTGCCGCACCCGCACCGCCGCCGACTCCGCAGCCCACCGCGAAACCCGATCAGCCCCCGGTGAATGACGTGGTCCACATTGTCGGCCGCCTCTTCCGCAAGCTCTTCGGGCACTAAGCTGGGCGGCCTACTCCGGCAGCCGGAGGGAAGCGTAATTCTGTCCGGTCAGCAGGCAGAGTGCCTCAACGACCAGGTTATGGTCGTCGCGCTGCGGCAGGCCGGAGACGGTGACCGCTCCTACAATTCCTGCAGTGGAAGTCTGCAGCGGGAAGCAGCCACCGTGAGCGGCGTAGTCTTCTTCCGGCAAACCATATCGAGCGGAAAACGAGAGGCCATCCTGCTCCAGCAGGCGGCCCACATGGTAGGAGCTCTTGTGGAAGCGGGCGACCACCGCGACCTTGCGAGCCACCCAGCGCTGATTGTCTGGATTTGTGCCGTCGAGCGCGCAGTAGAAGAGCTGCTGATGGGGCGAGCCGAGTCGCCGCACGTCGATCACCATGGGCAGACCGCGTTCGAGCGCGAGCTCGCGAAGCGTGGTGCCAAGCCGCCATGCAATCGCCGGGGAGAACTCGGGCAGCACAAGCACCGCCTCCTGCCGGATCAGCGCAGCGATGTCATCCTGAACAGACATGGGTAAGCCACTCCTCGGGTCAATTCAGCATACCGGTCGCGAAACCTGCGTTGCTAACTCCGAATGCCCAACCCGATCGAGCGCATGAGCTCGAGGGCGTTGCTGGTCTGCACGATGCCGGGCTTCAGTTTGTAGTCGAATACGAGGCGACCTGATTCAAGTTGATCTTCAAAATGGGCGTTGATCGCGCGGCCTGCCATGGCATCGGGAATCGCGGTCAACGCGAGGTCATGGGTGCTGACGATCCCGATCGCTCCGGCATCGACCAGGGTGCGGACGACGAAGCGGGTTCCTTCCAGACGATCGTGCGAATTGGTGCCGGAGAGCAGTTCGTCCAGCAGGAAGAGGACTGGAAGCGGGCCCTGGGTCAGGTCGACAATGCGCTTGATGCGCTGGATTTCGGCGTAAAAGCGAGACACCCCGCCGGAGAGCGAGTCGAGGATGCAGATGGAGGCGCCTACGGCGAGAGGAGAAAGCCGCAGCCGGGTCGCGCGCACCGGCGCACCGCATTGCGCCAGCACCGCATTCACGCCAAGGCTGCGGATGAAGGTGCTCTTGCCAGCCATATTCGGACCGCTGAGCAGGATGAGCCGCAGCCCCTCCCCGAACTTCACGTCGTTGCGCACCGCGGTCGAGCTGGGTAATAACGGGTGAGCGAGAGCTTCGGCGAAGAAGAGCGGGCCAGCCTGAGTGAACTCGGGCAGAACGTCCTCCGGGTGCTCATAGGCATAGCCGGAGAGCGCCGTGATCGCCTCCAACTGTCCGGCGGCTGCGATCCACGCGCGAATTCCGGGACCATATTGCTGTTGCCAGCGCTCCGCAGCGAAGACGACCTGCGCGGCCCAGAAGGTGAAGAGATCGAAGAAGCGGGCGATCTGGTTTCGGTTGGACTCCAGATACCGCGCCAGCCGCGCAAGACGGCCGATGGCCTGCGCTGCGGTCATGCCATCGCGCTTCAGACTCGCCTGCAGCTCAACCAGCCAGGGCGCGGTGAAGGGCTCGCGCTCCAGGCGGGAGAGCAGGCTTGCGAGCAAGGTCAGATCGGCTGCGGCCGCTTCCAGGGCGCCTGTTGCTTCTTCCGTACGAGAGTGGATGTGGTGAGCCCAGGCGAGGTTCAGGACAGAAACAGCGAGGGCGAACCCTCCCAGATGCCAGATTGCCCAACCGGCGAGGCTGAGGATCCAGAGCAGGCAAAGCGCACGGGTGACGGCGCGGGTGCGCGCCGAAGGGAACTGAGGACCAGTCTCTCCCCACGCGGACAGGGCTTCGGGATGGGTGCCCAGACGGAGATCTTCGCCCAGGGTGGAGAGCTGCTCGCGGAAATCGACCCGGTCCTTGAGATCCGTGACGGCCTGCTGCCGCGCTTCCACTTCGGCGATCGGGGCAGGACTGAGCAGCCAGCTCGCGAGCGTCTGTTCGCCGCCGCGGGTGCGGACGGTGCAGAGCAGTTCGAACAGAGAACCGGAGCCAAAGATGTCAAGGTCGCGTGCGTAGGGGTGGGATGGGTCGAGGAAGCGCTCCCCGGCCTCTCCAGTTCCGGCCCAGCGGTTCTGGAGCCGGGCCAGACCCCTTTCATAAAATGCGATGGTTCGCTGCCGGGTGCGGATGGCGCGCAGCGTCCTTTCATGCAGCACCGCAAGCCACACGAAGGCAGCGGCAGGAAGCAGCAGCGCTCGCAGAACAGCCATGTGGCGGAAGAAGATCGCTGCAATCAAGACAGTTGCGAGCAGGAGCGCAAATTTGGCGAATCCGAGCCGCAGGTCCCGCTTGCGATCCAAAGCCTGGGCCTGATGGAGGCGCTCCAGCCGGGCGGAGTATTCGGCCTCCGGCGAGGCGGCTTCGGGGTCGGTCGGGTGTGGGATGAGCGGGCTCCAGGGATTCCGGTGTTAACAGTAGCGCACACCTCGGAACCGGCCTCCGGATTGCGGAATGCGCCTCCGGGCCCTGCATCGTTTTCTTGACAGGGCGGGGTGCTTACGCGATGCTTAGAGGGCTGGGCCCAGGCATCTCTGGGTCCGCCGCGGCCTGCTTTGAGCGCGGCAGGGCTGCACTCGGCTTCGTTTTTGGCCGTACTGCCGCACACCGTT
>Ga0105240_10005520_pt1 | contig 18843 bp, 15 predicted proteins | sample KBSC54metaG_FD_80426 | JGI IMG/M metagenome (GOLD analysis project Ga0105240, IMG submission 80426) | Corn rhizosphere microbial communities from Kellogg Biological Station, Michigan, USA - KBS C5-4 metaG | ecosystem: Host-associated > Plants > Roots > Rhizosphere > Soil | place: Michigan, USA... | reverse complement strand
CTCGGCGCGGGAGCTCGCCCTCGCGCCGGGCACGGAGGCCTACGCGATGTTCAAGGCCATGGCCGTGCATTTGTGCTAGCGGCAACGCCGCCCCACCTTTGGGAATCGGCAGCCTGCCGTTCCCTGCGGCCCCACCCCTGGGAATCGGCAATCGGGAATGGGTAATCGGTAAGGCAATCCGCCCCCTCCCGCCGCGCCCCTATTTTATCAAAAGCAGGGAATCGGCCTCCCCATTCCCCATTCCCACGATTCCCCATTCCCGATTGCCGATTCCCACGGGCGGGGCAGTGGGAAGAGGCAGATTGCCGATTCCCAAGGGGAGGGCGGTGGGAGGGTGGTGAGCTACCCGATTTTCCCCGCCATCCACACCAGACTCTGCGCGACGTGCGTGCGCCAGTAGTCCCAGTTGTGCGTGCCGGGCCATTCCCGGAAGAGATGCGGCACGCCGAGCGCGGTGAGCTGGGCGTCGAACGCGCGGTTCTGGTCGACGAAGGGATCGTCGCGGCCGACATCCATGAAGAGCGCCGGCATGAGCGCGCGATGCGCGGCGAGCACGTGCCGTACGCGCGTGAGCGGATCACGGGCGCGCCAGCCGCCCACGTCCCGGCCGAACGTCTGCTCCATGTAGCTCCACAGGCCGTGCGCGGCTTCGGGAAGCTGCGCGTTCGTCCCCGCGAACACGGGATGGCCGTTGTATGGATGCGGACCAAGATACATGGGACTCAATACACCGCTGTGGCTTGCGGCCGCGGACCAGACATCGGGATACTCCAGCGCGAGCGAGATGGCCCCGTAGCCGCCCATGCTCAGCCCCCCGATGCCCCGGTGCGCACGAGTGGCCATCGTCCGGTACGTCGAGTCCACGTACTGTACGAGATCGCGGCGGATGTAGTCGTCATAGTGCGTCCACGGCAGACGGTAGCTGCTGGCGGGTTCCTTGCGCGTGGTGTCCGGCAGGCACGGGCTGTATGTGTCGAGACGGTTCCATGTCGTATACCATCCGTCATCTCCGTCGGGCATCACCACGATCATCTCGGGCATCCCGGTGGCGATGAGCGAGTCCATCGTCGCATCGAGGTGCCCGAGCTTCACCCAGTCGGTTTCGCTGCCGAACATGCCATGCAGGTAGTACGCGACCGGGTAGCGGCGGTCGGGATGGTCCGCGTACGACGGCGGCAGATAGACCTCGACATGCTTGTGCACGCCGAGCGCCTGCGACCAGAAGCTGTCGGTCCGGACGGTGCCGTGTGCCTCGCGGGTGTGCGCCGCCGTATCCTGGCGAGCAGGTACCGTCGCCGCGCCGCCGGGCACGGCGGCGAGCAGCGCGACCAGCGCGATGACATCAACCATGCGAGACGAGGGCCTGGGTGAGTGCGCTCCAGGCGAGCAGCGCGCATTTCTGGCGCTGCGGGAGCCGTGCCACGCCGGCCAGCGCGCGCAACTCGCCGAGCGACGCATCCGCCGCGGCGCTGCTGTCGCCTTCGATCATGCGGGTGAAGGTCGCGGCCACGCGGCCGATATCCTGCGCGGACCGTCCCTTGAGCATCTGCGTCATCATGGACGCCGAGGCCTGGGAGATCGCGCATCCTTCGCCGGCGAACTTCACGTCGCGCACCGTGTCACCATCCAGTTCGAGTTGCACTGTGATCACGTCGCCGCAGAGCGGGTTCTTCTTCGTGACCGTCGCGTCCGCATGCTCGAGCAAGCCGCGGTTGCGCGGGCGGCGGTAGTGATCGAGGATGAGATCCTGATAGAGCGCCGTGAGATCGGCGCCACGCCGGCCGTCAGACGGTGGCATGACCGAACAGCTCGCGGGCCGCGTGCACGCCGGCCAGGAGCGCATCCACGTCCGCCTCGTCGTTGTAGACGTAGAAGGAGGCACGTGCGGTCGCGGCGACGCCGAGCCGCCGCATGAGTGGTTGCGCGCAGTGATGGCCGGCACGAATGCAGATGTGCCGCGCGTCGAGAATCGTGGCGAGATCGTGTGGGTGAATGTCATTCACGGTGAAGCTTACCACGCCTGAGCGCTCTGTCGGCCCCGGTCCATGGACAGTGATGCCATCGAGTGCCGCGAGCCGCTCATGGGCCGTTCGCGCGAGCGACCGTTCGTGGGTCTGCACCGCGCGCATGCCGAGCGCGTCGAGATAGTCGGCGGCCGCGGCGAGCCCGACCGCGCCGGTCACGTTGGGCGTGCCCGCCTCGAACTTGTGCGGCAGCGTGTTCCAGCTGCTGGTCTCGTCGTGCACGAACTCGATCATGTCTCCGCCCATCATGTACGGCGGCATGACCTCGAGCAAGGGGCGGCGGCCGAGCAGCACGCCGATGCCCATGGGCCCGCACATCTTGTGTCCGCTGGCGGCGTAGAAGTCCACGCCGAGCTCATCGAATCGCACGGGCAGATGCGGTGCGGCCTGCGCGCCGTCGCACACCGCGATCGCGCCGGCATCGTGCGCGAGATCCGCAATTTCGCGCACAGGCAGCGTGTCACCCAGCACGTTGGAGACGTGGTGGAACGCCACGACTCTGGTGCGCGATGTGATCAGCGCGCGCAGCGCGTCGGGATGCACGAGCCCGTCCGGCCCCGGCTCCGCGATGCGGAAGCGCGCGCCCGTCGCAAGCGCGAGTTGCTGCCAGGGGACAAAATTGGCGTGGTGCTCCGCCCGCGTGACCACGATCTCATCGCCGCTTCGGACGTTGGCGCGCCCCCATGCCGTCGCGACCAGGTTGAGCGATTCCGTAGTGCCGCGGGTGAAGATGCACGCATCGGCATCCGCCACACCGAAAAATCGCGCCAGGCGCGCGCGCGCATCGTGATAGCGCTGCGTGGCGCGCACCGACAGCTCGTAGGCGCCGCGGTGCGGATTGGCATAGTCGCGACTCTGGAATTCGCGCATGGCGTCCAGCACCGCGAGCGGTTTCTGCGACGTCGCGGCGGAGTCGAGATACACGAGATCCGGATCGCCGGCGAGCAAGGGGAAGTCGGAACGCGGAGCGAGACTCGTCATGACAGCCGGTCTCCAACGAGGATCTGCCCGTTCTCGACCTTTACCGCGTACACGGGTAGCGGATCAGTCGCGGGAAGCCGCCGCGCCGCGCCGGTCCGGCAATCGAAGATTGCGCCATGCCAGGCGCACTCGATGCGACCGTTTGGGAGCAGCAGGCCGTCGGAGATCGGGAACTCCTGGTGCGTGCAGTTGTTCCCCAGCGCGTGGATTTCGCCGCCCTGGTTCACGAGGCACACCCGCTCGCCAGCCGCTGTGATCACGCCCAGCAGCGTGCCGTCGGGGAGATCGCTGAGGCGCGCAACGGGCAGGAATGGCATGGGGCGAGAGGCACGGGACGAGGGATGAGGGAAGCGGGAAGCCGGACGCGGGTCGCGGATCAGGTGCCCGTGCCATGCCCGTGCTGCTCGCTATGTCCCGTTCCCGTTCCTGCGAACCGGTTCAGCGTGAGCCGCTCCAGCTCTTCCCGTACCGGCTCCTGTCCAATGTGCTCCAGCACGCCAGCGGCGAAGGCGTAGGTGAGCAGCTTGCGGGCAGTATCCTGACCAATGCCCCGGCTCTTCATGTAGAAGAGTGCGGTATCGTCCAGGCGCCCCACCGTGGCGCCATGCGTGCACTTGACGTCGTCGGCGTAGATCTCGAGCTGTGGCTTGGTGTCCACCCGCGCCTGGCGCGACAGGAGCAGGTTGTTGTTCTCCTGCTTCCCGTCAGTCTGCTGCGCCACCGGACGCACATACACCTGTCCGTTGAACACGCCGTGCGAGGCGCCGTCGAGGATCCCCTTGTACATCTCGCGGCTGAACGTATTGGGCTGCGCATGCTCGATGCGTGTCTGGTGATCCACGTGCTGGGTGCCGTCCACCATGTACAGTCCGTTGAGCGTCGCGCCGCAGCCCGCACCGTTCAACAGGGTGTACACGTTCGTGCGTGACAGTGCGGCGCCGCTCGCGAAGGAGAACTGCACGAAGTGCGTGTCGCGCCCCTGCTCCACCTGAACCGTTCCCACGTGGTAGGCCTGCTCGCTCTCGCGCTGCACCTTGAGGTGCGTGAACGTCGCGCCATCGCGCAGCGTGACCTCGGTCACGCCGTTCGTGAAGTACGGCGCGTTGCCGAGCGCGACGTAGCTCTCGATGACCGTCGCGCGCGATCCGCGCTCCGCCACGATGAGATTGCGCGGATGCGCCACGCGCCCCTCCACATCGCCGGTCGAGATGAACAGGAGATGCAGCGGATGCGGCGCATCGGCGTCCGCCCCGATATGAATCACCGCCCCATCGTACATGAACGCGGTGTTCAACGCCGTGAACGCGGCGCGGTCATACGACGCGACCTTCGTGAGATGCTGCTCCAGCAGCGCATCATCCTCCCGCCACGCCCGCGCGAGGTCCATGACGCGGATGCCGCTCGACTCGCCCGGTTCGGTGGATAGCGATGCGGCGTACCGCCCGTTCACGAATACCATCACGGGCCACGCGGCCTGGCCGAACAGGAAGGGAACGCACTGCGCCGCCGACACGTGCCGCGTCTCACGCGGCGCCAGCGAGAAGACGCGCTCGGCGATGGGCGACACGCTCGTGAAGTGCCAGTCCTCGTTCTTGGGCGTGGGGAAGCCCAGGGCGCCGAATCGCTCGATCGCGGCGCGCCGCACCGGTGCGACCCACGCGGGGCCGCGGCCCGCGCCATTCGCGGAAAACGCGGTGAACTCCTGCAGGTACGTCTGGGTCACGCCACCGCCTCCTGCGGCTGCTCGAGCCAGTCGTATCCCTTCTCCTCGAGTTCGAGCGCCAGCTGCTTGTCCCCCGACTTCACGATGCGGCCCGCCGACAGCACGTGCACGTAGTCCGGCACGATGTGATTGAGCAGGCGCTGATAGTGCGTCACCACGATCGTGGCGCTGTCGGGCCGCTTGAGCCGCGTGACACCCTCGGCCACGATGCGCAGCGCATCGATGTCCAGTCCCGAGTCGGTCTCGTCCAGAATGGCGAGCCGCGGCTGCAGCACGGCCATCTGCAGGATCTCGTTGCGCTTCTTCTCGCCACCCGAGAATCCCGCGTTCACCGACCGGTTCAGCATGTCCGAACTCATGTCCACGTACGCGAGCCGCTGTTCCATGATGTCGAGGAACTCGAGCGGATCGGCCTCCGGCTGCCCATGCGCCTTGCGGATCTCGTTATACGCCGTGCGCAGGAAGTACGCGTTGGACACGCCGGGGATTTCGACGGGATACTGAAACGCCATGAATAGGCCGGCCTGAGCGCGCTCCTCCGGCTGCATGTCGAGCAGATTCCGTCCGTCGAACTCCACGCTTCCCCCCGTCACCTCGTACGCCGGATTGCCCGCCAGCACCTGCGCGAGCGTACTCTTGCCGGAACCGTTCGGCCCCATCACCGCATGCACTTCCCCCGCGCGCACGGACAGCGTGATCCCCTTGAGAATTTCCGTGTCGCCGACTTTCGCACGCAGGTCCTTGATGTCGAGCACTCTCGAGAACTCCGGATTGGTAGTTGGTAGCTGGTTGCTGGTAGCTGGTTTAGAAGCGGTGGCTGGTGGCTGGTGGCTGGTAGCTGGAACGGAGTAGAGCGTCCAGCCACCAGCTACCAGCCACCAGCCACCGCAGTCAACCTACACTCCCTTCCAGCGTGATCCCCAGCAGTTGCTGCGCTTCCAGGGCGAACTCCATGGGGAGCTCCTGGAAAACCTCCTTGCAGAATCCCGCCACGATCATCGAGACCGCGTTCTCACGCGAGATGCCGCGCTGCTGCAGGTAGAAGAGCTGATCCTCGCCGATCTTGGACGTGGACGCTTCGTGTTCCACCTGCGCGCTGTCGTTCGCGACCTCGATGTACGGGAACGTGTGCGCGCCGCACTGATTGCCAATCAGCATGGAGTCGCACTGCGTGTAGTTGCGCGCATGATCCGCCTTGCCGCCCACGTACACCCGTCCGCGGTAGCTGTTGTTGCCGTGTCCCGCCGAGATGCCCTTGGAGACGATCGTCGAGCGCGTGTTGCGGCCGAGGTGCAGCATCTTCGTCCCCGTATCGGCCTGCTGATAGTTGTTCACCACGGCCACCGAGTAGAACTCCCCCACCGAATTGTCGCCCTGCAGGATGACACTCGGATACTTCCACGTGATCGCGGAGCCCGTCTCCACCTGCGTCCACGAGATCTTGGAGTTCGCGCCCGCGCACTTGCCGCGCTTGGTGACGAAGTTGAGAATGCCGCCCTGACCCTTCTCGTCGCCCGCGTACCAGTTCTGCACGGTGGAGTACTTCGCCGTGGCACCCTCGAGCGCGATGATCTCCACTACCGCCGCGTGCAACTGCTGGGTGGAGCGCCGCGGCGCCGTACACCCTTCCAGGTAGCTCACATAGGCGCCCTTGTCCGCGATGATGAGCGTGCGCTCGAACTGGCCCGTGTTCTCCGCGTTGATGCGGAAGTACGTGGACAGCTCCATGGGGCAGCGTACGCCGGGCGGCACGTAGACGAATGAGCCGTCGCTGAACACCGCCGAATTGAGCGACGCGAAGAAGTTGTCGCTGTAGGGCACCACCGAGCCGAGATACTTCTGCACGAGGTCAGGGTGCTCGCGCACTGCCTCCCCGAACGAACAGAAAATGATTCCCAACTCGGCAAGCTGCGCGCGGTACGTCGTGCCCACCGACACGCTGTCGAAGACTGCATCCACCGCGACCCCGGCCAGCACCTTCTGCTCCTTGAGCGGGATGCCAAGCTTGGTGTACGTCTCGAGGAGCTTGGGATCCACCTCGTCCAGACTGCCAATGGGCTTCGCGGTCTTCGGCGCGGAGAAGTAGACCTGGCTCTGATAGTCAATGGGATCGTAATGCACGTTCGGCCAGTGTGGCTCGTGCATCGTGAGCCAGCGGCGATACGCTTTCAGGCGCCACTCCAGCAGCCACGCCGGCTCACGCTTGCGCGCCGAGATCGCGCGCACGGTGTCTTCGCTCAGTCCGGCCGGAATCGTGTCGGCGTCGATGTCGGTGACGAAGCCGAACTGATACTCCCTGTTGACCAGGGTCTCAATGGAACTGCTCATTGTTGCTCCCGAGTTTCCGGCATGCGCCCCGGTCGCGGCGCGCATGCCGGTTCCCAGAGGATGTTCGCGCGCGACCGAATGGGCCGACAGACGCTCGTGGCCCCCGGCGCCGATGCGTGATCGAGGCGCCTGTCACACCACCGAATCCTAAGTTAATCTATCGGGATTGTCAACAAAACGAGGCGCGCGGCCGGAACCGTAAGTTGCGTTCCGGTCAGCGGTTACCGGAGGAGGGCCAGAGCCACCACAACCAGGACGACAACCGCGGCGGCGCCGATCATCAAGGGCATTGGCAGCGCCTTCCGGCGCCCGGTGCGCACCTTCCTGGAATCAATGATCAGCGGCCCATCGAGCAGTTGCGTATGTCGGCGGCTGATGGAGTCGTCCGAGTGCCCCTCGAACTGCGTGGAACGGACTCCCGCCGGCAGCGGCTGGCGCGAGAAGGTGACCGTCGTGTCGCCAATCGTCACCTTGTCCCCCTCGACGAGCATCTGCGGTGCGGTTACCGGAACGCCGTTGATCTTTGTCCCGGTGGACCCCATGGAGTACAGCACGAACTCCCCGCCCTCCGCGCGGATGTCGGCATGAAAGCGCGAAATGGTCGGATCCTTGAGCACGATGGCGCAGCCAATCTCGCGCCCGATCTGGACAATCCGCTTCTCGAGTGCGTAGCCCTTTCGCGACTTGTGATCCACCAGGAACGCTGGCACTGGCGCCGCAGCGGGTGCGGGGCGCTCGGCGTCAATCGCCGAGAGAAAAATGAAGCGTGCCGAACCGGCGGCAATGATGTCACCGGAGCGCAGCGGCGTTCCCTCGCTGGCGGCCTGCCTGCCGTTGAGTACGACGACATTCTGCACCGATGCCGGCAGCACACGGGCATTGCCGTTCTGTGCGCCGGTAATGACGAAATGGCGGGCGGCAAGGTCGCGTCGCGCGATGCGCCACGTTGCCTGGGAACCGCTGCCAACGACGACATCCACGCCGTTGAGTTCGCGGGGGTTGTTTTCCAGGTCGGGCTGTCCTTCCAGTTCCAGAAAAGGCATGTACAGGTCTCCAATTCATGTCGCCGAAAGCTCGGCGATGGCGCGTCGCAGCAAGGTGCCAGCCAGCGCCAGCTTATAGCTGTTCCGGGCGAGCGGGCGCGCATTGTATAACGCGCGATCCGCAAGAGTCGCAACATCATCCGGGTCCAGACCGCCGGAGGATATGTCCTCCTCCACGGACGACGGTACGCGCCACGGACCCGGTGCCACGCCGCCCAACACTAAACGTATGTCTCCCGATTCTGTCCTCACTGCAGCAAGACTGACGAGCGCAAAGTCCCACGCGGCACGCTGCATGAGCTTTTCGTACCGCTGCGAGCCGCCAGCGTTCCCGTGCCCTAGTTCAATTGCGGCAACGATCTCGCCCGGTTCCAGCACGGTCTCACGCTCCGGCGCACGCGCCGGGCTCGTGTAGAACTCGCTGATCGGGACACGACGTGTGCCGCGCGCACTCACGATCTCCAGCTCCGCGGCCAGTGCCGTGAGCGCCACCGCGGGATCGGATGGGTGCACGGCCCAGCAGGGTCCGCCACCCAGGATCGCGAGATACTGACTTTCGCCGTGCTCCGCCGGACAGGCGGCCACTCCGCTCTTATAGCAAGGGACGTTCCCCCGGAAGTACCAACAGCGGGGGCGCTGACAGAGATTCCCGCCCATCGTGCCCATGTATCTGAGTGCGGTCGTGCCTACCGCGTCACACGCCTGCGCCAGGGCGGGGAAATCCCGGATGACGCGCGCATCCTGGGCGACGTCATGCACTCGCGCCGCCGCGCCAATTCGGATGCCCCGTCCCGCGCCTGCCGTGATGTCTCGCGCGCCTGGTACAGCGCGCAGGTCCACCAGCGTGGCCGGACGAGCAAGATCGTCCTGCATGAGCGTCAGCAGGTCCGTCCCCCCGCCCAGGGGCAGGGCATCGGGGCGTGCGAGCTGCTCGACGGCATCGGCCATCGAGTGCGGGCGGACGTAGGAGAAGGGATGCGGAGACATGAATGCTTCGGCGTTGAGCTTAGGCTCGCGCGCGGCCATTTTCCAGTGCGGTCCTCGCGGCCCGCTCCGTCTCCCTTCCATCCTTCCCCATGATGCCTGCCTCGCGACGACGTATCCGGTTCGTCACGCCAGTGTTCCTGTTGCTGGCGTCACCTCTGGTGCTCGTCGCGACCGGCTGTCGCAACAGTGGCGCCGAACGCGCTGCGCCCGCAGCGGCGCGAACCATTCGCGCCTTCGACAGCGTGAGCGTGCGCCGGATCACCGTGCCGGTGGATACGGCACTCAAGCCGCTGCCGCCGGCGCGTCTCGGTCCGCTCGCGGATTCGATCAGCAGCTACATGACGTTCCTGGCGCGCATTCAGACCGTGTTCGTGGCGGCCTCGCGCGCCAACCGATTGCTGCTTGATGTGGGACGCGTGGACACCAAGGTGGCCACGCCGGCGCGCCGGCGCGCATTCGAGCAGGCCGCAAGGGAACTCTCTCCACTTCGCCTTGGCGATCGCGTGCGACTGCGCGGGCCGTGGGGTGCGTCGGATGCCACGATCGCGGGGTTCGAGCCCTGGAACGGCCGTATCACCGCGACGCTGGACGCACCGGCCGACGTGGACTCGCTGGCGCATGAGAAGGAGACGCTCGTGGCCGTTGCGCTTCCCACGGACTCCGCACTGGCCCCTGTCGCCGACAGTTGCGCCCGCACCGCGCCCGATCCCGCGCTCGCCGCGCGCGTGAACGCCGTTCGCGATTCGCTCACGCAGCTCATCAAGGCGGACACCGCGGGCTGGCCGCCGAGCGCCATCAAGTCGGAGCGCGTGCATGCGTCGCAGGCCATGGGCTGTTTCGGGTCGGCGCGCGTGATGCTCTTCGTGAATGCATCGGGCGACGCGGCCGCGTTCGTGCGCGAGAGCGCGGTGTTGCTGGATTCCGCTGGCAGCGTGACGCCGCTGGCAGTGCTCGACCGCCGCTTCCATGCGCACGATGCCATTCGGGCATTCGATGCCGATGGCGATGGCGTGGATGACATTGCCGCAATCGGTCACGCGGACCGCGTGGGCGGCACCGTTGTGCTCCGCCTCGATCTCGCGAAGAAGCGGCTGGAGTATGTGATGAGCGGCTTCTCGTGGGAGAACTTCTGAATAAGATTCGGTAACTGGCAGTTGGCAGCTGGTAGCTGGTGGTTGCAAGTGCCAGCTCTTTTCTCCGGAGCCTGACTATGAACGCCCCGACTCAGATGACCTTCGCTCGTGCGGGCGAACTCACCGACGCCATGCGGATCGTTGCCGACCGCGAGGCGCTCGCGCCCGAGCTCATCCGCGACGAGATCGCGCGCGGGCGCCTCATCATTCCCGCGAACGTCCACCATCTCGCCGGCCGGCTCGAGCCCATGGCCATTGGCAAGGTGGCGCGCGTCAAGATCAACGCGAATATCGGCAACTCCGCCGTGTCGTCGTCCATCGACGAGGAAGTGGAGAAACTCGAGCTCGCCGTGCGGTACGGAGCCGATACGGTGATGGATCTCTCCACGGGCAAGGACATTGATACCGTGCGCGAGGCCATCATCGCACACTCGCCGGTCCCCATCGGCACTGTCCCCATCTACCAGGCCGTGCTCATGGGCAAGGAGCTCGAAGAGCTCACCGCGAATGACCTGCTGGATGTCATCGAACACCAGGCACGGCAGGGCGTGGATTACATGACCATCCACGCCGGCATTCTCCTGGAGCATCTGCCGCTCGTCTACGGTCGCGTGACGGGCATCGTGAGCCGCGGTGGCTCGCTGCACGCCGTGTGGATGATGCACCACCGCAAGCAGAATCCGTTCTACGAGCACTACGACGACGTGCTGGACATCCTGCGCCAGTACGACGTCACCATCTCGCTCGGCGATTCACTTCGCCCTGGTTCACTGCACGACGCGAGCGATCGCGCGCAATTCGCGGAGCTGGAAACGCTGGGCGAGCTCACCACGCGCGCCTGGGCGCGCGACGTCCAGGTGATGGTGGAAGGTCCCGGCCACATCCCGATGCATCAGATCGAGATGAACGTTCGCAAGCAGAAGGAGATCTGTCACGAGGCGCCGTTCTACACGCTGGGTCCCCTCGTGACCGACATCGCACCGGGCTACGACCACATCACCAGTGCCATCGGTGCCGCGATGATCGGCTGGTACGGTGCCGACATGCTGTGCTACGTGACGCCCAAGGAGCACCTGGGCCTCCCCAACGCCGAGGATGTCCGGCAGGGCGTGATCGCGTACAAGATCGCCGCGCACGCCGCCGACATCGCGCGTGGAACGCCTGGCGCGCGCGACCGGGACGATGCGCTGTCGCGGGCCCGCTATGGCTTCGACTGGAACGAGCAATTCCGCCTGTCGCTCGACCCCGAGCGGGCGCGCGAGTATCACGACGAGACGCTTCCCGCCGAGTACTTCAAGAGCGCCGAATTCTGCGCGATGTGCGGGCCGAAGTTCTGCTCCATGCATCACTCGCGTACGATCGAGGAAGGCCTCGAGCAGTTGGCGCGGGAGGCGGGGCTGGCACCCGCGGCCGAGGCGGTGCTCGAACCGGGCACACCGGTCGGAGTGCCGTGACGCTCACCTCGCGGCGTCGCGCCGAGCTGCGTACGGAAGCGCATCACCTGGTGGCTTCCGTGCACGTGGGGCAGCACGGCGTGACGCCGGCGGTGGTGCAGTCGCTGGACGATGCGCTGCGCACGCACGAGCTGGTCAAGGTGCACCTCGCCCGCGAGAGTGACGTGAAGCCGCGCGATGCGGCGCTCGCGCTTGCGGACGCGGTGGGTGCCGACGTCGTCCAGGTGATCGGCAAGACGACCACGCTCTATCGCGAGAATCCCGAGCTGCACGAGCAGGAACAGCGCGCGCCTCGCCGGAAAGGCTGAGGCCGGCGCCACCGCGCGACCGCGCCACCGCTGCGCCGCCGCGGTGCTGGCGCCGCTTCAACACTCTCCGATACCTGCCGCGTAATGGTGCTTGCGGCTGACAGCGACGATTCCCGTCCTGCGGCTCGCCTCACCGCGTACCGCGCGTACACCGGAGTTCATGCGTGCTCTCTTCGTAGTCCTGGCCATGGTCGTGGCGTGTACTGCACCCGCGGCTGCCGGCGCGCAGGTTGGCACCACCACGGACATCCTTACCGGCGTGGTTGCCGATTCAACGGGGCGCGTGCTCGAAGGTGCAATCGTCGAGGCCACATCGGTCCAGACGGAACTCACCCGCAAGGCGCAGACGAACGACAAGGGACGCTGGACGATCGTCTTCCCGGATGGCGGGGGGCAGTACACGCTTGTGATCCGGTACGTTGGAATGGCACCGGCACGCATGACGCTCGCGCGACAGGCGGACGAAGATCGGCTCGTGGCCAACGTCCGGCTGTCCACCATCGCGCAGCAACTGCAGGCGGTGGTGGTGCGCGGGCAGAACCGCCGTCCGCGCGGGACTGACCGCGCGGGCGCCGGTTCGCGCGAAACCGACATCACCTCCGATCGTGCGGCGCGACTGCCCATCGACGCCAGTGATCTCATGGCGCTGGCCACGCTCGCGCCCGGCGTCGTGGGCATTGACGCGACCGACTCCACCGATGCGGCATTTTCCGTTGCCGGGCTCCGCCCCACCGAGAACAGCGTCACGCTCGACGGCCTGGGCTTTGGCTCGGGCTCGGTGCCGCAGGATGCGGTGCGGTCCACGCGCGTCGTCACGAGTACCTACGATGTGGCACGCGGCGGATTCAGCGGCGGACTCGTGGCCTCCACCACGCAGGGCGGGACGAATACGCCGGAAGGATCGTTTACCTACACGCTGCGCGACCGCTCGCTCGCGTGGGGGGTGGCGGACTCGCTCTTTCCCCAGGCCTTCTCGCAGAACCAGCTCGGCGGTGGGTTCGGCGGCCCCATCGTGCGGAACAAGCTGTTCGTGTTCGGTGCGCTGCAGGGGCGCTGGCGCACGAACCAGATGTCGACGCTACTCGATGCCAGAGGGCCCGTCCTCACGCGCATCGGTGTGAGTCCCGACTCGGTCTCCCGCTTTCTCTCGCTCGTCAGTGGCGCCGGCATCTCGCCCGATGCGCCCGCGCTCTCGCCCGACCAGGCGGCCGACAACTACGTGGGACTGCTGCGCGTGGACTATCTGGTGTCGGACCGGAACACCCTCATGCTGCGCGGCGACTGGCGCCGCATCACGCAGGACCCCACGCGCGTCAGCTCGTCCGCCCTGCCGCAGACCGGCGGCTCGTCCGCCACGTCGGGCGGCGGCATCATGGCGGTGCTCACGTCGTATCTCGGCGACCGCTACATCAACGAGCTGCGTGCCTATTACTCGCAGGACCGGCGCAGCGCGTCGCCGGTGCTCGATCTGCCCGAGGGACGGGTGCAGGTGGCATCGGATCTCTCCGGTGATACGCGTGCCGTGTCCACGCTGTCGTTCGGCGGCAATCCGTCACTGCCGCAGAGCACGCACAATTCGACCTTCGAGACGACGGACGAGCTGTCCTGGCTTCAGGGCGCGGCGCACCGTGTGAAGCTCGGCGCATACTTCAACGCCACGCGCTATCTGCAGGATGTGACGGCGAATCAGAACGGCGTGTTCACCTACCCGTCGCTCGATGCGCTGGAATCGGGGCGCCCGTCGTTGTTCACGCGAACGCTCGCGCCCAGCGAGCGCGCCGGTACCACCGTAAACAGTGCGCTCTATCTGGGCGACTCGTGGCGGCATGGCCCGGCACTGCAACTCACCTATGGGGTGCGCCTCGAATCGTCGAACGAAAGCGGTGCGCCGCCGTTCAACAGCCTGGTGGATTCACTCTTCGCCATGCGCACCGACAGGTTTCCGCACGACGTGCAGTTGAGTCCCCGGCTCGGCTTCACCTGGATACCCGGCGCCGCGCAGGGTGTCGCGGCCAGCACGATCATTCGCGGCGGCATTGGCGCGTTCCGCAGTCCGGCACCGAGCGGGCTGTTCGCCGCGGCGCAGGGTGCGACGGGACTCGCGGGCGCCGAATCGCAGCTCGTGTGCGTGGGCCCTGATGTCCCCACGCCGAACTGGGCGGGCTACGCCAGTGATCCGTCGAGCATTCCCACGACATGTGCGTCGAGCGACCTGGGCGGCGCGTCCGACAGCGCTCGTGCGGCGCTCTCGGCGCACCCGAACGCGTTCGTGTTCAACCCGGCATTCAAGGCGCCCAGCGCGTGGCGCGCGTCGCTTGGGCTTCAGCGCCGTGTGCTGGGCCGTCTCGGCGTGAGTCTCGACGCGAGCTGGGCGCGCGGCGTGAACCAGTATGGATTCGCCGACCTGAATCTCGACACGGTACCGAAGTTCCGGTTGGCGAACGAAGCCAACCGCCCCGTGTACGTGAGTCCCGACAACGTTGATGCGGCGAGCGGCGCACTGGGCAGTTCGAGCTCGCGGCTGCATCCCGAGCTGGGCGACGTCATGGAGATCAGCTCCAACCTGTACTCCGAGTCGCACCAGCTCACGCTCAGCGTGAACGGGTTCACCGACAAGGGGATGTTCTACTCCATGTCGTACACGTACACGCATGCCCGTGACGAGTCGTCGTTCTCCTGCTGTTCGCCGCTGCAGGGCCTGTCGAGCCTGACCACGGCGGGAAATCCCAACACGCCGGAATGGGCGACCAGCAACTTCCAGCGTACGCACTCGTTCATTGGAACGGTGACGTATCCGCTCACCTCCGCGCTCGAGCTCACCGCCATCGGCCGCTTCAGCTCGGGCACGCCGTTCACTCCGCTGGTGGGGTCGGACATCAATGGCGACGGCGCGCGCAACGACCGGGCATTCGTCTTCGCTCCAGTGGGCGCCGATCCCGCCGTGGCCAGCGCCATGCAACAGTTGCTGGCGAGCGCGCCGTCGTCCGTGCGGCAGTGCCTGCAGTCGCAGGAAGGAGCGGTCGCAGCGCGCAACAGCTGCACTGGCCCCTGGCAGCCGTCGTTCGACATGCAGCTCAACTTCCGTCCCAACGTGCTGGGATTGCAGCGCCGCCTCACGCTCTCGATCGTGACGGTCAATCTCATTTCGGGAATAGACAACCTGGTACACGGCGCCAACAGCGCGCACGGCTGGGGCGCGGCGCGCTTCCCCGATGCGACGCTGCTCTACGTACACGGCTTCGATCCATCCACCGAGACGTTCGACTACACCGTGAACGAGCGCTTCGGCACGACGAGCGGTTCACTGGGGGCGCTGCGCATGCCGTTCCAGATCGGCTTCCAGGGACATCTCGCCGTCGGGCCCGCGCGACTCGGCGGCCTGTTCGGCGGCGGCGGGGGACGACGTGGTGGTGGGGGTGGGCCCGGTGGCGACGGCGGCGGGCCGGGAACGGCCGGCGATTTTCTTTCGCGGTTCGCGAGCGCCCTCCCCAATCCCGTCGCCGCCGTCATCGGCATGAAGGACACGCTGCAACTCACCCCCGAACAGGTGACGCGCCTGCAGCCGCTTGCCGATACGATTTCCGCGCACAACGACAGCGTGGCCGCCGAGATTCGTTCGCGCGTCGAGAAGGCCGGCACGAACCCTGATCTGCGTGTGCTGCTCGCGACGCTGCGGCCCAGGCTTGCCGATGTGCGCGATGTGCGGACGCGCGCCATGAAGGAGGTCCAGAAGATCCTGACCTCCGCGCAGTGGGCGAAGGTGCCGAACAACCTGAAGTCCGGTGGTGGATTCGGTGGCGGTGGCGGGCGTGGGCGAGGACCGTGATGTCCCGTTCCGCGTTCAGCGCCGTTCGCGCAGGATCTCGCGAGCCGCGTTGCGCCCGCAGGCGCCCATGACACCGCCGCCGGGATGCGTGGCCGCGCCGCACAGGTACAATCCCTGGATCGGTGTGCGGTAGTTCGCGTAGCGCGGCAGCGGACGCATGAAGGACAGGCTGTTCAGCGCCATGGCGCCCTGGAAGATGTTGCCGCCCGTGAGCCCGAAGCGCTGCTCGATGTCCACGGGCGCGAGTACCTGCCGGTCGATCACGGCACCCCGGAAGTTGGGCGCATAGTCGGTGAGGATGTCGAAGCAGCGGTCGGCGAACTTCTCCTTTTCCACGCTCACCGATCCGTCGCGCAGCGCATACGGGAAATACTGGATGAACATGGACATGAGATGTCTGCCCGGCGGCGCGACGGTGGAATCCATGACCGATGGGATCGTGCACTCGAGGATCGGATTCCGCGAGGGCCGCCCGTACTTCACATCGTCATAGGCCTGCTCGATGTAGTCGAGTGACGGCGAAATGTGAATGGTGCCGCGATGCTGCGGGCCCGCGTGCGCGCCGGGAAGGGCAGTGAAGTTCGGCAGTTCGCTCAATGCCACGTTGATCTTCAGGCTCGCGCTGCTGTAATCAATTCCGCGAACGGACTCGGCGAACTCCGCCGGCAGAGCCGCCGGCTCCACGAGCTTGAGAAAGGTCACGTGGGCGTCGGCGCCCGACATGACGCGCGTGGCCCGGAATTCGGTTCCATCCACGAGCGCCACACCCGTCGCTCGTCCGTCTTTCACGAGGATGCGCCCGACTTCGCTGTTGACGCGAATTTCGGCGCCGTGTGCCCGCGCGGCGCGGGCGATGGCATTGCTGATGCCGCCCATGCCCCCGCGCGAATACCCCCACACTCCGCGCACCCCGTTGCACTCGCCCATCACGTGATGGAAGAGCACGTACGCCGTGCCCGGCATGGACGGTGATGCGACCGCGCCGATGATCGCATCGGTGGCAAGCGTCACCTTGAGCTGTTCGCTCTCGAACCAGCGATCCAGGATGGGACGCGCCGCGCCGGTGAGCACCTCGATTGCGTTGGCGCCGTCGCGACCGAGCTTGCGGAATTGCCACCCCAGCCTGCCCAGCGCGAACAGATCGCGCGGGCTGCCGGACCACGGATCGGGGGGCGTCATGTCCAGCGTCGGCTCGATGAATGTCGCGACGCGCTCCAGCATCTGCTCGTAGTGCGGCAGTGCGTCGGCATCCTTCGCGGAGAACTTGCTCACCTCGCGATGCGTGAGGTCCTTGTCCGGACCGAGCATCAGCGACCGACCATCCGGAAACGGCGTGAACGATGACGGATCGCGCGGCAGCATCTCGAAGCCGTGGCGGTGCAGCTCGAGCTCGCGGATGATGATCGGACGCAGGAGGCTGTTCACGTACGACGCCGTCGACACCTTGAATCCGGGCCAGATCTCCTCGGATACGCAGGCACCGCCAACGAGCTCGCGCCGTTCGAGCACGAGCACCGTTCGCCCGGCGCGTGCCAGGTATGCAGCGGCCACGAGACCGTTGTGACCGGCGCCAATGATGATCACGTCGTAGCGAACAGACATGCGAAGGCTGGCGATGAGACAGGAGTGGACGGCGCGCGGGCCGCGGAGGGGGACGCGCACGGAAGATCGTCGAACGGCACCACGTGAGGCAAGAGCGCGCCATCACCGTGCCAATGCTTTCAGGCCACACGCGTGATGCGTATTTTGACGAAGCCCTTCTCGAGGTGCCGCGGTGTGACCAGTTACCTGAGAACGACGGACATTCCCCCCGCGCGTCCGACGACGCTGCCCGGGCGGTTCTTCGTGTCGGCCGAGGTGTTCGCTGAGGAGATGGAGAAGATCTTTGGCGCACGGTGGCTCTGCGTGGGACGCGAAACGCTGATCGCGAGGCCTGGCGAGTTCGTGCTGCGCGATGTCGGGCGCGAGAGCATTCTCATCCTGCGCGACACGTCCGGAACGGTGCGCGCCTTCTACAACGTCTGCCGGCATCGCGGCTCGCGACTGTGTGAGGCAGCATCGGGAGCGCTGGAACAGAACATCCGGTGCCCGTATCATGCCTGGACCTACGCGCTCGACGGCCGGCTGCTTGGCGCGCCATCATCCGACACCATCGATGACTTCGACGCCACGGCATATCCGCTGCACGCGGTGCGTGTGGCACGCTGGGAAGGCTTTCTCTTCATCAATCTCGCGGACGAGCCGCAGCCGTTTGGTGACGCGTATGCGCCGGTGGTCGGACGGTTCGCGCGCTTCAACATCCCGGCGCTCACGGTGGCGCGCACGATTGACTACAACGTGCGCGCCAACTGGAAACTCATTCTGCAGAACTACTCCGAGTGCTACCACTGCGCGCCGATTCATCCGGCGCTGGCCCGGCTCACGCCGCCCACCAGCGGCGAGAACGATCTCGTGGAGGGGCCGTTCCTGGGCGGCTTCATGACGATCAATCCGGGGAGCGAGAGCCTGACCATGAGCGGCCACGCGTGCGGCCTGCCCGTGGGCGATCTTCCACCGGATGACCTGCACCGTGTGTACTACTACACGCTCTTTCCCAACGTGCTGCTGAGCCTTCACCCCGATTACGTGATGGTGCACACGCTGTGGCCGGTCGCGGCGGATCGCACGCGCATTACCTGTCAGTGGCTTTTCCAGCCGGCCTCACTCGCCAGCGGGGCATTCGATCCGGATGATGGCGTTGCGTTCTGGGACATGACGAACCGCCAGGATTGGCACATCTGCGAGCAGAGCCAGCTCGGCGTACAGTCGCGGAAGTACACGCCGGGCCCCTACTCACGTCGCGAGACGCTTGCCGCGGCGGTCGATGAGGAAGTGCTGCGGGCTCTGGGCATGCCGTAGGGCGTCGCGCTCCGCTTCGCGTCGCTGCGCCGCCGGGGAAGCGGTCGCCGAAGGCGACCTGCGGGAAGCGCCAGCCTTGCGGCTGGCTGCGGGAAGCGGCGACTGAGCCTTCGGCTCAGCGCCTGAGGGAAGCGGCCT
>Ga0105240_10005518_pt1 | contig 18846 bp, 10 predicted proteins | sample KBSC54metaG_FD_80426 | JGI IMG/M metagenome (GOLD analysis project Ga0105240, IMG submission 80426) | Corn rhizosphere microbial communities from Kellogg Biological Station, Michigan, USA - KBS C5-4 metaG | ecosystem: Host-associated > Plants > Roots > Rhizosphere > Soil | place: Michigan, USA... | reverse complement strand
GGCTCGATGTCGCCGGCACCGCTCCCCGGCGGCTGGCGCCGTCGTGTGCCCGCCGGCCATCGCCGCCGGTGTTGGCAGCGCCAAAACTGGCTAAAGTGGCGTCATTTTATCCCGGCGCTAACAATACGTCCTCGCCGGCATCAAAATCGCCGCCACCGCCGCGGCAGCTCGGCGTGTCGCGGTCGTGGGCGAGCACAATCGTCGGGATAAACGACTGCGCCCGGGGTCACGAAACCTTGGCTCTTGGAATGTAGATGATCCGACAGCGCCTCGCACGGCGCGTCGGCTGACCCGGCTCCGGTGGGTAATAAAAATCGAGACCCCGCCCGAGGACTATCTGCCAGTTCTCCGTCTCGATCATGCGGTCGTGAATATCTGGGGCAAACCGATATGTGAATTGAAAACCCTTCCGATCCAGCCGCGATTTCAGAGCATCCAGCCGTTCTCTTGAACGGGCCTCTTCAGAAAGGCCATACCGTTCGTTCTTCTCGAACATCGTGAGTAGTTCAACTCGGCAGCCCTTCGGATCTCTGATCGTGGCGAGAACGTCCTCCACGTTGCGAACCTGAAATTCGAGCCGCACGTAGGGGTCGATGATCCGAACTGATCGGGCCGGGCCCAAATACGTGCCAAAGACATTCTGGTAGCTTCGGGCGTGGTCCCCGTCTTCAATGTCGACGACTTTGTAGTCCTCCTGCTTCGGCGCCTTGAGGTCGCTCACCGTGATCGGCTTCCCCTTGGCAAGGACGGAACGCAGGTCGTCGAGCACTCGCTGGCAGGTCGCCCCATCCGTCTGGTAGACGATCGCCGCCTTATCCAATCCCGCCGCCAATTCGATACCAGCGTCGACCGCGCCGACGGCCATCATCTCCTTGCTCCCGGCGCCGAAGACCATTCCCCAAGGCCCGCTCGGCTTGGAGGTGACGTGTACGAGCCGAACGCCGGCTTCCATGATATCGAGCAATGCTTTCACCGCAAGGAAGTTCTGCTCATTCAATTCTGAGAACTTCGGAATTTGAGTGAGGCCGATCTCCACTTGGCACTCAGCGTTGTCCTTCTTGTACGTCGCCAGGAACTCGCCCCACGCGGCCGCCTGCGGGGCCTTTTCGTTGTCGATCGCCGAAACAACCGCGGATAATGATCCACGTATCGTTCGCCAGCGCTTTTGAAGCCAGGCCGACGCATTAGTGCCGCAGTACCCCTGCGCACCCTTGCCAAACGCCGCCAGTTTAGTTTTCTCCTCCGTGCTGTTGAGGACAATCATTTGGTCCAGGTACGGCTGAATCAATGTCTTGTCAAGGAGCTTGTGCTCGAATTGATTCCCGTAGGAGCGGAGGCACTTGTAACAGGACTTCTCGCATTGACAGCCGTCCAGCATCTCGCGGGCGGCCCGAAGAATGGACTCCATGCTGGCGGCTGCTTTTCGAACGTATCCCGCTCCACCGGCCACGTTGTCGTAGAGCATGAGGTCCCTCCGCTGCTCACCATCGACCGTCATTCTTCGGGTGAAGCCGCTGATTTCACCGTCCTCGGCTCCCACGATGGAAGTGGCCGCCTCGATTAGCGCCGCCTTCATGCTGGCGAAGAACTCCTCCGATTGGCTGGGCACATTCTGGAAGGACAGTATTAGGACATCCGTGGCGAATCGGTACCCCAAGTGGAATCGATCGGAGTTGCCACCACAGGCCTTCCGGCGATCGTGGAGCAGTTTGTGCTCCTCGAAGGCGTTCTTGTTGGTTGGCGCCTGCCAATAGCCGCACGTCCGGCACATCAAGAAACCCTTGCCGTTCTCCTCCCTCAAGCCCGTATTGGAAACGAAAATCTCTCCCCGGCGCCGGTACTCCATCCGAACACCAGGAATCTCAGACATGTCGGTGCCTCCTCCGTTGGGAAGCAAATAGGTTTCGCCGCCGTAAAATGCGCGCTGGCGATACTCCTCATCTGGCCCAATAGCCTCTGCCTGCTCGGCCACGAAGGACTGCGCAAACAACACTTGCGATTTCTGGGGCAGGAGCGCCTCGCGGCAGTGTGGACAGTGTGTCGCGCCGGCGTCGAAGGTAACGTACGTGCAATTGCCGCAGGATTTGTACGCTTGGTTCAGATCAGGGATGGAGGACCGATAGAAGTCGAGGCCGATCACCTGGTACTTCTTTCCGTCCATGTAGACGGTATTGCCAGGCCCGTACTCGCGGAGCGCGACTCCCATACCGCGCATGATTGGTTTCTTCACCTCGTCCTTGGCTATCAATCTGGCCGTGTCCGAGGGGAAAGCATACGACGGAAGGAAACCTTGATCAGACAAGTACGAAAGGGGGTAGGAGCCGTCGATCTGGTCGAGCAGTTTGTACAAATAGGTTTCCCTCTCTGTCATCTGAGCGGCCACCTTCGGCTGACTCCTTCCGATTTTCGCCTTCTCCATCGCGATATTCAGAATCTCCTGGAACAGCGCGTCCCGCTCCACGATCCATGACTGGAAAGCCTGTAGGAGACTCTGGTGGAATTGATCGACGATCTCGCGGATGGCATCAGCGGTAAGCCAGGCAAGCCCGTCCCGCTTCGATTCCTCCTCGCGGTCCTTCTGGAAGGCTTTCAGAACCGAGTCCACGATCGCGTTCCTGCGTAGCCGAAGCTCGGCCTCAAGGTCAGGCAGCGTCAGTTCAGCTTGGCCCTCCGGAAACAACTTGCCGAGTTTGTCGTGAAACTGAAAGTCGAGCTTCTCAAGAATCAACGAATTGATCTGTCGGCGTAGGATTCGTTCGTTGTCGATCGTGAAATCAGGCGGCTCGATTTCGCCGGAAATCATCTGCGAAGGGCGATCGAAGAAGTACGTGTCGTGTGCTCGATCGAGCGCAAACACATTGATCAGTGCGATCCGTTCTTTTCGGCCCGCGCGGCCGCTACGTTGTGCATAGTTGGCGGGGCCTGGCGGAACGTTGCGCATGAACACGCTAGGGAGGTCACCGATGTCAACGCCCAGCTCCATTGTTGGCGTACAGACAAGCACGTCGGATTTACCTGACTTGAAGCTCCGCTCGATTTCAATTCGCCGGGAGCCGGCCAACTGCGCCGAATGCTCATGTGCCAGCATCCGGTAGGGCGCGCGGTTCATATAGGTCTCGATGTAGTAGTTCTGCTCGGGAGCCGGGTTGTAAGGCTCCAACCTGCCTTCACACCGCCAGCGGGCGCAAACTCCTCGAACGTTATGGGTCGTCACACTTCGACAGCGGCCACACCGAAAGGTGGTTTCGGGCACCTTGAGCATCACGCGCCCGTGGTTCACCATGTGGACCTGTTGCGAAGCCCTCTCGTTCCCGATGTCGCGCGCCACTAGGAAGCCCTCTGCGACCAGGAACTCCACCAGATCGGTCAGCAACTGGACCGCCTGAGCCTTTCCGACCACCTTGCCGACGAAGTTCAAAAGCGAAGTCTCACCGCCGGAGGGGGAGAAGAATCCATAGGTCCGGTAAGGCATCCCCTCTCGGTTCAACTTCTGCAAAGTGAAACCGCAGGGCAGCATTGCGCGCCCAAAGAGTTTGACCGATTCTTCCAACGGCTTGAGCAGCAGCGGATGAGAGAGCGCCCTCTTCCATCGCATCTCGTCCAGGATCGCAGCCAGCAGGTTGTACAGATCTTCGGAGGGAATCCGGTGCTGTGCCTGAAGAGATCTCGCCCGGCTGGCCACTTCCCGCAGCGTCTCCTCCGTTCGGAAGTACTCGACGGTGAGCAGCCCGAGTCCTTCCAGGCTGATACGCCGCGAGCCGGGCTTTGCGATTTCCGCCAGCAGCGACAACCGAATGTCGGCGTATTCATACGCCACATCGTCCGGGTTTTCGGGGCGGCGGATCTGATAGAACAAGCGGCCATCGGCCTGGCGCGTCGGCTTGGGACAGTAGACGGAATACTGGTCGCGCCGCTCATAAATCAGCGTCTGCAGGCGCTCCAAGCTTACCGGACCTGCATTCTTCGCTCTCTCCTCTTGAAGAACCTGATAGATCAGCTGCCTGCCCACGAACTGCGCGTGCTTGAGATTCAGGTATGCTGCCTGGAACGCGGTGTCCTGCCGGTTATCACTGAAAATCAGAAGGCGGCGCTGCTCCTTCGTGAGATGCTGAAAAATAGCCTCTACGAGGATGTTGATACTCACCATCGTGGACGACCTCAGCGGCGTAACGACTTCCAGACCACCGCCATAGATGGCTTCACAGGCCGGACACTTGTGGATGCTTCCGATGTAGACCCGCGGAGTTGTCAGCTCCCGCGCGTCAGCCCTCGTAGCGTCACCGTGGCCGCCCTCGCATTGGTGAGTCCCACCGATTACAATCTCTGCACAAGCCGGGCAGTACCGGGCCGACACCTCCTGTGCATGCATCTCGTCGGGATCAGCTTCGTCCTCGGCGGTATCAGAGTTGTCGTGGAGCTCAAAGGTGAAATGCACCGGTTCCTGATTGCCTTGGTCCTCGTCAATCAGCCGGAAAGATGAGGGGAGTTGCTGTAGCTTCTTCCGTTTGGTCTTCTTCTTCTGAACGAAGGAATCAAGAGGGATCTGGGAATCTTCCGGATAGCCCCGATAGAAATCCTGGCCGCAACTGCGGCAGACTTCAACCGGCAGGCAACGTGCCTTGCAGATCTCGCAGGCGTCCATGAACTCCGTATAGAGGTGGCCACACTTTGGGTTCGTACAGCGATAGAAGCCTTGGAGTCCACGCCAGAAAATGTGGACCTTCGGTCGAATAAGTGGCTGGCCGGCGATCTTCGCCTTTGCCCCCAAGAGAAGATATGCCTCCACCTCGCGCTGAAGGTACGTCTCATCGGCACCGGTACGTACGGATTGAAGGAGGTGTTGGGTCACTTCCTCCAGAGAGCGAGGCGATACAAGACAATCCTCAATTGTACGGAAGAGAATGTTCTCCGAGAGGACCTTGCCCAGGAACTCAGCGGGTGCCTCCGGAACGTCCTTGGCCACGGAGTCCATCGCTTCGAGCACGAGCTCAGCAGGGGCAATGTGATCCATACAAAAGTCGTAGACCACATCCAATTTAGATAGATCGCGAAGACGCTGAAGGTGGGCCACTTCAATAGTCGGAGAGGCCGGCAGATACGGTGCGTTCTGCCCCGGCAAGGTCAGGTACTTCTCGGTACAGATGGAATCTGGCCCGAAACGCTCACCGAAGAGTTCGCTCGCAAAATTGGCGACCGCTTCCGCCGAATCACCCTTCACCGTTGCGCTAGTCCCGACGCACACGAGCTTCCCATCCAGCTTGCCGACATGCTCCTTCAGTCGCCGAATGAGACAAGCAACTTCGATCCCGCGCGCTCCCTGGTAGGTGTGGATCTCGTCAAGTACGAGAAAGTGCAAACGGTCGTCGAACAAAACCCGGTCAAGCCGGCGCAAAAGGAGATACTCCAACATCGAGTAATTGGTCATCAAGATGTTGGGGAGTTGGTCTCGCTTCCGAATTTCCTTGCGGTACCAGATAGCTTCATCGCACAGCTTCTCCGGACGGACCTCCTTTCCGTTTCGCTCGGCATCCTGTTCGTCCTCGGGCGTGTCCCCGGTATAGCGCGCAAACGTCACGCCCGTCCCGGCCAAGTATTTTGCGAAACGCTCATACTGGTCGTTAGCAAGGGCATTCATTGGATAGAGAATCAATGCCCTGATGCCGGGTCCTGGATTCTGGAGGCAATAGTTGACGATGGGTAGAAAGAACGCTTCGGTCTTTCCAGAGCCAGTGCCGCTAGAAACAATGGTGTTCGCTCCTTTTAAGATCCGCTCGATGGCGACCCGTTGATGCGAGAACAGTTGCCACTCCCCGAACGGGGCGTGCCGGTCGCCCTTGTCGTCGACGTACCCACCAGCACTCAGAAGTCGGTCCTTCATTCCGAGTGCGTTTGCAAGGTCTGAGATCGTCTCGCCGGTCCTGAAGTATGGCCGTTGCAGAGAGAGGTACGGGCCTCGCCAGAGCAAGTTGGCGCCGTCAATCTTTTCGAATACCTGCCCCCGGAGAACCGGATCGACTATCGGAAAGGCAGTCTCGATGTAATTCTTGTAGGTGGATTTAACCTGTTCGACAATGTCAATCGGCTGCATGCACACTTACCTCCACTTCCGATTCCACGACTTCGAGGTCATCGGAAGTGAGCCCGTACAATGAATAGATAAGCCGATCTAGCTTCTCTTGCAGGCCCGGGTCTTCCTTCGACTTGCGCGTTACCTCAGCACACAGTTCGCGAACTGCTTTCTGAATTCGGCCTAACAAATCTACACTCGGATTGGCGGGGACGGGGAATTGTTGAAGATCCCCTATGACAACCTTGGGGAACAGACCTCGATTTGCCTTGACACCGGAATGCTTGAATATGAACGAGCCGAGCTTCGAGTTCAATATGCCTGTGATGACGTACGGGTCATAGTCGCGATTCACATTGCAGACGACATTCACGATGCTCTTGTTGTTAAGGTATAGGTCTTCGACCGGAGCAGCCATCAGCATTTTCGGAAAACGGCCAGTCACCTCACGAACGAGAACTCGCGGGTCCGAAAATGTCGCCAGCTCGCGTGGTTGCGATAGCCAGGGTCCATATCTCAACCACGCGCCGCCCCAAGAGATCTGGTACCGGCGTACATCCGAACCCTCTAAGTACTTCTGCGTACTCGGCGAGTCCTTATGCGTTCGGTCGAATACATGATCTCGAACATCTTGGGCTGTCTGTGGCGGAACACCTTTTCCAGCCTCATATGCCTGCAGAGCAGCCTTCACACTCGTGACGGTTGAAAGAGGCACCGATATCCTTGCCAATGATTCCAGGACTTTTGCCACCGGCTCCGGAGTGAATACGGCGAACGGTTTTCCCGGCAAGCGTGACCACCTATCCGTGGAAACTGGGTACGGCTGCTCACCAAACTGTTTTTCACTTAGCTGTACCTTACATTCGCAGACCGTCGACTCTCCACCTTTTGCCAAACATAGAACAACGGGTTCAACTACAACTCCTTCGAATACTGGATAGAGACACACGACACAACGCGCCGGTGGAGCTCTCTTAAGAAGAAGTTCTCGAAGGGGCTCAGTGGATTCGACGGCAAGAACCGAGTTAGGAATGATAAAACCGATTCGTGCCATCTTCTTTGTTAGTTCGACTGCAAGATCCAAAAAACTCACGTACAGATTTGGTTTGTCCTTTGTAGTCCTTCCGAACCTATACGCGTACCAGATCTTTTCTTCCTCGGAAAGAGTTTCGCGAGCGAACACGTAAGGAGGGTTGGCGAGAATCGCATCAAACCCCGCGTCCTCCTTGGCGTTACCCTGTCCGTCAAAGAACAGAGCTGGAAACTCTAGCTCCCAGCTTGTCACTCTCTTCGGCAAAGATGGAACTGTATAGGTTAGAGCGGCGTCTATATTTGACAGAAGGCTCAAATAGTCGCGCGCTTCGTGACCGAAGAACGTACCCATCCAAGTGGTAACGATGTTTAAGAAAGGTTGCCTCGCGTCTTGCACAGCGGCATCGAGCGTTTTCTTATCTCGGATATCTGCAGTTGTCAAGGTTTCTCTGTCAAGGATTCTTAAGAGGTCACTTACCATGAGTGAGACGCGGGAGCGAAATGTGGACTCGAAAAGGTTTATTCCCGGCTTCTGATTGGTAAGCTTGATTCTTCCGGATCGATCGAAACCCGGCATTGCGGCAAGATCGGCCAAACGAGCGTTCACGAGGGCGTCACCGCACCGGAGATTGTGATCTAGGAACGAGAGCGGGCGGCCCGGATCCATTGTGAACAACCACATCGACAGCTTCGCGAGTTCAACAGCCATCGGGTTGGCGTCGAGGCCATACACACAACGTTCTCCAACCAAACGCTTACACCGGACGAAGTCCTGGTCCGCAGTAGTTTCTTGGGTCATTTGCCCTTCGCGAAGGCGCGCGTCACGGTAGGCTCGAGCCAAGTACTCCGTCGCGGCTACAAGGAAATGGCCTGATCCCATCGCCGGATCCAAGACCTTGAGTGCAAGAAGCTCGGCAGAATTGAGTGGGCCTGTCTTCTGGGGCTCATTCTTCCACCCCGGAGCCTTGGGCTCTTCTGTGATCCGGTCGGGTAGTGGTCGGCATTCTCCGCGCACTAGAGGACCCAAGGTATTTTCGACGAGGTATTGCACAACATAATCTGGCGTGTAGTAGGATCCCGAAGATTTTCGCTTGGACTCGCGCCCGCCGAAGACCAAGTAATACCGTCCCATCTCCACGCGGCCAGAAATCTTGCAGCCCCTCGGTAATCTCGGAGTGTCGGGATTCTCTTCCACTGCTTCTTCCCATGCGGTTAACTGCGCCTTCTCCGTCCGATCTAGGGCCGCTAGAGTCTTATATTCCTCGGTTGCGCCCGGCCCGGAACCCTGGCGTAGGATTATGTATTCTTGTTCGGCGATGAAGGCCGTGTATTCAAGAATGCCCTCATAAATGCTACCGAGATGACGGACATCAAGGTCGCGGTAGGTTACTTTCTTGCGCCCTTCTCCTCGGCTCTGTCCGACGCGCGGCTTCGTCCGGCTCAGAAGATCGATGGCACGGGCGAGGTGGTAGTCGCCGACGGCGAACTTCTCCAGGAATGCATGCTTTTCCGGATCGAAAAGTCCTCCGTTGTAAGCAGGAATCACCTTGCCCCAACCCTTGTCCAAGAACCCAAACAACTCTTTTAGCCGCTTCCACAAGTCAGTGTTCCCCTTAGCGAAGAAGCGCCGCGGATCAGGGTCGTCTTGGACCGAATGAACCTCGTCACGGATCGACTCAAGGCTGTAGGTCTGGTATAGCTCGTTGTCGAGCGGCAATAACTCGCGGCTCTCAGCATAGAACAGGAAAAGAAGCCGGTACATCAGGCTGAGAGACTCGTGATAGATGTCCTCCAGTAGTACGTCGGATGTTAGAAACTTCTCCCGCGACAGTTTCGGCGCATTCTGGCCCCTCCACTCGTCAGTAGCTTTGGCATCGGCTCGCATATAGGCGAGGAAACCCTCGCCCAGCTCCTGCAAAGCAGAAAAGACGTTCTCTTTCAGTTCATCGCCAATCTCTTTTCCGTGGCGGTCGCTTCCTTCGGCGACCCGCTCCAATAGCGATTGGCCAGCCTGATCGACCTCAGTGAAGCAGCGAGCGGAGAAGAGGCCGAGTACAAAGCGAATGGCACGCAACGCCTGCTGATCTGTCCTGCGATCAATCAGTGCGATGAGATCGGCTTCCAGGAAACACCGTGGCTTATGCGAGCTGGTTCGACTCAGGAGCCTGAGTTGGCGACCGTTACTAATGATCGCCCATGGAACGTCGCTCGCTATCAAGGCGCGATGGACGACCTCCGTAACCGGCAATGCAGTGAATGAACCCTCCGTGGCGACCGAGTCCAGGGAGGCCCGCCATGGCAGGGTCCAAATCATACATGAGAGGGCTTCCCCTGCCGCTTTGCCGCGCAGGTCTCCATAAGTTTCCTTGGCTAACGTGCCCGGTTTAGGTAGAACGAAATTTGGTTGGAAGACAGCGTCCTCCGTGATGATCCGACCACCCCTCGCGGGACTTGCACCGAGCGCTTTGAACAGCACCGGTTCGAACCACCTCGTGACCGTTTCTGCCGCGTCCGCTGTACGTAGGCTCGGTTCCGTCGTTTCGAGTAACTTGGCGATCTGCTTGAGAAGCTCCTTTGCTTGGTGTTCCGGGAAGGCCCCCAGCTCTTCATCTGGAAACAGCCGCTCCAGATAGTAGTCAGAGAAAAACCCGTCGGAGTTTTTCAGGAAGGGGTACAGAAAGAATCGATAGGCGGTCGCCTTCCCCGTTGTGTGGGGTACGGGATGCTCAATCGTCGCTTCAACGGCTGCCGCGACGATCGGAATCAGACAGTCGGCCGCAGCGGCGAGAGCTTTCTTGACTGGCGCGGTGTTCGGGTTGAACTCGGGATGAAAGGCTGTGTTCCGCATGTCGCGGATCATCAAGAAAAAGTAGCGGGACGCCTTTTCTGGGCTGACTCCGCGAGACGCCCACGAGTCCAAAGATTGGAGTCCATCCGTTTTGAGAAGAATCTTCTTTGCACGATCCACGGCCTGACGGAACGCTCCAATCGAAGGGTCGCCGGCGTTGACAAAATAGTGCCGCACGCCCGCGTAATCCTTCAATGTGGAAACCCACGAATTGAAGCGCCGATATTCTTCATCACCAGGTTCTCCGTGCATCATGAACAGGTTGTAGGCAACCGACCATGCATCACTAAATCGGTTGAGGGGGTCTGTCCCCGTCTCGGCCCTTTCAAGGAAGCTTATTGCGTTGCTCAGCCCGGTATACCAACGGCTCGAGTTCGCGTATCCCCTGATCTCTTGTTCGTCGCGGCGACGCTTTTTCAGTTTTTCTGCCAACGTGCTCATCGGTTGTCCTTGGTCACGCGGGCGTGACGACCACCAAGTTCAGGAGGGCCGGTGCGGGGAAGGCGCCTAGCTTCATGCGCTCCAATTCCTGGCGGCGCAAGGTCATGTTGTGCTGGTGGCTCTTGATCTGGTTATCGAGGCGCGTCCGAAGGCCTTTGATGTTCGGATCGTCAAATAGAACTTGCTGCTCTTGAGTTAGGTGTCTCTGTTTCTCCCGGAACTGCTCCGCGGCTCCCCGGTCGAACCGATCCAGGTCTTCCAGCAGAACAGCAATCTCCTCCAGCCGTTGCTGTTCCACCCGCCGGTAGTAATCGAGGTAGTGGTGCCGGATATGCGCCTCTGCGATGCCTCGTAAATCCTCGACCTTCTCACCGAGGCGCGCCAGGAATTCACGGTTGGGCTCTGTACGTGGGACTGGCGCTGCCAGGAAGAGCTTCCTTCCGAGTTCAGCCTTCACGCTGCCGCTTTCATCGACGAAGACGGGTTCCAGCTCTTCGCGAATGACGCGACCCTCCAGATCCTCGAACTTCAGAACAAAGTTGAAAACTACACCGGGAGCGCCAGAGTAGTCGGCCACCAGGCAGGCGAGCTGCCCTCCGAGTTCCGCCGCTTTCGTGACGCGGCAGAAGTGAACCATTCGCTCCAGAAGCGGATGACCGAACGCCACGAACTCCGGCTCGTCGGCCCTTGCCCAGTCCGCGGTCGCCACGCAGCGCTCGAACGTGACGCGGGGGTACACCTTGGGAAGTTTGTCGTCCTGGAGAACGGCCGGTACGATAAGGCGAAAGACGTTCTTGTCCTTGACAGACTGGAGCTTGCGCCCATCCCGATCACCCGCGCCCTGCTCGCCGTACACGCGGAGAAAAGCTTCGACGAAGGCGCGCACGTCCTTGTGAGTTGGGATGGCCTCTTGCGCTTCTCTGACGGAGATTTCTGCTTCGGCAATGTCTCTGGAGGTGAACTGGCGGCAACCGGAAAGAAATTGTGTTTTCTGGATCGCCTGTGCCATTTCGTCCATCTTGCGCAGCTCTTGTTCCGCCATAACTTCCACCGCGCCAGAGTCCACGGACTTCTTGAGCACGCGGAGAATTAGATCGTCGAGGGAAATCCGATCCAGAATCCCAAGCACCTCCGCCATGTTGCCGAGTTGCCGGCGGATCGTTTCAATCTTGTTCTGCAGGACTGTGAAGATCTGGGCTTCCTTAGAGCCCTCAATCATGAAGTTGTAGATCTGGGCATCGTAGCGTTGACCATACCGGTGAATGCGGCCGATTCGCTGCTCCAGACGGTTGGGGTTCCAAGGCAGCTCATAATTGATCAGCGTGTGGCAGTAGCGTTGAAGGTTAAGACCTTCGGAAGCAGCATCTGTGGCGAGCAGAAGACGTGTATCGGAGTCGTTGAAACGGCGCTCCGCGTGGAGCTTTGAGCCTTCTTCGTTTTCGTCCTCCCCCAGAGGCATGCCGCCGTGGATAAGGACAATGCTCTGCGGCGACAAATACCACTCCTTCTGGAGGTGCTCCCTCAGGTAGTTCAGCGTGTCGCGATACTCGGTGAATACGATGACCTTCTCCGACGAGTCCTTAGTAAGGAGTTCTTTCAGAAATTTCTTTAGATATTTGAGCTTGCTGTCCTGGCCTCGCTGGATCAGGTCCGCAGTCATTTCGAGCAGATTACGAAGCGTCTTCACCTCGTTCGTGCGCTCGGCGTACATCGCTTGCACATCGCGTGTCTCGATGTAGCGCTCGACCATCTCACGATCCTCGTCCTCCATGAACTCGCCGCGCTGATAGTCCTTCAAGAGGCGCTGGATTTCCTGCCGGTCCGGCGCCGGGCGATCACCACTGACGCGCGAGATAGTACGGGTCACGACGATGCTGTCGATGCGGCGCTTGAGCGTCTCCCGCAAGGCCGCTAAGCTGGAGACCATCCGCTTCTGGACCAGGGCGAGCAAGAATTTGCCGATGTTTAAATCGGCCGCGGAGATCTTTCGCTTGCGGTTGAGCTCGGCCCAGCCGTCGCCTGTGTAGCCGGAGACCGCTTTGTACAGATCGTCTTCCTCCGGCGTAAATGGAATCTGAACGGGATGCACGTCCCGTTCCTTGAACTTCTTGATGAGCTGGCCGGCGCCGTTCTTCTCGAAGATCGTCTCCTTGCCTCGACGGATCATGACCTTTTCCACTCGTCGCCGGGCGTCTGCCCGATCCAAGTCCTCCGGATCGGAGAACATGAACGGGTCGATCAGATTCAGAAGATTGAAGAAGTGCTCGGGATTGCCAGAGTGGGGAGTAGCCGTAAGCAGCAGTAGGCTGTCGCTTCTCTCCTGGATCTCTTTCGCCAGGTCCGCCCGATTGGAATCGGTCGAAACATAGTGCGCCTCATCAATCATGACGAGATCCCACCGGCGCTCCACCTTCAATAGTTGATCGAAGAACTTGTTCGTGTTCCGCCGTGCGGCGCCGGTTCCTTCGTACTGCGGTTTTATCCAATCAATCGAGGTGATGATGGCGTTGCGGGCGAGCCAAGGGTTCAGGTTCTCGTCAACCAGTTCCTGGATGCCCTCCATCTTGCGGCTGTTATAGATGTAGAACTTCCGCAGGAAATGGCGCTGCATTTCCTTCTTCCATTGATCCTGAAGCGAGGCTGGGACAATGATTAGGACGCGAGTGCCGCGTTGCCTGGCGGCAAGCTCCTGCATGATGAGACCCGCTTCGATGGTCTTCCCCAAGCCGACATCATCGGCAATGAGGAATCGCTGGCGGAGCGACTCCATCACCTTTTTCACGGCCATGAGCTGGTAGAGCTCCGGCACCATCTTTGAGTTCGAGATGCTTAGGAGCTTGTCGTATTCGTACACCAGTGAGAGGCGCGTTGCGTTGGTCAGAAGACGGTAGTGGTCGATGTGATCGATACGCCCCATCCGGAGGCTTTCAATCGCCGAACCCACCGGTTCTATGGGCGTGTGTGGATAGAGAAAGGATTGCGGTTTCCCTTCACCGTCCGGAACCATGCGGATAACGAATGTGCCGTCCCGGTTGTCCGTGATCTTGATGACCTCCCAAACCTGGTTCCGGCATCGGACCTTGGCTTCGATGGCGAAAGGCACACTCATATCGGTTGTCTCTTAGCGAGGACTCTCAAAATGCCTGCAGAAAGCCGAGGTTCTAAGGAGAACCCGCAGGAAGCCTCTGGGCAGGAGATTTGGGATCGAAGAATCCCTTTCACCATCATCACGGAATTGCAAATTGGGCAAGTCATATCGAGTCTAACTGGTCGAACGCGGGTGGACGCTGCTGCTTCTTCCACTTCGATTGCGCCTATTGACCGAACACCAGGGCACGTGGGACTGTCATTGCAGACCCAGATACCGGCACTCTCGAAAAATCTCATCGGACCTCCACAAACAGAGCAGTGTGGTCCTCGTCGATAGGGTACCTCGTCCTCGTAGTGTGTAACTGCCGGTCCGCCGGGCCCGATTCCGACACGGACCCCCGGCAAGTCGAGGTCCTGCAGCACCTCCCGCACGAGGTCGACCGATTCAAATCGAAGCATCGACTCCCTGCTGTTGTTGTGAGAAAGAATGTTCAGGCTGCCGTGCCAGAGAATGCGGTGGTCAATTGCCGCCACCTTCTCGTGCATTCCTGGGCGGGGAGAGACTTGGACCCCACGATGTTCCAAGTTTCGAATCGCCTCTTGATAGCCGGGTCGGAGAGAATCTGGCTGTTCCTGGTGCGGCCGGACGTATGCGCGGACAGGTACGCGCCGCGCGGACAGTGACACGAAAGCGGCGTGGTAGTTCGAACTGCGGTTGATAGAAACAAAGGGCGAGAGCAATTCAACGCACTCGGCGCTACCTGCGAGATCAGACCTGAACAGGTCGAGGAACTCACGATCGACGCAATGCTTGATATTGATGGACAAGAGCTTATGTAGTGCCGAGGGGCACCAGGGCTCCAATTGCACTTTCCGTTCAACATAACGATTTAACACACTTATGATATCCATCTGGGAGCGCATTTGTGAGCAAGCCTCCGTGCAGCAAGTTCGATTTAGCCCTGGGTGATCCCCGGTGCACCAACGGGCCGGCATCATACCTTCCATTGGCGTGAGCTGGTTTGGAAGGATCAACTCGCTAAGGCTCGGAGTGGCTTGGCTGGGCACGGCGTGGTTTGGCAAGGTTTGGTTCGGCCTGGTCAGGCTAGGCAGGGCATGGGGCGGACGGCTTTGGCCGCCGCCATTAACCCTATTTCTTTTTCGCCTCGTTCCCCCATCTTGCCGCCGCCGCTTTCTGGGCGATCTCGCTACGCCGGCTAGCCGAGAGTGCCTTGGCTCGGGCTGGTCCGCCTTTTTTCCCCATAGCCGATGCTGCTTCGCTCATCTTCTTGCTTTCGTTCTTGAGTGTTGCCATTGGACTAGTGTAGCTGCTTAGCGTCAAGAATTGCTTGAATTGCTTGACGTTAAGACAACAAGTAAAAAAGAGCTTGATTTTGTGCTTGACGTCAAGCATACTCCTTGCTGTAGGCACACACTCTCCAAGGAGAAACAGGAATGGCAACACAACATGTAACACCCGACTACGACGCGCACATCATGAGCGCGACAGCGTCCTCGATCAGCCTATTGGCAAAGGTAGGCGCATAAATGGCGATTATCAAGTTCGAGACCAACGTTCCACAACTGCTTTCGCTTGCCTTCAGCGAGGGCAAGCCAGTTGTATCGCCCATGACGGGGGCTCAGCTGATGTTCAGCACCGTGGACGCGGATCGCTTCTACGTGCCGCCCATCGTCGGCGATAAGCTCAAAGAGCACGGCGTCACCGCTCGGCAACAATTTGAGCTTTGCAAGCGGCAGGTAGGCCGCTCGATTGAGTGGCAGGTACGGACGCATAACGCGACCGCGGGCGCTGTTTCTGAGGCGACGCCCACAGCCGCGCCAGTGCGATCATTGAAAGGAACTGCATCCCAAGGATACAACAGCGACGTCCACGACGATCGTTCGCTAACGGCCGCGCTCGACGCCACGTACACGGCGATAGCGCAGCCGCCGCCACCCGCCGCGAGGGAAATCTCACCGCGGGCCAAACAGATGATGGCGGCAATGCTCGACGCTGTCGATGTCGTGATCGAAACGGAACGGTATCTCGAACGCCGCGGCCTCGAAGTCCAGGCGGAATTTGAATCGATCCGCGCGATCGCAGCTACTTTCTTTATCCAGGAATCGAAAGGAGGTGGCGCATGAGCGCCGCCTTCGCGCCAGTTCCGACGCTCTACGATCGCTTTGACGAGATGGCAACTCTTCTGGCAAGCCTGGAGGCGCTCGCCGGCGGCGAGTGCCCTCCCGATTTGGAGGCCTCCCTAGAAGAAGATCTACGTGAGGCGATCAGCGGCACCCGAGAGAAGATCGATCGGACAAGCGCCGTGCTCTCGGCGTTCGAGGTAGCCGAAGATCATGCCGCGAAGGAGATTGCCCGGCTTCACGCCCGCCAAGTAGGCTTGGCCAAACAGCGCGAACGGCTGGAAGGGTACGTGATTTCCGTCCTGACCGCGGCCGGCGTCCAGAAGTTTGACGGCCACACATCAACACTCGCGCTGCGAAAGAACCCGCCCTCGATCGTGATCGAGGGTGAGGTCTCCGCCGAGTACATGCGGACACCGGAGTCCAAACCGCCGGTGGCGGCCCCGGACAAGGCGCTTATCAAGTCGGCGCTCTCGAACGGGTTGCTCGTCCAAGGGGCGCGGCTGGCGCAGACGATTCGCTTGGTGCGGTCGTAAAGCGGCAGCACCGCTCGTTAGCTCAAGAGTGCTGACAGCAAACTCCGAAACCAATTTGCAGTGTCAGAGCATGGCTTCTAGGTACCATCGCCGCTCGACTCGGCCTGTGCTGACCCAGCTCAGACAGCTCTGGAGTAACTTACGGCAGCGTTAGTTTCATTGCGGTTGCAAGATCGTTGACTTGAGGGCGCAACCGCCGGAAACGGTCCGCGATAGGACAGTGGCTGAAACAACATCATGTGGTTGCCTGAGAGTGCCTCACGCAGTGGCCTCATCAAACCGGGTATGCCGTCGCGAAAAACCCAGGCGAATCATTCCGGTCGGACCACTGCGTTGTTTTGCTACGTTCAATTCACACAGAACACGTTCTGTCAGCGGATCCTCACGCGCAGTCGGTTCCTGGTAGATGAGGCAGACGGTGTCGGCATCCTGTTCGATCGATCCACTGTCCCGGAGGTCACTGAGCACAGGGCGACGCCTCTCATTTTCGCTGGCCCTATTGAGTTGCGAGAGAGCAATTACTGAAACGCCCAACTCTCTCGCAATACGTTTCAGCGCGCGGCTGATTGCACTTACTGCCTCCGTCCGATTCGAATGGCGGCCGGTGGAGTCCATAAGCTGCAGGTAGTCTATGATTACCAAGCCGACGCTGTGATTTGCCCGCAGCTTCCGGAGCGAGACATGCAGTGCGGAAGGTGTGTATGCTGTTTGGTGATCCACCCACAGCGGTAGGCTTCGTAGATGCTCCATGACTGCGGTTAATCCGCGACGGTCAGTCTCGGAAAACATTTGCCTTCGAATCTTCGACGCATCCAGATTTCCCAAGAACATGCTATTCTTTTCAGAATTTCGGATGCTGACATCTCTAGACTGTACACAACCGTTCCCACACCATGCGACACTGCGTGCTCAGCAATGTTGCAGCCCATTGAAGACTTGCCAACCCCCGGCCTTCCAGCGATTACCACTAGCTCTCCAGATCGAACGCCACCCCCGAGTATGGAATTGAGTCTCGCCCATGGTGTTGCGATAGCGTCGAAGTTTCGAGGTGTCCAGAATTCATTTGCGCCGCCCGCATCGATTACGATTTCTTCTACCGTTCGTGGACGGCACCGGTCGGCTTGTTCGGCGCTTAACGCCGTGATGACCCGCTGCGCATTTTCCAGTACCACCGCGGAATCGGAATTCTCCGAGCATTCGTCCTCTAACTTTCGAATCGCAAAGATAGTGCGTCGAAGAATCGACTTGTGTTTGACGGAAAGGATTTCGGGATCGAGATCGAGGATCCCAGTGAGTCCATCCTCGAGACTGGCGATGTAACTCATACCTCCAACGCTTTCCAATTGCCCAGCGTTTTGAAGGTAGTTTGTTACCGTCAATAAGTCAACGGTGATGCCCTGTTCATGGAGGGCGTACTGTGCGCGGCAAACCATCCGGTTGATTTCATTAGAGTAGTCTTCCGGGTTGATAACGCTCACGATGCGCGCGAGGTTGTCCTCGTTTCGCATTCCAGCTGCGAGTAAAAATCGCTCTCCATCGATGTTCGTCGGCAAGCCCAGACGGGCCACGCCAGGGCTTCCGGAATATTCTGTCCGGCCGGGCACTATTGGCTCACCCCGCCTACCTCATTCGAATACGGATCAATCCACTGCTCCGGCGCTTCTTCGATTACTGGCTGCCGGGGGTTCTGGCGCGTGTAACGCGCATAGGTTTTATTCTTCACGTCTCCTTCTGTTGCCCTCATGTCTGCCCTTTCATGGCCCTGGACTTTGCCCTCTACCTTGCCCTCGTCAGGTTTTTGTGGCGCGTAGGGTTCGTAGCCGCAGACACTTACGATGGAATAGCGGCTTGCCCTGGACCGTGCCACGAACGCTGCCCGCTCAAGGTAGGCGAGCCCTGCCCTTGCCTGCTTGGGTGAAATATGGCAAAATTCGGCCAATTTTTCGACCGAAGTGACCTTCGCTCCGGCCGGGATAGGTATGTTCTTTTTCGCCTCCGCATCATAGAAATTGGACGGCCGGATGTTGACCGACATCAAGATGCCGAGCCACAATTTCAGCCAAGCTTCCGGGAGTTGGTGCCAGAGCGGATCGTCAATCAGTGAACGAGGGAGCTTCACATATCCGTTATTCATTGCTTAGGCTCTGGCATGATTGGATTCTGGCTGATGGACACCGGCGTCGCCGCGTCCAGTCGCAGCAGCGGCGGGGCGGTTTCCGGCACACGCCGATCGCTCATTTATCAGCAATGCAGGTGAGTCCAGGCTCAACCAGATAGGTTTGCCGACGGATTGGCGCAGTGCCGTTCGGGGCCTCATCTTCGGATTTGACAAACCGAGGCTGGTAAGCTGTTCCCGTCTCGCGTGCCATTAGCGTGCCACAACGTTGCGGAATGGGCGACATCAGCGATACTAGCGGGCAGCATGTCAGACGATAAACCAGTAACTTACGTCTTTTCAATTTAATTTTTTGTTCTTCGGTTGTTCGACCCCCACCTTCGCCACCATATATAAATCAATAACTTACAGCTTTTGACCCCTCCCAGCGTGCAATAGCGTGCAATCCTGATCTAGTCTTCTGTCGCAGCTAATTCTTTACAACGTCGAACTTTGTCGAGTATGACGTCGGCTGTGGCTTTCCAGACAAACGGGATGGGGTCCCCATTCCAACTGGCGAGCCATTTGTAGATGG
>Ga0105240_10005516_pt1 | contig 18849 bp, 16 predicted proteins | sample KBSC54metaG_FD_80426 | JGI IMG/M metagenome (GOLD analysis project Ga0105240, IMG submission 80426) | Corn rhizosphere microbial communities from Kellogg Biological Station, Michigan, USA - KBS C5-4 metaG | ecosystem: Host-associated > Plants > Roots > Rhizosphere > Soil | place: Michigan, USA... | reverse complement strand
GCTTCGGGTGTTGCGATATACACGCGGCGCGTGCCGGGGTCCAGCAGCCAGAGGTAGCGTAGTCCCTCTGCGAAAAGTTCGTCGACCCGCCGGCGCAGTTCCCGCAGGCGTTCGGCGGGCACGAGAATCTCGATATACAAGAACGGCGGTGCTGCAGGTGAACCATCCGGCCTGACGTAGATGCCGGATTCGGTCTCGAGCATGTCCAGTTCGTTTGGGAGGGACCCCAGATATGCCAGCAAACTCAATTGTAGTTGCTGCGCAAGGCTGTCGGACGAATCGGCGCTGCGGGCCGCAAGCTCCTGGCGGACTACGCCCAGCGCCACCCCGCATTCGCGCAATAGTTTTGCAGCCAGGCAGTTTTCGTCGCGCAGCAAACCCAACAGCAGGTGCTCTGTCCCCAAGTGCTTGTGGTTCAGGCGCTCGGTCTCTTCGGCGGCATAAGCGAGCACGCGCTGCGACTCTTTACTCAACGGCAGCTCGACCGAAGTCGAAAACTTTTCGCGCACCGGCGTGAGGGCGCGGACCCTTTGGCGCATGGACCCGACCGAATCGATGGAAGGCAGAAAGCGGTCCGTAAGCGCATTGTCTTCTCTGAGGAGTCCGAGGAGCAAGTGTTCCGTCTCGATGCTCGGGGAGCCGAACTCGCTAGCTTCGTAGCGGGCGAAAAAGATCACTCGGCGGCCTCTCTCTGTGTAGCGTTCAAACATGACGAACCTTCTGTTTAGGCGAATAGTTCGGCCAGTGGCAGTTCCAGTACCGGATTCTCCGTCCGCAGAACATCGCCCTTAAATTCGTAGAGGCCAGCTGCTGGAGTTGCGACGTATACCTGCGGGCCGGACGGGTCGAGCACCCAAACGTAGCTCACACCCATGGCCAGGTAATCGTCGATGCGCTCTTTAACACGCTTCATCCGGTCCTCTGGGGAAAGGATTTCGACGCACAGGAACGGAGGCGTTCGGAATATCTGCTCGGTGGCCTTACCCAGCACCACACAAACGTCAGGGATACGGAAGCGCATTGGCGACACCTGTACACGCTGCTCAACCACCACCGTGATTCCCAGTTGCTTTTGTCGCGACCCAAAATAAACCGCGACCGCCGTTTGCAAACTACTGTGATCCAGTTCGCCCAAGTTACGTTCCTCGATGCGCCCGTCCACGTAGTCGCAATCCGGCCGATAGCTCGTCGCCAGATACTGTTCCACGGAGATCAGCGTCCCGGTGGGCATGCTTTCAACCTACCACCTTTCAGCGGACTTCTTTATCGAACCACGATGTTTACCAATTTGTCCGGCACAACGATGATCTTTAGTACCTGTTTGCCGGCGATAAACGGCTGGGCCTTGGGATCAGCCAGCGCTAATTTTTCAATTTCCGCCTGGGGAGTTCCGAAGGAAACCAGTAGGCGTCCGCGCAGCTTGCCGTTGACCTGCAGCACCACGTCGGCGGCGTCCTCTTTCGCCAGCGCTTCGTCGAAGACCGGCCAGGGCTGGCGGAATACCGGACCCGTGCGTCCGAGTTGCTCCCATAATTCCTCCGCCAGATACGGTGCAAACGGACCGATCAGCAGGACGATCGCGGGCAGGATCTGATCCAGCGCGGCACGCGACAGGTTAGCGTCTTCGTCGTTAAGGGTATTGAGCAGTTCCATCAGCGCCGCGATCGACGTGTTGAAGTGCCAGCGGTTGTTGAAATCCTCGGTGACCTTCTGGATGGTCTGGTGCAGTTTTCGCAGCGCCCTTCTGTCGGCGGCCGGTTCGCCGGCAGCTTCGCGATCCAGATTGCGCGTAACAAACCGGTAAATGCGTTCGACAAACTTTCGCGGGCCGCCTACACTCGCTTCGATCCACGGCATGTCCTTCTCAGGAGCATTAGCGAACAGTACGAACAGGCGGCAGGTATCGGCGCCATACTTGCCCACCATTTCTTCCGGATCGACTACATTGCCTTTGGATTTCGACATGGCCGAGCCGTCCGCGCCCAGTACCATCCCCTGTGTGAACAGATTCGTGGCAGGTTCGTCGTTGGCGATCATGCCCAGATCGCGCATCACTTTCGTGAAGAACCGCGAGTAAATCAAATGTAGAATCGCGTGGGTAACGCCGCCAATGTATTGGTCGATCGGGAACCATTGCTTGACCTTGGCGGAGTCGAACGGCGCGGCCTCGTTGCGCGGGTCACAGTAGCGGTAAAAGTACCAGGACGAATCGACGAAGGTATCCATGGTATCGCTCTCACGCTGCGCATCCGCGCCGCACTGCGGGCACTTCACGTTCATGAAGGACGCAACTTCAGCCAGCGGCGAGCGGCCCTTGCCTGTGAACTTCACGTCGTAGGGCAGGATCACCGGCAGGTCGTTCTCTGGAACCGGAACTACGCCGCACTTGGTGCAGTGGATCATCGGGATGGGCGTGCCCCAATAGCGCTGGCGCGAAATGCCCCAGTCCTTGATGCGGTAGGTGATGGCGGCCTTGCCAAAACCTTTTTCCGCGGCGTATGCGTTCATCCTGCGGCGCGCTTCCGCGCTCGCGAGTCCCGAAAAATCGCCCGTGTTTACCGTGACCCCGTCATCCGTGCACGCGGCCTGGGGCTCGGTGTCAAGCACACCGTCCACTGGACGGATCACCGGCCGAATTGGAATCCCAAACGTTTTCGCAAAATCGAAATCGCGCTCATCATGGGCGGGCACGGCCATGATCGCTCCGGTGCCGTAATCGATCAGCACGAAGTTGCCGATCCAAATAGGGATCTTCTCGCCGCTGTACGGATTGACCGCATAGTGGCCGGTGAATGCGCCGTCCTTGACGATGTCCCCCGGACCCATCTGCTTGCGCGCATCGATCATCTGCCGGGCCTTGGCGCGGCCGGCGTCGTCGAGCAACTTCTGCGCCAGCGGATGTTCTGGCGCCAGGATCACGCAGGTAGCCCCGTAGATGGTGTCGACGCGCGTGGTGAACACGCGAATCTTTTCGCTGCCGCCTGCGAGCGTGAAGTCGATCTCCGATCCCTCCGAGCGTCCGATCCAGTTGCGCTGCATGGACAGCACGCGCTCCGGCCATCCGCCCTCCAGCTTGTCGTAAGTGTTTCGCAGCAACTCGTCGGCGTAGTCGGTAATCTTCCAGAACCATTGCTCCAAGGCGCGCTGCTCCACCGGCGTAGTTTCATGCCGCCAGCAGCAGCCGTCGATCACCTGTTCGTTGGCGAGCACGGTGGCGCACTCCGGGCACCAGTTGACCATGGCCTTCTTGCGGTAGGCCAGCCCGCGTTCGAACATCTTCAGGAAGAACCACTGGTTCCACTTGTAATATTCCGGTTCGCAGGTGGCGATTTCCAGGTTCCAGTCATAGGCGAAACCCATGCGGTGCATCTGCCGCTTCATCTCGGCGATGTTGGAAACGGTCCAATCGCGCGGATGCATGCCGCGCTTGATGGCCGCGTTTTCGGCGGGCAGGCCGAAGGCATCCCAACCCATGGGGTGCTGCACGTTATACCCGCGCATCCACATATACCGCGCCAGCGCATCGCCGATTGAGTAATTGCGCACGTGACCCATGTGCAGGCGGCCGCTCGGATAGGGCAGCATCTCCACGACGTAATACTTGGGCGCGCTAGACGCGGGATCGGCGGCGTAAAGCGCCGGGTCGCTATTCCAGCGCTTTTCCCATTTCAGCTCGATCTGGTTGTGGTCGTACGGGGTTTTGTCGTAGAAGCTTTCCGGCATAGGCTCTTCAGTGTGTCCAGGTTCCGCTGTTCGTCGCCGTCCTGATCCACCGGTGTTTCAAGAACAAAAGCTTTGGAACGAAGCTGCGGGTGAGTGAGAATGCGACGAAACCCGTCTAAACCAATATAACCTTGCCCGATATGCTGATGCCGGTCGATGTGCGAACCGAGCGGCGCTTTGGAGTCGTTGGCGTGAATCACGTGCACGTTGTCGAGCCCCAACACGCGCTCGGCTTCGGCGATGGTCTGCTTCAGGCCGGCCGCCGTCGCGACGTCATGGCCCGAAGCGAGCAAGTGACAGGTATCGAGACAGAAGCCCACCGGCAGAGCCGTCATGCGAGGAGCGAATTCGCGAATGGCTGCCAGTTCTTCAAAGCGTCCGCCAATTTGGGCGCCCGCACCCACGGTGCACTCGGCCAGCAGCATCAGCTTCCCAAACTTCAGCCCGGCGGCCGCCTGCGCGATTCCTTCGAGAAAACGGAAGATGCCTTGTTCGACGGATTGCCCTCGGTAATTTCCCGGGTGGGCCACCAGGAACTCAGCGCCAATGGCGATCGCCCGCTCCAGTTCGCCACGGAATGCCTCGACGGATTTGCTATAAATGACTTGGTCGGCGGCGGCCAGGTTGATCAAATAGTTGTCGTGGATCACCAGCGGCGTCAGATCATGCTTATCGCGCGCCCGATTCAGTATGGCGATCGACGCCGCGCTGGGAACAGAAGCTTTCCACTGCCGCGGGCTCGCCGAAAAGATCTGGAACGCGTTGGCGCCAAGTTCCGCGGCCCGGAGCGCGGCCCCTTCGAGAGACTTGGCGATAGAAGTATGCAGGCCGATCCGCATGATAGGGATTCCTTCATAATAGAAGCAAGGTGTTTCTCCGCGCCGCAGCTTTCCTCTTGTTGGCTTCCGCGCTGGCGTCTGCCGCGGACCGGTTGTATCTCAAGGACGGCACCTACCAGCTCACCAACCAGTACGAAGTGAAAACGGACCGCGTGCGCTACTACAGCACCGAACGCAGCGACTGGGAAGAGATTCCGCTCGAGATGGTGGATCTCGACCGCACCAAGGCCGAGCTGTCGGAGCGGGAAACCCAGTTAGCAGCAGATGCCAAGGCCGAAGCCGAAGAACGGGCGGCTGCAAAGCTAGCGAAGAAACAGTTGGCCAGTATTCCCACGCAACCCGGCGTCTACTACATACGCGGCGAGATGACGGAGCCGCTGAAGCAGGCCGAATCGAAGGTGGTCAGCAATAAAAAACGGTCCATATTGAAGGCGCTTTCGCCGATTCCCCTGGTGCCGGGCAAAGCCACCATTGAACTGGACGGCGATCACGCGCCGCTCCGCATCACCGACACGCGCCCTGAATTTTACTTTCGCCTGTCCGATTACGAACGCTTCGAGATCGTCAAGCTCACTCCGAAGAAGGAAGCGCGGGTGGTGGAGAATCTGTCGATCCTGCAGGTTAAGGACGAGCGCATGGTGGACGAGCAGATCCAAAAGATTGAAGCGTTCAAAAAACAGGAAGCCGACCTGCTCTACCGCATCTGGCCGGAAAAGCCGCTGCCGCCGGGAGAATACGCCTTGATCCAGTACACCGACGGCAAAATGAACCCGCAGATCTGGGATTTCACGCTAGACGCAAAATAGCTATTTGCCCACTACCCGGTGGAAGAAGGCGAGCGACTCGGCGGCGCATTTCTCCCAGCGGTATTTTTCGGCGCGCGCGCGGCCGTAACGGGCGAGTTTGGCGCGTTCACTCTCCGATTCGAGCAGGCGTGCGATGCCGGCTGCGAGTTGACCGGAGTCGTGCGGGTCCACTATCACCGCCGCATCCCGGCCGACTTCGGGCATCGACGAAGTATCCGAAGTGACCACTGCCACGTGCGCCGCCATGGCTTGCGCCACCGGAAGCGCGAAGCCGTCGTAGAGGGACGGATAGACGAACAGGGTTGCCCCCGCCATGAATTCCGCTACGCCGGCGCTGGGAACCTCAGCAGTTGAGATCAAGTCATATTGAGTCCGCAGTTCCTGCGGCAGACGATCCCAGGCGGCCAACAGAGTGTCGCGATTCTGGCGGGGCTCGCCGGCGCTCGCGGCACACAGCACGTAGGGGCGGTCGCGCCACGCTGGTCGGGCATCGAAATACTCGGGCGCGACGCCGGGATAGATAGTGGTGATTTTCTGCGGCTCGATTCCCAGCAGACGAATCGCGTGTTGCCGGACGCTTTCCGATACCGCGATCAGTCCGTGGGCCCGCTGCAGGATTCTTTCGGCGAAATTTTGCGCGGCCTTGGCCTGCGCGGCATTTTTCAGCTCCGGCATCAGCCAGCAGGAGAGGTCTTCGATGGTGGCGGTCAGTTTTGCGCGCCGTGGTGCGCTAGGCGTGGCCGATGAGGCATGAAAGACATCCGTCCCACGGAGTGCGAAATCGAGCCCTGGCGCGCCCAGGATTGCCGCCATCTTGCCGGATTCGAAAAGACGAATGTCTTCTCCGCGGGATTCGTGGCGAAGGGCTGCTACCCAGCCGTCGACCTCTCCTCCCCCGGCATCGATGGTGATGCGCATAAGTTATTTATACGCGTTGGTGGCTGGACTCGTCGGGCTGGATTCTATCCGCGAGGGTCCCTGGATTCCCCATCGCTTCATCCATAGGAACAGAATGAGCAGGCCCCATAAGTGATAACCGAGGTTGGCGCGCCGCTCCAGATGCGACTGCAACACGCCCCGGATCGCTTCCCATCGAAAGATTCCCGATGCCTCAACGTTGCCGTGGCTGAGGGTCTCGACCAGCAGCGGCCGAAGGGTCGTGCGCAGCCAGTGATGCGCTGGAATATCGAAGCCTTCTTTGCGGCGCGCCAGTACTGCACCCGGCAGCTTGTCCTTCATCAAATCGCGCAGGATGAACTTCAGCGAGTTGCCGCGCACCTTGAAATTCTCGGGCAGTGTCGCGGCGAATTCGACGATGCGGTGATCCAGGAAAGGAGGCCGCACCTCCAGCGAATGGGCCATGCTCATGCGGTCGCATTTATTCAAGATGTCGTCCGGCAGATAACACAATTGATCCAGCCACAGAAAACCGTTGAGATAACCGAGGGTTTCGCCCGGCAGCGGGATGGCGCTGGCCGAATCGTTCCGCTGCGCAAGCAATGCGCGGCGCCCGGCCTGATCGAAGGTCCCGTTCCAATAAAAGTGCGCCTCCATCGGCTCGAGTAGCGACCCTTCGAGCATCCGCTTGATCTTATAGTCGAGGCCGATCTTTTCATCGGAAACCGCGAGCAGTCCGGCGGCGCGTGCACCCGCGCTGCGCATAGCCCGTGGGAATCTGCGCAGCGTTTTGGCGTAGCGATCCGCGAGGTAAGTGTTGTATCCGCCGAACAGTTCATCGGCGCCGTCGCCCGAGAGCGCCACCGTCACGTCCTGGCGGCACATTTTTGAAAGGAACCAGACCGGGAGCGCTCCCGCGTCGGCGCTGGGTTCATCCGAGTAGGTGGCGAACTCCTCGATCGCGCCGGGCAGATCCTGCTCCGGATTCAAATCGAACTCATGGTGATCGGTTTGATACCGCCCGGCGACCTCACGGAAAAATCGGGTCTCGTCAAAACTCCGGCCCTGGAACGAAACCGAAAACGTTTTGAGGCGCGCCGGGGACGCCTCCGCCGCGTAATGCAGAATGGTCGAGGAATCCAAGCCACCGCTCGACCACACTCCCAGCGGGGCGTCGGAAATCAAATGTTCCGTGACGGCGGAGCGCAGCAGCCGGTCGAGCTCTTCTTTCGCGGTTGCAAGATCCAGCCGCGCGTCGGGCTTGAACTCCAGGCGCCAATAGGGATGAACGGACACCGCGCCATCGCGCCACTCCAGCCAGTTTCCCGGCGCCAGTTTCTCGATGCCTTCAACCAGCGTCTCTGTCCCGGGAACGTAATTGAAGGAAAGATAGCGTTCGAGTGCGCCCAGATTCATGCGGCGATCGAGTTCGGGATGCAGTAGGATGGCCTTCATCTCCGAGCCGAAGAACAGATCGCCCCCGCTCTGGCGATAGTACAGGGGTTTGATCCCTACGCGATCGCGCACCAGCACCAGACGCCGCCGCGACTCGGTCCACAAAGCCGCGCCGAACATTCCGCGTAGTCTGCTGAATGCCCGCACATCCCATTCGAGGAACGCGCGCAACACCACCTCGGTATCGCAGCGCGAATCGAAACGTTGCCCCAGACCTTCGAGCTCGCGCCGCAGCTCCACGTGATTGTAGATCTCACCGTTGAAGACCAGCACCGTGTCGCCATCCTCGCTGACCATGGGCTGATCGCCGTGTTCCAGATCGATAATCTTGAGCCGCACCGCGCCTAATGAAACGTTTGCCGATTCCCACACGTCCTGCCGGTCGGGGCCGCGATGGATCAGCGAGCGTGTGATCTTCCAGATGCGCTCGGGTTGGCGCCGCCCGTTAATATGCGTGAATCCCGCGATGCCACACACGGAATTAGTCTATGCTTCGAGCTGTTCCGGAAACACCGCGTAACCTTGCGGCGGCGGGAACAGTTCTTCGAGCAGCAGAAGACGCTTGCGTAGATTCCGGCTGGGCAATTGCCGCGGACCGGTATCCACATCTATGTCGCAACAGATGCCGTGCAGGTACAGCGTCAGCGTATCGGCGAAGGATTGCCGCGCGTACTCGCGAAATGCCTTGCCGTTACGCACGTTCTGCGACCGCCGCATGGCCTGCTTCAACCGCCAACTGGGTTCGTCCACTTCACCATGAACATCGGCGCTCAGCTCATCGCGTAGCACGCGGATGTAACGGGTTTCGACATCGTCGCTCCAATGATCCGCCATCAATGTTGCCAGCAGATGGTAGAAACGGTAGTGATATTCCGCCACCTCCTGATCTTTGAGCGCAAAGGCGAGTACAGTTTCCTCCCCCAGCTTTAATTGCGTGTAAGGGGACAGGCGCCCTTCCGGAGGCCGCTCGATCGAAACATAGTCCGCCACGGGCGGCGCGGTTTTACGTTTTTCGTGCCCATCGCCGCGTTCCAGATAAGGCACCAGCAGTATCGAAATCTTCGGCAGCGCCCCGGCGATCGCGGGTGGCAGCGCGGCCACCGGCTCTTCCAGATATTCCTTGAGGTCCTCCTCCGACATCGGAACCGACGCGCAGAAGTAGGAGAACGTGTTACTAAGCGGAATCATCTCGCCGCGAAACCGCTCGGCGAATTGGGTAACGCTTAGCTTGGAGAGGTCAAATTGGGCCGGCATTGAGTGGCAATCTCATTGTAACCCCCAGGCAAACGTACTCTGGCAAGCGTAAAACGGCCCTCGCCGTGCAACGCATCTCAAGTGCTACGAAAGACAAGGTGAATTCGCATGGACGCTGACACGCTAGACCCCGCCGATCCTCGTGACCCTGAGGACCACTCGCAGCACCACCTGTTTAAAAAGTCGCTGTGGCCCTTCCTGCGGGGGGTTCATCCGCTGGTTATTCTGACCTCGCCCGTCATTTACCTCGGGATCGTTCCATTCCTGTTGCTGGATCTTTTCGTCGCCGTTTACCAGGCCGTTTGCTTCCCGGTTTATGGGATTCCGAGGGTCCGGCGTGAGGATTATCTGGTGTTTGACCGCGGCCGCCTCCGGTATCTCAATCTGATCGAAAAGCTGGGCTGCGTCTACTGTTCCTACGCCAACGGAATCCTGTCCTACGTGGTCGAGATCGCCGCGCGAACGGAACAGCATTTCTGTCCCATCAAACACGCCCGTAAGCTGCTCCGGCCCCACCCCCACTATGCGGACTTTGTTCCTTACGGAGATCCGCGCGCTTATCGCAACCTTGTCGATCACATCGCGCCCGCGCCATCCGCGAGTAAGCCAGCTTAATCGATCGTCGCTTCAATCAGCTTTGCGCCTCTTTCAGCCATCGCCCTACGGAACTGCGCCGTGAATTCCGCCACCGTGGTTGCGCGCGTAGCCGCGACACCCATTCCGGTCGATAACTTCACCCAATCCAGAGCGGGGCTTCCGATGTCGATCATCTGGTTAGCCCGCCCTCCATAACCGTGAGCGCCGGTCCGGCGCATCTCGACGTCCAGGATCCGGTACCGCCGGTTGGCGAAAATCACCGTCACGACGTCCAGATCTTCGCGCGCGATGGTCCACAGCGCCTGCAGCGTATACATCGCGCTTCCGTCGGCTTGCAGGACCACCACTTTCCTGTCCGGACACGCCATCGCTGCGCCGAGCGCAACCGGAATCCCCTGGCCGATGGAGCCGCCCGTCACCGGTAACTCGTCGTGAGGGGCCGCATCGATCAAATACGGCAACACATCGCCGCCCACTGAAATCATCTCGTCTGATACGACCGCCGATTCCGGCAGGTGTGCCGCCACCACCGCACCGATCGCTTTCGCAGTAAGCGGTCCGTCAGCAGGAGCTATCCCCGGTGACGGCCTATTCGCTAAGACGACGGCCTGGCCGGCACCGCATTCTTCCGCCAACGCCTCCAGCGCTCCAGTGCCGTCCTCAGCGCGCTCGGCAAGTGTCACGACCTCGCAAGCTTCCGGCAGCAGGTAACTGGGCGAGTCAGGATATCCAAAGAACGTCACCGGCGCCTGCGATTCCACCAGGATCAAATGCTCCAGATCCGCCAGCAACGGCAGCGCCGCCTCCGGGAAGTAAGGGATCCGCGTAGGTGTGAACCGCCCGCGCCCGCACGCCAGCCGCGGAGCGTAGCGGTCCATGAAGACACGAACTCCGGTGTGCGCCGCCAACCGTCATGCCGCCCGGAGCGCGCGATCGTTCACCGCCGTTCCGCCTAGCAACAGACCGGTGCGCGCTGACGTCATGCGCTGCGCCGCGCCCGAAATCGTCTGTCCCGACGGCTGACTCCGCGGAGCCGGTGCGATCACCGGACCACACCCTTTCGCCTCCGACCACGACAAATCCGCCGGAATAATCAGCGTCGCCACCTGTCCCGGCGGAGCGATCGCCGCGCAATCGTCGCGGAGGCCGCGCGGCCCACCTCATCCGCATCCATTGGATCGCGAAAGTGACCCATGGGATGACTTCCGTTAATGGCAAATTAACGGCTGCAGCTTCCAATGGGGCATGCGCATCTTGCTCGGCTACAAGGCCGCCTGGTTAAGCAGGGTGCCTCCGCTTTAGATCGTTTAATCGTTCGGGCAGCCCGACCGCCCACCTATTCCTGTGGAGAATCCCGAAACAGGTAGAACGATGTCTGCAATCCGAAGTGCGCCTGGATGGGCCCCCACCCCCAGTTTGAGGCTAGGGAACGAGGAATTGTTAAATCACCGCGCCCAGGCGACGGTCCGACGCAAATCCAGTCCCATTTTATTGAGCAGGGCAGAAAACCGCGGATCCTCCCGCAGGCTATCGTATTCGGGCTCGATTTTTATCCATGGAAGGCGATCCCAGTGCTCGCGATAGGCTTGGTCCAACCATTGGAAGGCTTCATCCTTTTTTCCCAACCCCGCGTAGATCATCGCCATTGATTCTGCGTGGCCGAATTCCTGGGAGGACCGGCTGCTCCAGGTCGCGAGCATTTTCTCTGCCTCGGCCCGGCGCCCTGACTTGACATAAAGTTCCGCCATACTGGCTGCCCAATGCGCGCGGCGAAGACCCAGTTGCTCGGCTTTATGAAACTCTGCGACGGCCTGCGGCAACATTCCCTTTTGTACGTAGGCGCGGGCCAATAAATTTTGTATGCCGATGTCTTGCGGCTGCATTTCAAGAGCCTTGCGAACTTGCTGAATCGCTTCATCATAACGGTGAGCGCAGATGAGCAGCAGAGCGTGCGAGGCATATGCATCCGGGGAAACCGGGTCCAAAATCAGCGCGCGCTCCGTCTGTTCAATGGCTTGATGCAAGCGATTTGTCAGAGCAAGATCTTCGGCAGCATAGTCGAGAAGAGCTTTCGCATTGCGCGGATTTAATTCCAAAGCCCTTTTAAATTCTCTGTCCGTAGCGCCCCAATCGCGCCTCAACGCCAGAAGATTAGCCAACGCTAGGTGGGCCTCAGAGAGTGTTTCGTCGGCCTGAAGTGCCTGTTCCGCAGCAGCTTCCGCGGCGGACAAAGTTGCAGGATCCCGATCTCCGAAAAGGACAAGTTCAAACCAGGAATCGGACATCTCGGCGAAGGCCAAGCCATAGTTGGCGTCCTTGGCAATCGCCTGCTTGAAATACGCGATGGCCTTTTTCTGTGCATCTGGCGATCCGCGCCCCTGACTATGGAAGTAATGACCTTGCAGATAAAGGTTATGAGCTTCGGGATCGGTAGTCTGGCCAGCGCCAGTGTTGGCGATCTTAAACCTCAGTGTGGTAGCGATAGACTCCGCGATTTCATTCTCGATAGGGAGAGCGTCCTTGAATTCGCGTTCATAGTTTGCCGACCAGAGATCATAGCCGTCCGCTACCTTACTCAGTCGAGCGGAGACGCGAAGTTGATTTCCCTCTTTGCGTACGCTGCCTTCAAGAACCATATCGACATTGAGCCGTGTGCCAATGTCACGAATGTCGAGTTGTTTCCCTTTGAATGCGAACGCTGAGGTGCGGGCGGGGACCCGCAAACCGTCCACGTTCGCCAGCGCATTGATCAAGTCTTCCGTCAGGCCGTCGCTGAGATATTCGGAACCCGCGTCAGGGCCGAGAGTAATGAAGGGAAGAACTGCAATGGAAACCGGCGATCCGGAACGGGGTCCCCGCTGCCGCCCAGCCCAGTACAGGGCGAAGCCGGCTAAAAGCAACGCAGCCGCTCCCGCAGCCATAACTTGGCGGGGCTTAAGAAGTCTTAGAACTCCACGAACGCTCCAAGGACTCGCCGTTGCTTCCGGAAGCAGCGCCTCGCGCCCGCGGAACACCGGCAAGTAGCTGCCCTTGGGGATTTCAATAATGACCGGATCGCTGCTACCTTCCGTCTCGTAGTACTCGCGTAGCTTTGCACGAAGACGGCGGGCGTCATTGCGGACAATAGGGTCAATCTTGGGGTTGTAGTCCGGCGGGCGATCATAAACCTCAACCGCGAGCACGGACTCCTTGAGCTCGTCGCCACGCCCTCGAAGGGTTTGCTCCACGACATAACTCAGAAATCGGCAAATCCGCTCGGAGCGTTTAAAACCATCGCCCGCAAGTATTCGCTGAAGTTGCAGCCGAATTCCGTCTTTATCGGGTTCTCCCTCAGATCGATAGGTAACAGGCGTAGCCACCGCTCATGCTCCAACTTTGGAGGTATTATACCCCACGAATCACTCCTCATACTTCCAGCCGAGTCCTGGACAGAGCGACGATGATCGTTCATCCTGGCTCGAATTTGTCGGCAAAACCTCAACAATAAGGAGAATTTCAATGAAAACAATGCTTAGTGTGGTTCCCGCGAGTCTGGGAATGGCAATCATCGTTACAGTACTCGCTCCGGGTGCTAGTGCGGGTTGTGCGGATGCCTCGGCACGACCGGCCGCGGCGCTCGGGCCGAATCAGCATTCCTACCTGGTGCAAGCTGCCTACCGGCCGGCACGGTTCGTTCTCGTGGACGCTCCTCCGGGCGCCGACGTTGTCGGGCTCTGGCACGTGGTCTTCACACAGAACACAAATTTCGGCGGTGGGCTGTTCGATGACTCCTACGCAGCGTGGCACGGCGACGGAACGGAAATCATGAATTCCGGTGTTCATAGTCCCGCGTACGGGAACTTCTGCATGGGTGTTTGGACCAAGAGCGGACCTTCTACATATAAACTCAAGCACATTGCGTTGGACTATAGCATGCAGCCTGTCGGTAGCACCACTCCTTCCGTTATCGTGATCATCCGGGAAGAGGTCACCGTGGATCGGACGGGAGATCATTTCACTGGATCGTTTACCGCTGATATTTACGCACCCTACTCCAGCGGATTCCCTGCCACGCCCGGAACCCATATTGCGAGCGTCGGCGCGGGCACAGTTACGGGAGACCGCATTACGGCGGATTAAGAGTTAACTCGTTTTGAGACGACACTCACGGGAGCTGAAAGGGAAATATGACACGTTATTCGATATTGCCGTTCGCCATGCTCGCCATTGCAGGTCTTGGCGGTTCCGTGCTGGCACAGGCTCCCACTTCAGCTCCTGGTTTTACTCTGTCCGGCAGTCTTCGAGACGCCCGTGTAGTTCATACCGCGACTTTGTTGAACGATGGCCGCGTCCTGGTTGCCGGAGGCGGCCAGGGACCGGATACGATCGACGGCTACGACGATGTACCGGGCGCCGAGCTCTTTGATCCAGTGAGCGGAAGTTTCACGCCTGCCGGTACGTTCGCCCGCCAATACCACACGGCCACCCTGCTGCCATCGGGAAAAGTTCTGCTCGCGGGTGGAGAGAAACTTTTTAATACCGCAATGACAGAATCGGAACTCTACGATCCGGTCACTGGACAATTCCAGGTAACCGGGAGCTTGGTTGTCGCTCGGGAAGGCCACACCGCGACTCTGTTGCAAGACGGCCGGGTCCTGATAGCCGGCGGTATGCGATCGCAGGATGCGGGTTTGAACTGGGTAACACTGGCGGACGCCGAAATCTATGACCCCGTGACCGGAACCTTTTCGCTCACCGGTAGTTTAAATGACGCTCGTTCTGGCCATACGGCCACACTCTTGCCGAGCGGCAAAGTGCTCATCACTGGCGGCTTCACCGCGCAACCTTCATACTTCTTAGCGTCCGCAGAACTTTATGATCCTGCCACTGGAGTCTTCAAGCGAACGGGCAGCATGAGCGTCCAACGATCTTGGTCCGCGGCAACGCTTTTGCTCGATGGTAATGTTCTGATAACCGATGAACAGGCGCCTGAGCTTTACGATCCCGTAACCGGAACCTTTACGCTCACTGGTAGCACTATGTTCCGCCGCCAAGGACGAACCGCCAGTCTACTGCGAGACGGCACTGTGCTCCTTGTGGGCGGTTTTAGCGCCACCGGTGCCGCAGGGATTCAAACGGAGCTTTATGACCCCGTAAACCACATATTCACCGCCGGACCAAATCTAAACTTCCCACGCGTCCTTCATACTGCGACGTCATTCCCAGATGGAAGAGTCGCTATCATTGGTGGCGCGGATTCGACGGACGGCCTCCATCTTGCACTTGTCAACTACGCGGAAATCTACGGACCTGTCGTCGGGTCCATTTCGGCCTCCCGGAACCCTTGCGTGCTGTCGGGTGGGCGGGTGGCTGCCATTTGCACAACCTATCTCACCTGGTCCACCAGCGGCATTTCCAATGCCCAGGTTTGGGTGAGGGTGGGGGATGCCCCGGAAACAAATTTCGCAAACATTCAATCGTGCGGAGGTACGGATTGCCCGGCGCCGTGGATTGAGGCGAACACGGTCTATACTTTCACACTTTACAACTGCGACGCCGCGGACTGTACCTTTACTAGCCACACCAACGCCCGGGCAATCGCCTCCTTGCAGGTCACAGGGATATATGGGTCCGGATCCATTTCGGCCTCCCCGAACCCTTGCCCGCTGACGACTTCCCATTGCACAACCTATCTCACCTGGTCCACCAGCGGCATTTCCAGTGCCCAGGTTTGGGTCAGGGTTGGGAATGGCCCGGAAACAAATTTCGCAACCGGTCAATCCTGCGGAGGTAGGGATTGCCCCGCACCGTGGATTGAGGGTATCGGCACTCTCTATACCTTCACACTTTACAACTGCGACGCCGCGAACTGTACCTATACCGACCACCTCAACGCTCGAGCGGTCGCCAACGTGCAGGTCACAGGGATAAACGGGTCAGCTGGCACGCGGTGAATTTCAACGGATTCGCGCTTTTGCCGAGCAGTGGCGAGGAGAAATGTAATGGAGCCTTGTAGAAACCACCTCGGGCAGTCTTCTGTATTCCGAATGAGCGCCATTCCACGCGCGATGGCCCTATTCGCCTTACCCATGGCAGGCAATGCGGCCCTCCTGGGCGATAGCTGGAGTGCAGTCAACAACGGAACACGGCCCACCTCATCCGCATCCATTACTGTACGCACGTACTCTGAAACCGGGCGCGCGAACGCCGCGACATCCGCGGAGAGTGGCGCATCGTAGGTGAGATGATGCCGCGTGTGTTCGCCCACAATGCTGACCACCGGACTGCGGGCTTTGCGCGCGTTGTGAAAATTCGCAAGTGCGTTGCCCAGACCCGGACCCAGATGCACCAATGTCGCCGCCGGCCGGCCGGTCATTCGCGCATAGCCGTCCGCGGCTCCCGCGCACACGCCTTCAAACAGGCATAAGACACCCCGGCAGCCCGCTACTCGATCGAGCGCCGCCACAAAATGCATTTCCGAGGTGCCAGGATTCATGAAGCACACCTCCACCCGATTGGCCGCCAAGGTGGTCAAAAGAATCTCCGCACCGGTCATAATGGTCTTTCATTGTAGCTTTGATCTTGATAGAGTAGACGCCGTGGCTGAATAAGGAGCTGAATTTCAATATGACGCAGAATACCTTCGCGGGCCGCGTGGCCCTGTTAGCTTTGTTGGGTACCGGGGCCGCATCGGCGTTCGCTGCTGCCTCGCTCCCCTTACCGGCCGTGACGGTTACTGGCCCCATCGCGGACACCACGGCGCTGCGCAACCCGGACCATGGCTATCCCTATAACGCCACGCCTATCGATCTCGCAAAACAGAACTACGTGGAACAAGAGTTTTTTATCGAAGGCAAGGCCAACGCTTACAACATCACCCCGGGACAGCCCGGCACGGTGAAGGACGCCAATCATCCCTTCAAGACCCGCATCCTGGTGCGCCGTCCCAAGTCCGCCTCAAAGTTTAACGGCACCGTAGTGGTCGAGTGGTACAACGTCTCGCAGGGTCACGATGGCGAATACGACTGGTTTCAGTCTGCCGAGCACATGATTCGCTCGGGCTATGCCTGGGTGGGAGTCTCCAATCAAAGGCTCGGCGTGAATCCGCTCAAGGAATGGAGCCCCATCCGCTACGGCACGCTGGACATCACCGATGGCGGAAAGATCACTGACGATTCGCTGTCCTACGATGCCTTTACCGCCGCAGCGGTGGCGATTCGCGGCAAAGGCAGCGAAGACGTAATGGGCGGACTCAAGGCCATTCGTCTGGTCGCGATCGGGCACTCCCAATCCGCCGGCCGTTTGTGGAATTACTTCCACTCGGTCCACCCCCTCATCCCTAAGGTCTACGATGCCGTGGTGCTGCATGGCGGTGGCGGCAAGGTGAGCGACGACCTCGACGTCAAGGTATTTAAGCTGCTTAACGAAACCGATGTGACCGGACAAGCCAACAATCGTCAACCGGATACCGATAACTTCCGGCAATGGGAAGTGGCTGGCACCTCCCATCTCGACGCAAAGTTTTCCCGCATGATGGCGGCTCTAGGACTGCGGGTATCCGGTATGGATCCGGTTGAAGGCTCGCCCTCCCTCTCCGGCCCCAGTATCAGCGGCGGCGCGGGTAACGGGGCCGCGGGCAACGGCGACGGTGTCGCGGGAACCAATGTGTGCAAGAACACTCCCTTTAGCCGCATTCCGGGATATTACGTGCTGAACGCCGTGCTCGATCAAACCGCGCGCTGGGTCAAGGATGGTACTGCGCCGCCCACTGCCAGCCACATCGAACTCAAGCAGTTGCCCGACGCACCGGCCGGGAGCACGCCCGCCCGTGGTCCGCGGGGCCCCCGCTGGGAAGTGGTTCATGATCAGCTCGGCAACGCCCACGGCGGCATCGAATTGTCACAGCATGCGGTTCCCACCGCCACCAACACCGGGCAAAACGAAGGCGGAGCGACCGGCGGCGAGCGCAACTGCAACCTGATGGGTTCGTATTTCACCTGGGATGAAGCGCGGCTGGCCATGCTTTATCCCTCCCATGCAGCTTATGTGGCTAAAGTGAAGGCGGTGACCGAGAAGAACCTCAAGGCCGGGTATATTGTCAAGGCCGACGCCGACGCTACCATCGCCGAAGCGGTGCATTCCAACATCGGCAGCACCAAGGTGAGTAGCCGGTAGGAGATTGATTAGTGAGGCGGCTGGCCTTGCGTTTGGAGCCAGCGCCTTAGATGTTCAGCGCGCTTCCGCGCTTCCGTATTTTCGGTGTGGCGCTCGTACACCACCACCGCAGCCAGAAAACAAATCACCGCGACCGGAACGCCCACCATTAGGTAAGGAGGCATCTTACATTACCTTCTTCTATCTGGATTCGATTTGTTGACGTCACGCCCCTAGCCTAACAGCAATTATATGACCAAAGCGCAGCGTGTCTGAAAGAGCCGCCGAGAAAACTCTGCCATCTGGCGTGGACGCGGGAAGCCCGGCTGAGTTATTCTGCTACACGAGCGAGGTAAATTGCATGAGCCGGTGGTGTTTTTCATTTTTACTGATAGCGTTGTTGGGATCGGTGCCTTTGTTGGCACATCACTCCTTCGCCGCTGAATACGACGATACCAAGCCTATTAAGGTTGTCGGAACCGTTACTAAGGTCGAATGGCAGAATCCGCACATCTGGTTCTACGTCGACGTAAAAGGCGAGGACGGCAAAATCACCAATTACGCCTTTTCCGGAGGTGCTCCGGGCCAATTAATGCGGCGCGGCATCATGAAGAGCGCGATCCAGGTCGGGTCGACCGTTACCGTCGACGGTTTCAAAGCCAAGGACGGGTCCAATAACGGTTTCGGTTCCAAGGTCACCTACCCGGATGGACGCATGGTTTTCACTGCGAATCAGGACGACCAGAATAAGCATTAGGGCCGCGAGCAATCATACTCCCGATGAATCAAACAGAGGATGACGCCATGAAGAAGCTTATTGTGAAAATTTCGTTTATTGCCGCCGCGATAGCTTTCGCTTTGCCGGCCGGTGCTCAGACCGCACGCTCCGCGCCGGCGGGCTCAGGGTCAGCCACCGCCATCCCGCGCACTCCCGATGGCAAACCGGATTTCACGGGTATCTACCAGTGGCCGACTTACTTGCCCGGCGCCGAACGCGGACACAGCTCCGCGACCACTTTCGACCGGAAGAACTTTGCCCCGCTCAAGTCCGGCGGCGAGGCCTTCCTCGAGCCGCGCACCGGCGATCCGCGCCACGACGAGCCTCGCGATTTCTGCATGCCCGCCGGGTTTCCGGCCGGTATGCT
>Ga0105240_10005512_pt1 | contig 18857 bp, 18 predicted proteins | sample KBSC54metaG_FD_80426 | JGI IMG/M metagenome (GOLD analysis project Ga0105240, IMG submission 80426) | Corn rhizosphere microbial communities from Kellogg Biological Station, Michigan, USA - KBS C5-4 metaG | ecosystem: Host-associated > Plants > Roots > Rhizosphere > Soil | place: Michigan, USA... | reverse complement strand
GGTCCTTTACCGAACGATGTCCACCCAGCTTCCGATAAGCCTCCCGCTCTACCATCAAAAACTGCCCGTTCGCTGCCGCCACCCTCTGATTCGGATCAGACACTTTGGCTGGCGGATACGCCAAAGCCAGCTCCGAGAAAACCAGAGGCATTAGGGCGCGCTGCCACAAACCAGAAACCAGTTGTCGGGGGGAGTAACTCAGCACCCCCACCTTATGCCGAACCGCCTCATGCATAGCCCGATGCAGATCTCCGAACTCATGAACCGTATCCGCATCCGTAAATAGAATCCACTTCCCGCGTGCCTTCCTTGCAGCCGTCCAGATCGCACTGTTCTTTCCCGTCCAGCCCTTCTCCAGCTTCGCGGCCTCCATCACCGTCACACCTGCGAAGCTCCGCGCGATCTCCGCCGTCCTGTCCGTCGACTGATCATCGACGACAACCAGCTCCCAGTCCCGCCCCAGCTTGAACACATCCTCCGACTGCGCAACCAGCGACTTCAAGCAGTCGCCAATGCTCTGCTCCTCGTTCCGAGCTGGCACAATCACCGTAAGCTCAATCAACTGCTCCGGCTCGGGCTGGTCATACACTGTCCCCGCTCGCGCCGGAACCGCCGGCGGCTCCCCCGGTTCATCCGACAGCCCCAGCACTGGCTTGTAAGTCTTTGCTCCGCCCGCATCAGGCGTGTCCGCCGTCACTCGTCCAGCCTTCCTTCCCGTCCCTACCGCTCCGTATTATAGAGACGTGAGGCTTGCTCGATTCATCACCGTCGGCTCTCTGCTCCTCCTGTCCTTCGCAACTGCCTGCGACCGAGGCGCAGCTCCGGCAAACGCCGACCGGGTCGCACCAGACTTTACCGTCAGCGATGGCGAGAACTCCATCCACCTCGCCAGTTACCGCGGCAAAGTCGTTCTGCTGAATCTGTGGTGGAGCCAGTGCCCGCCCTGCATCCAGGAGACCCCAGCCCTGATTCAACTCCACCACGACCGCCCCGACATCGCCATCCTCGCCGTCAGCATCGACGAGGACCCCGGCTCCTACCGCCGTTTCCTCACCCGCTTCCACGTTGACCTGAACACCGTTCGCGATCCCGATCAGACGGTCGCCAAGCTCTACGGCACCGACGGCTGGCCCGAAACCTACATCATCGATCGGAAAGGCTACATCCGACGCAAAATCGTTGGCGACCCCGACTGGTCCAACCCCGAAATCCGCACCTACCTCAACAGCCTCTAGCCGCAATCAGGCCGGCTCTCACCAGAACCTCGGGTGCCAGCGGGTGCCCGACGTCCCTGTGTTGGGACCTGGGATACAGCGCAGCCTCCCGCTTCAAGCTGCGCTCACGGCAGATGGCGTGCGCCGCGCCTCGCTCAGGACCTTCTCCCTGCACCGATTTTTATCGTGAATAGAAAAGACGAGAGGTACAATCCCCGAATGAAAAATCTTCCCCTCTCATCCAAATGTGTTGCAATTCATTGCTTGGCGCTGGCAGCAGTCGTATCGCTCGCTGGTCCGGCAGATGCCTCCAGCGACAGCCACCGCCGCGTCCTCCCTTTCCCGCTAGGGATAAAGCCCGGTGCAAGCCGGCAGATCTACGCGCACGCCTCCAACGTCAACACCATCGATCTGCCCGGCGCCATGGCTTCCTACGCCCTCGGCATCAACAACAAGGGTGAAGCCGTCGGCTATTGGTACGACGACAGCTTCAACACCCACGGCTTTCTCTATAGCGGTGGCAAAGTCACCAACATCGATGTTCCCAACACCGTTGGCATCTCCGTCACTGGAATCAACGACACCGGGATGATCGTAGGGAGCTATGCCAATGCAGAAATCACGGTCGTTCATGGATTCATCCTCTACCGCGGCAGCTACGCCTTGCTCGACTACCCCGGCGCCTGGGCCACCACCCCATGGGCCATCAACAATCAGGGCGACGTGGTCGGCTACTTCCAAATGCACGACGAAGTCGATAGCCCCTTCATCGGCTTTCTCTGGCACAAGGGAACCTTCACGACCATCGATGTTCCCGGCTCTGTCTACACCTTCCCACTCGGCATCAACGACCGCGGCGACATCGTCGGGAGCTGGTACGATCCTTCAACTCCTCACTCGTTCCTGCTCAGCAAGGGGGTCTACACCACCCTCGATCCTCCCACCAGTTGGTCGGCCATCGCCACCGGTATCAATGCCTCCGGACAAGTGTTGGTTGGCGCATCCATGGGCGATACCAACCAGCTCTTCATCTACTCCCATGGCGTCTACAATCCCGTCAGCGTTCCCGGCGCAGACCTCTACATCCCTGGCGGCATCAACAACAAGGCACAAATCACCGGCGGCTACGCCCTTCCCACCACCAGCCCATTCGCCTTCATCCTGACGCCCTGACCGCGTCTCGTCTTCAACCCACGCAACCGCCCGGCGCCCATGTCCCCTTCTCTTGGGGACGTGGGAAACGAGAATATTTTGCCGAATACCTCCGGCGCGTCGCCTTAGCAAAGCGCGAACGGTACCCTACACCCCGCGGCTCTTTCGCGCCCGATCCAGCAAGAACGTCCTCTCCCGCTCGTTCCGTGTCATGCCAGCGGCCCGCTCAAATTCCACAGCAGCTTCCAAGTCTCGTCCCAATTGCTCCAGCAGATCCCCACGCACACTCGGCAGCAGATGATATCCCGTCATCTGCGGATCCTGCATCAGCGGCTCCAGCAACGCAAGCGCCTCTTCCGGGCCGCTATGCCTGCTCACCGCCACGGCGCGATTCAACTCCACGATCGGCGAAGGTGTCAGGCGCGCAAGCTCGTCGTACAGCGCAACAATACGCCCCCAATCGGTGGCCTCTGCTGTCATTGCACGCGCATGACAAGCCGCAAGTTCTGCCTGCAACTGATAAGGCCCGCGCTTCGAAGCCAACGCATTCGCGCGCTCCAGCGCGGCAAGCCCTCGCCTGATCAGCAGTTGATCCCACAACGCCCGGTTCTGCTCCGTCAGCAGAACAACTTCTCCAGCCGCATTCACACGCGCCCGCGACCTCGACGCCTGAATCTCCATCAGCGCTACCAGCCCATGCACCTCCGGCTCGCGCGCATCAAGCTCCGCCAAAATCCGTCCCAGGCGGAGCGCCTCTTCGCACATCGAAGCGCGAATCAACTCCTCACCAGCCGTAGCCGAATACCCCTCATTGAAGATCAGGTAAATCACCTCGAGTACCGACGACAGCCGCGCTGCCAGGTCCAGCCCGCGCGGTACCTCAAATGGAATATTCTTCTGCCCCAGGGTCTTTTTCGCGCGAACAATCCGCTGCGCAATCGTCGGCTCCGGCGTCAGAAACGCGCGCGCAATCTCATCTGTTGTCAGGCCGCCGACCACGCGTAAAGTCAGCGCCGCACGCGACTCCATTGACAGCACCGGATGACACGAAATAAAAATCAGCCGCAGCACATCATCGCCGATCGGATCATCCATTGCCGTCACCATGTCCGGTGGAGTCCGCTCCAGCTCATTCAACTCGCGACCAAGCTCTTCGTGCTTCCTGCTGTTCAAATCAGATTTTCGAAAATGGTCCAGCGCGCGATGTTTGGCTGTGATCATCAGCCACGCGCCAGGCTTCGGTGGAATGCCCTCGGCCGGCCACTTCTCCAGCGCTACAAGCAGCGCCTCCTGAGCCAGGTCTTCGGCAAGATCGAGATCGCGAACCATGCGCGTCAACCCCGCAATGACCTTGGCAGCCTCAATCCTCCATACAGCCTCAATGGCGCGATGGATATCGGTCACAGACATATCTACCGATCACATCACGCCATCGCTCACAACGCAACGTGCTGCAGTCCGAACTACTTTTGTCCGATCTGCGCGCGCATCGCCTCTTCCTTCCTGCGCACTCTCTCCGACATTGCCGGACTCAAATCTTCGATTTCGAAGACTTGCCGAATCTCGATTTCGCACTCGCCCTCGTGCGGCGGCGGGCACCGCTTCACCCATTCGATCGCTTCCTCTTTCGAACTCACCTGCCACAACCAGAATCCAGCCACCAGTTCCTTCGTCTCCGCAAATGGCCCATCGACGACCGTTCGCGCCTCATTAGAAATCCGCACACGCGCACCCTTTGAACTCGATTGCAATCCCTCCGCGGCAAGCAGAACCCCCGCCTTGATCAGTTCCTCGTTGAACTTTCCCATAGCTTCCATCAGCTCGTTGCTTGGAAGCACCCCGGCCTCCGACTCCTTCGTTGCCTTCACAATCACCATGAACTTCATCGCATTCTCCATCCTGCTTCGAGCGTGCAAGCATCATTCTTAGTTGTTCGCCCACCGACTTGACGAACCATCAAAGTAGAGTTCTATTCAGCTTCCTGACCAGGACAGCTCTCATCCTGAGCAACGAGCGAAGCGAGGAGTCGAAGGATTCGCAGCTGCCCATTTTTTGCCGCCGCGAATCTCCGACCCTCCACTACTCAGGTCCATCAATCGCGAGTCGTGATTCGCCTCGCATTCCAAGATCGCAGCTAACTGGCAGCCCGCACCACACATGGCTCCTGCACACCGTCCGGCACGCAGTTCGCGTCATAAAGCTGACGCACCTCGCATATGCCTGTGCCCACCGCATTCAGAAACTCCTTCACGTACTCAACCGCCACTTCCTTCGAAGGCGCATCAAGGATCGCGAACCCGCCCACAACTTCCTTCGATTCCGTAAACGGACCGTCTGAAACGCTGTGTTTTCCGTTCTCAACTCGCACGCGGGCACCGAGCGAGCTCGGCAAGCAGCCTTCTGTCGCAAGCAGCTTGCCGCTCTTCATCCAGTCCTCCACCAGCTTGCCCATCGTAGCCATCTCTTCCGCAGTTGGGGGCGTATTCCGCTCAGGACACATATAGATACTCAGAAATCTCATGACAACCCTCCGTGTATTTTCAAGATTCAGCGCTGCAGATCGGCTCGACTCTGCCCGCCTTCATACATACATCGAACGACCCTTCCAGGAATCGACATCCATCACAAAAAAATTGGTCTCGTTCAGAACCCTCTTGACGCGTTGAGTGAATCGGTGTACTAGTTATACAGTACACATGCCACTCCGGCCCAAATCCGCCTTCCGCTTTCACCTGGATATGCACAGCGGCGTTCCCGTCTACCGCCAGATTGTCGACCAGGTTCGTGGGGCGGTAGCTGCCGCCAATCTCACCGCTGGCGATCAGCTGCCCACAGTCCGTCAACTCGCCGTCGATCTCGAAATCAATCCCAACACCGTAGTCCGTGCCTACCGCGAGCTCGAGTACGATGGCCTGCTCGAAACGCACCAGGGCACAGGCACATTCATCAGCGATCAAAAGCCTCATCGACCGGCGGATGAGCGCCAGCGTCAGCTCGAACAGATCGCCTCCGACACCATCGCCCGCGCGGGCGCGGCCGGCTTCACCATTCGCGAACTCATCGACCAGCTGCGCTCTGCATCCGAAGGGAGAAAATCATGAACAGAAGAGTGAACATTCAATTCAACCGGGTCGCCGTCACCGCTTTCATCATCTGCGTCGCAGCCGGACTCTGGTTGAGCACTCTCTCGCACCGTCAGTCGCCGCTCATCATCGGTCTTCTCGCTGGCCTTTATCTCCTCTACTCCATCAAAGTCATCTCCCAGTGGGAGAAGGTAGCGCTCCTGCGACTCGGCCACTACGTCGGTCTTCGCGGACCTGGCATCTTCTTTATCATTCCCGTCCTCGAGACACTCAGTCCCTTTGTCGACCAGCGTGTGCGCGTCACCAGCGTCACCGCCGAGTCCACTCTCTCGCGCGACACCGTTCCCGTCGACGTCGACGCCATCATCTTCTGGCTCGTCTGGAACGCCGAAAAAGCCATCCTCGAAGTCGAAAACTACCTTGACGCCATCACCCTCAGCGCACAAACCGCACTCCGCGAATCCATCGGCCGTCACGAGCTCGCGCAACTGATCACCGACCGCGAAGCCCTCGGCCGCGAGCTCCAGCGCATCCTCGACGAAAAGACCAACCCATGGGGAATCACCGTTCAATCCGTCGAAGTCCGCGACGTCCGCATCCCCCAGGCACTTCAGGATGCCATGTCCCGCCAGGCCCAAGCCGAACGCGAACGTCAGGCCCGCATCATTCTCGGTCAGGCGGAAACCGAAATCTCCGCTAAGTTCGTTCAGGCTGCCGAAGCCTACAGCACGAACCCGACCGCCTTGCATCTCCGCGCCATGAACATGCTCTACGAAGCGATCAAGGAACGCGGCTCCATGGTAATTGTCCCCTCCTCGGCCGTAGAAACCATGGGCCTCGGCGGCTCCCTGGCCACCATTGCCGTCGCCAAACAAACATAACTTCGTTTCGACCCACAACAATCCGGGTGCCCCGTCCAAGCTCTGCTTGGGGCGGGAACAAAGAAAAATCTCCGGATAACCGGTCCGTTCGGGTGCCCCATCCTTGACGCGCACTATGCGGCAAGGGTGGGAACGAAGATTTCACACACGGGGAACAAGGAGAACCATGCAACTCACCCTGTCCGCTCTCTTGATCGGCGTCACCACCATGCTCTTTCAATCCAGCAACCTCTCCAACTGGATCGGCGTCTGGCACGCCGAACTCGATGGACAACCCAGCACAATCCTTACGCTCGCGGCCGACGATGGACCTTTGCAAGGGACACTCGTATTAAACGGCATCAGCCGGGATGCTGGAACACCGCATATTGCAGTTCACGAGACGCATGCAATCTTGCACCCAGCGTTGGACGGAACCAAGCTCTCGTTTGCCGTGAAGGGTGTCCGTGGCTCCAATACAACCATGAACTTCATTGTGGAACAGACGTCCAACGGCAGGGCACAGCTTCACTGTCTCAACTGCGGCGATGACGCGCCAACAGTGGAAATGACCAAACAAGACTAGCTCTGGAGGGATACCGTGAACTTCCGTCTACTCGTTCTCGCCTTGCTCTTTGCCCTTGCGCCGCAAGCCTCCAACTCTCAAAACGCAAGCGCCACTCCCACCGCATCCAGGTTCGTCGGCGTGTGGCGCGGCCAGTTCGATAACCTCCCCGGCGTCGATCTCGTCATCGAGAATGAAGGCGGCAGTCTCCACGGCGCCAGTCTCTTTTATTTACACAAGCGTCGCGATACGAACTCTCCTTTCACCGCAACACCCGGTCTCCCCGGACCGCTGCTCAACCTGCGCGCCGACGGCCAGACCCTTCACTTCCAACTCAGTCATCGGCTTGCTCATCCTCCCCGGACACTAAACGATCCTCCAATCAATTTCCAGCTAAGGACCACGGGCCCCAATCAAGCTGAACTCGTGAACGAAAGTGAAGGCGGCCCTGGTCTGCCCATGAAGCGCACTGACTACTGATCAACACCACGTTCGGCCGCCCTGCACCGCCAAACTGCTATCCTGAGCCTATGACGACCGTCGACGTTGTTTTCCGTTACGCCACGCCCCCCACCGAGGCAGTCAGCCTCGCTCTCGCCAACACGCGTGAGGTGTACGGAATTCGGCGTCTGACCTTCGATAAAGACGCGCACACAGTCACCGTCGAGTACGATGCCACTCGCCTCAACGCCCCCGTAGTCGCGCAGCTCGTTCGCCGAGCCGGTCTCCAAGTGGTTGAAGAGCTCAGGGTTGCGCTCCCTCCCGCTCCCGTCGAGCCAACCCCGGCAGCCTGATCCACCGATTGCGCCAGCGCAAATTCCCTGTTAATCTAATTTAGGTTTCACGCTGGAATCGCGCGTGTACTGCGCCCTTAGCTCAGCTGGATAGAGCGTCTGACTACGAATCAGAAGGTCGGGAGTTCGAATCTCTCAGGGCGCACCATAACAAGAAATCTGAAAGTAAAAAGAGCGCCGGCAACCGGCGCTCTTTCCTTTTCTGCCTCACCAACGAATCAGCGCTGCGGGACGCCAACCTTCTGCAAAAAGCGCTCCACGGTTCTGCGGTCCACTGCCTCGTTCGGCTGGATCCCATAGTTCATCACGTTCTCATAGTCCTTCAGAATGAAGTTGAACCCCGAGCCATTCTCGCCCCAGCGTACAACCTCCGAGAGCACCGAGATTGAGTTGTCGTTCGACACCTTTCCGTTCTGCGGCTGCAGTGTCATCTGGATAAGCGTACCTGGAGCCCACCGTTCTTTCGTCAGCAGAAATACGCCAGTCGCGCTGATATCGCCGACCTGGTAGGAGAATGGCGCTCCGCCGGTCCAGTAGTATGCAACCAGGTTCGATGTCGAATACCGCTTTGCCCGGCGCTGATTGACCTCCGGGAACAGCCACCGCAAAAATCGAAGATACATCGGAACCTCAGTCGCGTCTTCAGGCTCTGCTATCCGGTCAGGCGCAGGTGCCGCGGCGACTCTCTTCGGCATCACTTCAACTGGCTTTTCGGGAATTCTCGTCACGTTCGGACGCAGCCACTTCGCGTCCCACTCTGCGCTGTCATCACCGCTCATCTTCTTCACCCTGGGCGCCTGGTCAATCGGATAAGGCACGACAGAAACGGGATAATTTCTCTGGCTCATACCTGCTCCTCTTCGGCTTCACGTGACTGGGGAACACACTTTAACCGCACGTCTTGGATGTACTAACAAGGGAATACCACGCCAATTTTTTGCTCTCAATCGAAATCACTACCACCTAGGTAACGGACGGCACATATACGACCTTCGGAACCCGGGACTTTGGTACTTTGGTAAAGCGGAGCGGAAGGGCAGGCGCCATGACATCAGTTGTTGCTGGAATAGGCTGGCACATCGTCGGTGCAAGCATGGCGGCGTCCTTTTACGCCCCGATTGAACGGGTACGGAAGTGGTCCTGGGAGACCACCTGGGCCCTCGCCGGGCTCTTCTCCTGGGTCCTGCTGCCCATCGGAGTCAGCCTCGTCCTGCTTCCGAGCTTCCTCAGCTTCTACTCCGCCCAGAGCCCATCGCTCCTGCTCACGGTCGCAGCCTTCGGAGCAATGTGGGGCGTAGGCAATGTCAGTTATGGCCTCACCATGCGCTACCTCGGCATGTCTCTCGGCATTGGCGTCGCCATCGGCGTCACCCTGATCGTCGGCACACTCGTACCGCCAGTGATGCACGGCCAGGCCGGCACCCTATTCACAACCCGCAGCGGCCTTATCACCATGTCTGGAGTCCTGGTCGCTCTCATCGGGGTCGCCGTCGTCTCATGGGCTGGCCATCAAAAGGAAGTTCAACTCAAGGGACACCTCCAAGCCTTCAATGTCGGCCTGGGACTTCTGCTCGCCGTGCTCTGCGGAATCTTCTCTTCCGGCTTTTCCTTCGCCATCGACGCCGCCAAGCCAATGGAATCTGTTGCAAAATCGCTAGGCGTCAATCCGCTATACGCTGCTCTTCCCAGCTACGTCATCATCATGGGCGGCGGAGCCATCATCAACTTCGCCTACTGCTTCATCCGGCTCGCCGTTTTGCCCAGGCTCTCCCTCGGCAATGACCTGAACCAGGACAGCAGCACTCTCGCAAAGAATGCCGCACTCGCCTCCACCGGCGGAATCATGTGGTATCTCCAGTTCTTCTTCTACGCATGGGGAGCGGCGAATATCCCGCCCGACCGCGCGTACGTCAACTGGATGCTGCACATGAGCATCTACGTCCTCTGCGGAGGACTCGTCGGCCTCGCTCTCGGTGAGTGGGTAGGTGTTCGCAAGCAGTCCGTCCGTCTGCTACTTGCAGGAGTGGGCATCATCATCGCGGCTGCCAATCTGGTCGGATTAGGGATGGTCCGCAACTGAGCTAGCTGCGATATCCAAAAAGCCAACAGAAAAGCGGCTATTCAATTTTCAGTACCGTGACCGCAAATGGCGCCATCTTCAATTCCTGTCGTTCAACTTTTTCAACGCGCGGCTCGCCGTCTCCCGTCTCTTCATCCACCGTAAACGAAGAAGCTCCAACCAGGTCCGCAGCCAGTCTCACCGGCTTTTCAGAGTTCGCTCGATTCACGAGCAGAATCTTCTTTCCGTCTGTGGTAATGAAGCCTTGCACCTTCACGTCTGAAGGACCGTCAGACGGCTTGCGCTCCACAAGCTTGTCGCCGGGATGGAAATTGTCCTTGATGAGCTTGAGCACCCAGTAGCGGGCGTTCGGCTTGCCGTTGTTATAGTCGATCATCGACACGCTCGGGTACTGCGAGGGATAGCCCACAAGCTGCGACTCGCCAATCACGTCCACACCAAGCTTCGTGAGCTCTATGAAGAGAAATCCATAGAGCGCGCCCGCTGCGTTCCAGTATCGATGCGGGATGTGGTCCGGCATCGCCTTTGACGCCGCAATCTCCGCGCCATCCGTGGGGAGAATCACGCCAAGCTCATCCGTGTCCACCCTTGTCTGCGGCGAGAGCCGATCACGAATTGCAAGGATGTATCGCGTGGTGGCGAGAAAGCCTTCGGCCTGGTTGAAGAATGTGTGCTCCCAGCCGTCCAGCGTTTCATCTATCGCCGGAGTGGAATAGAAGTGGAACGAAATGTAATCCAGCGGAATCCCCCGCTTGTGATTCTTCGGATTCAGGAAGTACTCGAAGTACTTTGGATTCGCCCCAGGCGCGCCTAGGGCAAGACCGATGAACTTGGTGTTCGGACTGACACGCCTGATCCCTTCCACGATCGCGTCGTAACGCCTTGTGTAGTCTTCGGGCGTCGTGCTGTGTTCAAAATCAACTTCGTTCAGAACCTCCCAATACTGAAAGGTGTAGTGATTGCCCGATTCGTGTCTCTTCCCGTTCTCATCCGTGAACCCGCCCTGCGTGTACCAGCTGACGAGCCGCCCGAAGTAGTCGCCGAGCTCTCTTCCGCTCGGATCGCGCAGCTCCGTCCCCTTCGTATAGTCCCAGAACACCTGGTTGGGATCATCGGGATACTTCACCGGCTCCTCCGTCTTGAACATCCATGCGGGAATGGTACTGAAATTCATAACAGTAGAGTGCCCATCGGTCGCCGCCAGCAGATCCTTCGTCACTGGATCGATATAGGTGAAATCCCACGACGTTTTTTCTTTCGTCGGCGGATCCAGCTCAGCCACGGCGATCTTCGGGTACGGCAACCACGGAACGTAACGCACATAATCCGCGCCAAGCGCCTTCAATGCGGAGAAAGCTCCGTCGTGTATCGGCGATCCCGGATTCAGCATGGGGTTTGTAACAACCTGTAGAGTCGCCGTGGATCTCGACACCATCGATACCTTTGTCCAATCGATGTCCACCTGCTCTTCTTTTGAATCCTGCGCCATCAACGCCGGCGCACACAGAGCCAACGCTATGACGCCACACGCGCACTGTCGCGAACTCAGACACTTTCTCACGAACACTCCTTAACTTCTCGAGTCCGGGCCGGATCAGGTCACTACCAGATATTTAATGACGGATGCTCAACACATCCGCCTCATATTTGCGGACACTGTTCAGCCACTCGCTCCCGGTCGCGACGTTCTTGCTCGCGCAATAGTACTCCCACACCGCCGTCCACGGCAGCGACTTCGCCTCCTCCATCAGCGCTAGCCGAGCTGTGTAATCAAACTGCCCCTCCGCCTCCATCAGCGCCTTCCGCGGCTCAAGCATCGCGAAGAGCAAAGCCTTCCTGAAGTTCCGCGTGCCAATCACCCACGCCGCAATACGATTGATGCTCGCGTCAAAAAAGTCCAGCCCGACATTAACGCGTTTCAGCCCGTCGCATCGCACAATCTCCTGCGCAATCGCAATCGTCGCATCGTCGAAGAGCACCACGTGATCGCTGTCCCATCGCACCGGCCGCGACACATGCAGCAGAATCTCATTCAGAAAACAGAGGCTCGTCGAAATCTTGTCCGCCACGCTCTCCGTCGGATGAAAATGCCCCGCGTCCAGACAAAGCAGTGTCTTTCGGGTCGCAGCGTACGCCATGTAGAACTCGTTCGAGCCCACCGTGCAGCTCTCTGCTCCGATCCCAAAAAGCTTTCCTTCCACCGCCACCTTGTGGTGCTTCCCTTCCATCGCCCCAAGAATGGCATCAAGCGATGCGATCAGCCTTTTCCTTGGTTCCAGCCTCTCCGCAGGCGTGTCCTTGTAGCCATCCGGAACCCAAATGTTCATAATCGCCGGTGTCTTCAACTGCTCGCCCATGTACTCGCTGATCCGGCGGCAGGCGAGGCAATGGTCAATCCAGAACTTGCGAATCTCTTCATCCGGATGACTCAGAGTCAAATTCTGCGCGCTCTTCGGATGAGAGAAGCAGGTCGGATTAAAGTCCAGCCCCAGCCCATGCTCCCTCGCCCAATCAATCCATCCCTGAAAGTGCCTCGGCTCAATCCTGTCCCGCTCAACCGGCGTGTCCGCCTCAAGATAGATGGCATGCAGGTTCAATCTCTTCGCCCCCGGAATCAGCGAGAACGCCACCTCAAGATCCGAGCGTAGTTCGCGTACATTGCGCGCCCTCCCCGGGTAGTTTCCCGTGGTCTGAATCCCGCCCGTCAGGCTGGCCTCAGGGCTTTCGAAGCCCAGCACATCGTCCCCCTGCCAGCACTGAATCGAAATCGGCACATCATCGAGCTCTCGCAGCACCTGCTCAGTGTCCACGCCGTTCTCGGCATACCGCTCCCGTGCAATCCCGTATGCATCCTTGATATTCATCTCGTTCACGCGCAAGCCTGTCCTCTTGTTCCGTTCACTGCAATCAGTTCTTCAAAACGCGCAACAACCTCGGGCGGTATGCGCTGCTGCGGATCGTATTCCTGCATCTCAAACGATCTCCCAATCAGCGCACGCGCAGCACTCAGGTTCTCAATCGCTCCCAGCGCAATCATCTGTACGCTGAGATTCCCCAGCACAGAAGCCTCCACCGGCCCCGCCGTCACCGGCAGCTCGCACGCATCCGCACACAGCTGATTGAGCAACGCGTTCCGGCTGCCTCCGCCCACAATCCGGATGCGCGTCAGCTTCCGGGCTCGCAGCAGCTCCAGTTGCTCCTTGACCATCCGATACGAAAGCGCCAGGCTGTCGAACACGCAACGCGCCAACTGCGCCATCGTCTCCGGAACAGCCTGCCGCGACCTGCGGCAATGCTCGCGAATTGAATCCGTCATCGACTGCGGATTCAGAAACTCCGGATCATTCACATTGATAACCGAGCACCACGGTTGTTCCTCTGCAGCCCTCTCCACGATCGGCCCGAAGTCGCGAACATTCTGTTCTTCGCAGAGCCGCTGAATCGGCCACATCCCCATAATGTTTTTCAGCACTCTGAATCGCCGCTCCACGCCGCCTTCATTCGTAAAATTCATCCGCATCGCGTGGTCATTCGCAATCGGAACCATGCTCTCAATCCCCATCAGCGACCACGTCCCGGAGCTGATGTAAGCCTCGTCCGCGCACTCAAGCGGCGTGCCCGCAATAGCCGAGCCCGTATCATGCGTTGCTGGCGCTACCACCTTCAATCCCCGCGCCACTCCCGTTCCGTCTCCCAGCACAGTCCCGGCGGCCACCGGGCTCCCAAGGATCGACCGCTTCATCCCAATCGAATCCGTCAGAAACCCGTCCCACTCCCCATCCAGCCCGCACATCTGCGTAGTCGTCGCATTGGTGTACTCGTTCGACAGGGCACCACAAAGCCGGAAATGCAGGTAATCCGGAACCATCAGGAAATGCGCCGCCCTCTCCAGCCACTCTGGCTTCTGCGCAGCGCAAGCTGTCAGTTGATAGAGAGTATTGAATGAAAGAAACTGAATCCCCGTCCGTCCATAAATCTCCCGCTTCGACAGCCGCCCGCAAACATCCTCCATCACACCGGCAGTCCGCTTGTCTCGGTAGCAAACCGGCACGCCCACGCGCTTCAGGTCTTCGTCCAGCAAAACATAATCCACGCCCCAGCTATCCACCCCTATGCTGGCGATCGTGCTTGAAAGCCGCGCCTGTGCAACGCTCCGCTCGATCTCAGAAACAATCGCCTCAACATCCCAACACTGGTACCCAGAATCTGCGTCCGTGCACGTCGGTGTCGCAAAGCGGCCAACCTCCTTCAGCCGCCACCCATCATCCCCTGCTTCGCCAAGCACAACTCGCCCGCTACTCGCACCAAGATCGACCGCGAGACACTTCGTTTCCTTGGCTCTGATCCCGCTTGACAGAGTCGTACACTCCAGCAACCGTTGCGGTTAAGCGCAGCCATCATAGCGAACGCCAACATCAACTCGCAAACAGCACACTCGCGACGAATTCCTCGACAGCCAATTAGCAAGCATGGCAAGAACCCCACGAAATCCAATTCATTCAAGTCACACAACCGCACGCCTGCAGACAACACCGCTGCCAAATCCCGCATCACTTCTCGCATCCCGCGCGGCGTGCACGCTCGGTCCACGTGTGCAGTCATCGCGGCTATAGAGGAGATACATTATGTCCAACCACCATCAGGTTGAGGTTCTTCTTCCCGTACACAACGAAGGAGAGAGCATCGACGCTACGATGCGCGCAATGTATGCGGAACTCTCCCGCGTCGCCGACGTCGGCTTCATCGTTTGCGAAGACGGCAGCAAGGACAACTCCAAGCAGGTCCTGCGCTCACTCGCCGCCGACCTCCCCATCCGCCTAAATCTCAGCGACGAACGCAAAGGCTACTCCAAAGCCATGCGCGAAGGCATGGAGATGTGTGAGTCCGAGTTCCTCCTCTGCCTCGACTCCGACGGACAGTGCGACCCCCGCGACTTCGCAAAGTTCTGGGAAGCGCGCAACTCTGCGGATGTGATCATCGGCTGGCGTGTCCACCGCGCCGATCCTCTCGTCCGCCGCATCTTCTCGCGCTTCTTCTATCTGCTCTATCAGTCCGTATTTCACGCGCCGGTGCACGACCCCAGCTGCCCCTACGTCCTGATGCGCAACTCAGCCGCGAAGGTCATGGCGCGCGAACTCGGTGAGATGAAAGAAGGTTTTTGGTGGGAGTTCGTCGCCCGCAATCACCGCCACGGATTCACAGTGCGTGAAATCCCCATCCACCACCAGGAGCGCGCCGCCGGAGTAACTCAGGTCTACAAGTGGAGCAAGATGCCCGGTATCTTCCTTCGCCACGTCGCCGCCATCTTCACAATCTGGAACCAGACCAGACACGCAACCCCAGTCTCCCCCAGATCCATAAAGAGCCGCCACGCCTGATGGGTGGGTGCCCCACATCTCGCTTTCTGAGATGTGGGTACATATCGCCCTCAACAACGGACCTCAGTTCTCATGGATATTGGTGCCCGGAGGGGGACTTGAACCCCCACGACCTTGCGGTCTGCGGATTTTAAGTCCGCTGCGTCTGCCAATTTCGCCATCCGGGCTGGAGGACAGGATCAGCTCAATCTTAAATCGATCGACGGAGGTCTGCGCAGCATGGAACGCAACCGCGGTACCGCGTGAATCAAGCGGTGTCGGCTTGGAGCAGGGGAAGAACTAGCTCTGACGTACCTACTGCGGATACCGATAAAGAATGCTCTCGCCTTCAAGCCGGTACTCCGCCGAGCAAGCGTCCCCGCCGCAGATCATCATCTCCCGCTCGCAAAGCTGCCGCCGGGTGATCAACCCCATTGTCCCGCATCGAGGGCACGACATCACCGCTACATACGGATTCTGGGCATGACCAAGTTTGCCCTGATTTTCCAGGACGAACACCGTTCCAGGATCCATCTTGTCGGGAATCCACTCATTCAGGAATTGCAAGTCGGACATCCTGCCCTCCGAGAGTCTGACGTCACAAAGCAACTTCCGTTTGGTGCCGGTTCGTCTTGACTACCCCAATCCGATACGGGGCCTCGCGCTTCAACAGCAGGGTGCAGATAAGACGCCGGTCGATTTGCATCTCCCGGGATTGCGATCAGTCTTTAGCATGGAGGCCTTCGCGTCAACATCCCCAACGGTAACCCTTGTTGGCGAGTCGGGTTCCTTGATCAAGCTCAGTCGCCGCTCGTCTCCTTTGCAGCGGCCTTACCCGGCGCGTTCGCGCTCGCGTCAATTTCCCTGTAGATCTCGATGTTCCGCAAAATGGCCTGCACGTACTCGCGCGTCTGCGTAAATGGAATCGACTCTACAAACTCGTCCATCCCGCTGTACGGACCCGCTGACTGCCAGTCCTGCACGCGGCTCTCTCCAGCGTTGTAAGCTGCCAGCGCATACTCCGGTACACCGCCGAAGTGGTCCAGCGTCTGCTTCAGATACCGCGTTCCCAACCGAATATTCGTCTCCGGATCGAGCAGTTGGAACGTCTGGAAACTCTTCATCCCCTCCTGCTTTGCCAGCGAGTGCCCAACAGAAGGAAGAAGCTGCATCAGCCCCCACGCATTCGCATACGAAATCACCGAAGGGTTAAACTCCGACTCCTGCCGGATCAGCGATGCCACCAAATAAGGATCGACATCATTCTTCGCCGCCTCGGCCTTGATGATCGACCAGTAGGGCTCCGGGAAAAGTATCCGCCAGTATGGCAGCGGAATCGATTCGATCGACGCACTCGCTGCTCCCGGCAACGCGCGCTTTAAAGCGCGCAGCGCACGATACGCTTCGCCATACGATGCGTAGATCTGCGCCTCAGCCAGCGCGCTCCACGAGCCCGAATCCGGATCAGCCGCAATCTCTCGCGCCATATACTCGTTCAGCCCCGCATTCGCCAGCAGCTTTGCCTTCGCCAGGTGCGGACTGTCTTCCGGGAAGCTCTCAGCGAGATTTGGGATCTCCGGAGTCTTGATCTGCTCCAGATCCGCACTTGACGCGCTCTCAGTCCCCGCATTGCCCAGTGCCGCAAGCCGCTGCCGCGCCATCTGCGCGTAGAAGAAGTGCTGATATACGCGCACGATCGTCCGGTAGTTTGCCGCAGCTTTGGCAGTATCGTGGTCCTGCGTCTCATACAGCCGAGCTCGCCAGTAGAGAGCCGACGCAGTTTCCGGAGTGCCCGGAAACTTATGGATCTGCTCTTCGAAAATTCTGCCAGCCTCTTTGTAGTTGCCCAGCCGATAATTCAGCCAGCCCGCGCGCCAGTGTGCCGCCGACCCATTCTTGTTTGTCGGGAAGTGATCTCCCAGGTAGGCGTAGTACTCGGCCGCTTTTCCGTAGTCCTTTCGCAGCAGATACATGTTCCCGCTCGAGAACAATGCTTCAGCAAGCCATTGGCTCTGAGGAAAATCCGTCTCCATCCGCGTAACGATCTGCGATTGCGCGTCAATATCGTTCCGGTTCCTCGCCAGTTCCATGAGCAGGTATGCTCGACGCGCTCCATTCTCATCGGGAGTATCGGGCAGAGCCTGCGCCTGATTCTCCGTCAGTTTCTTCAACTTCAGGTCGCACGCCGCAGCCGCAACATTGAATCCGTTGCGTGTCTGCGTATCGAGATTCGCCTTCTGCGCAAGCTTCCGATACTGATCAGCAGCATCCTCATACCGTCCGGCCTTGTAATACGCATCCCCCAGGCTGCGCAGCTCATCGTTGGACAGCGTGTCCTCAGCTCCCAGGTTTGTCAGCTTGGCCCTTGCGATCGAAGCTTCAGTCGTAAGCGGGTATGCCAGAAGCAGTGCCTTATAAATGCGAATTGCTTCCGTGTTCTCGTTCTGCGCCTGGGCCACAAGTCCAGCCGCAAGCTGATAGCCGGCACGTCCCGCCGCAGGATCGCTCGCGGCTGCATCCAGCACGCGCTTCGCCCCGGCGGCATCGTGCAGATCGATCAGCACATTCGCCTCAAGCTCCGGAACCTCATCGACGAAGATACTGTCCGGGTACTTGAGCTTGAACCCCTTCAACAGCGCTTCAGCCTGCGTCTCCTGGTCAGACTCGTGATACGCCTTGGCAGCAAGGAAGTCGTCGTAGTCCTCCAGCGAATCTCCAGCACGCTTGGCTTGCTGCAAGCTGCTCACAGCATCCGCGTAGCGCTTGTCCAGCATGTACGCATGCCCCAGAGCCAGGTAAGCCGCCGCCGAAGCCTCGCCGCTGTGCGAACGAGCATAGGCCGTCACGCCCGAGTACGCCGCCGGTGTTCGCAGCGTTGCCAACTGCTGCGCCATCGGCCTCAGCTCCGATGAAGCAACGAACGCCAGCTTGATCTTGTGTGCCCGCGCAGCGCGACGACGCCGCTCCGCCGGACTCACATACTTCTTCTTCCCCCGCGGCCTGGTAGCCGATCTGCGCGAACTCGACGACTTCACACCCGCGGACTTCGCCGAAGCAGACTTCTTCTTACCCGCGGCAGACTTAGCTGCCGCAGATCCAGACACCTTCTTCTTCTGGCTCGTCGTCGACGCGGTTACGTTGGTCGCCTTGGCGTTGGGCGCGTCATAGCGCTTCCCCTCTGCCGAAGCAACTGCCATCAGGGCGCAAAGCACCGCCGCGAGAATCCTCGCCCGACCATGCGTAGCGACTCGGGATACATCTGGATGCATAGTTTCAATGTATGACGGAATTCGCCGCAGCGAGCATCAGAGAATCACTACCGTAACGTATCCAGTGATTTCCGGCACGCCCGGCCCGCGCCCGAATTCCCCGTTTCTGACCCCGGCCGCCGTCTATTACACTTAGACGTGCGGGGCAGTTTCTGGCCACCCGCTCAGAATTCCCGCAACCAACCCCCATGTCGACCATCCAATCTGTAGCGAACGAACCCGAGCAGCACCCTGATGTGGCCCTTGTAGAGAGGGTCAGATCCGGGGACATCTCGGCGTACGATGAGCTCGTCCGTAAGTACGAACGCCAGATCTTCCGCATTGCGCAGCACATCACGCAAAACCGCGAAGACGCTGAAGATGTAATGCAGGACGCGTTTCTCAAGGCGTACGAGAAGCTCGATCAATTTCAAGGGAATTCGAAGTTCTACACATGGCTGGTCCGGATCGCAGTAAACGAGAGCCTCATGCGCCTGCGCAAGC
>Ga0105240_10005509_pt1 | contig 18864 bp, 16 predicted proteins | sample KBSC54metaG_FD_80426 | JGI IMG/M metagenome (GOLD analysis project Ga0105240, IMG submission 80426) | Corn rhizosphere microbial communities from Kellogg Biological Station, Michigan, USA - KBS C5-4 metaG | ecosystem: Host-associated > Plants > Roots > Rhizosphere > Soil | place: Michigan, USA... | reverse complement strand
TGGCGTTTTATTTCTGGACGAATTGCCGGAGTTCGCGCGCAACGTCCTGGAGCTGCTGCGGCAACCGCTCGAAGAGCGCACAGTGTCGCTCGCACGGAGCGCTATGACACTGAATTTCCCGGCAAGCTTTCTGCTGATTGGAGCGCTCAATCCCTGCCCTTGTGGTTTTTTTGGCGATCCAACGCGGGAATGCAGATGCACCGGCGCGATTATCCAGCGCTACTTGGGTAAGTTGAGCGGACCATTGCTCGATCGCATCGATATGCACATCGAAGTGCCAGCGGTTCCGTATCAGGAATTGCGCGGCAAAGACGGAGGTGTCTCCTCGGCGACCATGCGCGAACGCGTGTGTGCAGCGCGCGAACTGCAGCACGGTCGCGGCTACTATAACGCTCACATCCCGGCAGGTGAGTTGCGCAAGTTGTGTGAGCTGGATGCAGCGGGTGAGCGCACTCTCGAAATGGCCGTGCGGCGCATGGGACTAAGCGCCCGCGCTCACGACCGCATTTTGAAAGTAGCGCGCACCATCGCTGATCTCGATCATGCGGCCGGCGTCACGGCGAAACACCTGGCGGAAGCTGTACAGTATCGTAGCCTCGACCGGAATTACTGGCAGTAGGCGTTTTTATCACTTGCGGGCCCCCTTGACATCAGCGCCGAGAGGACTATGATTCACACGGAGGTCGTAATGGGACTGACTGACACGGTTCGCGCGGTTCTCGACCACAAAGGAATTGGCGTCTGCGCGGTTGCGCCGGAGACGCCGGTTTACGAAGCCCTGGAAATCATGGCCGACAAAGATATTGGAGCCGTGCTGGTAATGGAAGACGCCGATCTCTGTGGAGTGTTCTCCGAGCGCGACTACGCCCGTAAGGTAATCCTGCAAGGCAAAGCTTCGCGCGAGACCACCGTTGGCGAGATCATGACCAGCCCTCCTATCGTCGCGACTCTGGATCAGAGCGTCGACGATTGCATGCGTATGATGACGGACCGGCGCATTCGCCATCTTCCAGTGGTGAGCCAGCAGGCGGTGATCGGAGTGCTCTCCATTGGCGACCTGGTGAACTGGATCATTCGCCGCCAGGAGGAGGAAATCCATCACCTGCATCACTATATTGCCGGCAGTTATCCGGCCTGATTCGTAGCGGACGGGTAACCCTATTCACCGCGAATGCGTTTAAATAGGAGTAGTGTCTCGCTTCAGGCTCGCCCGCTCGATCTTTGTGTGCTGTGCTGTATTTGCCGTATTGCTCGCTCGCTCTCAAGCGCAAACCGCGGATCATCCGGAACCGATTGCAACGCAACCGCCTGCTGCCGATGCGCCGCAGACGCCGCAAATCGATAAGCGCATCTTTGGCGTGCTCCCCAACTACCGGACGGCCGATGGCTCGGCTCCTTTCACGCCGATTACCACCAAACGCAAGTTTTACATCGCTTCCAAGGATTCGTTCGACTATCCGGTGGTGTTGCTCTCCGCCGCCTTTGCGGCGTTGTATCAGCTGGAAGATCAGGACCCTTCTTTCGGACAAGGAGTCAAAGGCTACGGGAAACGGCTCGCAACCTCCTATGGTGATCAAGCCGTTGGGAACCTCATGACGGAGGCCATCTTTCCATCCTTGCTGCATGAAGACCCGCGCTATTTTCGATTGGGCGCCGGAGGCGGCAGCACTTGGCACAGGACCCGCTACGCGATCACTCGCGTCTTCGTGGTTCGCACGGATAAAGGCAACTGGGGTTTCAACTTCTCGGAGTGGCTGGGCAATGGAGCTACAGTTGCGCTTTCGAATTTGTATTATCCCGCCGACACTCGTAACGTTACCGACAACGTGCAAAAGCTCGGCCTCCAGATCGGTACTGACGCCTTTTCCCAAGTCCTTAAGGAGTTTTGGCCGGACTGGAAGCGGCATTTGAGAAAGAAAAGATCCTGACGCTTCCCATCGCAGCGGACGCACTTTGCTACAATCCGTTTCGATGAGCACAACCGGCATTTACCCACCGAGCGACGAGTTCGTCCGCCAGGCGCATATACAAGGCATGGAAGGATACCGCGAGCTATACCGGCGCGCGGAGCAGGATCCGGAAGCATTCTGGGGCGACCTCGCCACGCGCGAAATTCACTGGTTCGAAAAATGGAAGGAGGTGCTCGATTGGAAGCCTCCCTTCGCGCAGTGGTTCGTGGGTGCGAAAACCAATGTCGCTTATAATTGCCTGGATCGCCACGCCGCCTCGCACCGCAAGAACAAGGTCGCGATTCTGTGGGAGGGCGAACCCGGCGAGCAGCGCTCGATTACCTATCAGGAATTGCTGCGGCTGGTGTCGCGCTTCGCGAATGTGCTGAAGGCACGCGGGTATCAGGCGGGAGACCGCTCCATCATCTACATGCCGATGATTCCGGAGTTGCCTATCGCTATGCTAGCCTGCGCACGGCTGGGGATCATTCATAGCGTGGTATTCGGCGGGTTTGCCGCGGAGGCGCTAAAGGCTCGCATTCAGGATCTGGGCGCGACTCTTGTTATCACCGCCGATGGCGGCTACCGCCGCGGCAAGGAAGTGAAATTGAAGACTGCCGTCGACGAAGCCCTGACGCAGTGTCCGGGCGTGCGCGACGCGATCGTCTACCGGCGTACTGGCTTGGAAACGGCCATGCAGCCAGGCCGTGATTCGTGGTGGCACGATTTGGACGCGGAACTGACCGGACCCGAAGCGGAGCATTGCGCCGCCGTTCCGCTCGACAGCGAGCATCCGCTGTTTGTGTTGTACACCTCCGGCACCACCGGCAAGCCCAAGGGGATTCTGCACTCGACCGGCGGCTACTTGGCCCACGTCACCGCCACCATGAAATGGGTGTTCGATCTCAAAGATGAGGACACCTTTTGGTGCTCGGCTGACATCGGCTGGGTGACGGGGCACAGCTATATCGTCTACGGGCCGCTCTCGGCCGGGGCCACTTCGGTGATGTACGAAGGCACGCTCGACTATCCGCAATTCGACCGCTGGTGGCGCCTCGTCGAGAAGTATCGCGTGAGTATTTTATACACGTCGCCGACGGCCATTCGCGCGTTGATCCGACAAGGCGATCACTGGCCGGAGGCACACGATCTTTCGAGTCTCCGTCTGCTGGGGTCAGTTGGCGAACCCATCAACCCCGCAGCGTGGGAATGGTACAACCGCGTCATCGGGAAGGGCCGCTGCCCGATTGTGGATACCTGGTGGCAAACGGAAACTGGCGGCATTATGATTAGCGCGATGCCGGGCGCGGTTCCCGCCAAGCCTGGCTCCGGCGCGCTGCCTCTACCCGGCGTGGTCCCGGACATCGTCGATTTCCACGGTTATCCCATGGAGCCCGGCCACGAAGGGTTCCTGATCCTGCGCCGGCCGTGGCCTGGAATGATCCGCAACATCTGGGGCGATCCTGAGCGTTTCAAAGAGCAATATTGGAGCAAAGTCCCCGGTGCCTACTTCACCGGCGATGCGGCGCGCTGCGATCAGGATGGCTATTACTGGATTCTGGGCCGCGTAGACGACGTCATGAACGTCAGCGGGCATCGCCTGAGCACGATGGAAGTGGAGTCCGCGCTGGTGAAGCATCCGGTAGTGGCGGAGGCGGCCGTGGTGGGCAAGCCCCACGAGATCACCGGACAGGCTGTGTGCTGCTTCGTTACGCTCAAGAAAGGGCAGGGAGGCGACCATGAAAAACTCGGTCAGGAGTTGCGCCAGTGGGTGGCCCATGAGATCGGCGCCTTCGCGCGACCCGAAGAGATCCGCTTCACCGACGCACTTCCCAAGACCCGCAGCGGCAAGATCATGCGGCGCCTGCTGCGCGAGATTGTGACTTCACACACGGTAACCGGGGACGTGACGACGCTTGAAGATTTGAGCGTGATTACGAATCTGGCGGCGCAACAAGATGAAGAGTGAGCTTCGGGCGGGCCATGGTTAGCACATGAATCCTCATCCAACCGACGTGCGAACCTGGAATCAATGCCGCACGTGGTTATTATAGGCGGAGGATTTGGCGGACTATACGCGGCCAAGGCTCTGAGCGGTCACGCGAAGGTCACGCTGATTGACCGCCGCAACTTTCATTTGTTTCAACCGCTGCTGTATCAAGTGGCGACCGGCTCACTGTCACCGGGAGAAATTGCGGCTCCTCTGCGTTCGCTTCTGCGCGGGTATCGTGACACGTTTGTACTGCTTGATCAGGCAGTGGGTCTCGATGCCCAAAACCGGAGCGTGGTCCTGGCGCGCCAAGGGCCCATTGGTTATACACATTTGATTGTGGCGACCGGCGCCAGCAATCACTATTTCGGACACGACGATTGGAAGGCCATCGCACCAGGGCTAAAATCCATCGAGGACGCGACCGCGATGCGCCACAAGATCCTCGACGCTTTCGAAGCGGCGGAGCGTGAGCCCGATCCGCAAGTGCGGCGCGCGTGGCTGACGTTTGTAGTAGTGGGCGCGGGGCCGACCGGCGTCGAACTCGCAGGCGCCCTGGCCGAGATTGCCCGCGATACACTCCGCCGCGATTTCCGGCATTTCCGTTCGGAGGACGCGCAGATACTGCTGTTCGACGGCTCACCGCACGTGCTGCCCACGTATCCCGAAGACTTGTCCGAACAAGCCGCCCGCCAACTCATCCGCCTGGGCGTCCGCCCGCGAACCCGCGTCCAGGTCACCGCCATGGACAGCGAAGGCCTCACGCTGCGGACTCCTGATGGCGAGCAGCGGTTGGTCACGCGCACTGTCTTATGGGCCGCGGGGGTGCAGCCCTCCGCCTTTGGACGTGTGCTGGCCGAACGCGCCGGTGCGAAGCTGGATCGTCAAGGACGAGTAATGGTAGCGCCGGATCTTTCGATTCCCGGCCATCCCGAGATCTTCGTGATCGGCGATCTGGCGTATCTCGAACAAGACGGAAAACCGTTGCCGGGAGTGGCGCCCGTGGCGATGCAGCAAGGCCGTTACGTAGCTGGGTTAATCCGGGCGCAGGCCGAAGAGCGAACCATACCGGCGTTTCGATATCGCGACAAAGGAAGCCTCGCGGTGATCGGACGCGCCGCCGGCGTTGCCGATTTCGGCCGCTTGCATTTCCACGGCTGGCCCGCGTGGATGCTGTGGCTGTTCGTGCACCTCATGTATTTGGCGCAGTTTCGCAATCGCGTGCTGGTGTTTATACGGTGGGGCTTTCAGTACCTGAGCTTCGACCGCGGCGCGCGGCTGATCACCGGTGACTAGATACCCCTCTATCCGCGTTTATCCGCGTTGCAACAAAGGACGTAGCTCGCGCACGTCTTTTACTGTCTCCAGCGCGATAATTCTTTGGATCAGCTTCGCGGATTTGTCGGCGCCCAGTAGCGGAGCCGTTAGCTCGCGGGCTTTCGCGACCACTTCTTCGCGAGTCATCGGATTCTCGGCTGTGCCACGCACCGCTTCCACTCGCTCAGTCAACTTGGCGCCGTCGGAGAGTGTCACTTCGACGATTGCAACTCGCGCGGGATGCAATTTCTCCAGTGCTTCGTCGGCGATCAGTTGCACCTTAGCGCGCTGACGCAGGATCGCTGCATCCTGCATGCGGGGTTTATCGTGCGCCGCCGCAAATGATGCCGTCTTGTCGAGCAGCATCACCGACACCATATGCTGCAGGCTGATGTCTGGCATCTCGCGGTTGTTCACGGTTTTCGCGTCGCTGGTGGCCAGGCGAACCACCACCTTCTGCACCTGATCCGCCTCGAAGGGATGCTTTTTACGCATGGCTTCGAGCGCGTCGAGCGGCGCTTGAATGGGCGAGCCCACGGTCCACTTCTTGATATTGGTGCGCGTGATCTCGTAACGCTCGCCCAGCTTGTCGACCAGTCCTTCCGGATCGGACTTAGGATTGAATGCCAGCAGGAAGTTATCCGCTCCGGCCATGATGTCATCGACGCCCGTGCCGCCGATTTGGATCAGCAACGCGGCGCTGACGCCGTTGCGGGCGGGCCAGCCGGCGAATACCAGAGACTTCTCTATGTGATCGGTATCGCGCTGCCAGGCGGCAATGCCCGCGGCTTGCTGCGATGCGTAATCCAGGATCCAGCGCATCTGTTGCGGATTCAAACCGGCCACGCATCCGGCCGCCGCCGAGGAGCCGAAATCGCCGGCGATGCTGTGCGAGCTGTGATGGGTCGCCATCTGGTAATCCAAAGCGCCCAGCGTCATGGTCACGCGGGTGCCGATATCGTAGCCGAGCGCGACCGCGCGCAACATGCGGGTTCCGTCGGTGCCGAACTGTTCGCTCGCCGCGAACGTGGCCGGTACGATGGAGCAGCCGGGGTGCGATTGCGAAGGCGCATGCGAATCGTCGGTCTCATCGGAATGCGCCAGCATCCCGTTGACCATGGCCGCTTCAATGGGTCCGCACAAGATGTTCGAACCCGCGATCGTTGCTGTCTTTTCACCGGTGTGGGCTCTCGCCATGGCGAGAGCCACCTTCCCTGGAGGCAAGCCGGTGCCGGACACCATCGCCGCCAGCGTATCCAGAATGTGATGCTTGGTTTTCTCGATAACCTCTTCGGGAAGCGCGCGCCCTGCCGCTTCAGCCATGTAATTGCCGAGCTTGGCGATCACGGGACCAGGCGGATTTGCGCCGCGCGCCGAGCGCGAAGGCAGCGCCAATGACGCCGCACCAGCCACTGTGGTTTTCAGAAGGTTCCGTCGTGTGGTCTGCATAATTATCCTTTACTTCATCTCATTCTTGAAGGTGACGCCGCCCTTCATTACGAACTTGACGCGCTCCATCTCAGTGATGTCGGTGAGCGGATCGCCGGAAACCGCCACCAAGTCTGCGAACCGGCCCTTCTCGACAATGCCGAGGTTCTTGCCAAGATCGAAGTTCAGACTCTCAGCCGCATTAGTAGTAGCCATGCGCAGCGCATCGGCCGGTTTCATGCCCCATTTTACGAACCAGGCGAACTGTGACGCTTGCACGCCGTGTCCCTGGAAGTACGCGCCGCTGCCGAAAACCTCCTTCACACCCTCTTTCACCAGCCGCTTGAAGCTCAATTCAATCAGCGAGAAACGCGATTTTGTTCCGTGGGTGGCTTTGAGATCCTTTACTTCGAGGTCATCCATTAAATCCCACAGCGTCTGAATCACTGGCCGCATGGTGCCGTCGGCCAGAGGTTTCTTGAACAGGCGGATGGTCTCGTCGTCGAGACCTTCCGCGCCGGTCACACCCACGATCACGTGCATGGGAATGTCGACGCCCGCTTCCAAGCAGTTCCGCAGTCCTTCGCCGCCATAAGCATGGCAAGCAACCTTCAACCCGTGGCGATGCGCTTCATCGACGATCGCCTGATTTTCTTCAAGCGTCAACGAGGGCACGTCGAACATTTTGCCGTTCGGAAGGAACGCTCCGGCGCCCGCCGGTTGCGGCAGGCCGCCACCCTCGTAGTCTTCGGTCTCATAAACCTTGATCCAGTCGACGCCGTAATGCGCGTGTTCGCGAACGGCGGCGCGCGCGGCCCACGGGCCGTTGATGTTTTGCGCGTTCTGCCACACCGGCGCTCCGGGGCCGAAACCGAATGGCATGACCGTCGGCGGAGACGGATAATAGGCCGCTCCGCGAGGGTTCAATGCCGGTCCGGCCACTTGCAACCGGGGCCCGGGTACCAGGCCTTTATTGATGGCATCGCGCAGCTCCACGGTCGCGTAGGTGTACGGCGAATTCATGTCCTGTAGCGTGGTGAAGCCGGCGTTGAGATCCATCAACGCGTGATGCAGTCCGATAAACGCCGCATGCGAATCATTGGGATCAGGGCCCTGGATCAGATGTACGTGGCGATCGATTAAGCCCGGTAGTACCGTGGCGCGGCTCAGATCGATCACCTCTGCGCCTTGCGGGATCTGGATCTTGTCGGCCGGACCGACGTCGGTGATGCGGTCGCCTTTGATCAGGATCACTTGATTCGACAGGTTGGTGCCGGACTTGGGATCGAACAGCCGTCCCGCGCGCACCGCCACCCCCTGCGGCGGTGGCGCTTGCATATTCATGCGGCCGGCGTCCCAGGGCGGAGCTTCCGCGCGCTTGGTCTGAGCGAAAAGGGCGAATCCGCACAGTCCCAGTGCGATTCCGAATATTGTTTTTCTCATACGAGTTCCTCGAACAGTATACCGTCTGCAGCCAAGCTACACTGAATTTGAGTGGAGCGCTTTTTCGTTAAGAATTTCGGATGCCGGGCTTCGCAAGCGGATGGTGCGGCAATCGAGGCCGGACTTGCCGCCAAGGGGCTCGCCTCCTCTGCCGACGTGCAGGATGCCGACCTCGTGGTATTGAACACCTGTACCGTCACCGCGACCGCCGACGATGAGGTCCGCCAAGTGGTGCGCCGGATTCACCGCGAGAAACCGAGCGCCCGCATTCTGATCACGGGTTGCTACGCGCAGCGTGCGCCGGAGGAGTTGGCCGCGCTTGAAGGCGTGAGCCTGGTAGTGGGCAATTCGCACAAGACTCGCATCCCGGAATTTGTAACCGCAGCGGAGTATCACGGGCAGATAGAGATCGGCGACATCTTCGCGCAGCGCGATTTCCTGTCGGCCCCGGTGGAGGACGCCGCAGGCGACCGCACCCGCCCCAACTTAAAGATCCAGGACGGCTGCAATAACCGCTGCTCATTCTGTATTATTCCCTACGTTCGCGGCCGCAGCCGCAGCGCTCCGCTCGCTAGCGTAGTCGAGCAAGTGCGCGTTCTCGCGGCGAAGTATCGCGAAGTGGTATTGAGCGGGATCAACCTCGGCCGCTGGGGACGCGATGACGGGGAACGGCTCCGCCTGGCCGATCTGGTGCGGCGGCTGCTAGACGAAACACCGATCGAGCGGTTGCGCCTTAGCTCCGTCGAACCCATGGATTTTTCAGATGACTTGCTCCAATTGATGGCCGGCTCGCCGCGCATCGCCAAGCACGTACACGCGCCGCTGCAATCCGGCTCCGACACCGTGCTGCGCCGCATGCATCGGAAGTACCGGCCGCGTCATTACGCTGATCGCATTCTCACAGCCCGTAACCTGATGCCGGAGTGCGCCGTCGGCGCCGATGTAATGACTGGATTTCCCGGCGAAACCGATGACGAGTTTGCCCAAAGCTGCGCTTTTATCGAAAGCCTGCCCTTCAGCTATCTGCATGTCTTCACGTATTCTGAGCGCCCCGGAACGCCGGCGGCCGAATCGGCGGCGCAAGTTCCGATCCCCGTGCGCAAGCAGCGCACCCACGCCTTGCGAGACCTCGCCGCACGCAAGAACTTGGAGTTCCGGCGCTCGATGGTAGGGAAAGCTCTTTCCGTCGTGACTTTGGACAACGGTGGCGCGCTCAGCGACAACTACCTAAAAGTCACACTGTCCGCGCCCCGCGCAGCCAATCGCATCGAGGAGATTCGCATCGGCGGGTTGACTGCGGACGGGGTATGCGAGGCGGGCACGCTCACTGTCTTGCAGTAGCCCTTTCTTTCCCCCAAAATGCTATGTAAAATGACTCCCCGGGAGGGATCATGACACGAGTACTTGGCTTTCTTTATGGCGTGATCGCCTATGCTATTTTCCTGGGAGCATTCTTGTACGCGATCGGGTTCGTAGGCAATCTCGTCGTTCCTAAGTCTATCGATTCGGGCGCGGAAGCGCCCCTGATAACCGCACTGGTGATCGACGCAGTTCTGCTCGGTTTATTTGCGATTCAGCACAGCGTGATGGCACGGCAAGGTTTCAAACGCTGGTGGACGCGGATCATTCCACAGAGTCTTGAGCGCAGCACCTACGTGCTTTTGTCCAGCCTGCTGCTGGGCCTGCTCTACTGGCAGTGGCGTCCGATAACCGCGCCAGTTTGGACCGTGGGAAATGACGCCGGCAAAGCTGCACTCAATGCAGTTTTTTGGTTGGGCTGGCTGATAGTGTTGACCAGCACATTCCTGATCAGCCATTTCGATCTCTTCGGACTGCGTCAGGTCTACTCCAGCCTGCGCGGCCAGAGTTACACGCCGCTCGGTTTTCGCACGCCCCTGTATTACAAAATGGTCCGCCACCCGATCTATCTAGGCTTCATTTTGGCGTTCTGGGCCACACCCACGATGACCGTCGGGCACCTTCTATTTGCCGTCGCCACCACCGGATACATTTTCGTCGGTATTTACTTCGAGGAGCGCGATCTGATTGCCTTCTATGGCGCGGATTACATCGAATATCAGGAGACGGTTCGCATGATCGTGCCGATCCCGGTGCAGCGAAGAGAGGCGAAGAATCCGGGAAAAGTCAGAGGCGCGGGCGCATAAGCTTACATCTCGCGCCGGTTCTCCAGCGATTTTGAGATCGTGACTTCGTCGGAGAACTCGATGTCGCTGCCCACGGGAATCCCCATGGCGATGCGTGTTACCTTCATCCCGAGTGGCTTCAACAGGCGCGACAGATACACCGCCGTGGCCTCACCTTCCACCGTCGGGTTGGTGGCCAGGATAATTTCCTGCGCCTCGCCGCGGGCAATGCGGTCCAGCAATCCTTTGATCTTGAGCTGTTCCGGTCCGATGCCGCGCAGCGGTGAAATCGCACCGTTCAGCACGTGATACATCCCCGGAAATGTGCGCGTGGTCTCAAACGGCAGAATGTTGTGCGGTTCTTCCACCACGCAAATCTGCGTGCGGTCGCGGTGGGGATCACGGCAGTAGGGGCATAGTTCCGAGTCGCTGATATTGTTGCATTCCGCGCAGATGCCCAGATTATCCTTGACATCCAGCAGGGCCGTTGCCAGCCGCGCGGCGTCATCGCGCGACGAACGCAGCACATGGAAGGCGAGCCTCTGCGCGGACTTCTGTCCGACTCCGGGCAGACGCCGGAACTCGTCGATCAGGCGCTGGAGCGGCGCGGCAAAGTCGGGCATGGAAGATTACAGCAACCCGGGAGGCAGCCCCAGGCCGCCCAGCATCCCGCTCATTTTCTTCTGGCTTTCCTCATCGACCTTCTTGGTCGCCTCGTTGCATGCGGCCTGCACCAGATCCTGCAGCATCTCCACATCGCCCATCACTTCGGGGTCGATCTTGACGCCGGTTACGTTCTTGTGGCCGTCCATCTTGATAGTCACCATGCCGCCGCCGGCGGAGCCTTCGACGCGAATCAGCGCGACCTCCTCCTGCATCTTTTGCTGCATCTTCTGGGCCTGCTGCATCATGGCCTGCATGTTTCCGGGCATCTTCATGTCATTCTCCAATCGCGCACGCTACAAGGGCTGTGCGCTCAGGTATCTTTTAAATTTCGGACGGTGCGCACCTGCGCGTCGGGAAAAATCTCCTGGAACCGTTTTACTTCCGGGTGCGCAAGTGCGCGCGTGGTCGCTTCATCCTCCCGTGTCGGCGCGGGCGCCGCTGGTGGAGTGGCCGAGCGCACCGGGTCGCCCACCTTGATAGTGACGCGCACGGGTCTTCCTGCAATGCGCTTGGCCGCAGCCTCGAACTCCGCTTGTTTCAGATACAGCTGATACATCTTGGGCGTCGTGAATAGCAATTCGCCGGGCGATTCCGCCACTTCGGAATGCTCCAGCGCGTCGGCTACGTGCGTAAGTTTCGCAGCCAGCAAAGCAGCATGCAAGCGGGACCGCAAATCGCCTCCTTCGAGGGGCGACACCGCTGCGGCCTGCGTCCTTGGAGCCGCTACCGGGCTCGCAACCACTGGAGCGGCTTTCGGTGGAGCGCCGCGCGGGGCTGGGGCGGTTCCGGCTCCGGAGGAGCCGCTATTGAAGTTAGCCAGTGCTTCTTCGATCGGCAGCAAATGCCCCGCTTGCACCATCCGCAGAAGCCCCATCTCCAGATGCAGCCGCGGCTGCAGGGAGCTCTGCAAGTCGCGGAATAGATCCAGGGATAATTGCAGGTAGCGCGTTAAATCCTCCTCGCTGAAGGGCGCCCCCGCTTCCGCCAGTTTCTGCTGCTCGGCCTCTGATGCCGCCACCAGCCGGGTTTCGCCGCCGGTGATCTTTACCACCACCAAGTTGCGGAAGTGCCTTGCGAGTTCGCGCGCAAAATGCTGAAGACTGCGGCCGTTGGCTTCGAGCTCTGCTACCACCGCAAACATCTTTTGCGAATCGTTCTCCGCTAAGGCGCTGGTCACGCGCCCCAGCGATTCGAGCGAAAACATGCCCAGCAGTGCGCGCACCTCGGCCGCATCCAATTTGTTCCCGCAGCAGGCAATGGCCTGATCGAGTGCCGATAGCGAATCCCGCACGCTGCCCTCACCCGCGCGCGCCAGCACTGCCACGGCATCGGCATCGGCGGTGATGCCCTCCTGTTGCATGATCCATTCCATGCGCTTGACCAACTCAGCGAAATCCACGGACCGGAAACTGAACTGTTGGCAGCGCGAAACAATGGTTGACGGAATCTTGTGCGACTCCGTAGTGCACAAGATGAATACCACCCATTCGGGCGGCTCTTCCAGCGTCTTGAGCAGGGCATTGAAGGCTTCGCTGGTGATCTGGTGGGCTTCGTCGACGATGAAGACTTTGTAGCGGTCTCGCGCCGGCCGGAAACGTACGCTCTCCCGCAGCTCGCGCATTTCGTTGATGCCACGATTGGAGGCCGCGTCAATCTCGATAACGTCCATGGATGACCCGCTGGCAATCTCCAGACAGCTGGCGCACTTGCCACAGGGTGTGGGCGTGGGTCCCTGTTCGCAATTTAAGCACCGGGCAAAGATGCGCGCCACCGTGGTCTTGCCGGTGCCCCGCTGGCCCGAAAAAATGTAGCCGTGAGCGATGCGTCCCTGTGTAATCGCGTTTTCGAGGGTGGTTTTGACGTGTTCCTGGCTGATCAGCTCGTCAAACGCCTGGGGCCGGTACTTGCGAGCGATGACTTGGTACATGTTGGGAGGCGCGGTTTGCAGATATGCCAGACCCCGGGTGATCCGCGGCACACGGGTTTAACCGCTACCGTTGCTTCCTTCCGGACCTGGCGGGGTTTGCAGCCGCCCGTTGCACGAAGCCCGGAGCCTGACAACTTCCTATGCTAGCAGATGCGCGCGAAAAGTCTGAGAAAGTCCCACTCCTCCAGCCACTATCCCTAGGAATAAGGGCAGTCGCAGACGCAATGAATACTTATAAGGTCCTGATTGCAGAAGATGAAGACTTGATCGCCATGGATATCGCGGCCCACCTGGAAGCTCTGGGCCACACCGTCGTCGCCACGGTGAGCACCGCCGCCGACGCCATTGAGCAAGCGCGCAACGCTCAAGTTGTCCTCATGGACATCCGCCTGGATGGCCCGGTGGATGGCATCGAGGCGGCCAGCAAGATCCGCGAACGGTATCATCTTCCGGTTCTCTTTCTCACCGCTCAAGCCGATCCCTCTACGCTCGAGCGCGCCAAGCTGGCGGCGCCGTTCGGCTGTATTGTAAAACCCCTGGCTCACGCTGCGTTGCAGCCCAGTATCGAAATCGCGATGTATAAACACCAGATGGAGCTTCGTCTGGAGGAAAGCGAAGCCTGGCTCCGCGCTACCCTGGCATCGGCGACGGATGCCGTGATTGTTACCGATCCGCAGGGACACATCCGCTTCTTCAACCCGGCGGCGGAAGCGTTGGGCGCCCGGGACGCTACCGAAGTATCGCAGCTCCTTCCAGAAGACCCCGTGCCGCTGGCGATCCTCCAGGACGGCCCCGTGGCCATCCGTACCCAACTCGCGGAGCAGTGGGTGGAAGGCTTCGCCACCCCCCTCAAGGCTTCCGGAGCGGTGATTGGCGGCGTGGTTACGCTACGCGATATCACCGCACGCCGGCGCGAAGAGCAACGCCTGCACCAATTCGAAAAGGCCGATCTGGCCGAGCGCCTGGCTGCCGACGTGGCCGACGACTTCGCCAGCCTCGTTGCCGTCATTCGCAAACACTCCGACCAGCTCCTGCGGCAGTTCGCGGATTACACGCCGGTGCACACGGCCCTCGAAGAGATCCTGCAGGCAGCCACGGCAGCCGATAAAATCACCCGGCGTTTGACGGACCTGGGTGCCCACCCTCCCGGGCATCTTCAGGTTCTGAGCCTCAACGGAATCCTGCGGCGTATGTCCAAATTCATCCAATCGATCGCCGGCGCTCAGATTGCCGTCACCTTCCGTCCCGGCGCCGGTGTGGCAAAAATTTACGCCGACGCCGCGCACACCGAAGAACTGATCACGAAACTGGTCCTGCACGCCGTTAAGTCTCTGCCCGACGGCGGTCAGTTGACCATAGAGACTGGGACTATCGGCGATCACGCCTCCCTTTCCGTCACGCCAGCCGGTGCCCTGGCGGATTTCGATAGCGTAGATTTCTCCCTCATGCGGTACCTGGCGCCGGACGCGAGCCGTTTGGAAGCCTTCTTCCTGCTGTATATCGAACCCGAGCCGGCCAGCGGAGCGCCGCCCACGCTTTTGTTGATAGAGCCTCGCGAGCGCATTCGGGAGCGGCTACATAACGTGTTCGAGGCCAGCGGGTTCAATTTGCTCGAAGCCGCCGATGACGATCAGGCCGACACCCTGCTGGACCTGCACGAAGTGGATCTGGTGATCGGAGGCGACGCCGAGCGGGACGCCATACCCATCCTGCGTCTTATGCCGCCCTACACGGAACAGCAGATCCTGGAGCAGGTTCGCGCGCTCCTCGATCCGCCGCTCACTTTTTCCGCGTCGACGTAGTGATGGAAAACAGGTCGTCCGTCAGATCCTGATTAAAACTTACCGAATCCGCAAAGATCTGATAGATTTTCTCGCCGTTGCGCTCCCGCGTGATCTGCTGCGGCCACTGGATGCCCTGGTTCTCGCGATAACGGTCAAAGCGGGTGACTTCTTCGTCGCGCTCCTTGGTCTTGGGATCCAGACGCGAGAAGGATTGTTTCACCGGCAGCTTGGTGGTTTGGTGAAAGTATACGCGCACCACGAAGTTCTCGCCATCGATGACGTCTACTATTTCGACGGGCATGCGGTCGACAACGTCCGCGCCACGCGATTCAAACTCCATTCCAGGCTCGTGCAGCCGCTGCCGCAAAATATAAAAAATGTTGTGCAGAGTGGTCTCGCGGTAGCGCTCGAAATCTTCCGTGGGAATGGCTTTCGGCCCCCGATAGGTGATATTCGCCCCGCCCGCCTCGAGCAGCACCACCGCCGAATCCTCATTTTTTCCGAAAGACTGGCGCTCGCGGACTCCCAGCTGGTGTGCGGATTTGGTGGGATCGACAGTGATGTAGCGGGTATAAATCTTCGCAATGGACAGGTCCGAAAGGCTGTCCCGGTAGAAGGAGTACGCGCGCCCGGTTTCGACGCGATCTTGCATCTTAAGGAAGTTGTCGCCGCCCAACGCCGCGATAGCGTCGTCAATCACCTTTTTCCCTGGCGTGTCGGCGGCCGAAACTCCCGCGAATGTCGCAACTAACTGACACCAGATGAGCGCGCGCGTAGACATCTATTTTGCCGGCGGGATGCTCAAGTCGATCTTCTCAACGTTACCGGCTGCACTCAGCGGCTTCCCGAAATCTTTCGGATTCCCCACCGCTACGATGCTGAGATTCGCCGGATTGATGTGTTCCCGGAATACCCGCAGTACGTCGGCGCGGGTCACCGCCGCCACCTTCTTTTGGTACTCGAACAGAAAATCCTTGGGATAGCCGAAGTACTCATACATCATCACTCGGTTAAGCGTCTTCGCCGGACTATCGAAAAAGAAAACGAAACTGTTGAGCACGGCATCCTTAGCGGTTTTGAGTTCCTGCTCAGACACCTCGGCGGCTCGCATCTTTTCCACCTCGGCGCGGGCCGCCAGAATCGCCTCCGTAGTGGTAGCCGACTTGGTGCTTCCCACGATGCGGAATGTGCCGGGATGGTCATACGCAGCGCCCCATCCCGCGCCGATTGAATACGCTAAACCCATTTTGGTGCGGATCTGCGACATCAGGCGGCTGGTGAAACCGCTGCCCAGAATGTTCACCGCGACCTCCAGCGCCGGGTAATCCGGATCGCGCAGAGTCCCGCTGAGCTCGCCTAGTGAAAAGAACGTCTGCGTGACGTCGGACTTCTCGGCCAGGTATACGCCCGGAGCGGCCTTGGCTGTGACCGGTGGAAAGGCCGGTACGGGGGGCTGCTCCGGACTCCAGCCGTCGAAGAGCTTTTCGAGCTGATCTCGCATCTCGGCAGTTGAAAAATCGCCGTACACCGCCAGCATGATGTTCTTCGGAAAATAATAGCGGCGGTAGAACTGCTGCAGATCGTCGCGCCGAATGCGCGCCATATCCGCGTGTTCAATGGACCATCCATAAGGAGTGTTGCGGCCATACACGATACTCGAGAGCTCCCGCTCGGCGATGCCCTGCGGATCGTCGTTGCGGCGGTCAATTCCGCTGTTCATCTGAGAGATCGACAGGTCGATCTTGTCCTGCCGGAACTCCGGATCGGTCATCACTTCTTTGAAGACGCGCAACACCGTGCCGGCGGTTTCCTTAAGCCCGGAAAAGCTCATACTGGCGTTAGTCTCACCCATGCTCGATTCGACCGAGCCCGCGATATCTTCCAGCTCCTCGTCGATCTGATCGCCGGTTTTGGCGCGCGTACCGCCAGCGCGCAGAACATCCGCCATCACAGTTGACAATCCCCGCTTGTCGGGCGGATCGAACAAGTTGCCGGTACGCACCAGCGCCAGCCCGTTGATCACCGGCAGTTCGTGATCTTCGAGCAGAAATACCCGCATCCCGTTTTTGAGCGTGAAGGATACTGGTTCCGGAATCTTCACCGGCTTCAGCGGCGGATACACCAGTTGCTGATAGGAGGGAACCGTCTGCCCCTGCCCGGTTGCCGCAAAAAAAGGTGCACAGGCCACCGATAGCAGCCCGCAGAGTACCTCGCGGCGCGTCACTGCACACCGCCTTTTTCCGAAGAAGCTGTGGGGGCATAAGTATAGGCCACCGTCCGATGTTCCGGGATCAAATACGTTCTGGCGACGCGTTGAACATCCTCCGCCGTCACTTTGGTGTAGTCTTCGAGCTCGGTAAACAGCCGGCGCCAGTCGCCGTAGTTCACGTAGTAGCTGCACAACTCAACTGCCAGCCCGGTATTGCTCGCCAGCTTGCGAATCAGTTCCGCGCGCAATTTCGTTTTAACGCGCTGCAAAGTGGCCTCATCCACCTTGGTGGTTTTCACCTGCTCGATGATGTGATACAGCTCCTTCTCGTTCTCCTCGGTGGAGTGGCCCGTCGAGGGCGCCACAAAAAACAAGAATAGGGACGGATACTTCCCGCCCGGAAACTGCGGTTGGCTGCCGGCGCCGAGCGCCATCTGTTTATCCCGCACCATGTCTTTGTAGATGTTGCCGGTCCGGCCGTCGGAAAGCACCGAATCGAGTACCGCCAGCGCGGCATCGTCGGCCGAATGCCGGTCCGGCCGTTTGTAAGCCAGGATCAGGAACGGCTGTGCCGGCGAGGAAACTACCACTCGCTTTTCACCCTCCTGCACCGGTTCCTCGGTACGGTACTGCGACGGCAGAGGTCGCGCCGCCAGGCGCCCGAAATACTTTTCCGCGAGCCGCCGCGCCTCCGCCGGATTTACGTCCCCCGCAATCCCCAGCGTCATGTTTGCGGGCACGTAGTATTCCTGGTAGAATCGCTCCGCGTCCGGGCGGCGGAAATGGTCGATGTCGCTGGCCCATCCCCCCGGCATATTGCGATACGGATGCGCAGCATAGGCGGTGGCTGCCAGCGCCTCCACCAATTTGCCTTGCGAACTCGATTCGACGCGCATGCGACGCTCTTCCCGCACCACATCGCGTTCCTTGTAGAACTCGCGGAAAACCGGATGCAGGAAGCGCTCGGATTCCAGCAAGAACCACAGCTCGATGCGGTTGGAAGGGAAGCTGTAGTAGTAGTTGGTGGAGTCTTCGCCGGTGCTCGCGTTCATATCCAGGCCCCCATTCGATTCCACCACCCGATCATACTCGTTGGGCTCCACGTAGCTTTCGGCCTTGGCCATATCGGCTTCGAGCTCGGTCTCAATGGCCGCCACTTTCTTGGAGTCCGCGTGCAGCCCCTTGTTGCTCTCTGCATCCAGGCGGGCGTAGACGCGATCTACCTCGTCCATCGCGGCTTTTTCAGCCGGCCAGTTCTTGGTGCCGATGGTAGGTGTGCCTTTGAAGGCCATGTGTTCGAACATATGAGCCAGGCCGGTTTCCCCTCCGGGATCGTCCACCGAGCCCACGTTCATGTAAGTGTGAAACGAAACCACCGGCGCCTCATGGCGCTCAATGACGATGAAGTGCAGCCCATTGGCGAGCGTGAACTCAGTGACTTTCTTCTCGAAGGACTTCTGCAACTCGGCTGCTGATTGTGCCGCTAACAGGCACGGCAGCAGCAGGAACAGCAAAAAGCGTGGCCTCATGAATTCAGAGTAACAAACGCGACTTGCTAGGCTCGTTTTGAATGCGGTCGCCCAAGTCGCTCGCCGGGTCAACGTAGATACTTTCGAAAGGCCCCATCCCGCTCACTTGAATCACTGTGTCCACACCATACCAGGCTTGGTGCCGCACGCCCGCTGGAATCACCGCGTAGGAGCCAGGCGACAACTCGCTGCGCTTTCCATCCAATTCTTGATCCAACGACAAACCGAAGGATCCGGCCAAGACGGTGATATGCTCGTCTTCTCGATGCCAGTGCAGCGGAACCAGAATTTCGCGGTGAGTGCGAAAGCGGATCGCGTACGCGCCGATTGCGGACGGATCGCCGTAAAGCACCGCCATTTCGGCTCCGTCGATTACCGGCTGCCACTCAAGAGCGTTGGGGAGTTGGAGGCGTGTACGCTCCATCCCCACAGCCTATCGCACTCTGCTAGGCAGTCGTCGCCGCACGCTGTTCGCGCT
>Ga0105240_10005505_pt1 | contig 18869 bp, 16 predicted proteins | sample KBSC54metaG_FD_80426 | JGI IMG/M metagenome (GOLD analysis project Ga0105240, IMG submission 80426) | Corn rhizosphere microbial communities from Kellogg Biological Station, Michigan, USA - KBS C5-4 metaG | ecosystem: Host-associated > Plants > Roots > Rhizosphere > Soil | place: Michigan, USA... | reverse complement strand
TGTCTCGGGCGTGGCAGGTCCGGTGGACAGGAGCGCATTGGCGCGATTGGCGGTTATCTGGGCTGGTGAAGCCATATGTTTGGTCTCTCTTTCTCTCAGACAACTCCAATCTAACTGGCCAGGTGGCTGGACTCCGAAATTCGGATCTGGAACTCCTTGATTCTGTTCGGAAGAAAAATCGGTTTGGCGCGTCAACGGAAAAACGGGCAGGCGGAAGCGCCTGCCCCACGACTTGTCAGAGAATCAATTCTGCGGCCTCGTTGTCGGTGAGCCGGAACTCCAGCGCGCCGAGGACCCCGCGGGCCTGCTCCGCCGAGCGCATGCCGACGATTGCCGCGGTGACTGCCGGATGGCGCAACGTCCACGCGATCGCGACCTCGCCAGCCGACCGGCCATGCCGCGCGCCGATCTCCTTCATCTCGTCCGCCAGCGCCAGATTCTTCGTGAGGTTAGGTTCCTGGAAGGCGAGCGCCCGCTTGCGGAAGTCGTCCTCCGGAAATCCCGCGACGCGCTCCCTGGTCATCGCCCCGGTCAGCAGCCCGCTCTTCATGGGCGAGTACACGATCACGCCGATCTCGTGCTCCAGGCAATACGGCAGCGCCTCCACCTCGACCTCCGGACTCACCGCCGAGTACGGCGGCTGCAGTGACGTGATGGGCGCGATCCTGCGGCACCGCTCCATTTGCGCCTTATTGAAGTTGGACACGCCGATCCACCGCACCTTGCCTTCTTGTTTCAACTTGGCCATGGCGCCCCAGCCTTCTTCGATGTCCTCGCCGGGCTCCGGCCAGTGAATCTGATACAGGTCGATCGCATCCACCTTCAGCCGTCGCAGGCTCGCCTCGCACTCGCGCCGGATCGAATCGGCCTTCAGCGATTTCTGGATTTCGCGCTTCTCATTCCAAATCCGCTCGCACTTGGTGAACACGTACGGACGGTTGCTGCGGCCCTCCAGCGCGCGCGCGACCACCTCTTCCGAATGGCCGAGGCCGTACACCGCCGCCGTGTCGATCCAATTCACGCCGCCATCCAGCGCCGTGTGGATCGCCGCGATCGACTGGTCGTCGTCCTGCGGTCCCCACGCGAAGGCCCATCCGCCGCCGCCCATCGCCCACGCGCCCACGCCGATGGACGTGAGTTCCATATCGCTGTTGCCTAACCGTTTCTTCTGCATCTCCTCTAAAATAACCTGCGTTGGCTACTTCCACGCAATCGACGGCCGCGGTAATCGGTTCCGGACCGAACGGACTTGCCGCCGCCATCCTGCTGGCGCGCGCCGGCCGCTCCGTCACTGTGTACGAAGCCGCGCCAACCATCGGCGGTGGTGCGCGCACCGACGAACTCACGCTCCCCGGTTTTCTCCACGACGTCTGCTCGGCCATCCACCCGATGGCGATCTCGTCGCCGTGTTTCGAAAAATTCCCGCTGGCGCAATTCGGACTCGAATGGATCCACCCGTCCGCACCCGCCGCGCACCCGCTGGACGACGGCACCGCCGTGATGCTCGAACGGTCGCTCGACGAGACCGCCGCCAATCTCGGTCCCGATGGCGCGGCTTGGCGCAGGTTGTTTCATCCCATCGCCGCGCACTGGGGGGAACTCCGCCACGACCTTTTGGGGCCGATCGGACCGTTCCCGCGCCATCCGCTGCTGATGGCCGCGTTCGGACGCCACGCCATCCGCTCCGCCCGCGGACTCGCCAGCAGTCATTTTCGCGGAACGCGAGCGCGCGCCCTGTTTTCCGGCATCGCCGCGCATTCCGTGATCCCGTTGGAAGATGCGCCGAGTGCAGCCGCGGGACTCCTGCTGGGCGCGATCGCTCATGCCGGCGGTTGGCCCATGCCGCGCGGCGGAGCGCAAGCCATCAGCAACGCGCTCGCCGGCTATTTCCGCTCGCTCGGCGGCCGCATCCTGACTGACTCGCGGATTGAATTGCTCCCCGATGCCCCCCTGGTGTTTTGCGATATCACGCCGCGGCAGTTGCTGCGCTTATCCGACCAGTTCCGCCCAGCATATAAGGACTACCGCTACGGACCCGGCGTCTTCAAACTCGATTACGCCATCGACGGGCCAATCCCCTGGCGCGCGCCCGAATGCCTGCGCGCCGGCACCGTCCACCTGGGCGGCACGTTCGACGAAGTGGCGCAGTGGGAGGCCACGCATACCGGCCAGCCGTTCGTGCTGCTCGCGCAGCAGAGTCTTTTCGACCCGACGCGCGCGCCCGCCGGCAAGCACACCGTTTGGGCTTACTGCCACGTGCCCAACGGTAGCAACATCGATTTCACCGGCGCCATTGAAGACCAGATCGAGCGCTTCGCCCCCGGATTCCGCGATCGCATTCTTGCGCGCCACGCGCTCACCCCTTTCGGGCTCGAGGCGCGCAATGCCAATCTGGTGGGCGGCGATATCGGCGGCGGTTCGATGGACTTCACGCAGTTCTTCTTCCGCCCGCGATACAAAACGCCCGTGAAAGGCGTGTATCTATGCTCGTCATCCACGCCCCCGGCAGGCGGCGTTCACGGCATGTGCGGCTACCACGCCGTGAAAACGGCGGGATTTCGGGTCTGATACACTAATTCACATTACCCACAGTCTCCAAGGAGTATCAATGAAGCGAAGCCTTCTTCTGAGTTTCTGCCTCGCCGCCGTACTGGCTGCCCAGGACGAACCGCCGGCCCAAACACCGCAGCAGGGCGGTGGATTTGGCGGCGGACGCGGCGCTGCCGCAGGCGCCGTGCCGGAGCCCCAACCCTACGATCGCGTCATTACCAAAGACGCGAAAACTACCAAGGGTTTATTCACCGTTCACCAGATCAAGGAACGGTATTACTACGAGATTCCCAAGAGCGAACTCGGCAAGGACTTCCTCTGGAACGCGCAGATCGCCAAGACTGCCGTGGGCGTCGGCTACGGCGGCGGCCAACTTACCGATCGCGTGGTCCGCTGGGATCTCAAGGGCAATCGCGTCCTGCTCGAAGAAGTGAACTTCAGCGTTACCGCCAATCCCGATGAACCGATCGCGATGGCCGTCAAAGCGGCCAATAACGAATCGATCATTATGGCGCTCCCCGTCGCGGCCTTCGCGAAGGACGGCGCGCCCGTCGTCGAAGTGACGCGCCTGTTCACCAGCGACGTGAACGAGTTCAGCGCCCGCCAGCACATGGGCGCCAGCGGTGTGGATGCGACGCGCTCGTTCATCGAGCATGTCCGCCCGTTCCCCGATAACATCGAAGCCGAAGTCACGATGACTTACACCAATGCCGGTGGACGCGGCGCGGCTACCACTGCCGGACGCGGCGGCGGACTCGGCGGCGGCACCATGCGCGGCAGCAGCGCCACGGTGGTGCTGCATCACTCGATGGTGCGCCTGCCCGAAAAACCCATGATGCCGCGCCTGTTCGACAATCGCGTGGGCTACTTCACCACCAGCACGATGGACTACTCGCGCAACGAGTACAAGACCGAGCAGACCCGCTATATCGCGCGCTGGCGGCTGGAAAAGAAGGACCCCAACGCCGCCGTGTCCGAGCCCATCAAGCCCATCGTTTATTATGTGGACGCCGCGACGCCCGCCAAGTGGGTCCCGTGGCTGATCAAGGGCATCGAGGATTGGAACGTAGCCTTCGAAGCCGCCGGCTTCAAGCACGCCATCATCGGCAAGAAGATGCCGACCGCGCAGGAAGATCCCGACTGGAGCCCGGAAGATATCCGCCACTCGGTGATTCGCTGGCTGCCTTCGACCACCGAAAATGCCAGCGGTCCGCACATCTCCGATCCGCGCACGGGCGAGATCCTGAACGCCGACATCCAGTTCTATCACAACGTCATGAACCTGGCCCGCGACTGGTACTTCGTGCAGGTGGGTCCGCTAGATCCGCGCGCGCAGAAACTGCCGTTGCCTGACGACCTGATGGGCCGCCTGCTGGAATACGTCGTGGCCCACGAGGTCGGCCACACGCTCGGCTTCCAGCACAACATGAAGGCCAGCAGCGAGTATCCGCAGGAAAAGATCCGCGACAAGAATTTCGTCCACCAGATGGGCCACACGCCGTCCATCATGGATTACTCGCGCTTCAATTACGTGGCGCAGCCCGAAGACGGGATCGCGGTCGAAGATCTGATTCCGCGCATCGGACCGTATGACATTTGGGCCACGCATTGGGGCTACGCGCCGCTCGCCGCCAAGACGCCGGAAGAGGAGCGCGCCACGCTCAACAAATGGTCGCGCGAGCAGGACGACAAGCCGTACCTGCGCTTCTCGACCGCCAACGCCGCGGGTTCCGATCCCGGCGATGAGACCGAGGCCGTGGGCGATGCCGACGCCGTGAAGTCCACCGCGCTCGGCATGAAGAATCTGCAGCGCGTGGCGAAGATGCTGATGTCCGCCTCCGCTTACAAAGAAGGCGACACCTACGACGATCTCGCCGAGGTTTACGGCCGCCTGCTCAGCCAATGGCAGACGGAAATGAGTCACGTGACCCAGGTGGTCGGCGGATTCAATTCGCAGGAGAAGGCAGTTGGACAGGAAGGCCGCATCTTCACGCTGGTTCCCAAGGTCCGTCAGGAAGAGGCGGTGAAGTACCTCATGGACAGCGCTTTCTCGACGCCGCTCTGGGTGCTCGATCCCGAGATTCTGCGCCGCATCGAAGCGGTCGGCGCTATCGATCGCATCCACAACGCGCAGCGCTCCGTGATGAATAACCTGCTGAACAGTTCGCGCTTCTCGCGGCTGATCGAGCAGGAAGCCATCGACGGCACGGCCGCGTACGCGCCCACCGAATTTCTCGCCACTGTCCGCAAGGGCGTCTGGAGAGAACTCGAAGCGCCGCAGGTGAAGGTCGATGCTTATCGCCGCTCGCTGCAGCATACGTATCTCGACCTGGTAAACGCCAAGATCAATCCGCCGGTTGTTGCCGCGGCTGCCGCTTTCCCGGCCGGCGGCGACGCTCCCGGTGGACGCGGCGGACGTGGCGGCGCCAGTGCGAGCGCCGATGAAAAGCCCATGTACCGCGCCGAACTCCGCGCGCTCAATGCTGCCGTGACGGCCGCCATCGCGAAGGCTGCCGATCACGAAACGAAGGCCCATCTGGAAGGAGTCCGCGACGAGATCGCCAAGATCCTCGATCCGAAATTCCTTCCGCCCGCTCCTGCAGCCGGCGCTGCCGGCGGCGGCCGCGGTGGCATCCGCTAACAAGGTAGGGCAGGCGCGTACATCGCCTGCCCTTTTCTTTTCCGCCCCGTTCTAACCCCCACCCCTCCGGCCCGTCGATACTCCATGCACGACCTCCGCTACGCCGTCCGCCTGCTGCTTCGGTCGCCCGGATTTACACTTGTTGCCGTCATCGTCCTGGCCCTCGGCATCGGAGCCAACTCCGCCATTTTCAGCGTCGTGGATGCCGTGCTGCTGCGCCCCTTGCCGTTCCACAATCCCGACCGCCTCGCGATGGTGTGGGAGTACACAAATAGTCACCGCAACAACCGCGTCTCTCCGCTGAATTATCAGGACTGGCACGACCAGAACAGCGTCTTCTCGTCGATGGCCGCAATCTCGGGCAATTCGCCGACGCTGATCACGCCCGCGGGGCCCGAACAATTGTCCGGCCAGGCCGTCACGTCCGAGTTCTTCAGCCTGCTCGGCATCGCCCCCATCGCCGGCCGCGCCTTCACCGCTGAGGACGAGCGCACGCAGGCCGACATCGTCATGATCGGCGAGAATCTGTGGCGCACGCACTTCGCCGCCGACCCGCACATTGCCGGACGCGCCGTGACCCTCAGCGGTAAGCCGTTCCGGATCGCCGGCGTCGTGCCGCGGCAATTTCAGTTCTCCTATGCCAGCGACATCTGGACGCTCTTCACGGTGAAGCGCGATCCCCAGCAACGCCGGCCGCACTACTTGCAGGTGGTCGGCCGCCTGAAGCCCGGCGTTTCGATGTCGCAGGCGGCGGCCAACATGGCGTCCGTGGGCGCGCACATCGCCGAGGTCGCACCGTTCGCGATCAAGGACTGGGGCGTCGCCGTACAACCCTTGCGCGAGTCGATGGTCAGTAAGGAATTGCGTGCGACTTCGCTGGTGCTCGCCGGAGTGGTCGGCTTCGTTCTGCTGATGGCCTGCGTGAACCTGGCCAACCTGATGCTGGCGCGCGGCGCGGCGCGATCGCGTGAAATGGCCGTGCGGATCTCGCTCGGTGCGCCCGTCCCGCGACTTATCCGGCAACTGCTTACCGAGAGCCTGCTGCTGGCCGCGATCGGAGACATCGCCGGACTGGCGCTCGCTGCCGTCCTCATTCGCATTGCTCCCGCGATCATCCCTGAAGGCACGCTCCCGGCGGGACTCGCGCTCTCGCTCGACGCGCGCGTCATCGCTTTCACGATGCTGGTCACCCTCGCCACCGGCCTGCTCTTTGGACTCGTGCCCGCCTGGAAAATTTCCCGTCATGCGGGCAGCCGCGGCGTGACGTCGTCGAACTCCAAGCTGCTCGGTGGACTCGCGATGGCCCAGATCGCGCTCGCCGTCATCGTGGTCACCGGCGCCGGACTCCTGCTGCGCACGCTCGATCGAATCGGCCGGATCGACCTGGGCTTTCACGCCACGCGCGTCCTCACCATGCGCATGACCCTGCCGGTGGGCCGCTACCCCGACCAGGACCATCTTCGGGCATTCTACGACGCCGCCCAGCGCGCAATCGACACCGTCCCCGGCGTGGGCGCCGCATCCTTCGCCGGCAGCCTGCCGTTAAGAGGATGGGAAATCGGCCAAGGCTACTCCGTGGTCGGCGAGGCGACGCCTGAGGGAGTGAGTATCCCGGCCGCGCATTATCAGATCGTCGGCGCGCGCTATTTCGAGACGCTCGGCATTCCGCTGGAGGCCGCCGCGCCTTCGACAATCGCGACACGAAATCGTCGGCGCAGGTGGCGATTGTGAATCAGGAATTCGTGCGGCGCCATTTGGCCGGCCGCAATCCCGTGGGCGCGCATATTCGCATCAACGCGATGGGTAACCTTGGACTCGTGATGGTCGAGCGCGAAATTGTCGGAGTTGCCGGACAAGTCAAGGTCGGCGACCCGGTCGAACTCGAAAATGCCGTCGAGGTCTACGTGCCCGTCACGCAAAATCCCTGGTACGGACCGTCGCTCGCGATTCGCACCGAAGCCGATCCTCTCGCGCTAACCGCCGCAGTGAAGGCCGCAATCGCCAAGGTCGATCCCGACCTCGCCCTCACGCACATCGCGACCATGGACCAGATCTCGCACGAAGCTTCGGCCCGCCCTCGCTTGCGCGCGCAAATTCTGGCAGGCTTCGCCGGACTGGCGCTGCTGCTCTCCGCCCTGGGAGTCTTCGGCGTCCTGGCATTCGCCGTCGCGCAGCGCCGCCGCGAGTTCGGCATTCGCATGGCCCTCGGCGCGCAGATGGCCGACGTCCTCGGTCTGGTCCTCTGTCGCGGACTGGTAATCGCCGGCGGAGGAGTCGCCGCCGGGCTGCTCGGCGCCATGGTGCTCACCCCCGCTCTTGGCTCGCTCCTCTTTAATGTCCCGCCTCTGGATCCAGTGGCGTTCTCGGCGGCCGCCGCCGCCCTCGCCGGCGTCGCCCTTGCCGCCGCCACGATCCCCGCCTTCCGCGCCGCCCGCATCGACCCGGTAATCACCCTCAGGGACGAGTAGGCGCTCCCCTGTATCTTTTCCCCCACACCGTTCCACCTGCCGAAAATATTTTTCGATTTTGTGGTCATTTCGGCCATCTTCATCGTCTAAGTAAGTGTGGAGTCTGATATGGAAACCAGGGCAGGTACTTATACGGTCGCGGAATACCGCGCCAAAACCGATCACCAGTTGCACGCACTGATCTCCAGCCGTCTGGAGCGCGGCCTTGCTTTCGCCCGCCGTCTGCTGGACCCCGAAGTGCGTGAGCGTTGGGCTTCCATCGACGAATTTACCGCTAAAGCCGAGGCCGCTTATCGCGAGGCCGCCCAACTCCTGCCAGTACTGCGTAACATTCCTGCGGCCGATCGCCGCCGCCTCGAATCGCGCCTCGTACAACTCCGTGAGATTCTGGACTGCGCCAACATCTGCGCCGCTCCCCGTTTCCAAGCCGCTGCTATGCTGTAGGCAGTGGCCGGCCAGACCCTCTCCGAAAACATCTTATCGGCAAAATCCGGAAGCGATGCACACGCCGGAGACGTCGTAGTCTGCACGGTCGATCACGCACTCGGCACCGACGGGTCCACGCCCATGGCCATCGATTATTTCCACGCGATGGGCGGAACCCGCGTGGCCCATCCATCGCGCCTGGTCTTCGCGCTGGACCACTACGCGCCCGCTCCCAATCGCGCCATCGCGCAACTGCATCAACGCATCCGCGATTTCGCGGCGGGGCAGGGAATCGAGCTATGGGATGTCGGCGAGGGCATCGGCCACCAGTTGATGATCGAATCCGGCCGTGCTGTTCCCGGCGGATTGGTCGTCGGCGCCGATAGCCACGCGGTCACATACGGCGCGCTCAACTGCTTCGCTACCGGGATCGGCTCGTCGGACCTCGCCGCTATCATGCTCTGCGGACGAATCTGGCTGCGCGTGCCGGAATCCATTCAGGTGCGGCTCTCAGGCTGTTTGCCGGACGGAGTTTACCCGAAGGATCTCGCCCTCGCCCTTGCGCGCGAACTGGGCGCCGGCGGAGCAAGCTACCAGGCGCTCGAATTCTGCGGTCCCGGACTCGACTCGCTCGATGTCGAAGATCGCCTCGTTCTCGCGAACTTCGCCGTCGAGATGGGCGCCAAGAACGCAATTTTTCCCGGCGCCGTCCAACCGGATGCCGACGCTGTCTACGTCCGCCGCGTCGACATCGATCTCGATAGCCTGACGTCCCTCGTCGCGCTGCCGCATCAGGTGGACCGCGTCACCGCTCTCGCGGACGCTGCCGGTATTCCCGTCCACATGGCGTATCTGGGCACCTGCACCGGCGGCCGCGTCCGCGATTTTCACCAGGCATTGGCTGTCCTCAAATCCGGCGGCGGACCGGCGCCCGGTGTCCAATTAGTGGTCACCCCCGCGTCGCGCACTGTCCTCGAAACGCTCGCCCGCGACGGATCCCTGGCCGACTTCGTGTCCATGGGCGCGGTGGTCGTGACTCCCGGATGCGGATCCTGCTGCGGCACCTGTGGCGCGATTCCGGGCGATGGAGTCAACGTGATCTCCACGGCCAATCGCAATTTTAAAGGACGCATGGGCAACAGCAGCGCGGCGATTTATCTGGCATCGCCCGCCAGTTGCGCCGCGGCGGCGGTCCGCGGAATCATATGATGCCAATCGAAGGCCGCGCCCGCCGCTTCGGGGACGACATTAATACCGACTACATCATCACCTCGCGCCGCAAACGCGAGAGCCTCGACCCGCAATACCTGCGGCGGTATCTTTTCGAAGAACTCGATCCGGCCTTCGCGGCCACCGCGCTTGCCGGTGACGTGATCGTGGCCGGGGCCAACTTCGGTTGCGGCTCGGCGATGGAGGTCGCGGTCACTGCCGTCATCGGCGCCGGAATTCCGGCCGTGCTCGCGCGCAGCTTTTCGCGCACTTACTATCGCAATGCCGTGAACAACGGACTGCTCCCCGTCATCTGCGACACCGCGCGCATTTCAGACGGCGACCGCCTCCTCATCGAACCCGCCGCCGTCCGCAATCTCACCACCGGTGAAATCCTCGCCGCCGAGCCCCTCTCCGGCATCATGTTGGACATCATCACCGCCGGCGGAATCGTTGCATACCTCTGCGAGCATGGCGACTTCCCGAATCGCTAACTCCCCATCCCTAATCCCCATCCCCATCCCCGTTTTGCCCGCGTGTTACCTTGAGTGCGTGAACGAATATCGTCTCCGTCTGCCAGGTCCCACAGCCATTCCCGAACGAGTGCGGCAGGCCATCGCGCGTCCCGTCCTCAGCCATCGCGGACCCGAATTCACGGCCATACTCCGGCACACCGAGGACATGCTCCAAACCGTCATGGGGACACGCAACCACCTCTTCTTCTTTGCGAGTTCCGGCACCGGCATGATGGAGGCCGCGCTGGTCAACATCCTCGCGCCCGGCGAGCGTCTCCTCATCGCCGTCAACGGCGCCTGGGGCGAACGATTCGCCGACATCGGCCGCTCTCTCGGCGCCCAGGTCGATACGATCGACTTCTCCTGGGGGTACGCTCCCGACGCCGGCGAGATCCAGCGCCGTCTCGCGAAGGCCGATTACCGCGCCGTCGTGGTGGTGCATAACGAAAGCTCCACCGGAGTGACCGCCGATCTCGCCGCCATCGGCGCCGTCGTGAAGGACACGGACACGCTCCTCGTGGTCGACTCCGTCAGCGGACTCGGCGGCATGGAAATGAGCCAGGACGAATGGGGTGTCGACATCCTGATCGCCGCGTCGCAGAAGTGCCTCATGTGCCCGCCCGGCCTCGGCATCGTCTCCATGAGTCAGAAGGCCTGGAGCGTCGTACAGCGGCCCGGCGGCCTGCCGCGCTTCTATTTCGATTTCCGCAAAGCCCGCGCGTCGTCGGACAAGATGGAAACGCCGTTCACGCCGCCCGTCAGCCTCATCGTCGGCCTCCGTGAGGCGCTCCAAATGATCCACGAAGAGGGGCTCGACGACGTGATCGAGCGCCACCGGCGCCTCTCCACCTTCCTGCAGACCGGATGCGCCGCGCTCGGACTGCCGCCCTTTTCGACCACGGCCGAGTTGTCGCCCACCGTCGTTTGCATGCGGGTGCCCGAGCGGCTGTCGGGCAACGACATCGTGCGGACGCTCTACCAGCGGCACAACACCGTCATCACCGGATCGCGCAACAAACTCGAAGACCGGGTGATTCGCTTCGGCACCATGGGCCAACTCACGACCGGCGACATCGCCACCGACCTGCATTACCTCGAGGACACGCTGCATCACCTGGAGGCCGCGCGTGCCCGGTAAGCCCGGCTTCCGCGTGCGCCCGCAGTGGCCGCGCCCCGACGAGGCACTGCTCGCCGCTTTCGGCGATGCGTCGCCCGCGCAGATCGCCGATTGCATGTCGCGACTCGGCGCCATGGATTCCGGCATCCGCCCCATCTGGCCGTCGCCGCGCATCATCGGTTCGGCGCTCACCGTCTGGTGCCACTCCGGCGACAATCTGATGTTGCACAAGGGACTGTCGCAGGCGCAGCCCGGCGACGTGGTCGTCATGAACACGCAGGGGAACACCAACAATTCCGGGTTCGGCGAACTGCTGGCTACCAGCGCCGTCAAGCTCGGCATCCGTGGAATCATTCTCGACGGCACGGTGCGCGATGCCGCCGCGCTGGAGGCGCTCGGGCTGCCGGTCTACGCGCGCGGACTTTGTCCCAACGGCTGCAAGAAGGATGGCGCGGGCGAAGTCGGCGCGATCATCGCCTGTGGAGGGGTCGCCGTTCGCCCCGGCGATATAATCGTCGCCGACCGCGACGGCGTGACCGTCGTGCCCCTCGGCGACGCGGCCGAGGTGGCGGCCATGGCTCGCGATCAGATCGCCCGCGAACACAAGCGCCTCGCGGAGATCGACCGCGGCGTGCTGGTGCGTCCCGAAATCGACGAGTACCTGCGCAAGCTCAAAATCATCGAGTGAAATTCGCCATCGCGGTGATAATCAGCGAGTTAGTGAAGTCGATCAGGAATGCGCCCACCACCGGCACCACCAGAAATGCCTGCGGCGCCGCGCCGAACTTCTCCACCAGTTCCTCCATGCAGGCGACGGCATTCGCCGTGATCCCCAGCATGAAGCCGCAGAAGCCCGCCGAGCTGACCGCCGATTCGTAATTCCGCCCCATCCCCCAGTAGACGACCGTGACGCACATCGCCCAGCACAGCGCCACCTGGGCCGTCAGGATGGCCAGCAGAGGCAGGGCAAGGTGGGCCAGTTCCCATAGCCGCAGCGTGATCATGGCCATCACGATGAACAGGTAGAGCGCGATCCGTCCTACCATGTCGATCTCCGCCTGCGCCACGCGCGCCCAGCCGAGATTGCGAATCACCGCGGCCACGATCATCGCGCCGATGTACGCCGGCAGAATCAGCCCCATCCGCTCCATCTGCAAGCTCAGCAGATTGCCGAGGCCCATGGCGATGCCGACAATCGCCACCGTCTGCGGCAGCGTCGGTCCGATGGCGGACTCTTGCGCGACGGCGCCGCCGTGTCCTCCGCCTTTCAGCCCGTGACGGCGAATCAGCAGCCCGCCGATGTATCCGCCGATGAGTCCCGCAACTGCGATCCCAAAGGTCGCCGACGCCATCGCGACTTCCGTGGCGTTGTGGACGCCCAGCTTTTCGAACGTGCTGCCGAATGCGACCGAAGTCGCCGGCCCGCCGGTCAGCGCTACCGATCCCGCCAGGATCCCCAGTCGCGCATCCAGCCCCAGCGCTTTCGCCAGCCCCATGCCGAACAGGTTCTGGAGGATGGCTCCGAAGGTCGCGATGCCCAGCAGTTTGACCACAGCGCTGCCGCCCTCGCGCAGCAACTGCAGGCGCGCGCTCAGTCCGATGGTGGTCATGAAGGCTACCATCAGCAGGTCGCGCAGGCCGGTGTCGGCTTCCAGGTTGACCACGCGGTCGCGCAATGCCAGCGCGGCGATGGCGAACACCATACCGCCCACGATCGGCACCGGCACGTTCATCCGGTCCAGCACCGGCGCGAGTCGCTTGATCCGCCCGCCCAGCCAGACGCCCAGCGAGGCCAGCCCCAGTACTTGCGCCGCATTTAATTTCCAGACCGGCACCATGAATGGATAGTATAAGTGGATGACCATCACGTTCAGATCGGCCATGCTCGCCCTGTGCGCCGCCTGCCTCGTTTTTGCCGACAATTATCCGCGCCAGAACGGCATCGACGCGCAGCATTACGTGATCCGCATCGCGCTGACCGACGAGAACGACGCCGTCGCCGGCGAGACCACCGTGACGCTGCGCTTCGTCAAAGAGGGCGTCCGTGAATTCGCGCTCGACCTGGCCCAGCCCATGGCTGTCGACGCGGTCACCGAGCGCGCCGCTGCCCTACGATACACCCACGACAAAGACCGGCTGACGATCGCGTTGGAATCGGCGCCCGCGCAGGGTAGCCTGCACGAGTACACCGTCCGCTACCACGGCGTTCCCGCCAACGGCCTGCGCGCGCTCAAGAACAAGTTCGGCGAGCGCTGCTTCTTCAGCCAGAACTGGCCCGACCTCGCGCGTCAGTGGGTGCCCATGATCGACCATCCCTACGACAAGGCGACCAGCGAGTTCCTCGTCACCGCGCCCGCCAAGTATCAGGTCATCGCCAACGGGCTCCTGCAGGAGGAAATCGATCTGGGCGACGGCCGCCGCATGACGCACTGGAAACAATCGGTGCCCATCGCGTCGTGGTTGAATAACATCGGGGTCGCGCAATTCGCCGCGCTGCATTTCGGCACCGCCGCCGGAGTGCCGTTGCAAACCTGGGTCTTTCCGAAGGACCGCGATGCCGGGATCACCACCTTCAACGACGCGTCGCGCAAATCGATCGAGTTCTTCAACGACCACATCGGACCGTACCCGTACGAGAAGCTGGCCAATGTCGAGATCGGCGAGAACGGCGGCGGCATGGAGCACGCCAGCGCGATCTTTTACGGTCAGAATGCGGTCAACGGACGCCCCGCGCTGGGGCTCGTCTCGCACGAGACCGCGCACCAGTGGTTCGGCGATTCGGTCACCGAGAAGGATTGGGATGACGTCTGGCTGAGCGAGGGCTTCGCCACCTATTTCGCCGCGCTCACCACCGAGCATTACGAAGGCCGCGATGCATTCGTGAATCAGATGAAGCGCAGCCGGTCCGGAATTTTCACCACCGAGAAGCGACTGCAAGGGGTTGCGGTCGTGCAGACGAAGGAGTGGAAGGGCATTCCCAACGGCATCGTGTATCAGAAGGGCGGTTGGTCGCTGCACATGCTGCGCATGCAGATCGGCACCGACAAATTCTGGGCGGGCATCCGCGAGTATTACCGCCGCTACCGCGATTCCAACGCGTCCACCGCGGATTTCCAGGCCGTGATGGAGGAAGTCTCGGGCGCCGACCTCGGCTGGTTCTTCCGCCAGTGGCTCTACCGTCCCGGATCGCCCGTCGTGGACGGGTCCTGGCGCTACGACGCCGCGTCCGGCAAAGTGGAAATCGAGCTCACCCAGACACAGCTCGGGGACCCGTACCGGCTACCGCTGGAAATCGCCATCGGCGACAAGATCGAGAAGGTCGAACTCACGCAAAAGCAGCAGAAGTTTCGGTTCGCCGCGTCGAAAGACCCCGCCACCGTCGTCCTCGATCCCAACGTGTGGCTCCTGATCGACACGCACTTCACAAAGAAATAGGACCGCGCTTCCCGTTCGCGAAGGCGCATAGCTCCGCGACTGGACACTCGTGACACAGCGGACCATTATTCTTACAGAGTTTTTTCCCGTGCTCGCGCAGCAGCAGGTGCGCCCTCGAGATAGCCGCCACGCCCCGCGGCAACTCCGGCGCAATCGCCTCCTGCACCGATTTGTACATCGCCCCGTAATTCTTGCCGCTCCGGCCATACCCCACTCGCGCCAATACCCGCAGCCCGTTCCACTCCATCGGCAACCCCGGCGCCTTGCCGCAGAACATCAGGATCTTCTCGGCCCCAGGCTCCCCGATGTTCGGAAACTGCAGCAGCGCCCGCTTTGCATCCGCGTATGGCCGTTTCAGGATGCCGTCCAGGTCGCCCGCGAACTGATCCTGTGTGATCCGCGCGATCTCGCGCCACCGGAACACGCGCGTCTCGGGACGCATCCCGCCCATCGTGGCCAGCGGAAGCAGCACGGCCTTGTCCGCCTTCCAGATCGCCGCCGCGTTCAGGCCAACCTGCGCCCGCAGCGCTTCGAAGACCGCCGCGCGCCGCTCATCCGAGAGCAGATAGCAGGCATTCTCCCAGAGCACCAGCTCGAACGGCCCCTTCGCGCCAGGCAGTTTCGGCTCGCCATAGTGCCCCTTCAGGCCCGCGATGACTTTCCGCAAATCGCTCATAGCCGTCTCAACACTCGATCACGTTCACCGCCAGCCCAGCCAGCGACGTCTCTTTGTAGCGGCTCTGCATGTCGAGCCCAGTCTCATACATCGTGCGAATCACCTGGTCCAACGACACTTTGTGGCTGCCGGCATCTTCCAGCGCCATGCGCGCCGCGTTCACCGCCTTCACCGCGCCGAACGCATTCCGCTCGATGCACGGGATCTGCACGAGTCCGCCGATCGGGTCGCACGTCATCCCCAGATTATGCTCCATGCCGATCTCGGCCGCATGCTCCACCTGTTCGTTGGTCCCGTCGAGCGCCGCGGCCAGTCCGGCGGCCGCCATCGAGCAGGCAACGCCGACCTCGCCTTGGCAGCCGACCTCCGCGCCCGAGATCGACGCGTTCTCCTTATAGAGCACCCCGATCGCCGCCGCCGCAAGGAAGTATCGCTCCAGCCCCGCATCGTCGCCCTGCATGAAGCGCATGTAGTAGTGGGCCACCGCCGGGATGATGCCCGCGGCGCCGTTCGTGGGCGCGGTGACCACGCGACCGCCAGCCGCATTTTCCTCGTTCACCGCCATGGCGAATACGTTCAGCCAATCCATCGAACTCAGCGGATCGTTGCCCCGCGACGCCATCAGTTTCCGCAGCCGAGCAGGCGCGCGACGCTGCACGTTGAGACCGCCGGGCAGCACGCCTTCCGTCTCCAGCCCCCGACGCGTGCACTCCTGCATGACGTCCCAGAGCCGCCGGATGCCGGAGCGGATTTCATCCTCACCGCGCCACGCGCGCTCATTCGCGAACATGATCTCGTGAATGCGCAGACCGTGGACCGCACCCAGTTCCAGCAGGTCCGCGCCGCTGCCGAAAGGGAAGGGAACCGGGGCGGCATTCTCCGCCGCGCCTGCCGAGCCTTCCTCCACGACGAAGCCGCCGCCCGTCGAATAGAAGACGCGCGACAGCAGCACTCGATCGGTCGAATCCAGCGCGGTAAAACGCATGCCGTTGGAATGGCCGGGCAGCACCTGGTCGGGATGAAACACCACGTCGCGTTCGACGTCGAACGCAAACTGGTCGAAGCGGACCTCGACCGTAGCGTCGGCCGTATCGGGTTGGTAGCCCGCCAGCCCGAGGGCGATCCCCCGCGGAGTGGCATGGCCGCGCCCCGTCAGCGCCAGCGACCCGTAAAGATCCACGCGCACCCGCGCCGTTTCGCCGGGCAGCGCGCAGGAGAATCGGTAAGCCGCGCGCATTGGCCCCACGGTGTGTGAACTGGAAGGTCCGATGCCGATCTTGAAGAGGTCGAACAGACTGGTCCGCATGGCGCTACGAAATCACGCCCTTGCGGACCGCGTACAGAATCAGTTCCGGCACCGTGTGCAGATTCAGCTTCTCCATGAGATTGCCGCGATGCGTTTCGACCGTGTACAAACTCAGGTTCAAGAGATTCGCGACGTCCTTATTGCTCTTGCCCTCCGCGATCAGTTGCAGGATCTCGCGCTCGCGCGTGGTCAGCAATTCGTAGCTGTCCTCCATCTCGCGATCCTGCAGCTCGCGCACGTAGTCCTCGACCAGCATCTTGCTCACCGCCGGACTGAAAAAGGCCTTGCCCGAGAACACGGTCCGCACCGCCGATATCAGATCGCTCTCGGCCGATTCCTTCAGCAGATACCCCCGCGCTCCCGACTTCAGCGCCCGCAGAACGTACGCCTCGTCGGAATGCATGCTGAGCATGATCACGGCCGTCTGCGGCAGCGCATTGCAGATCTGGCGCGTGGCTTCGATGCCGTTGAGATTGGGCATCGTCACATCCATCACCACCACCTCGGGCTTATGCTGTTGCGCCAAGGCCACGGCTTCGCGGCCGTCGGAAGCCTCGGCCACGACGGCGAAATCCTGCTGCCGTTCGAGCACCAGGCGCAGGCCGGTGCGCATCACGGCATGATCGTCGGCCAGCAGTATTCGAATTTGGCTCATGTGCGGTTTACAGCCGGTTGCGGAGTTTCGATGTCCAAAGGAAGCTGCATGGAAACGCAGGTGCCATGCCCCGGCTGCGACTGGATGTGCAGTTCGCCGCCCAAGTGGCGCGCCCTCTCTTCCATCCCCAGAATGCCCATGCCCTTTTCCTGCTGCGCGGGGAAGCCCGACCCGTCGTCCTGGATTTCCACGCTCACGCCGTGATCCACCCGGCGCAGGCTCACGCGAACGTGTGCGGCCTTCGAATGGCGCGTGGCGTTGTGCAGCGCTTCCTGCACCACGCGGTAGACGCACGTGCGGTACAGGTCCGGCAGATCGTCTGCCACATCTTCGGCGTCCACCAGCACCTTGATTCCGGTCCGTCGCCCGACCTCGCGGGCCTGCCATTTGAGCGCGGGTAGCAGTCCGAGGTCGTCGAGCATCGACGGCCGCAGCAGCAGCGCCATATTGCGGACTACCCCGACATTGGTCTCGGCCAGTTTCTTCACGCGCTGCATTTGCTCGTGCGCGGGCGAGCCCGGGGGCAGGGTAGAGTCCAGATTCCCCAATTCCACCAGCAGCGCCGACATGGATTGGCCGATCTCGTCGTGCAACTCGCGCGAGAGATTGCGCCGCTCCTCTTCCTGCGCCGACACCAGCCGCGCCGACAACTTATGCAGCTCTTCGCGCGCCTGCACCACCTCGCGATACCGCTCGCGCGATTCCCGCTCCAGCGTCTGCACGCGTCCGATCGCCAGGATCGCGAGCCCCAGCCCGAAGCACACCGTGATCGCGCCAATGATCAGAATCTCGCGGCGGAAGCCGGCGAACACGGTGGCGACGCGCCGTTCGCCCAGACTCAATTGGCGGCTGTCGATCTGCCGGATTCGCTCCGATAGTTGCAGCAATTGCTGCCGGCGCGGAAACATCTGGTTGCGCAGAAAGTCGGGACCCTGCGTCTTGCGCGCGTCCGCATCCCAGTGCAGCACGGGCTCGATGAGGCTGAAGTATTCGTTGAGGTCGCGGCGGAGTTCGTCCACCGCCACGCCCTCTTCCGCCGGACGGTCCTTGCGGTACTGTTCGATGGCCGTGTCCATCTGCTGCTGCGTCCGCTGAATCTCGGCGCGCCGCAGTTCGGCAAGCTTCGGATCGGCGTGGATCAGGTAATCGCGGACGTCGATGCCCGACCGGTAGAGTTCGGATCGCAGGCGGTTCAACAACTCGTCACGCTGCAGAAAGCCCTGGCGTATTTGCGCGTTCGACGCTTCGATGCGCGCCAGGGCGCTGCTCGCGCTCGACGCGATCAGCACCATCAGCACGATAAGGCTGCCGAACCCCACCCAAAGAACGGCGCGGCTCGACATCAACAGCTTCGCGATCCCTCGGGAGACAGGCTCCGGGCGGTCCATCCGCCTTACATTCTATCGTTGAATTTGCTGAATGTACGTGACCAGCGCATTGATGCGCATTTCGGCGAACGCCCCGTTGGCGCTGATGGATTTGAATACGTTGCCCCAAGTCGGCATGTCCGCCGAGCCGTGCGCGGGGATGTTCGGATCGCCCTTGATAATCTGCTGGATCTTGAGTTCCGGATATTTATTGTTGTTACGGCGGGCAATCGTGGTGAGGTCGGTGGCCGAAGTCTTCAGCGCCGAAGCCGCCGGACCGTTTCCGTGTCCATCCGCGCCGTGGCAGACCGCGCAGAACTCCTTATAAAGGTCGGGACCGCTCCAGGCGTTGGTCGGGTGGGCGTTTACTTCTTTGACCACTTTGGTCTGTGCAGTCGCCATGCCGGCGCAGAGCAGGATCGATACCAATAACAGAGTACAAGGTCTTAATATCATGAGCTCATAGTAATGCATTTCGCGCTGAAAATAAACGACAATCGCGGA
>Ga0105240_10005503_pt1 | contig 18871 bp, 9 predicted proteins | sample KBSC54metaG_FD_80426 | JGI IMG/M metagenome (GOLD analysis project Ga0105240, IMG submission 80426) | Corn rhizosphere microbial communities from Kellogg Biological Station, Michigan, USA - KBS C5-4 metaG | ecosystem: Host-associated > Plants > Roots > Rhizosphere > Soil | place: Michigan, USA... | reverse complement strand
CATGACTCGTCTTCATTGATCCAATGGGCTGTAGTTGTATTGCGATCTAAGTCAGTTGCGCCGAAACCGATGGTTGTACGCAGGCGGGGCAGGCTGAGGGTATCGGGGAAACCATTATCTAGAGTGTGTTGATAGGGTTGTTTCATAGCTTTGAGGCTAGATCGATTTTAAGGGCCTCGGAAACACATCCATCCAGATAGAACATTGTCTTTCAATCGCTTTGAGAATGGCGACGAGTTAATTACCCTTAGGGGTATCGCAGGCGATATCATAGCTGCCGTCTCAATTAACTAATGGATTGCCCTATGTGAGAAATTCAAGTTAGGAGTGCGATAGGTCCTTGCGTCTAGCAACCTAGGTAAGCAGGTCCTATGTTTTACAAGGTTCATTAGTGCGCGAGATGGCAGCGGATGGAGTGACTCGGATCGAGGCAAACTTTGGATTTAAATCGATCCCTCATCCCGAGACACTTGCCAGGGAAAATCGGCCTCTTGATAGAAGCACAATCAAGGATTGCCAAATAGTGGGATTCGAAAGGACGTCGGCTTCGTACTTGGGGAGTGCCGCTCGGACCGATCTGTAAACATCACTGCACTTGGGGAATGCGCCATCAGTGATCACTTGCATCGTGAATTGCAGTGTGGCGGCACGGCGAAAGAGTAGGAAATTGGCGAGTTCAATTCACGCTGACTAAGGCAGTATTCTTTTGTTCTTGACACCTCTCAAAGTGTCTGCCTAAAATTCTTCGCGTTGGGATGTAAGCGTTTTCTTGGAAAGTAAACGCTTACAATGTTAAGCCCAAACCATGCTCAAAGCTGGATATTGAAGTTCTTCCCTAACCGGATTTACGAACACTGCAAAGAGAGGGCACAGGCACGGAATCTGTGCTCAGTTATCGTGATTGGGCCCCGTCTCTAACGGTTTCCGATGGAAGCCAATCGCATTTAAGTCCCCGTGATTGCAAACGTCCGCATAAGAAGTTCGGTGCTGACTAGCAACGCAAAAGAGGAATGTTGAAGCAACTGTGTTCAAGGAGGTCAATATGTTCGGTACGTTCAGGTTGTGCCCAAACAACTTGCTAATCACAGCAAGAAATTTATTCTGTGGGTTAGCGATTCTCTTGTTTATGGTCCCGTTTGCTCACGGTCAGGCTGACCAGGGAGCCATCACTGGTACAGTCACGGACTCGTCGGGGGCCGTCGTTCCCAACGCGAAAGTCACGCTCACTTCTACAGAGACAGGTCTGACGCTCACGAATGCAAGCGACGGTGCAGGCGTGTTCATTTTCGCACCTATCAAGATAGGTAATTATTCGCTCACCGCAGAAGCAAATGGATTTGAGAAGACAACACAGCAGAATCTCCATCTCAACGTGCAGCAACGCTTGTCGGTCCCCATTGTTCTCAAGCCTGGCGCCGAGTCGCAGACCATCACTGTCACCGATGCCCCGCCATTGATTCAGACGGAAGAAGGCTCGACCGGCCAGGTCATAGAGACCCAGCAAATCAACGAGACACCGCTCAACGGCCGCAACTGGGTATTCATCGCGCAACTCACCGCAGGTGTTGCGCCGCCGACCGGTTCGCGTGGTGCTGGCAATGGCGACTTCAATGCAAATGGACAGCGCGCCGAGCAGAATAACTTCATTCTCGACGGCGTCGACAACAACAATAACGTGGTCGACTTCCTGAATGGAGCAAGCTTCATCGTTCGGCCTCCGCCGGATGCGCTCGCCGAGTTCAAAATTCAGACGGGTGCATACAGCGCAGAGTTCGGTCACTCCGCAGGTGCGGTGGTGAACGCCTCTATCAAGGCCGGAACAAACAAGGTTCACGGCAATCTCTGGGAATACGTCCGCAACGATGCCTTCGACATTCATCAGGCATTCGATCCTCCCAATACCGTGCCCAAATATCGTCAGAACCAGTTTGGCGCCACCCTGGGCTTGCCCATTTTTCGGAACAAGCTGTTCTTCTTTGGCGATACCGAGGCCAACCGCGTGGTGTTTGCCGAGTCCCACACTGCGCTCACGGTTCCAACGGCCCTGATGCGCACCGGTGACTTCAGCGAATTGCTTAATCCGGCGCTGGTCCAGAATGGCATTACCGTTCAGCTGTATCAGCCCAGCACCACGGCCAACGGCACGACGATTATGCCCAACAACACGCTGACCAGCAGTCAGATCGATCCGCTGGCGCAGTCGTTGTTGAATCTTTATCCCCTTCCGAGTCCAGGACTCGAACACCAGACCTACAATAACTACAATGTCCAGTCGAATGTCACTGACAACACTTTCCAGTGGGACACTCGCATGGACTATAACCTCAGTTCGAAGGATCAGATGTTCGCGCGGTTCAGCTATTCGCACGAACAGGCATTTCACGCACCTCCGCTGGGCAATGTCCTCGATGGCGGCAACTTTGGCGACTCCGGTAATGTTTTAGCGCTGGGCGAAAACTTCGCATTCAGCGAAACGCACATCTTCACGCCTACCCTGACCAACGAGTTTCGGTTTGGCTACAGCTACGGCCACTTTGGATTTCACCAAGTGAACGCCAATACAGATATTTCGTCAACGCTTGGCCTTGGCGGCATCCCCTTTGGGCCCTTGAATGGAGGTCTGCCGTACGTTTCAATCAGTGGATACTCTCACTTTGGCGCGCCTCAGTTCTACGTATCTGACGAACACAACAACGTGTTCCAAATATTGGACAACGTAATGAAGGCTGTAGGAAATCATGCTCTTAAAGCAGGTGTGAGTTTCCAGAAGATTCGCTTTGCGACTGAGCAGCCAACCAACCCGCGCGGGAATTACAACTACACCGGCGTGTACACATCGAAAGTAGGCGTTTCCAACACCGGTTTCGGCGGCGCAGATTTTCTTGCGGGGTTCATGAACAATTCCGGTATCTCCAACCTGTTCACGACCGACGATGCCCGGTGGGATCGCGCAGTCTATGTTCAGGATGACTGGAAGCTTAACCAGAAGCTGACATTGAATCTCGGTCTGCGCTATGAATATTCGCAGCCTTACTACGACCGCCACGGCAATCAGGCGCTGTTTTACCCAACAAGCGTCGCGCCCAACGCGGGCACGGGCTTCTACCTTATTCCCAAACAGAACAGCAATGTGGCGCTTTCACCTATCTTCACCAACCTTCTGGCGCAAGACAATATCGCGATCAAATACAGTAGCAACCCGTCGCTGGTTGAAGGCCAGAAGACTAATTTCGCCCCGAGGTTCGGCTTCGCCTATCGGGCTATGAATAATCTCGTGGTTCACGGTGGCTTCGGAATCTTCTTCGGCGGACTTGAAAGCACGGGTTACTATCCAAATCTTGGCGAGAACTATCCCTTCGAGTTCGACTCGAGTTTCCCCTCTCCAACCAGCTGCGTGGCTGGCGGTTCGTGCCCAACGAACGGATTCACGCTGGCGGATGGATTTTCCGCAGCGATTGCGGCGGGTCTGCAGAATGCCATCAACGTTCCGAACCTGCGCGGCAGTGAGCCGAAAGCCCGCACGCCGTACAGTGAGCAATACAACCTGACAACGGAATACTCGCTGTCAAGCAACATGACGTTCGGTTTGGGTTATGTTGGATCGGTATCCCGTCACTTGCAGATTTTCCCCGGCCCGAACGGTCAACAGGCTCTCACTCCAGATGGCTACGGTCCGCAATTCAACCCGTACACCGCATTTCCGGGCATCGGCATCACCTACACTGCTTACGACGGTATCAGCAGTTACAACTCCATGCAGGCCCGATTCGAGCGCCGCTTCACCCACGGACTTAGCTTTCTGAGCACCTATACGTGGTCTCATTCACTTGACGATGCACCCACACCACTGGGCAGCACGGGCGATCCCGGCTATCGCAACACTGCCCTGGTTCCCATTCGTGAGGACTACAGCAACTCGCCCTTCGATGTGCGTCATCGTCTGACTTTCAATGGCAACTACCAGCTTCCGTTTGGAAAGGGTCGGCGCTTCGCCAACAATAGCGGGATGGCTGACGTACTAGTCGGCGGATGGTCAACAAGCCTCGTCTTTCGCGCGCAAACCGGGGAGGCCTTCACGGTCTATCCCACTGGCATTACCAGCCCTTCCGGAGCGGGAAAACGCGCCATCCGAATCGCTGATCCGTACAAGGGCGGCGGCACGCCCGATCCTTTTGTCGGCTCGATCACGTGTCCGACCAAGGTGAGGACGATCAGCAACTGGTATAACCCTTGCGCGTTCCGCAACCCCAAGCCCGACGATCTTGGTTATCAGACCGATGGCACTCCGAACACTGTCTCCGGCGCTGCTGCTCTCGCATACCTGGGTGGCCCGCGCAATCAGCTTCACGGACCCGGTTACAATCGAATTGACTCATCGCTGTTCAAGTCGTTCCGAACGTTCCGTGAACAGAACTTGGAATTTCGTGTGGATGTATTCAATCTCTTTAACACTCCGGCATACGGTCAACCCAACAATACCGGCATCGGGCAACAAGGAGGGCAGATCACCGGGCTGCGCTTCTTCCAGAACAACACGCCGGATTCGCGGTTCTTCCAATTTGCGTTGAAATACAACTACTAGCCACTAAACTGAAGACGGCGGGCGCGGCTGGCAACAGCCTCGCTCGCCGGAGGTTTTTCGGCGTGTCTTTCTGTTTCAGCAGGGTATCCGCAGTCGTTGCTTCCTGGCTGCTCCTGTTTTTTACTCTTCCGTGTATTTCCCCTGCACAAGTCAAACCATCCGCGTCTCACGATGCGCTTTCTTCGGCTGAACAGAAGCAACTGCAATCCGCTCTTGATGCGCAGGAGGCCGGGCATCTTCAAGATGCAGAGTCGGTCCTTCACACCCTATCCGTACATCATCCACACAACTTTGAAATTCTTGAATCATTCGGCCTGCTTTACGTTGCGCAAAGTGATTTCACGAAGGCTATCCCTTACCTTCAACGCGCCTCTGCTGTTTCGCCACGCTCTGCAATCGCATCTGCTAATCTAGGCGCGGCCTACCTGAAGGCAGGTCGTCAGAAGGAGGCGATCGCGGCCCTCGAAAAATCATCTGCCCTTGATCCTGGTAACGCGGATACACAAGCCAACCTTGGAATTGCGTTGATGCAGGACGGACAGGCCTCGCGCGCCGCCAAGGCATTTGCTATCGCTGCAAACTCCCGGCCTCACGATGCCGATCTGCTGTACAACTGGGCGGTAGCTCTACTCGCAGCCAACCAGGCCGAAAAAGCGGCAGATGTAGGCGGGCGCATACCCGGTGCCGAGACCTCGGGGCAGGTCCAGAGCCTTCTAGCCGATGCTGCGGAACACAGCGGTAAATTCAAAGAAGCCGTTGAGCACTATGAAGCCGCCGCTAAGCTTGACCCCAGCGAAGCCAACCTCTACGCCCTCGGCATGGAGTTCGTACGTCATTGGACTTTTGAGCCGGCAACCAAGGTTTTTGAATATGGTCTGACTCGCTACCCGGGCAGCGCTCGTCTTTTATCAGGGCAGGGAATTGCTCTCTACGCAAACAATGACTACGCTGGGGCGGCGAAGATATTCTCGGGACTTCTCGAAAAGTTCCCAGATAACTCAACGTATGCCGAAATCCTGGGACACAGCTGCAATCTAATGCCCGACGCAAGCGAGGGATGTGAGACGCTGGTAGATTTTGCCGTAAAGCATCCGGGGAATGCGTCAGCGGAAACCTATGGGGCTGCCATCGTTCTTCACCGTACGGCCGAAGCAAAGAATCTTGAACTCGCGCGAACTCTTCTCGAGCACGCCATTGCGGCGAATCCCAAACTGCCGGAAGCGTATTTTCAGCTTGGCGTGCTCCAACAGCAGCAGGGAAAATGGGAAGAGAGCAAGGCGGCGCTGGAGCAGTGTCTAACCCTCAGTCCTCATTTATCGAGAGCGCACTACCGTCTCGGTCTCGCCTACTCCCGCCTCGGTGACAAAGCCAAGGCGAGAGCTGAATTTGACCTTCAGCGCAAATACTCTCAGGAAGAGAAAGACCAGGTGAATGCGCGTCTCGAAGAGGTCACTACGTTTCTCGTATCCGGTAAGTGAAATTGTCTTGGCCCAGATTCACACGCTAGAACTCACCCAGCTTCACACGCACCCAGGTCTTTTCGCCGTGAGGGAAGCTCAACCCGCGATCCGTCTCGTCGCCATTCCAAAGTCGCACTCTCTTCCAGATCCCATTTTCGAAGTATCCTTCCTCCGCGGAGAGAATCTGCATACGCTGACCTGGCAATTGACCAGGCCTGTGGAAGGAGATGCTGGCATCAATTCCCGTAACAATGAACTCATCCGGGCCGAGCTTAGCGGCTAGCGCCACGCCATGCATATCTTTGGTTCCCGGTGGCGGTATACCGTCTCGTTGTGGAAACCCAAAGGCGGTCGTCGCCTGCCACTTGCCGAAATTCATTTCCTGCTGAGCGTCCCCCGCTTCTTCCACACTGGTCATCAGATTGCCATCAAAGTTCCATTGGGCAAGTTCGCGCTGCATCGGGCCAAGGAGGGCAAAGTTGTAGGCATGTGCAGCAGGAGTTTCATTTCCGAGAATGTTCCAGCCCTTCTGATCAACTCCGAATGGAGAAAAGCCGATCGCACCATCGCCGAGCGCGTAGAACAAAAACTTGGCGAAGCTGTCATTGCGGCCCGTCTCGGGAATCATCAGGGCATTGTCCGGCCGATGATAAGCGTTGAGCACTTGTTGATAGAAAGCACTGTTATCTGAATAGATGTCGGGCCCGATCAAGTCAACCGCAGGTGCCAGCGCGCGCCAGAGACCGACCAGACTCTGCACAGCTCCTCCGCTGGGATATTGAATGCCGGGCATCGGCATTCGCCGCTCCGGCAGCTCCGCGGGCGGATAGCTAAGCCATACGTTGATGTAAAGAGGAATTGAGAAGGCTGCCTTGCCCGCAGAAGCAATTTCGTTGATGTAATGGGCTTGGTAGTAGGCCTGAAAAATCTCGCTCGCGTCATGCCCAAAGACCTGGGTCCAAGTCCCTGGCGCCTTGCGAACGATCCCCAACAGGTCTGCAGGCACCGGTCCTGCGAAAAGCGCGTTAGCCTGCGGGCCATTGTCGCGAATTGCGCCGACGTTCCCCGATTCGTTTTCTACCTGTACCGCGATCACGGTGTGCGCATCCGAATCAACCTGCTTAAGGTGCATCATGAGGGCCACAAAAGCTGCTTTATCCGCTTCGAGGTTGGCTCGCGAGTTGGCCGACAGCACGTCAATCGGCACACCGTCTTCTCGAATGACACGTGGAAATCGGGAAGTATCGGTCTTTATCCATGTGGGAACATAATGCATCTGACCGTTCTTCCAGGTGCCAAACCAAAGCAGGATCACGCGTAGATGGTGTTCTCGGGCAGCGTTCAGCAGGCTGTCAACGTTGGTGAAGTCAAACCTACCCTGCTCGGGCTCCATCTGTTCCCAGTAGACGGGCGCTTCAATGGTGTTGGCATGCAGGGATTCCAGCGACTGCATCACTTGCGGCATCTCGGCGGGCCATGCGCTCGAATTATGAATTTGTCCGCCCAGCATCAAAAACGGTTTTCCGTCTACCAACAGTGCGTAGCGTCCATCCTTCTGAACGAGCCTCGGGGCTTCTTCTGCGAAAAGTGATGTGTTCATGGAGGCAAACAGCGCTGCCGAGGCAAAATAGCAAAGGATTCTGGATGTAGGTTTCATCATGAGTCTGGGTCCCTCAAAAGTGTAAAGGTATACATTTGTCGACGGCATTTGTCGTGAGCGTTTACGTCATCAGGTTATGACTTTTTAGGACAGTAGAGATAGCAGCTTGTTCCCTTGCATGGGATCCGACATCGTGGCGCCCTTCGCGAATCCGGGACCGATCGCGACCGCCTGATGCCGACTCTCTGAGAATGCAACAAAGCGTGATTGCTCGGAACCGCTCAATCGCTGCATGTTGATCCATGTGTAGTAGGCGCCCATGTCAGCGTCGATGAAGGATCCTGCCGCGTCAGGCGAAGCCATTGGGACGGATCGCGAAAGCATGTCGTTCATGGGCTGCAGCTGTTGGCGTACTCCATAATGTAAAACCAGCGTTGCAGGCTGGGCCCGACGCAGCAACTCGCGCGCGGCCCATTGCACAAACGTGGTGCTGAAGATTTGGGTTCCTGAGCCTTCGGTCAACACACTGACAACAAAGTGATCCATCACCGCGTTCTTGCCGGTTCGCTTCAATCCAAGGTCAGCAGGTGACAAGCTGGCCAGTTGCGTGCGGGCCATCTCCGGCCCAGCGCCGGGCGTGGTGATCATGTGCTGAAGCCTTCGCAAAAGATCTTCGCGTAGAGGGGCTGCCTCGGCCCACGAGATCGATTCAAAGCCGTTATAATTCTGTCCCCGCGCGTCGCTTCCATCCAGATAAAAGTGGGTCAGAGGTTCGGGCGCTTTTTCGGCTCGCCTCCTCATCCATTCTGATGTTGAGCCGGCATCGAGGGTGACATTCTCGAAGAAGACGCCCTGCGGTCGCAACTTTTGGAAGACCGGATAACCCTTCTTCTCAAGTGATTCCCCCAGCAAGACGATCGTGGTTCGCGGTACTCCATCGACTTTTGGTGGCGGATCAGTACGCACCATCGAAGCGTACTTCGCGGCTGCCGAATGGAATTGATCGATTTGGTGGCTTGCCCAAAGGTATGCGGTCAACGATTCAAGAAACCGCCTCGACCCGTTGACCCAGTCCATATCTGAAAGCTGCTTAGGAACGGACAATGCCGCAGAATCCGCTACCGCTTCCTGCCGCTTCTCAGCTGACAGGAGTTTGAGGTGATTTAATTGCCCTGTGATCAGCTTCTGCTCAGCAGGAAAGAGCCAGTCATACACTGAGATTTCGCGCAGCATCGATACTGCGAGCACCAGGGGAAGCGCAGAGATCACTGACAGGTACTCAACTGCAACCGCTCGCGCCCCATCCGGATAGACGCGGAAATCGTTGGCCGTCAACTCACTTGGAAGCATCAGAGCACCTCGGCGATGGCGCTGCCCTTGGCGAGACTCGTATCAAATCCCAACTTGCGACCCACGGTCGGAACAAGATCAAGCGAATCTACGGGACGTTGAACAAACGCCCCCTCACGAATTCCCGGCCCAAGGGCCATCATCCAAGTCGTGCGCGAAAGAGCGTCACCGGTGCGATGATGCTGGAATCCGTTGCCGCCGGGGTTGGTGTCAGAATCCCGGCCAAAGTCCGGAAGGATAAACATCGTGGTGTTCGACCGGTACTCGGGGAGCGACTCGATTGTCTGCCAGATATCGAGGCACAGCCGGTCGGTGCGCTGAATGCCGTCAATATAGAGGGAATATGCGCCCGAATGGGCAACATCTATGTCGTGAAGCGTTATCCAGATTAAGGTCGGCGACAGTTGCTCCATCACGCGTCGCGCAACGAACACTGATAACTCATCGGCACTGCTCAATGACATCGCATGGTGTCTGAAGTCACTAACGGAAAGTTTGAGCAATTCCTCGATTTGTTGCAGGTGCCTTTCATCGCGTGAAAGTTGTGGCGCCACAAACGGCTCTTCATAATTGTCTCGAAGCAAGTGAAGAATGTCGTCTGAGGCATTCGCCCCGCTAGCCGCGCCCAGCAATTGCTTGGGCAATATAACCCCGGCCGCATAGCTTGGCCCGTAGCCCTTCGCGACGCTCCCACCCATGTGCGCAAAGCCGCGACTGGGCGAAATGACCCAAGCATCTTCCGCCGGCCGTCGCAGGCCTTTGCGAAAGTATTCAAAGAGCGTGGGATTGGCGGGCGCGTCGCCGGTGAAGTTATTGAATGTCTCGTATACGCCGGTTGCAAGGCTCGTAGTCGCAACGTAATGGCCAAGTATTCCGTGGTTGACGACCTGCGCAAAGAAAGTGCTTCGCGGGAGGAGGGATGTCATGAGGCAGGGAATATTCCGCTGCCCTTCCGGAGCGAAGGTCTCCTCGTCTCGGGCCCCGCCGCCGAACGTAACAATTACTACCTTTCGCCTCGCCGGTGAGCTGGCTGCTCTTGCAATTCCTGCGCCCGAGAGGATCGCCGCCGCTGCGCCCTTAGAAGCAAGGCTGATGAAGTCGCGACGGTTCAGCGCAATTTGCCCCGAGGTGGAAGCAACGAGTTCGTGGGGTGAGCGAATCAGCATGGGGAAAGTCTATTGCGGGCGCTGCTTTGGAACGATAAAGGCAGAAGAGAGAGCGGTCCGAGTAAACGATTTCAGCCTAACTTAGAGTCCGGAACTATCGACTGTCAAGTAGCCTGCCTTTGTAGATCTCGAGCGTGTATAGGCGGCTTTCTCACGCTGAGACGCTGGTATTATCTCCTGATTGTGTTCGTCGGCGCAAAACGAATTCCCTTGTCCTCTTCAACCGTCAAGATCCGATCGACGTTGGCAACTGTCAGTTTCTCCACCGTTCCGCTCGGCCAATGGATCTCAAGCAGATCGACTTTTGTCGAATCACCTAATCCAAAATGCACCCGCATGTCGTTTGAGGAAAGATAACTTCCGCCGCTTAAAACGTCTCCTCGCTGCCGAGTGCCACCTGAGGTCAGGTAAACCGTTGCGCCTACCGCATCCCGTGGACTTCGAGCACCCCCAATTAGGTTGACTTCGATCCAGTGATGATGGTCAGAATTCACGTTGCGCAGCAGTGTTGGGGGACCGTCGAGGTTGTTCATCACAACATCGATCTTGCCATCGTTGAAGAGATCTCCGAATGCGGCTCCGCGACCAACCGAGACCTCTGCCAGACCGGTGTTCTCGACCGCCGGCACTACTTCAAATTTACCGTTCCGCAGATTATGGAAAAGCAGCGGACGCTGTGCATAGCTCATTCCCCACTCGGCGTGGTCGTCCACCCCAGGATAAACATGACCATTCACAAACAGCAGGTCCTTCCAACCGTCGTTGTCGTAATCCAGAAATCCGTCGCCGAATCCAACGAAGGGAACCGTGGGCTCGGCAACGCCGATGCGATAGCTCACATCCTCAAAGTTGCCCGTCCCGTCGTTGCGAAACAACACGTTGTAGTCATCGGAAAACACAGTGTTCACCAAATCGAGATGGCCATTGTTTTCATAGTCGCCAACGGCGATGCCCATATTTGAGACCTCGCGTCCAGCCTCATTCATCGCATACCCGCTGGTATAGCTCGCGTCTTCGAACGTGCCGTTGCCTTTATTGATGTAAAGGTAGTTGGGAGTCGAATCGTTGGCCACCACCAGATCCACCTTGCCGTCGCCGTTCACGTCCACAAACACTGTACCCAATCCGTAAAAGCGATTGGTATCCTGTACACCGGCCTTACGGCTCACGTCGGTGAATGTGCCATCGCCATTGTTGTGGAAGAGATGGTCTTCAGCTCCAGGAAGGCCGCGGGGCCCGCACATCACGTCGATATGTCGGTACTGGCAAGTAGCCGATTTCACGCCGGCGCTGCCCACTACCGGGGGATTCTTGAAGTCATAATCGATATAGCCGGCCACAAATAGATCTAAGTGCCCATCGCCGTCGAAATCTCCAAACGTAGCACCCGTGTAGTCTGTCGCTTTATCAGGGGGCGTGGCAGTAAGCGCGACGCCTGCTTGTTCTGCAAGATCGCTGAATGTGCCGTCGCCATTATTGTGATAGAGCCGATTCCGGCCGAGGCTAGTGACGTACAAGTCCGGGCGGCCATCGTTATCGTAGTCGCCTACCGCGCATCCGAGTCCCCATTGGTCGTTGGACACCCGAGCCTTCTCAGTCACATCGGTAAAGGTGCCGTCGTGATTATTACGAAATAGGGCAGCGTGCGGAAACGGAGCTTTGCCGGCGAGGCCCTCAAATGTGCCGCCGGTCACGAGGTATATATCCAGCCATCCATCACCGTCGTAATCGAGCAGGCACACACCCGACCCTTTGGCCTCGATGATGACGCGTTTCTCGCGAGTTCCTGTGATGTTGCGCCACGTGGTCAGGCCTGCCTTGGCAGCGACATTTTCGAAAATGATGGGCCCGCTCTTGATCGTGCCCCCAGCGGTTATGGGTCGGTGCTGTTGATCGACCCCCGCCTTCTGAGCCCTTTCTGAGGTCATACCCTGCGTGTCTTGCAGGGAAGACAACAGCTGTGGCAACGCTCCCAGGAAGACAATGGCTGTCACGGCCAATAGGTTCTTTAGAGTCAATTTTGTCCAGATGCTCACTCTGTAAATTCGTCGCCTTTTCCGCCATCTATGCGCAGTATCAGAGTTGGGGATCTATCTATGACTATACCTTTACCTCAGTACCCATAAGCATGCGCGTGGAGCGGCTCGGACGAAAGACGGTCAAAAGCAGAGTAACGGCAAGGCCTACCTGCATTCCTTATTCGATTGGTCATTCATTCCCCAGGGCGTGCGTTATGCTGTAAACGCATTCAGTGAGGATGATGGCAAAGGCGCCTGGGGCTTCAAAAGGCCGTCTCCTGCCAGAGACATCCTCTCAAAAGGAGTCATCATTGATCAGACGCGACTTCATCAAGACTGCCGGCGCAGTGCTGGCGTCGACCGCCTTGCCTGCCTACCACGCTCTCTCTGAAGAACAAGTCGTGTCGGGAAGGACAATTCTGCCCTTAAACCGGAACTGGCGCTACCATCCTTCGAAAGTTGCAGGCGCTGAAACGGCAGGGTTTGATGATTCGAAGTTTGAACGCGTGGTGATCCCTCACACCAACGTTGCACTGCCCTGGCACAACTTCGACGACAAAGACTACGAATTTATCTCCACCTACCGCCGTCGTTTCAAACTGCCTCAAGCTGCAGCAGGCAAACGCATCTTCGTCGAATTTGAAGGAGCGATGACTGCTTCGACTGTCTGGATCAATGGTGTTCATCTCGGCGAGTACAAAGGCGGCTTTACTCCTTTTTCTTTTGAGCTGACAAAGCACCTGCATCCCCTAAATGAAAACGTTTTAACCGTGCAACTGGACTCAACAGAACGCAACGATATTCCGCCCTTTGGTTATGAGATCGACTACATGACTTTCGGTGGAATCTATCGCGAAGTCTCTCTTCGCATCGTTCCACATATCTACATCGACAACATTTTTGCCCAACCGAGAGATGTTATGAGCGGCAATCCGTCGCTCGATGTCAATTGCTTTCTCGCCGGCGACCTTACGTTAGCCGACTCCATATCGATAGAAGCTGAACTTCGCAAAGGCGATAAGATTATCGCGAAAGCGACTCACCCTGTTGATAGGCCATCCTCGCCAATCGACTCGTCCAATCATCCGACACCACTTGATCCCTACACCGACGCTCCTGCTTATACGACCGTCGAAACGCTCAAAGATCCCGCGCGTTTCACAGTGTCCCTTGCGCATCTCGGCGACATACAACTCTGGGATCTGGAACAGCCGCATCTATACACGGTTCATGTACGTTTGATCCGGGCGGGCAAGATTGTCGATCAAGACACGCGCCGTGTCGGTTTCCGCGAAGCCACATTTACTGACCACGGTTTCTCACTCAACGGCAAAGTCATCAAGCTGCGCGGGCTTGACCGCCATCAGACCTTTCCTTTCGTCGGTCAGGCTATGCCTGGCCGCGTACAACGCAAAGATGCCGACATCCTCCGCAAAGACCTCCATTGCAACATCGTCCGCACCTCGCACTACCCGCAGTCGCGCCATTTCCTCGATCGTTGCGACGAGATCGGCTTGCTCGTGCTCGAAGAGATTCCTGGCTGGCAACATATCGGCGACGAGAAATGGAAGCAGGTCGCGATCGATAACGTCGGGCGCATGATTCGCCGCGATTGGAACCACCCCTCGATCATTCTCTGGGGAGTTCGCATCAACGAGTCTCGTGATGACCACGACTTCTACACTCGCACCAATGCTTTGGCGCATGCCCTCGACGATTCCCGCCAGACCGGCGGCATTCGCTATTTCCAAGAATCCGAATTTCTCGAAGACGTCTTCACCATGAACGACTTCGGCTTCCCTCTAAAGCCGCCTTGTTATCCGCGTTATCTCAACACCGAATTCGTCGGCCACACTTTTCCCACCAAGACCACCGACGACGATGAACGCCAGCGCGAGCATACTCTCCGCCACGCGCGCATTCACAACCAGTTGGCTTCGAATCCACAATACGCAGGAGGCATCGGTTGGTGCGCCTTCGACTACAACACCCATTCCAACTTCGGTGCCGGCGACCGCATCTGCTATCACGGCGTCACCGATATCTTCCGCGAGCCCAAACCGGCTGCGGGCTTCTACAAGTCGCAGTGTGATCCCGCCGAAGAAGTCGTACTCGAGCCGGCATTTCACTGGGCGCGTGGAGACGAATCCGTCGGCTTCACGAAGGCTGTCTTCTGCTCAAACTGCGATCATCTCAAGATCTTCGCTCGCGCCAACTCCGATTCCGCGAATTCATGGGTGCTCGTTGCGGAGGTCGATCCAGATCGGACTGAATTCGAGCACCTCAAATACCCGCCATTCGTTCTGGATGTAAACAAGATTGATTTGAAAAAACTGGGAGCGCCCTGGGGAGATTTGCGCATTGATGGTTTCATCAATGGCAAGCAGGTGATCTCCAAATCGCTATCAGGCAAGGGAGTCGACACGAAGTTCATGCTTCTGCCCGATGACCGCGAACTATACGCCGACGGAGCCGACGCTACCCGCGTCGTGCTTCGCGTTACCGATGAATTCGGCGCCATCCGGACATACGCGAACGACTCCATCACCCTTACGTTGGAAGGCGTCGGAAAGCTGATTGGCGATAATCCCTTCTCGCTCGTAGGTGGAACGGGCGCTGTCTGGCTTCGTGCGGGGGAACAGCCAGGCATTCTGCGACTCACCGCGAAACATCCACGACTGGGCGCGCAGAAAATTGAAATCAACATGGTTTCCGCACCTCGCGAGGAAGCCTAGCCTTATTGGTCACGCTAGGTCCTCGTAGGCTGCGGTTGTCAGGAACTCCTGGAATTCTCCGGTTGAAAGAGATGTCAGCAGTTGCGCAGCGCGCTCAAACTTGGACGACGCGAACCGTTCTGCTCCAAGCTTCTGCCGGGTTTGATTAAGAATGTTCCACACTGCGTACGCGAGCATGTGTCGGTCGACGCGCTTGCCGTTGCTGAGGCGAGCGTTGTAGCGGATCCACTGCCAGACTTGTGCGCGAGAGATCTCAGCGGTTGCGGCATCTTCCATCAAGTTGTAGATTGGGACGCACCCATTGCCACGAAGCCAGGATTCGATGTATTGCAACGCAATGTCGACATTGCGAACGAAACCTTCCTCGGTGATACGACCGATAGGGATCTCAACGAGATTATTCTCATTGATCCTGGAGGTGGGCCTGGCAGGACGACTTATCTGATTCAGTCCCTTCATATGCTCATCGAAGACGGCCTTAGCAACTGGCACTAGTCCCGGGTGCGCCACCCACGTTCCGTCATGGCCTGCGCGAACTTCCCTAAGCTTGTCCTGGCGTACACGCTCCATTGCCTGCTCATTGGCATCCGGATTGTCGCGAATCGGTATCTGGGCGGCCATCCCGCCCATCGCATGAATGCCGCGTTTATGACATGTGTGAATCAGTAGTTCAACATAAGACCGAAGGAAAGGCTGCTCCATGGTTATACCGCCGCGTTCGGGCAAAGTGAACTTTGGATTGCATCTGAATTTCTTGATGAAGCTGAAGATGTAGTCCCAGCGGCCGCAATTGAGGCCAGCAGAGTGATCGCGGAGCTCATAGAGAATCTCATCCATCTCGAACGCGGCAGAGATCGTCTCAATCAGAACCGTGGCTCTGATTGTGCCTTTGGGTATTCCGACGTATTCCTGGGCGTAGACGAAGACGTCATTCCATAGGCGCGCTTCGTAATAGCTTTCCAGCTTGGGCAGGTAGAAGTAGGGGGCGGTGTCGCGGTCAAGCAAGGTATCGAAATTGTGAAAGAAGTACAAGCCGAAGTCGAAAAGCGATGCAGACATCGGAGAGCCATCAATCTGGAGGTGCTTCTCGACCAAATGCCATCCGCGGGGCCGAACGAACAGCACAGCAGGTTTGGGTGTCAGCGTATAGAGCTTTCCTTCCGGAGACCGGTACTCGATGATCCTGAGATTGGCGTCACGGAGGTTTCGCTGACCTTCGAGGCAATTGATCCAGGTGGGCGCGTTTGAATCCTCAAAATCCGCCATGAAGACGTTTGCGCCAGAGTTGAGCGCATTGATGACCATCTTTCGTTCCGCGGGGCCGGTGATTTCTACCCTGCGATCATGAAGATCTGGCGGGATCGGAGCGACCGTCCACTCTGCGTGACGGATGTGAGATGTTTCGGCTGGGAACTTGGGCATCTTACCTGTGTCGAACTGGGCCTGACGCTCATTGCGAGCGCGTAGCAAATCTCCTCTTCTACGCTCGAACATGTGGTCGAGACAGCGAAGAAACTTCAACGCTTCTGGGGTGAGCAGTTCGTTTTCTGCCGTGTTGCCGGGGGTGGAACTCTGGAATACGGGTAGCGTAGCGCTCATTGTTTTATCTCTCTTTTCAGGTGTGCTCGCTTGTGAGTGATGGGGGCTTCAGTCGCCTGAAACCGGAATGACGAAACCGGGCTCGGACAGAGTGTGACCTGGGCCAGGCTCGAAGAACTGCTCATCCTCGGTTGAGCCTGGAAGCGCTCGAATCGAAGTGTGGCCCGCGGCGATTGTAGTGGTTACATCGTCGAAGTAGCCCGTGCCGACAAATCTTTGATGCTTTACCGCTCCGTATCCGATCCGCGCGGCAAGATCGAATTCCCGCTGCTGCAGGTGGGAATAGGCAGTCATTCCAGATCTTGCGTATTCATGCGCTAACTCGAACGCGGAGAGATTGAGCGAGTGGAATCCAGCGAGGGTCACGAACTGGAAACGGTATCCCATGTTGGCAAGTTCATGCTGAAATTGAGAGATCTCTCGATCGTTGAGCTTGGAATTCCAGTGGAACGAGGGAGAGCAGTTGTAGGCCAGCAGCTTTCCGGGAAAGCTTGCATGAATCGCGTTGGCGAATTGGCGCGCCTGCTTGAGATTGGGTTCTGATGTTTCGCACCAGATCATATCGGCATACGGCGCGTAAGCAAGGCCTCGAGCTACGGCGGCATCCAAACTGCCGCGGAAGCCGAAAAATCCTTCTGTCGTGCGCTGGCCGGTGATAAAGCGCGCATCCCTCATATCGCAATCGCTGGTGATGAGCTGTGCCGCATCGGCGTCGGTTCGTGCGATCAGTACGGTCGGCACGCCGAGCACGTCGGCGGCGAGGCGAGCGGCGACCAGCTTCTGCACTGCGTCTTGAGTCGGAACCAGTACCTTGCCACCCATGTGCCCGCACTTCTTTGCGGAGGAGAGCTGATCTTCAAAGTGGACTGCGGCCGCTCCAGACTCGATCATCGCCTTCATCAATTCAAATGCATTGAGAACCCCGCCGAACCCTGCTTCGGCATCGGCTACGATCGGCAACATCCAGTCGATGGAGGTCTGTCCTTCGGAGTGTGCAATTTGGTCTGCACGCATCAGAGCGTTGTTGATTGAACGGACAACGCTGGGGACACTGTTGGCAGGGTAAAGGCTCTGATCGGGGTACATCTGTCCACTGAGATTGGCGTCCGCTGCGACTTGCCAACCACTGAGGTAGATTGCCTTCAGACCAGCCTTTGCCATCTGAACAGCCTGATTTCCTGTCAGTGCTCCAAGAGCGGCGATATATTTCTCGCTGTGAAGCATGCTCCAAAACTTCTCAGCGCCAGCGCGAGCGAGCGAATGTTCAATGTGAACGGTTCCACGAAGACGCTGTACGTCAGCGGGCTCGTAGTTACGAATCGTCCCCTCCCAGCGAGGTGAATTCCAGTTGATTTCGTGAGAAGCGCTGCTGCGCATGTCTTATCTCCTCGTGCCTTTGCTTGTGCACGCAATGAATGTGATGTGAGTAAATCGCAGCGTGACCCAAGACACAAGCGAGGGCGGTCCGAATCGGGCGAGTGGACATGTGGGCCCAGAGGAGTCATAATCTGGCCGTCCTCGTGAGGGTCGCGCCGTGGCTTGTTTCGCCGGGCCGATGCAAGTAGGAGGATGGATGGTCGCAGCGTCGCGTGCCGCACGTTAACTGAGCGGGATGGCCGCGAAAGAAGTTGGCCGCATATGACGATCGGGCCGCAGTTCGTGGAGGAGCTGAGCAACGCTCTCAGCCTCAGGCGCGTGTCCGATGGAATAGCGATGCTCGACAAGGCGCAAGGGGCATGGCAGGATCTTTCCCCATGCCAGCCCAACGCCACGCAACTACTTCTCCTGATTGCTCAATGGGTGGACGTTGGGTATCGTGACTACCACATTCTCGATTGTCTTATTTCGAAATTCCACACTCCGTTGCGTCGTAGTCTCCCTCTCGAAGACTATCTTCGCGTCAGGATGGTGGAAGGTTTCAGAGCCCTCTCTGCCGAACAAGTGGATTCTGCGATTGAAATTCTCGATCATGTATTGCGCGCTGAACCAGGAACGGCAGATGACCACCTCGTAATCGTGGCCCATTTTTGGAAGGGGCGTGCACATCGCAAAAAAGGTGAGTATGAGCTGGCATTCAAGGAAATTGTGTGTGCACGCGAGCAAGCGCAGAAGTCGCATGAAGACACAGTCTTTACGTCAGTAATTCAGATCCACGAGAGCTGGCTTCTATTCCAAAAAGGGCTGAATAAAGAGGCCCTGCAATTGCTGACCCATGCAGAGGCGACTCTGAAGAACACGGATCACTATCTTGCTCGGGGAAACATCGAGTCGGCAAGAGGCAGGATTGTTCGCCGCTCAGGAGAATATGCAAAGGCGCTGGAGCATTATGATCGGGCGATCGCCATATATTCGATGGGGAAT
>Ga0105240_10005502_pt1 | contig 18873 bp, 16 predicted proteins | sample KBSC54metaG_FD_80426 | JGI IMG/M metagenome (GOLD analysis project Ga0105240, IMG submission 80426) | Corn rhizosphere microbial communities from Kellogg Biological Station, Michigan, USA - KBS C5-4 metaG | ecosystem: Host-associated > Plants > Roots > Rhizosphere > Soil | place: Michigan, USA... | reverse complement strand
GATGTCCGCGTGGTTGCCGGTGAGGGAGCAGTTGTCGAGCACCCCGCCCGAAGCGCCTCCTCCGCGAAAAGCCGCCGTGTTGCCATTTAGCGTGCAGGTGCTGAGCGTACTTTGATATGCAGCCCCGCCCGTGCCGGGCATACCAGATGGTCCGAAGGGTCCCGAGGCGGAATTGAAATTCAGGGTACAGTTGGTCAGTATCGCAAAAGCCACACCGCCGCCCAAGGCGTAGCTGCCTGTGACAGAATTGCTGCTCACAACGCAATTGTTAAGCGTCCCGCCATAAGCCCCGCCTCCGGAGGCAAAGGCCGCGTTGCCGTTCAGCACGCAGTTAGTCACGACAACATTGGTGGTCTCGCACCAGATTCCCCCGCCGCTTTGTTCCGTGCTATCGCCCAAAGTGGTAAGCGTGGCGCCGCTCGCAACCGTAAAGCCCGATAGCACCGCACCATCGGCCAAATACACACCACGGATTGCACCAAAGCCGTTCGCGCTGCCTGGTAATTGTCGGCCCAAAACCGTCGTTGCCGATGGGCCGTTGACGCTCGACACCAGGATTTGCGTGGTAATGGCTACCCTGCTCGTCAACAGGCCACCAACTGCTCGCCCTCCCGTTGCGTATACGCCATTTGTGACGAGCACCGCATCCCCTGGTTGTGCCAACTCCACGGCATCCTGGATAGCTGCTGCGGCTGTTGCCCACGAACCGTAGGGAGGCGTGGGCGTTGGGCTTTGAGCATCGACATAGAGTGTCGCCCCGAGGGCTCTGGTCCCGAAGGCGAGAAGCAGGCCCAATTGCGCAATGCAAACTCGCAAACCTCCTGGGCTGCCAAATCTAAAGGTGATCAAACCGTTTCGCGATTCCCGAGAGTCGACATGGGCTCGGTTTACCATGGGCTCGCGATGATTAACCGCCTTTCGTTTCACTGAAAGTGGTGTCCACGGGCCAATTGGCGCACAAGAGCTCTGGAGAATCAAGTAGAATCATCCAGCAGTTGATTGGAAAGCATTCCATGACAGGGTCTTAGCCTCAAGTTCGGAAGCCTCCCCTGCGTGGTGACCTGTGGGGCTTAGGGGAAAGGCGACTCCTCTTGCTCCTCGGGCGAGGGATGCCTAACGGCGGCCTTCTTCAACCCAGGCTCTGACTTGGCTGCCCGTGTTCGCTCAAGTTAGGCGGGCTTCCGCCGTGTTCCATTCTCGTTCAAGCTGCCACCCCTCTCTTGCACTGGTTAAACGGGCATGGCGCGCGGACGGCTCCAGTGATGAGTAACAAAGGAAAAAAGCCGCTGAACTTCGGTGCGTGCCCTCGGTCCAGCGGCTTCCGGTAAGCTAACGTGCATTAAATTACCCGTGACTGAGACCGGGGTCCATGAGAGGAGTGCTGCTTTCTTTGTAGGCCTTGGCTTACGATATACCCTTGCCTGGAGAACCCTCGCTCGCGGTTTTCGGTCCGGGAACCGGGTCGGCCAAGCCATGCGCCAGCGTGTAGCGCAGGAGTTCCACATCGTTGCTCACGCCCAGCTTTTCCCATATTCGGGTGTGAAAGGTGCTCACGGTCTTGGCGCTGATGTTCAATTCCGCCGCGATCTGTTTGAGCGATTTTCCCTGGACCAGCAGGCGCATGACTTGGAATTCACGATCCGAAAGCCGTTCGTGAGGGGTCTGCCGCAACCGACCGGCCTCGGCGGCGAGTCTTTCCGCCAGGGCGGGGCTGACATATTTACCCCCGTTAAGGACCTTGCCGACGGCATTAATGAGCTCTTCTGGGGCGGTTTGCTTGTTCAGGTACCCGCTGGCTCCTCCCTGTAATACCCGCAGGCCCAACTGCTCCTCGGGGGCGCTGCTGAGGACAAGCACTTTCGTCGAGGGATGATTTCGCCGGATGTCATCGAGCACTTCGAGACCGCTGCGCCCGGGCATGAAAATGTCCAGCACAACGGCATCGAAAGGCTGGTTCCGGATACACTCCATGGTTTCCTGGGTCGTCCCGGCCTCATAAAGGTCCGCGTCGGGGAATGCCTCAGCGAGGTTCTGCTTCAGACCTTGGCGGAGTAAAATATGATCATCGGCGATCAGAATCTTCATGGGTGCTTGGTGTGACTGTGCTTTGATGATCCGCAGGGCAATACCACTTCCACGCTCGTGCCGCCCTGGGGCGAAACCAAAAAGAGGCAGGCCCCGTCCAACAGCGCGGCGCGTTCTCGCATGCCGATCAGACCGATTGACCGCGGGTCGTCCAACTTTTGATCGGCGATCCCTGCGCCGTTATCACGGACCGTCAGACTGACTGTGTCGGCGGTCAGGTGGAGGCAGACTTCCACTTTGGTCGCCCGCGCGTGGCGGGCGATGTTCGTCAGGCTTTCCTGGAGGATGCGGAAAATGGCCGTTGAACGTTCCGGCTCCAGCTCGGGGCTTTCTTCGGGCAGGAATGTTTCGCAACGTATCCCAGCGCGTGTTTCAAAGTCCCGCACCTGCCATTGGATAGCCGCGTATAGCCCCAGCGTGTCCAGCACCACCGGCCGCAGGTCAGTGGCGACCCTTTGGGCGTTACGGATGGAAATATCCGTTATTTCGCGCATGGACTTGAGTTTATCGCGCAGCGGCTTCGGGTCGAGGTTATGCGGGACATCGGTCAGGCGCCGGTCGAGCCAGGCGATGTCCAACTTAAGACGGGTTAATTCCTGGGCCATAGTGTCGTGAATCTCGCGCGCCAAACTGGCCCGTTCCTGCTCGCGTGCGGCCTGCAATCGGCCGGCCAACGCTCGCAACTGTTCCCGCGAGGCCAGCAGTTCCTCCTGAATTTTTTCGCGCTGAGCGTCCGTCCGGTTGAGGCCGTGAGAGGACCAGATCACCAGGCTGGTGAAGGCTAGAATCAACGAAAGGGCAAAAAGCGCGGTGCCAAATCCCAGGCCGAAGAATCCAGCCCGTTCCGCCAGGATGCTCATCCAGCCTACCAGCAGCGGAAATAAGATGGCCGCCGGAAGCAAGCGCCGGGCGACCATGCTCCCCGGCCGGTTGGGCAGCAGGACCCCAACCACCCCTCGCTCTGGACGGGCAAAGAGAATCCCGAGGCCGAGAAGTGTGAAGCCGATGAGCGTGTGGAGCGCGATGGTAACATACGGGGCAAGGCGGCGAGGAATTTCCACGCCGTAGAAATACGCGACGAATGCGAGCAACGTGATGGCCAGGCAGGCCAAAACCAGGTCTTGCGCCGGCCAGTGCCGCCGGGGGTTGGCTGGAACATCCAGTAGGAACAGGGCCAAACTCAAGAGAACGAAATTTAGAGCCGAGGCAGGCGCCATCCGACCTGGGAAAGAGATCCCAGCCTCCTGGGGGCTTTCCCGGAATAATAATTGGTCAATGTCCAAGTCGAGATCGAACACATACTCCGCCAAGGTCATGCCCGCGACCACCAGCACGATCGCCGCCAATGCTCGCGCCAGGTGCGCGTGTCTGGGTTGACCGGATCTACGGTCCGTCTGGACCATTAAAGCCAGGCCAGTCACCGTGAAGCAAATCGCGGTGTTGGCCTTCATGGCGACCAGGCCGGCCAGTCCAATCCGGGGATGAATTTTGAACGTCCATCCAGCGAGGCTCAAGAGGCCCAGCAGGAATACCAGCGTTCCCGCCCAGCGTGGTGGGCTGAGGCGCCTTATCCGGCTGAGGTTAGTCATTTCGTCGGCGAATCGGATCGAGATGACGGCCCGGCCGATTGATGGAAGGAGCGCTCAACGAGATCATGCGCGTCGGACGACCTGGGATAATCTCGCCAGAGCCACCGCAGCATTTCGGGCAGAATCGCTCCGCCTTGCTTTTGACCGTGCAACCCGATGCCCCAGGTGTAGTTCACATCGTAGCCCTTCTTCGTCAAGGCTTCGACCAGCCGCACATTTTGGTAATGCCAATCCATGCTGGGCTCATACTTGTCACCACGCAGCGCGCGGTTGTCATTGACCCCGTCCACGAAGAACACTCGGAGGGGTTTGCGTTCGCTGGCCAGCACTTTCTCCGGATAAACGTGGCCGCCCCGCAGGTTCACAAAACTCCCTACGATACTGATGACTTTGCGGAATTGGTCGGGGCGTTCCCAGGCGACGGTGAACGCCGCAATGGCGCCGGAACTGGCTCCGGCGATGGCATGCAGGTCGGGGTCAGGCGAAATGTTGTAGTCGTGGCGCAGAGCAGGCAGGAGTTCGTCGATGATGACCCGGGCGTATTTATCGTTCAGCCGGTTGTATTCTTCAGGGCGATTGGTGTTTCGGTCACCCCAGTCATGCGGATTGGGCTCGGGTTGCTCCGGGGTGCGCCCGGGATTGATGAAAACGGCGATCATCACCGGGATCTCGCGACGCCAAATCAAGTTATCCAGGACGTTTTGGGCTCGCACATCCCCGTTGGTCGCGATCATGGCCTGCCCGTCATTGAAGACCAGCAGGGCCGCTGGTTGGTTCGAGTCATACTGCGCCGGAACATACGTCCAGTAGGTATGCTGCGTACCGGGAAAAACCTGGGAGGGCAACACCGTCGGCCCGATCAGCCGACCTTTCGGGACCCCTTCCTGAGGCAGTGAATCGGGACCCAGATGGTAAAAATTATCCTCACCGGCTGCCGGCGCGTTGCAGGTTGTTACCAGGAGAAGGATGACCACCGACAGCGTGAAGCCGACCCCGCGGCCATGGCGGACATTGAGGCTTTTGTCGGGCTCCCGGCCCGCGACTCCAAGCACTGCCATGGTACCGCGCCCACTGGATTTCGTGTTTAGGCTGATGAAGACAAGCTATCGATAGGCCCAATTACTTGTCAAGATGCTCAGCCGGGGCTCGACACGAATGGTGCCTTTTGAAAAACTCCGCCCGTGCAACAATCCCTCGTCACGCTCGATATGGAAGGAGTCCTCACTCCGGAAATTTGGATTGCCGTTGCGGAGAAGACTGGGATTCCAGAACTGCGTCGCACGACTCGCGACGAACCCGATTACGACCGCTTAATGCGGGGCCGAATCGAGATCCTGGACCGGCATGACCTCAAATTATCCGATATCCAGCGAGTGATTGGCGATCTCCAGCCGCTGCCCGGGGGGAGAGAGTTTTTGGACGACCTCCGGACGTTCGTCCAGGTCATTATCTTGTCCGATACGTTCGAACAATTTGCCAGCCCATTCCTGCGCCAGCTTGGCTGGCCCACGCTATTGTGCCACCGCTTGGTGGTCAAAAATGATCGAATTGTCGATTACCAGCTGCGGGTTCCGGAGCAAAAACAACGGGCGGTGGCCGCCTTTAAGCTCCTGAATTACCATGTGATTGCCGCCGGGGATTCCTTCAACGACACAGCTATGCTGCGGGAGGCACATGCCGGCATCCTCTTTCGAGCGCCGGCTAACGTTAAGCAGCAGTTCGCGGAATTCCCTGCCGTCGAAGAGTACCGCGAACTAACGCAACTCATCCGCGAGGCAATCAGCTCTCGGGCTTAAGATCTCGAGACATCAGATCGCGCACGGCTTGCTGCACGTTTTTCCCTTCGTAAAGCATGTTGTAGACTTCATCAATGACGGGCGTGATCACCCCGTGCGTTCTCGCCAGGCGGTAGGCGGATCGGGCCGTGGGGTATCCTTCGGCAACCGCCAGCGTGCTGGCCGCAATCTCGGAAGGCTTCTCTCCTTTCCCCACCCGCTCGCCAAAACCGCGGTTCCGGCTCAACCGCGAAAAGCAGGTAACCATCAAATCCCCCAAGCCGCTCAGCCCCGTTACGGTTTCCGGTTTCGCCCCGCAGGCGACCGCCATTCGCCGCATTTCCACAATCGCCCGGGTGACTAGCGCCGCCTTGGAGTTGTCGCCGAATCCGAGGCCATCGCTGACCCCGGCGGCAATCGCGATCACGTTCTTAAGTGCTCCGCCGAACTCCACGCCCAGGACGTCGCTGCTGGTGTAAACGCGGAAACTCGGGCGGTTAAAAAGCAGCTGCACTTGCTCAGCGGTTCCGGCCTGCCTGCTGGCAGCGACAATGGCCGTTGGAATGTCCCTGGCCACCTCGCTGGCGAAACTCGGGCCTGACAGAGCGGCACAGCTGGCCTGGGGGGCGTTTTGAGTCAGGATGCCCGACATCGTGAGCCCGGTATCATATTCAATGCCCTTTGTTACACTGACAATAACCTTGGAAAAGCTTTCCAGGCAGCGAGTGACCTCCCGGAAGGGTTGCGAGGGCACCGCCACCAAAACCACGTCCGCTACCGTGAAGGAGCGTGGCAAATCGCTTTCCAACAGGAGGTCTCGTGGAAGCTCGACGCCGGGCAGGAATCGTTCATTGCGCCCCGTCTGCCGGATTTCATCCAGCCACGCCGGGACATGACCCCAAAGGGTCACCTGGTTGCCGGCCTGGTGCACGAGTCGAGCCAAGGCGGTGCCCCAGGCGCCTGCGCCTAATACCGTTATTTTCATGAGGTTTGTTTCGGGTCGTCAGATGCTGGTGGCGACCGTCGGCCACCGATTCGGTTTTCCGTTCCTTTGATCAGGCGCTCGATGTTGGCTTTGTGTTTGTAAACCGCCAGAAGCGTCATCAACGAGGTGATGAGAATGAGCGTCGAACTGCAATGCGTCAGCCAGGTCGCCAGGGGCAAACTTAAGGACGCGGCAATCGAGGCCAGAGAAACATAACGTGTGAGCGCGAACACCACGATCCAGACGCCAAGAATGATCAGCAGTGCCCAAGGCACCAGCGCTGTGAGCACACCGGCCGAGGTCGCGATCCCCTTGCCTCCCCGGAAGCGCAGCCAACAAGTGAAATTATGGCCCAGAACGGCCGATAAGCCGCCCACAATGCGAAACCACTCGCGTGCTTGTTCTCCCGCAGTCGGGCACACCCAGGCGCAAACCAGCGGGGCCACCACCGCCACCGCCAACCAGCCTTTCGCGGCGTCAGCCAATAAAACGAAAATCCCCGCCGGCACGCCTAAGGCCCGGAAGACGTTCGTGGCGCCAATATTACCACTGCCCACCGCCCGAATATCAATGCCCTGGGCCTTGCCGACCAAGAACCCCGTGGGCAGGGAACCCAGTGCGTAGCCGCACACGGCTGTCAAAATGTAACCGGCGATGAACACGCGGCTAATGTTTGGGTGGAAAGACCCCCGGGATAAAGTCCAAAGTTGCGGCGATTCGCCTTTCGATGGCAGACTCTGCCGGGATGGCTGCGAATGATAAGTCTCTCAATCCGGACCGTATTCGAGTTGCGGTCGTGGACACCGGTTCTCTGGGCAAGGAACATGCCAGGGTTTATTCGGAGTTGGCGCTGGCTGGTTTAGTGAATTTCACTGGCGTCTACGATATCCTTGGTGAAACAGCGCGGAGGTTCGCCGAAAAATACTCCGTTCGGGCGTTTGGATCGTTGGGTGAGGCGGCGGAGGCCAGCGATGCCTTCAGCGTGGTGACACCGACCCATACCCACTTTGAGGTCGCCAAAGGCTTGCTCCACCAGGGGCGTCATGTCCTTTTGGAAAAACCCATGACCAATGACGCCGCCCAGGCCACCGAGTTGGTCCAGTTGGCTCAACGTCACAAATGCGTCCTCCAGGTCGGTCACGTCGAACGCTTTAACCCGGTGTTCAAATACCTCGAAACCGTTGCGACGGAGCCGCGGTTCATCGAAACGCACCGCCTTTCCCCTTTCCCGGCTCGCAGTACCGATATCGGTGCGGTTCTGGACCTAATGATTCACGACCTCGATGTGGTCCTGGCTTTTGTGAAATCTTCGGTAACCAGCGTCGATGCCGTGGGAATTCCGGTGCTGAGCAACTCGGAAGACATTGCCAACGCTCGCCTGCGTTTCGCGAACGGATGCGTCGCCAACCTCACCGTGAGCCGGGTGAGCCCGGAGCGAATGCGGAAAATACGCGTCTTTAGCGGCGGCCCGATGACGAGCTATATCTCGCTCGATTACCGGGCCCAGGAGGGCTACATTTACCGCATCGCCCGCCAGGGCGAGGAGGAGAGTTCGTTGCTCAAGAGATTGCTTCACGCCAAAGACTCGACCATTGTCAGCGAGTTCGCCGGCAAGCGCATTGTGCGTGAACCGGTGCCCATCGCCAAGGAAGAGCCGCTGAAGCTGGAATTAACCCATTTCGCGGAGTGCATCCGAGCGCACCGGACGCCGATGGTCAGCGGAGAATCTGCCAAACGTGCCTTGGATCTGGCCCTTGAAATTACCGCCCAAATTGCGCAAGACGCCGTGCGGATCTAAAGGGCAGGGCCCAACGAGTGAAACGGAAGACCTTCATGGTGATTGCGGGAGAGGCAAGTGGAGACTTGCTGGGTTCCGAATTGGTCGAGATGTTGCGGCAGGAACTGAACCGCCCCGAGGAGATTCAGACCCGGGATTATCAGCCGCTCCACGCGAGCCTGGAGCCAACGTTTTTTGGAGCCGGGGGACCGCACCTGGCAGCGGCTGGGGTCGATCTGGCTTTTGACCTTACTGTGCACTCGGTCACGGGGCTCTCGGAGGTGTTCGGGAAGTATTTCACGTTTCGGAAGCTATTCCAGCAGCTCTATCGGCTGGCGCTCGAACGAGAACCGGACGCAATCCTGTGCGTGGACTTTTCGGGCTTCAATCGTCGCTTCGCCCACGCAATTCGAACTTACGTCCGGTCCCGCCGCGGTTGGTTCCATGACTGGCAGCCCAAGATTGTTCAATACATTTCTCCACAAGTCTGGGCGTCCCGCGAGGGGCGAGCCTATCAAATGGCCCAGGACTACGACCTCGTGCTTAGCATCTTCCCATTCGAGCGGGAATGGTATGCTCGAAAAGTTCCAAAGTTGAAGGTGGAATTTGTGGGCCATCCCATGATCGAGCGGTTTGCATCGGTGCCGTCGAAGGGGCTGGCCGTAGCGGCGGAACGCGAGGCAGCAAGTGCTGAGGATCGAGGCTCGGTGCTGCTCTTGCCGGGAAGCCGGGCGAGCGAGTTGACTCGCCACCTCCCGGTCATGCTGGCCGCGCTCCGGTTGGTGCGCGAAAAGATGAGTGGGGTGCAGGCGAGAATGGTCCTGCCCAATGAACGCGTAGCCGCCTTGGCGGCCGGTTTCGGCATGCCGGATGACGTGGAGATTCAAATCGGAGACCTTCCTCAAGCTCTCATGCGCGCCGACCTGGCCATTGCCTCCACGGGAACCGTCACGATGGAATGCGCGTACTTCGGGGTGCCGACCGTTGCCCTCTATAAGACGTCCTGGAGCACTTTCCAAATTGGAAAGCGCCTGGTGAAGGTGAAGTACCTCGCCATGCCCAATCTATTAGCCGGAGAGCAAATCGTTCCGGAATTTATCCAGGGCATGGCCACCCCGGCCAATATTGCGGGCGCCGCACTGAAGCTCTTGAACGATGGCGTTCAACGACGGCGAGTTAAGGAGAAATTTGCAGAAATTATCGGCTCCTTAGGAGGCCCTGGTGCCACGCGTCGGGCGGCACAGGAGATTGTGCGCGTCCTGGATCCGGTTAATGCGCGCAAGCTTCTGGCCGCACGGGTTTCTTCTTAGCCCTCGGCCTTGCGGCCCTGTTCCCAGCGTCCCACCGCCATCAAGATGCCCTTCAAGAGAGCATAAGGGCTTGGAGGACAGCCGGGGATATACACATCCACGGGTACCACTTTGTCCACTCCGCCCAGGCACGCGTAGTTTTGACCGAAAATTCCCCCGCTGCATCCACACGCCCCAACCGCCACCACCACCCGCGGAGTCGGCGTCGCTTCATAGGTTTTCTTTAGCGCCAATTCCATGTTCCGGGAAACCGGGCCGGTCACTAAAAGCATATCGGCATGGCGCGGCGAGGCGACGAAGTGAATCCCGAATCGTTCGATATCGTAAATGGGGCTGTTGAGGTTAACGATTTCCACCTCACACCCATTGCACGAGCCGGCATCGACCTCCCGAATGTGCAACGAGCGGCCGAGGACGCTTTTAATCCTCTGTTCAAGAGCTCTGCCGAGCTCGTCCAATGCTCGTATCTTTGAATCCGGAGCGAGCGCGTTTGCGGCGTGTGGTTTGATTTCGAAAGCACGCGCCTGCGAACCGTCCCGCGCGAGTTCGTATTTGGCCGTGACGACCAGATCCTCGCGCCGCGTGGCAGCCAATTGAGAATCGTTCGACATCCGAATCGCCGGGTCGGCCTCCGCGCACAGTCCGCAAAACGTGCACTTGCCCAAGTCCAGCGTTGCGGTGCGTGTCCCCGCCCCATCGGCATAAGAAAGCGCGCCCGTGGGGCAAGCGGCACAGGCCGCTCGGGCATCCTTCCAGGCAGCCAGGTCGATCACCGGTTTACCCCGGCCGCAGGTTTCATCTGGCGTCGGCGGCGTCTTCGGGAACGTGGTGGTCACGATTCCCGTTCTCAGGCTTTGGCGCAGGATATCGAACATGGTCAGCGATCGGTCCCGGAATAGGAGAGGTTAAAACTTTTGTTCACGACCGGAAAATCCGGGATGATGTTGCCGAGGATGGCTTCACTGAGAGCGGGCCAGTTCTGTAGCGAAGGATCCTTCACTTTGCACCGGGCCAGCCGGTTATCGGGAGCAGTTCGGATCCAATGAATGATTTCTCCTCGCCACCCCTCGACATAACCGAGCGCCACGACATCGGCAGCGAGCGCGGGGACGCGCTCGTGAACCGGGCCGATTGGCAAACCGCTTAGGAGTTGCGTGATGATCGAAAGCGTCTGGCCCACCTCTTCAATCCGCACCTGCATCCGTCGCAGGACATCTCCTTCCTCGAACACCGGAACCACAAAATTCACCCGATCATAGGCCGCGTGCGGGAAGTCGCGTCGCACATCGTGATCAAATCCTGAAGCACGCCCAGCAACACCGACCACTCCCAGATCCTTGGCCGTCTTTGGCCGCAGCACCCCAGTCATTTCCAAACGGTCCCGGGTGGAAGAGGACTCGGAAATAAGGTCGATAAGCGACCCGAAATCCGGGCGCACATCGGAAACAAATCTCACGAGATCCCCCAGTTGCCCGGCGTTCCAATCGGAGCGAACGCCCCCTAGTCGAGCCATGCCGCGCAGGAGACGGTTTCCCGTCAAGCGCTCGTTCAAGCGCAACACCCGTTCTTTCAAGCGCAGGGCGTGCGCATTACCGACGACAAACGCTACGTCGGTGGCGATGGCGCCGATATCTGCGATGTGGTTGTACAGCCGCTCCAGCTCCAAACAGATGCTCCGCAGCGCTCGCGCGCGCGGCGGCGCTTCCATCCCGGCGGCGCGTTCGACCGCGTGGCAGAACGCCGTCGCATGCGCAAAGCTGGAATCCCCCGAAATACTCTCAGCCAGGCAGACTCCGTGCGCGAGCGGGATATTTTCAAAGATCTTCTCCGTGCCCTTGTGCGTGTAAAAGAGCCGGATTTGCAGATAGAGGACTGGTTCACCGGCGACGCTAAAGAGAAAATGCCCGGGCTCGATGATTCCAGCATGGACGGGCCCGACCGGCACCTGAAACACCCCTTCGCCTTCGACGTCGCGGAATTTGTGCCGCTCGCCGCTGAAAGCCGGCAGCACGGTTTTTAGGGCAAAATCCTTCCGTAACGGATGGACTTCCGGCCAATCGTCGTGCAGGGCGCAGCGACGCGGATTGGGATGCCCTTCCAACCGGAGACCAAACAGGTCCTGAATTTCGCGCTCCTGCCAGTTCGCCGCCGGCACCGCATTGGTCAGAGCGGCAATCACGGGGTTTTCGGGGGCCACCGGCGCGCGCAAAATCAGGAAGCCGTGCGCCGCATCGAGGGCGAACACGTAGTACACCTGAAACACGCCTCGCTCCTCCCGGGCATCATCGCCGAAAAGGCTGACGAGCCGTCCCTTCCATCTTCGATACACCTGGGCGCAGAATCCGGCCACTAAATCCATGGGCGCGTCGAAGTAAACCTCATTGGGCCGAGCGGCCGCTATGGCGGTAAAGCGGGGCCCGAAACGTTCAGTCAAATCGGAGACGGCGGCTTGCAGGGAAGGCAGGATATTCATGGGAGGCCTGCGACGATGCGCGCGGATCGGTGCACTAACTCGTAAACCGTCGGGGGGATCCAGAAACCCAACCCCACCACCACCAGCCCGACCAAGAGCATCGCTCCCAATTTCCAGGGGCATTCGACGCCACGCGCTGTTGACTCCGGAGGAAATCCGAGGGTCATCTTCGCCATATGACTGAGGAATCCGGCAAAAATCGTGACGACCCCCAATAGGAAAAGGGCCGCCGCCCAACCATGATCGGCGGCCAGCGCCGCGCTCAAGGCCGTGAACTCGCTCTGAAAAAGGCTGAACGGCGGGGTTCCTGTCACCGCCAGCACTGCCAGGAACAACAGTGTGCCGGTCCAGGGAAGTCGGTGGACAACCCCGCTCACCTTGCGCAGATATGGGGAGCCAAACTCCTGCTGCACGTTGCCCATCGAGAAGAATAGGAGCGGCTTGGTGACCGCGTGAAACAGCATGTGCAGCACGGCCCCCAAGGCGCCGAGTTTTCCTCCGAAGCCCAGGGCCGCGACCATGATGCCGGCGTGGTCGATGCTCGAGTAGGCGAGCAACCGCCGGAAATTTCGCTGCACCAGGATGAAGGGGGCCGCCAACAAAATGGAGAACAGGCCGAAGCAGAGCAGCATCTGGCTGGGGAACTCGTGGCCGAGACATTTCTCGGCCAGGACGTCGAAGCGCATGATGGCGTAGATGGCGCAGTTGATGAAGCCCGCGCCGAGCAGGGTGGCTGCCGGGACCGGGGCCTCGGCGTAGGCATCCGGTTTCCACGTGTGCATCGGGGCCAGGCCGGCCTTGGTCCCATAACCCAGGATGGCCAGGATAAAAGCCAACCGCATGGCGCCGGGATCCAGCCGATCCGCGATGCTCAACAGCGTGGACCAGTTCATCCCGTCCTGCGCGTGTTCTCCCAGCACGCCAACCGCCGAAGAGTAAGTAACGATCGTTCCGAAGAGCGCCAGCGAAACGCCGATGCTGCCGATGATCACGTATTTCCAACCGGCCTCAAAAGAAGTCTGCTGGCTGTAAAACGTGACCAGCAGCGCGGATGCCAGCGTCGTGCTCTCAATGGCCACCCACATCACCCCCAGGTTGTCGGCCAGAGGAGCCAGCAACATCGCGCTCACAAAAATCGGAGTGAGCACATAATAGCGGCGCAGTTGGGGTTCCGTAATCCGCGCCTCTTTCAGGTCCCGGCGGAAATACCCGATGGCATAGATGCTGGTCACGAGCGCGACGAAGGAGGTAAGCCCCATCAGCAACGCGCTCAACGCGTCGGCGCGTAAAAAGCCGCCCAGCGCGCTCAGGGATTCGTGACGCGCCACCTCGCTTCCGGCCGCCATGGCCAGGATCGCGACGGCCACAAAAGCCAGCAGGTTGGCGCGTTCCCACCAGAGCCTCGAGCGAGTGGCCAGGCACGACACGCCGGCGAGAAACGGGGTGAGCACGAGGAAGGTCAACAGCATGGCGGATCACCCTTTCAACCGGCTCAGCTTGCTCACATCCATGGAGGCGAAGGTCTCCCGGATCCGATAGACCAGGATCCCCAGGACCATCACGGCCACCATGACGTCGAAAAAGACCCCGAGTTCCACGACCAAGGGCATGCCATACGTGGTCAGGGCCACCGCCGCCAGCATCACTCCGTTCTCCACCGTGAGCAACGCGAGTACCTGGGTGATAGCCTTTCGTTCGTTGAACATCAGGAAAAAGCCAATCAACAGCAGGGTGACCGCAACGGCCAACGTGTTGTTCCCAAGCCGTTCCAGGGACGTGAACGGGCGAGCCACGACACAGCCCAGCAAGGTCAGCGCGCCACACAAAATCATCGAGGCGGTCGAGTTGAGCAGCGGTTCCACTTCCTGATGAATGGCAATGCGCTTCACCAATCGCGTCAGCAGCCAAGGCAGGAACACGACTTTGCCGATGAAGGTTAAAACGGCCACCAGGTACACCTCCGTGGCGCCATGGGAATAGGCGACGATGGCCGCGATCAGCGCGAGCAAAAGCGACTGCATGGCGAACAGGCGAATACTGGTAAGGAGCATGCGCTGCACCACCATCAAGAGTTGGATGACGAGCATCCCCGCTGCAAAGAGCGTGATCCATTGCGATGACAATTCGGATGGGAGGGCGTGCATGGGCTATGGAAATAAGAACGTGGAAAACAAAGCCAAAGTGGCCAGGATGAAGGCCACGCTCAGGAGATCGGGTACGCGGAACAGCCGCAGCTTCGCGTTGGTCGTCTCCACGAGCACCACCGCCGCCGACAGGGCCAGCAACTTCGCCAAAAGCCACACCGCGGAAATCCCCAGCGCTTGCGGTGTCAGCGCGGTCGCCAGTCCGATCGGGAAGAACACGTTTACGAGCAGGGCCATCAGGACGAGCTGTTTGATGGAGGCGCTCCATTCGACGAGCGCCAGGTAACGTCCGGAGTACTCCAGGATCATCGCCTCGTGGATCATCGTGAGTTCCAGGTGAGTCGCCGGATTATCGACCGGCAGGCGGCCTGTCTCGGCCAACAAAACGATGAACAGGGCCGCGAATGCCAGGAGGTGCGCCGGATTGAGTAGTTTCCAGGCCGGACCCTGGGCAGCGTTGACCATTTGGCTGAGATTGGTTGAACCGGCTCCAATCGCGACCGTGAACAAAGCGAGCACCAGGGCTGGCTCAGCTACCGCAGAAATCGTCATCTCCCGGCTGCTGCCCATTCCGCCAAATGCGCTCGCCGGATCTAGACCCGCTAAAGCCAGAAAAAAACGGCCCAAGGCCAGCAAACCGATAAGTGCCAGGGCACCGCCGAAAAGGCTCAGTGGCGCCTGTGCGCTCACCAGGGGCATCATCAAACCCGCGAGCAGCGTCGAGAGGAAAAGCAATTGCGGGGTGAGGCGAAAAACCCAGGAGGCATGTTCGGAAATTACCATGTCCTTGCGCAGGAATTTGGCGAGATCCAGGTACGGTTGCCAGGGCCGGGGGCCCCGTCGGTTCTGGAGTTTGGCCTTCCAATTCTTGATGCAGCCACTCAACAACGGAGCTAAAGCCAAAAGGAGGACGAGCTGCAAAAGAATGGCCAGAAAAGCTGTCATGGGGGTTACAAGGCAAACAGCAGGAGCAGCACCAAAGTGACGAAGATATAAATCAGGTAGGCCTGGATGCTGCCCGCTTGCAGGGCGCGCATTCTTCGGGAGAGGCGCAGAATGCCTCGGTTGAGCGGTCGGTAAATTCGCGAGACGAAAGCCTCTTCGATATGACTCTCAAAACGCAGGGTTTTGGCAAAATACGGAGAGTAATCGTACTCGCGCTGGACCTCACGTCGAGGCCGGAAGAGGGCCTTGAAAATCATCCGAATCGGTTTGGAGAACCCCGTCGCCGTGTATTCCATGTGCGGGGTTAGGCCCAGCAGGCCGCAGTCCCATGTCGGCCCGATGCGCGCGCTGGATCTCCGCCCAAAGCACAACCAGAGGACTGCGGGTATGGGCAGAAGGCAAAGCGCCGTTAATACCATTCCCAGGGTGGAGACGGTCCCTCCCAGGGCTTGAGTGTTCCCCAATACGAACCCTTCCTTCACGGTGAGCGCGGCGCTCAGCTGCTCGCCGGTGAACTGCTGGGTCACCGGATCGAGGACCTTCAGAAACGTGGTTGGGCACAAACCGAGAAAGATGCACGCCCCGGCGAGCAGTCCCATTCCTGCCAGCATTGAGAGAGAAACCTCTTTGGCCTGCGCGGCGGCTTCGCTTCGAGGCTGGGCCAGGAACGTGATACCGAACGCCTTTACAAAACACGCGGCGGCCAGAGCCCCCGTCAAAGCCAGCATGGCGCCACTCAATGGAAACATGGCGCGCACCAGGCTTCCGGTCGTACCGAATCCCTGGAGGAGCGATTGGTAGGTTAACCATTCGCTTACGAAGCCGTTCAAGGGGGGCAGGGCGGAAATGGCCACCGCGCCGATCAGGAAAAGCACGGCGGTTCGGGGCATTCGTCGGACAAGCCCTCCCATCTCCTCCATGTTGCGCGTGTGGGTGGCGTGGAGCACCGCACCGGCTCCGAGGAAAAGCAAGGCCTTGAAGATGGCGTGGTTCATCGTGTGATAAAGCCCCGCGATGAGAGCCAAAGCCGCCAGAACGGGATGGTGCGAGTGCAGGAACATCAACGAAGCGCCCAAACCCATCAGGATGATGCCGATGTTCTCAATGCTGTGATAGGCAAGGAGGCGCTTCAGGTCGTGTTCCATCAACGCGTATAGCACCCCCAAAAGGGCGGAAATTGTCCCGATCGTCAGCAGGGTGACCCCCCACCAGTTCGGCGGTGCACCCAGAAAATCAAAAAACACGCGGGTCATCCCGTAAATGCCGGTCTTGATCAGGACCCCCGATAACAGCGCGGAAATGTGGCTCGGGGCGACCGGGTGCGCCTCAGGGAGCCATATGTGCAGCGGCACGATGCCGGCTTTTACTCCAAAACCAACCAGGAAAAGCAGGAACGCGGCATTCCGCTCGCCGGAGGACATGGTCTGGCCCAGCGTTCTGAAACTTTCGAAACTGTAGTCCTGCGTGGTCCGAAACAGCAAAAGGAAGCCCAGGATTAAGCAGCCGGTGCCGATGTGCGACATTACGAAGTACAACACCCCCGCGTTGCGAGCCTCAGGCTTTTCGTGTTCAAAACTGACCAGGCCGTAGGCCGTCAGGGCCATGATCTCCCAGGCGACCAGGAAAAAGAACGCATTCGAGGCAACGAACACCAGGGTAGTTGCCAACAACAAAAGATTGTACATGGCCCCGAGCAGCCCGACGTTCTTTCGCCCATAAAAACTCCTTAAATAACCGACAGAAAAAAGCGAAAGGGAGAGGCCCACGAACGATACAATAAGCACAAAGAAAGCCGCGAGGGCGTCCAGGCGCACGCTGGGCCGGAGGTAGGGCACGCCGGTTGACCAAAGTTCGAAGGACACAGGGCTCTGACCGCTGCCCCCGGTTAGCACGTTAATTGAGGCCAGGATCCCAAACACCCCGGCCAGCGCGGCGCATCCTGAGGCAATCACATTCGCTGCGCTGGGCTGCCGCCCAGCAGCCAGACCTCCCACGGCCCCAACCACGTACAATCCCAGCGTTAATTCCAGGAACGGTGAGGCTGAGAGCAGGTCCATGGATTACATCGGCGGCGAAACGGCCGCCCTCAGTTTTTCCCTAAACCTTCTCCGGACAAGCAGCGCTGGAACGCCCTGGCTGCTCATGGTCGCATTACGACTCTTTCCAGCGCTGAAAAAATCCCCTCGGCACTCGAAGCCGAACACAATTCCGCCAGGCGCTCGGGTTGCTGGCCGAGCCGGGCCAGCGTGGCCAGCAGGTGCAAATATTGGGCGGCGTCAGTGGCCGGCACCGCCAGAAGGAAAATGAGCCGAACGGGCCAGGAATTCTTTGATCCCCAGGTGACCGGCTGCGGCGCGCGTCCGAGCGCGAACTGGACTTGTTTCACCCCACCTAAACGCGCGTGAGGAAAAGCCATGCCGCAGGGAAGCGCGGAATTGGAGAGCAGCTCCTGGTTGAGTGCGGCGTGATAAAAGGGGAGCATGTCCAGCACGCTTCCATGACGCTGCAAGGACTGGCTGAGTTCCCCAATTATCCCCGCCGTATCATGCTCTCGCAGCTCCGGCAAGATCAGCGTCGGCTGCGTGTAATCCGCCAGAGTTAGAGTTCCCGCCGAACCCGGCATGACATCAAACGGGGGCATTGGCGGGGGCTTTACGTTTGCGCGGCTTCGCGGGCGTCTTGAGCGCCGCGACAGGTACCGCCGCGGGCACTTCGGCCGGATCCGGCATAGCCAAATAACGACCGCAGGTATCACAAAGCTGGATATCCTGACCTTGCATCACGGTGTTGATGGTCCCAATCGGCAGGAGCATGTGACAGCCGGTACAGACCTGGTTTCGAACAAAAGCGATCCCCTTCTTGCCCCGTACAACCAAGCGGTCGTAATGGCCGAGAATTGGCGCCGGTACCAATGCTCGTAGCTCAGCTCGTTGCTTCTCGGCGTCCTTGTCTCGTTTCTCAGCAAAATCTATGGCTTGAAGTTTTAACAGGTTGGTCAGCAAGTCGTTCATGCGAGCTCTAGTGCTAATTCCATACCAAGAAATTCCACTTCAAACATAAACTGTTAAGGATGAGGAACTAAAAAAATGTGTGCCCGAGGTAAGTGGCCCCGAAATCCCCGCCTGAACTTTCGTTGGTGCAGACTTTGCACGCCCTGCCTGATCGCACGTGCAGAGCAAAAAGGCGAGCGACACCACCAGGCCTAACCTCTCTCAAGGCGGTCACCGCCATGCAAATCACCTCTGGTACGTCCGAAAGATTCTAAGCCTCCCGCAGGGCCACGCTGCTTGGAGTGATCCAAGCAAAGCTGGCGCCGGTTTCCTCCAAACCCGGCGCCAGTGTGCGCTTTGATGTTCGTCTAATCGGTCTTCTCCGGCCCACTACGCGGTTGGGCGCTTGCGGAAACTACGTTTCGCGGGCTTCGGAGCCGACGGTCCGGCATTTACGGGCTGTTGCGTCCGCGGTTGGGCTGTGGGTTGTGCATTGGTCGGTGCTGGTGCAGGGGGACAGTTGCACGTGGTCGTCGGAGTTACAGCAGTGGGATTTATTGTTTCGTTCATATCAATTCAATTTCGATGATTATCCGGGCTGCTCTCATGAGCAGTCTGATGACAAAAGAAAGTCGAGGCATAGGCTATGCCAGGGAAGGTTGGCTTCTTCTAAGGTTCGCCAAGCTAGGGTGTTGCGCTAAATAGAGCCTGTCCCAGAAGCTGAGGGTGCGTAACCACACGGCTCTGCCGGGGCAGCGGTCAGATTATGAGCCCTGGTTTCACCATTAGGGAGCCAAAAT
>Ga0105240_10005501_pt1 | contig 18873 bp, 14 predicted proteins | sample KBSC54metaG_FD_80426 | JGI IMG/M metagenome (GOLD analysis project Ga0105240, IMG submission 80426) | Corn rhizosphere microbial communities from Kellogg Biological Station, Michigan, USA - KBS C5-4 metaG | ecosystem: Host-associated > Plants > Roots > Rhizosphere > Soil | place: Michigan, USA... | reverse complement strand
GACCGGGCGTGACGTAGTGATCGGCGCAATGCTGGGCGCCGACGAGTTCGGATTCGCTACGGCGCCGCTGGTCGTCAGCGGCTGCATCATGATGCGCAAGTGCCACCTCAACACCTGCCCGGTCGGCGTCGCGACGCAGGATCCCGAGCTGCGCAAGCGCTTCACCGGCCAGCCGGAGCACGTCGTCAATTTCTTTTTCTTCGTCGCCGAAGAAGTGCGCGAGATCATGGCGCAGCTCGGCGTGCGCAAGTTCGAGGACCTGATCGGGCGCAGCGACCTGCTCGACACCCGCCAGGGCATCGCCCACTGGAAGGCGAAGGGACTCGACTTCTCGCGGATCTTCTTCCAGCCGAAGATGCCGATCGAAGTCGCGCGCCGCAATTGCGAGGCGCAGGATCACGGGCTTGAACGCGCGCTCGACCATGTGCTGATTCGCGAAAGCCAGCCTGCGCTCGAACGCCGCGCGCCGGTGAAGATCGAGTCGCGCATTCGCAACGCGAATCGCTCGGTCGGCGCGATGCTGTCGCATGAGGTCGTCACGCGCTACGCGCACGCGGGCCTGCCGCCCGATACGATCCATGTGCGTTTCATCGGCACGGCCGGCCAGTCGTTCGGCGCGTTCCTGGCCAACGGCGTGACCTTCGAGCTCGAAGGCAACGCCAACGATTACGTGGGCAAGGGTTTGTCGGGCGGCCGGATCGTCGTATACCCGGATCCCGAATGCCCGGCGAAGCCGGAAGAGAACATCGTGATCGGCAACACCGTGATGTACGGAGCCATCGCGGGCGAGGCCTATTTCCGCGGCGTTGCCGGCGAGCGTTTTTGCGTGCGCAATTCGGGCGCATCCGCAGTCGTCGAGGGCACCGGCGATCATTGCTGCGAATACATGACCGGCGGCACCGCCGTCGTCCTCGGTCACACGGGACGCAATTTTGCGGCGGGGATGTCGGGCGGCGTCGCCTATGTTTTCGACGAGGACGGTTCGTTCGCGTCGCGCTGCAATACGTCGATGGTATCGCTCGATCCGGTGCAGTCGGAATCGGACCAGTTCATCTCCGAATCGCGGCTGGCAGCCGAAGGCAAGGGCAGGCTGATGCACCTGGGCCGCAGCGACGAGGCGCTGCTGCGCGACCTGATCGACCGGCATCTGCGCTACACCGCTTCGTCGATCGCGCTGCGGATCCTCGATGACTGGGAGGCCTACCGGGGCAGGTTCGTCAAGGTGTTCCCCACCGAATACAAGCGCGCGTTGACCGAAATGGCGGCGAAGGAAGCGCGCAGCACCGCAGCGAAGCAACTGGTTCGGGTCTGACAAGGCAATACTGGTCCCGGCATCGCGGCCGCAACCGCGATGCCGGGTTCGGCTGCGACAAATCACTCTTTACGGCGATTCAATGGGAAAGACCACGGGATTCATCGAGTATCAGCGGTTGTCCGAAGCGGCTCAGCCGGTCGATGCCCGCCTCAAGCACTATCGCGAATTCATCGTTGCGCTGAAGGACGACGAAGCGTCGAAACAGGGCGCGCGCTGCATGGACTGCGGAATTCCGTTCTGCCAGACGGGCTGCCCGGTCAACAACATCATTCCCGACTGGAACGACCTCGTCTACAAGGGCCAGTGGAAGCAAGCCCTCGCGACGCTGCACTCGACCAACAATTTCCCGGAATTCACCGGACGCGTGTGCCCGGCCCCGTGCGAGGCGTCGTGCACGCTCAACATCAACAACGATCCGGTCGGCATCAAGTCGATCGAGCATTTCATCATCGACAAGGGCTGGGAGGAAGGCTGGGTCCTGCCTCAGGTTCCTGCCGGCAAGACCGGCAAGCGGATCGCCGTCGTCGGCAGCGGCCCTGCGGGGATGGCATGCGCGCAGCAGCTGGCGCGCGCCGGCCACGACGTGGTGCTTCTCGAAAAGAGCGACCGGATCGGCGGACTGCTGCGCTACGGCATTCCCGATTTCAAGATGGAGAAAGGCCTGATCGACCGGCGGATCGAACAGATGGAAGCCGAGGGGGTCGAGTTTCGCGTGAACCAGCACGTCGGCGGCAACGTGAACGCGCAGGAACTGCTGAACGAGTTCGATGCAGTTGCGCTGACCGGCGGCGCCGAACATCCGCGCGACCTGCCTGTTCCGGGACGCGAGCTGAAAGGCGTCCATTTCGCGATGGAATTCCTGCCGCAGCAGAACAGGATCGTCGCCGGCGACACCGTCTCCAACCAGATCCTCGCGACGGGCAAGAACGTGATCGTCATCGGCGGCGGCGACACCGGCTCCGATTGCGTCGGCACCTCCAACCGGCAGGGCGCTTTGTCGGTCACGCAGTTCGAACTGCTGCCGCAGCCGCCCGAGCACGAGAACAAGCCGCTGGTATGGCCGAACTGGCCGATCAAGTTGCGCACTTCTTCGTCGCACGAGGAAGGCTGCAGCCGTGACTGGGCGATCGCGACCAAGCGGCTCGAAGGCCGTGACGGCAAGGTCGAAAAGCTGATCGCGGTGCGGGTCGAGTGGAAGGACGGAAAGATGCAGGAGATCGCAGGCACCGAGTTCGAGATGAAGGCCGATCTCGTGCTGCTCGCGATGGGATTTCTCGGGCCTGTCCAGACCGGCCTGCTCGAGCAGTTCGGCGTCCAGAAGGATCCGCGCAGCAACGTCAAGGCCAATACCGACGATTACCGGACATCGGTCGACAAGGTGTTCGCCGCAGGCGACATGCGCCGCGGCCAGTCGCTGGTCGTCTGGGCGATTCGCGAAGGGCGGCAGTGCGCGCGTGCGATCGACGAGTATCTGATGGGCACGACCAACCTGCCGCGCTAGAAAAAACAGGGACAGACCACGTTTTTCCGGAAAACGTGGTCTGTCCCTGATTTCCGGAAAAACGTGGTCTGTCCCTGTTTTTTCTGGCCCCTGTTTTTCACTCCACCGGCGCCGGTACTTTCTTCTGCAGATGCACGAACGCATCGCGCAGGCGCTCCATGAAACTTTCCTTTTCGCCGGTCCACGAGAACGGCCGGCCGACGAACACATCGACGAAAAACGGAATCGGGATGAACGTCCCCTTGCCCATCGACTTGCCGAGGCCGCGCATGAATATCGGAACGACAGGGACGGTTGGGGAGCGCTTCGCCAGATACGAGATTCCCGACTTCATTTCCGCCATCGTCTCGGGCTCGCCGCGCGTGCCCTCGGGAAAGATCAACAGGATCTCGCCGCGCTCGAGCGCGCGATAGCATTCCTCGAGCGGATCGACGCCCGTGCCGGCGCCGCCGCGCGCGACCGGAATGATCCCGATCACGTTCAGCGAGAACCACTGCATCAAACCGGGCTTCATGAAATAGTCGGCCGCCGCGACCGGGCGCACATGCGGGATGTCCTCCAGCGGAAACAGCGACAGCAGCGCCACCGTGTCGAGATGGCTGTTGTGATTCGCGGCGACGATGGCCGGGCCGCGATTCGGCAGCCGCTCGCGGTGCCGCACGGTCAGCCCGAGCCAGAACATGATGATCGGCCTGGCGACCAGCACGACGAAGAGCATCCGCAACAGCTTTCGCATCGGTCAGTAGTAGAGGTAATAGACGAAGTGAAAAAACAGCGGCGCGGTGAACATCAGCGAATCGAGACGCAGCAACAGGCCTCCGTGCCCGGGCAGGAAGTCCCGCGACTCCGCGACGCCGAGATCGCGCTCGACAGCGGTGATCGCGACGAAGCCGATGAACCCGAACAAGCCGATCATCAGTCCGACGGCGCCGGCCTGCATCGGCGTGAAAGGTGTGTACAGCGGCGCCAGCACGATCGCCGCCAGCGCGCTCATTGCAATGCCGGCAAACAATCCCTCGCGTGACAATCCCGGGCGCACCCCGGTGAGGATCGCGTGCCTGGCGAAGCGCTTGTTGACCAGGAACTGCACGGCGTCGTTGAAATGCGTCACGACCACCAGGTAGAAAAGCAGGCCGACGCCCGAATTCTTCAGCCCGGGAAGATCCGGCAGCACGAGAAGATACGCCAGATGGCTCACGCAGAATACCGTGGTCATCAAGCCCCAGTGAATGACGCCCACCGCGCGCAGGAAGCCGCGCGTCTCGCCCAGCAGCACCATGCGCATCGGCAGCAGCAGGAAGACGTAGACCGGTATGAACACGATGAACATCCCGTACCACCCGGTGCCGGTCCAGATGTACTGCAGCGGAATCGTCAGGTAAGCCCACAGCAGCACCTTGCTGTCGGCGCGGCGCGTCGGCGCGAGCGTCAGGAACTCCTTGAACGCGACGAAGCTGACCAGCCCCAGAGCGACGACTGCCAGTGTGCGGCTGACAATGAGCGCGAGGAAAAAGCCGCCGATGAGGTACCACCACATCCGGATTCCGACCCTGATCTCGGCATCGTGCAACCGCCGCCGCATCGGATTGGAGAACGACGAGCCTGCGGTGGCTACGACCAGCACGACCGCAACCACGGCCAGCGCCCCGAACAACGGGTCAGGCATGCGAAACGTCATCGAACGGCGGATTTCCCCTGCCGGCGGGATGCGTTGCGCGCCCCTTTCTGTCCGGCTGTCTCTTATCGACTCGTGATTCTATTGCATGCGTCGTGGCGGCTCCCGGCATTCCGTCCGGGCCGCCTGCTAAACTCCGCGCTGGATTTCGATTCTGCGCAATGACTCCACTTCGCAATGACGTCTTCCTGCGCGCGCTTGCGCGGGAGCCGGCTCCGCACACGCCGATCTGGCTGATGCGCCAGGCGGGACGCTATCTGCCCGAGTACTGCGCGACCCGCAGGCGCGCCGGAAGCTTTCTCGCGCTTGCGCAGAATCCGGCCCTCGCCACCGAAGTCACGCTGCAGCCGCTGCAGCGCTTCGCGCTCGACGCCGCAATCCTGTTCTCGGACATCCTGACCGTCCCCGACGCGATGGGACTGGGCCTTCATTTCGCCGAAGGGGAAGGCCCGCAGTTCCGGCATCCGCTGCGCACCGAGTCCGATGTCGCGAAGCTCGCCGTTCCCGACATGGGCCGGCTCCGTTACGTCTTCGATGCAGTCGCGCAGATTCGCAGCGCGCTTTCCGGGTCGGTGCCGCTGATCGGATTTTCCGGCAGTCCGTTCACGCTCGCCTGCTACATGATCGATGGCCGCGGTGGCGAGGGCTTCAGCGCGACCAAGCAGATGCTTTATTCGCGGCCTGATCTGCTGCACAGGATTCTCGCGATCAACGCCTACGCGGTCACGCTGTACCTGAATGAGCAGATCCGGGCCGGAGCGCAGGCGGTGATGCTGTTCGACACCTGGGGCGGCCTGCTTTCCGATGCGGCGTTCGGCGCCTTTTCGCTCGATTACACGCGGCAGGTGATGTCAGGACTGATCCGCGAGCAGGATGGACGGATCGTGCCACGGATCGTATTTACCAAAGGCGGCGGGCAGTGGCTCGAAGCGATTGCGGACTGCGGTTGCGATGCGGTCGGCCTCGACTGGACCACTTCGATCGACGACGCGCGGCGTCGCATTGGGGATCGCGTCGCGCTGCAGGGCAATCTCGATCCGGCGGTGCTGATGGCCACGCCCGATGCAATCCAGGCGGAAGCCGAGCGGATAATAACGGCCTTCGGGCCGCACCCGGGCCATGTGTTCAACCTTGGCCACGGGATCGGGCAACATACGCCGCCAGAAAACGTCCGGGTGCTGGTCGAAACTGTCGCCAGGCTTTCGCGCGAATCGTCAAACCGGACGCAGAAATAAAGTTGAGGATAGTGCTTGACAATGCCAAAAACCCTGCTCCACCGCGTCAGTTATGCACATCCGGGGGGTCCTTTTGCCGCAGCCCCGCAGGATCGCCCGCAATGCGAGCATTCTCCGAGCAAGTGGCTGATTAAGCTAAAGAATATGACTATGCCCGGCGTCGTCCCGTCGCGGTCGATTGCCCTGCGGATGGCGTCTGGATGCGGGTCGCAGGGCATTAACCCACATTCTTATCCACAGTACGTCGGCAGCCGTTCGAAAAAAGATCTATAAATCAGGAGTTTTGGAAAAACAGTCAACGAAGCGTCTCAAATACTCGCGCTATCTGACCCGTTGACCGCTGATGAAACTCCTGAGAATTGCGTTACCCGTGCCGCTGTACCGGGAGTTCGACTACACGTCGCCGGACGCCACCGCTGACGATGCCGGACGGCTGGTACGCGTAAGGCTCGGCCCGAGGCGGCTGCTCGGCGTCGTCGTTTCAAACCCCGCTCATAGCGACGTCGTGCCCGAAAGCCTCGTCGCGATCGACGGCTTCGCCGATGAACTGCCACGGGTGCCCGACGACGTGCTTGCGCTGGCGCGCTTTGCCGCCGACTACTACCAGTTCCCGCTGGGCATGACGTTGCAGCACGCAGTCCCGCCGCGCGGGCGGCGCGAATCCGCTCACGCCGCTCGACCGCCGGTCGCATACCGGATGACTGCACGCGGCCTCGCGGCCCTCGACACGCTGCCTGCCCGCGCGCCGCTGCAACGGGCATTGGCGGCCGAATTTTCGACTCACGGCGTGCGCTCGCGCGAGGCGTTGCTGTCGGCGCTGCCCACGTGCGGTCCGCTGTTGCGCAGGTGGCTCGCCAACGGATGGCTCTCCGCGAACGCAGCGGAAGAAACGCCCGGCCATGACGGGCATTCGGCGTTGCCCGCGCTCTCGGGCGCCCAGCAAATCGCAGTCGAGGCCATTGTCGCGGCCAGCGACCGGTTCCAGCCGTTTCTCCTGCGTGGAATCACCGGCAGCGGAAAGACCGAGGTCTACCTGGCAAGCGCAGCAGAAAGGATCGCAGCCGGCGGACAGGTGCTGATGCTCGTTCCCGAAATCAACCTGACGCCGCAACTTGCCGACCGGATTCGCCGCGCGCTGCCCGGGATCCGGATTGCGATGCTGCACAGCCATCTTGGCGATGCGCAGCGGCTCGACGCGTGGCGCCAGGCGGCGAACGGATCGGCACAGCTCGTCCTCGGCACACGACTGGCGGCATTTGCGCCGTTGCCCCGGCTCGCACTGATTGTCGTCGACGAAGAGAACGATCTTTCGTACAAGCAACAGGACGGACTTCGCTATAGCGCGCGCGATCTCGCGGTGTACCGGGCGCGGCTGCGCAATGTCCCGATCGTGCTGGGCAGCGCAACGCCGTCGATGGAAACGCTGTGGCAGGCGCGGCGCGGCCGCTACCGGCTGCTGACCCTCGATGAGCGCGCCGGTGGCGGCAAGCCGCCAGCCATCCGGCTGATTCCGCAGCGCGGCCAGGACTCGTCCGGCGGGCTCACGCCGCCACTGGTCGAGGAAATCGCCAAACGCCTCGATCGCAAGGAGCAATCTCTGCTCTTCATCAATCGCCGCGGCTATTCGCCGTCGCTGCTGTGCGTCGAATGCGCGTGGGCGGCGAACTGCGTCCGTTGCAGTGCCCGCCTCGTCGTGCACCTGGTGCAACGATGCCTGCGCTGCCATCACTGCGGCCACGAGGAGCCGCTGCCCCGCACCTGCCCCGCCTGCGGCAACCAGGACCTGCTGCCCCTGGGCTACGGGACACAGCGCCTCGAGGGCGCGCTGCGCGAAGCATTTCCGGACGCGCGAATTGCGCGCATCGACGCCGATTCGACGCGACGCAGGGGTTCGTGGCCGGAACTGCTGAAGGCTATCCTTGCGGGTGAGCTCGACATCATGATCGGGACGCAGATGCTCGTGAAGGGACACGACTTTCCGCTGCTCACGCTGGTCGGGATCCTGGGCGCGGACAACGCGCTCTACAGCGCGGATTTCCGGGCGACCGAGCGGCTCTACGCCCAGCTGACGCAGGTTGCCGGGCGCGCCGGCCGCGCAAGGCTGCCTGGCGAGGTGCTCGTCCAGACCGATTTCCCGAACCATCCGCTCTACCGCGCATTGGTGACCAACGACGACCACGCGCATATCGAGGCGCTGTTCGCCGAGCGCCGCCAGCTCGGATTGCCGCCCTATTCGCGGCTGGCGCTGCTGCGCGCGGAGTCACGCGAGAGAGCCGATGCCGAAGGCTTCCTGGCTGCCGCGAACGAGCAGGGATTGCGGCTGGCGGGCCTGGGCAGCAGCCTGCGCGTCTTCGCGCCCGTTCCGGCGCGGATGGCGCGCAGAGCCGGGGTCGAGCGGGCGCACATTCTGGTTCAATCCGCAGTGGCCGGTCCGCTGCAGGATTTCCTGTCACGGTGGCGCGCCTGGATCGTCGACAATGCGCCGCGCAACGTCCGCTGGTCGATCGACGTCGATCCGCAGGACATCGAATGACGGGAATCGAACCATTCCGACGATGAAGCCAGCAGGTCGCGCTGAGTCCAACGGCTATAATCGTTGCCCTTTAATGCCGTTGCCCATTTTCGCGGAATTCGATTGACCCTCACGTGAACGCCCCGCTCGATCTTCGCCAGCACCTGCAGCAGTTGCTGTCCGATGCCATCGTCAAAATCGCGCCCGAAGCAACCGCTACGGCCGGCATCGAACGCCCGAAGCAGGCGCAGCACGGCGACTATGCAACCTCGGTCGCGCTCCAGCTCGCGAAGCAACTGCGGGCCAATCCGCGGGAAGTCGCCAGCCGGCTGGTCACGGCGCTACCGTCGTCGCCGTGGATCGAATCGACCGAGGTCGCCGGCGCCGGATTCATCAATATTCGCCTGACTCCGGCGGCGAAACAGGCGGTTGTCAAGCAGATTCACGCGCAATCAGAGCTGTTCGGGACGTCGAGCGCGGGCAATCGCCGGCGGGTGATGGTCGAGTTCGTATCGGCGAACCCGACCGGGCCGCTGCACGTCGGACACGGGCGGCAGGCAGCAGTCGGCGATGCGATCGCGAGCCTGCTGACCGCCCAAGGCTGGGATGCCTGGCGCGAGTTCTACTACAACGATGCCGGCGAGCAGATCAACAACCTGACGCGATCGGTGCAGGCCCGCTTGCGGCAGATGCGGGATCCCGGCGTCGCCTTCCCCGAGGCCGGCTATCAGGGAGAATATGTCCGCGAGATCGCGGAAGCCTATCTTGCCTCGCGTCCGGACGATCCGGCCGGCGACGACGCCGAGGCGGTCCGGGTGCATGCGGTAGCGGCACTGCGCCGCGAACAGGACCTCGACCTGGCTGCCTTCGGCGTCCGCTTCGACAACTACTTTCTCGAGTCATCTCTCTACGCAGACGGCCTGGTCGAGCGCACGGTGGCCGATCTCGACAAGTCGGGGCATACCTACCGGCAGGACGGCGCGCTCTGGCTGAAGACTACGGATTTCGGCGACGACAAAGACCGCGTGATGCAGAAGTCCGACGGTGCCTACACCTACTTCGTCCCCGACGTCGCATACCACGTGGACAAGTGGAAGCGGGGCTTCGTGCGCGTGATCAACGTGCAGGGAGCGGACCATCACTCGACGATCACCCGCGTCCGGGCCGGCCTGCGCGCTCTCGACATCGGAATACCGGACGGCTACCCCGATTACCTGATCCATCAGATGGTCACCGTGATGCGCGGCGGCGCGGAGGTGAAGCTGTCCAAGCGGGCGGGTGACTACGTGACTGTCCGCGACCTGATCGACGAAGTGGGCCGCGATGCGGTCCGGTTCTTCTTCCTGATGCGGAAAGTCGATTCGCAGCTGACATTCGACATCGACCTGGCCAAGGCACAGACCGAGGAAAACCCGGTTTACTATGTCCAGTACGCGCATGCCCGCATCTGCAGCGTAATGCGGCAGGCAGAACAGGCCGGCGTGAGCGCTGCAGAAATGCGGGATGCGGCGCTCGATCCGCTGGTCAGCAGCTACGAGGACGCACTTTTGCGCCTGCTGGCCGATTATCCGTCGCTGGTGGAGACCGCGGCGCGCGACCTGACGCCGCATATCATCCCTTTTTACCTCAAGGATTTGGCGGCCGCCTTTCACAGCTACTATAATGCTGAACACTTTCTCGTCAAGGAACCCGCACTGAGAAATGCGCGTCTGTCCCTGGTCGCCGCTACCGGGCAGGTCTTGCGCAACGCTCTGGCGCTACTGGGCGTGAGCGCGCCGGAACAAATGTAATGAATCGCTTTTCTTCTGCACCCGTTTCAAATTCCGCGATCGGCCCCGGTCGTTGCGGAGGCAACACGCTGCTCGGCGTGGTGATCGGCTTCGTGCTGGGCCTGGGCGTCGCCGGATGCATCGCCTTCGTCCTGACGCGGATCCCGAATGGATTCGACGGCAAGCCGTCGAAGGCCGATGTCGCCAGTCCGCATCTGTCGAGCGTCGAGCGCGAGGCCGCGAAAGCGGCCGATCGCCCACGGTTCGACCTGAGCAAGATCCTGCCGGGCACCGAAGACCGCCGCGCGCCGAAGGACGATGCGCAGGGCGCAACCGGGGAAAAGTCTGTGACCGTGGTGCCGGCATCCGGCCAGGTCGATATCACCGACCCGACAGCGGCCGGAAAGTACTTCCTGCAGGCCGGCGCCTATCAGAATGCGGCCGATGCCGAAGATCAGCGGGCGAAGCTCGCATTGATGGGAATCGAGGCCTCGATGCAGTCGGTCGACCTCCCCGAAAAAGGAACGATCAACCGAATCCGCCTCGGCCCGTACTCGTCGGTCGACGAAATGAACCAGGTCAAGGCGGAGTTGCTCAAGCGCGGCGTGTCCACTGCCGTCATCAAGAATCCGTGAACGCACGTTAGTGTCAGGACGGGGTCGAAAAAGACCCGCGCGGCGGCTTTCCGGATCAGGCAGTCGAACTTTGCAGATCACGGGTGTCCAATCGTCGGCTGAAAATGCCGCCGAAAGTCGCCGTAGTCCGGCTCAAACAAATGGAGAACAATGGATGAAGACGATGCTGTGGGTTGTTCGCGGTGTTGCCGCGCTGGCGCTGGTTTCCTTCGGGGCGCTGGCTACGGCTGCCGACCTCGTGGAAGGCAAGGATTATCGCCGGCTCGATAAGCCGCAACCGACCGAAACGGGCAAGAAGATCGAGGTGATCGAATTCTTTTCGTTCTCCTGCCCGCATTGCAGGGACATGGAGCCGATCCTCTCGGCGTGGGTCAAGAACATGCCGGCCGATGCGCAGCTTCGCCGGATCCCGGCCCAGTTCTCGCCCCAATGGGTGGGCACGGCGAAGGTCTGGTACACGCTCGAAGGCCTCGGCGAAGAAAAACTGGTTCCCGGCGTGTTCGCCGCGATCCACAACCAGAATCTGCGGCTGGACCAGGACAAGCCGTTTTTCGACTGGATGGCCACGCAGGGCGTCGACCGGAAGAAGGTCGAGGACATGTACAACTCGTTTGCGGTGAACGGCAAGGTCGCCCGGGCGAAGACGCTGGTGCAGACCTATGGCGTGCAAAGCGTTCCCACGTTCGTGGTCGACGGGAAATATACGACCGATACGGGCCAGGCAAGGCGCCACGAAGACGTTCCGGCGCTGCTCGACAAGCTGATCGACAAGGCGCGAGCCGAGCACAAGTGATTCGCATCGCGGGGGCCGTCCGCCTGGCAGGGCAGGGTCCGCGATGAAGATCTTCCTCACCGGCGCATCGAGCGGAATCGGCGTAGCGCTCGCCCGCAGCTATGCCGCCGCCGAACCGCGCGCGACTCTCACGCTCGGTCTGTTCGCGCGCCGGCTCGACGCTCTTCAGGACCTCGCCGGCGAGCTCTCCGCCACCCACGGCCAGGTCGTTGCCGTTTATGGCGGCGACGTCCGCAATGCCGCCGACCTGCAACGCGCCGGCGCCGAGTTCATCGAACGCTACGGAGCGCCCGACCTGGTCATTGCCAATGCCGGGGTCTCGCGGGGAACGCTGACCGAATACGCCGAAGACCTGCCGGCGTTCGCCGCGGTATTCGAAACCAACGTCCTGGGCATGGTGCACACATTCCAGCCATTTCTGGCAGCGATGCGCGCGCGCGCCTCGGGGACGCTGGTTGGAATTGCCAGCGTTGCCGGCTTTCGCGGCCTGCCCGGATCGGGCGCCTATTCGGCATCGAAGGCGGCGGCGATCAGCTATCTCGAAAGCCTTCGAGTCGAAGAGCAACGTAGCGGGCTCAAGGTCGTCACGCTCTGCCCGGGTTACATCGCGACGCCGTTGACGGCGAAAAATCCGTACCGGATGCCCTTCCTGATGCAGCCTGACGATGCCGCCACCCGGATGCGGCGCGTGATCGCCGCAGGCAGCAGGTTCGCCGTCGTGCCGTGGCAGATGGCGATCGTCGGCCGCATGCTGCGCTGCCTGCCGCGGGCCATCTATGACAAGGCGCTCGCCAACGTCAAGCGGAAACCGCGCTCGCCGTGATTCCGACTCCATAAGTCCGGCCCTTTCGCTTCAGGGTCAGCCGCCCGAAACGACTCTCTGCGCCGAACGATGGCGCAGCGTGTCATCGCCAATCCCCAGTAGTTTCGGCGCGACTTCGGATCGTTCGTGCGCGTTCAGTTTCGAAAAAAGCTGCTTCACGTGATAGTTCGCGGTATTGAGCGAAACGCCGAGCGCACCGGCAATCTCCGGATTCGATTTGCCTTGCGCCAGCAGCAGGCCGACCTCCTTCTGCTGCGGTGACAATGCCAGGCGGCGCATCGCCTGCGACAGCCGCAGGACCGTCGGCTCCTGCCGCCGCAGCTGTACGCCGATCAATGCATCGGGCGCATGCGGGTCGTCGGTGAGCCAGTAGGCGCGCAGCACGAAACGGCCCCAGCGGTTGGTGACGACCATGCCGGGCGGCCGTCCACCGGGTTCGTCGCCATCCCTGGCGTGCGCGACCAGCTGCTCGGCGAGCTCGCGCGTCAGCGAATGGATCGCCGCATCCTGCTGGATTACGGTGCCGCGATTGACCGAATCCAGCGTAACGAAGTGCAGCATGCGGCGCGCCGCGCTCGAGCAGTGGCGAAGCCTTCCGTCGCGCTCGAGCGTCAGCATCGCCTGCTGCTCGGTGTCGCGATAGCTCTGGTCCGCGCTCGCATAGCGGCCGTTCGCCAGCGAATCGCCGAGACCGTGCGCGATGTAGCCGGCGACCGAGCTGATCGCGCCGCGGTCGACCGCGCAGAATGCCTGCCGGTGCGCGCCGCGATACAGCGACAGCTGGCCGAGCGGCTGGCCGCGATCGCGAATCACGCAATACAGCACATGCTCGGCGCCGAGATGACGCAGGACATGACTGTAAATTTCGGTGTGTCGCATCGAGTCGGTAACGCTGAACGTCGTGACCGGATCGGCGAGCGCGGCACGCAGGCGAAACGTCAGCGCGACCGGATGGTCGGTCGCATCGCCTCGATGGAAATAGAAATGCATCACGTCGGGCGGCAGCAAAGGCTCGGCGTAGAGATTGGTCATCTCTCCGCGCGCGTCGACCCACGCGAATTCCGCCGAGTCGAACGCGACGAGCTCGCGCACTGCGTTGATCAGCGCCGGCATGATCGCGCGGCCGCCGAGGCCGAGACAACAAAGCTGCCGCACATGCGCGACGAGCGCCGCATTCTTCATGACGGCATCTCCGCGGCGACTGCGCGGTGCTTGTCGCGCATGCGCGGCTGTCTGCAATGGAATTCGAAGCACGCCTGATTCCGGTACGTTGTCGGTCGCATTTTGTGGACCCCCCTTTGATGCGTACCTTAGGCGCTGCGCATCGTGCTGCCTACTGTATCCAGTGACAGCGATTCGGAAGCCGGCTGAGACCGGACTGGCAGCCATGACAGTTCGCTCCACGCGTGCGAAGGGGTCGTTGAGCGGCTCTATCGCTCTGGGCGGCCCGGCAGCGCCGATCGCAGGGATTCGACGCGACAGTGCGGGAGACACCGTCGCAATTCTCGCGCAATCCGGTGGGTCGAAGCCACCGCGAGCAGGCGGGATCTTCAGGGAGAGCGGGAACGCGCCGCGCGTTGTCGGCCGCGGACGCCTGCTGCCCTATGCCGGCTTCCTCCGCCGCCGCGCGCCCGACGCCGCGCGACGATGAGGCGACTGATGGCCATCGCCATCCGCGGCGCCGAACAAATTTTTCTCGACGACGACGGGATCGAGCGCGACACCGCGCGGCGACAGCAGCACGGCGAGCAGCAGCTTCTCGAATTCGGGTGCGAAGCGTTCGACGATGTTGTGCGGGTCCGCGACGAACGACTTGTCGGTGACCAGGCCGAACTGCACGCCGCCGTTGTACGAAAGGATCGACACGCCCATCCCGATGTCGCCGGATTGCGGAACCCAGAACATCATCTGCGCCAGCCTGGCGCCTGCCATGTAGAGCGGCTGCTGCGGCCCGGGGACATTGGTCATCACGGCGGTCGATTTCTTCGCAAGCAGGTCGAGCAACCGCGTCTGCAACGCTTTCGGGGCCATGCCGACCAGGCTCAGCACGCCCAGGGTGACGGGCGCCTGGTACGAGTCCTTCAACGCCTCCATCCGGGTGCGCACCGCGGCCAGCCGCGCCAGCGGATTGGAGATGCCCAGCGGAAGCGTCAGCGCGACCAGGCCGAAGCGATTGCCCAGTCTCAGCTCCTTTCCCGGCCGGCGCAGGTTCACCGGAATCATTGCGCGAATCTCCACGCCTTCCGGATCGTCGCCCTGCTCGACCAGGTACGCGCCGAGCGCACCGGCGACGCAGGACAAGAGGACGTCGTTGACCGATCCGCCGGCAACGTTGCCGACGGCCTTCACCTGGTCCAGCGGCATCGGCTCGCTCCATGCGACGCGCTTGGCGACTCCGGGCTTGCCCTTGAACCGCGTGGGGCTGTCGTCGGGCATCGACAACAGCTGCACGAGGTCCGCCGTGACGGCGCCGGCGACCTTCGCGTAGTGCGTCGCTTTCTCCGGCTGGCTGATGATCTCGAGATACGTCGACCATGCCTTGCCGGAATAGCCGATGGTCCTGATCGCCGCGGTGGTCACCGGCGCGAGCAGCTGCTTCCACAGGTCGGTCTCGTCACCGTCGCCGGCGTCCGCCTCGATGTCGGCCGCAGGACTCTCGACGGGGTCGCTGCCGTCGCCTGTCGCATCGGCGTCGGTGAGCTTCAGCATCACGCCGATCAGCGCGATCCCGTCGGCGATGCAGTGATGGATCCGGGAAAGAATGGCAGCGCCGCCCCGATAGTTCTCGATCAGCGTGAATTGCCACAGCGGCTTGCTGTCGTCGAGCGGCTGGCTCACCATGTCGGCCGCGAACCGCTCGAGCTCCGGTTTGTCGGCGCGGCCGGGCAGCGCTACCCGATGCAGATGCGCTTCGATGTCGTAGGTCGGATCGTCTTCCCACCACGCGCCGGAGGCGTCGACGACGACGCGCTGGCGGAATCTGCGAAACGGCGCCAGCCTTTTTTCGATCGTCCTCTTCAGCCGCGCATAGTCGACCGGCCCGGCAAGGATCAGCACGCCGACGATCGTCATCAGGTTGGTCGAGCGGTCCATCCGCAGCCACGCGGTGTCGACCGAGCTCATCTTTTCGCGCTTGCGCATGGGGGTTGACTGCAGAGGTTGTCGTATTCTTTGCGCCTATAATACCGGCAACGCCTTCGCAGGAGAGATGCAATGAGCGATCTGAAAAAGCGGTTCGACGCCGCAGTGGCGGCATCGAAAACCCTGGAGGAGCGGCCTGACAACCCGACGATGCTCAAGCTCTATGCGCTGTTCAAGCAGGCGTCGTCGGGGGACGTCGAAGGCAAGCGCCCGGGCTTCACCGATATGATCGGCCGCGCCAAGTACGACGCATGGGCCGCCGCCAAAGGCAAGAGCGCCGACGACGCGATGACGGAATACGCGGCGCTCGTCGACTCGCTGAAGTAGCGCAACCGCAGCCGTCCCTGGCGAAGATCGACGACCCGGTCGCCAGCCGGGCGAGGCATTCGGCAGCTGTGCGTCAGGCCTGGTTCGGTTTCGCCTTCGCGCCCTCCGCGAAAATCTGGTCGAGGTTCTCGTTGATGTGCCGCTCGATCGTCGGCTTCATCATCTTCAGCAGGAACCCCAGCTTGACTTCCATTTCGACATGCTTCGGCGCCACGGTCAGCTCGCCGTTGACGCCGCTGCGCTCGAATACCAGCACATCGCCGTCCCATTCGTAGTCGAGAGCGAACTCCTTCTGCAGCCGCTTCGCCATCGTCTCGGCGGCGGCGCGCGCCTTGTCGTGCGGCATCGAGTGCGCGCGACGGATCTTGATATCGGACACGGTTCCTCCAGGTTGTCGATCAGCCAGTGTATGCAATGGGCCCGGCTGCTTCAATCGGCGCGGCCGACAATCCGCCGCGGAGGAGACAAGTGTGGCACGGCGTTCATTGCACTCCCTTCACCTGGCTCACCGTGCCACGCCACAGCGCATGCAATGCCGCTTCGAGCTGGACGAGATAGTCGAGCCGGAACACCGACGTCCCGGCGCGTTCCAGCAAGGCGTCGCGCGCCGGGCCGGGCGCCGTTAGCTGCCACAGGCCGAGCATCAGCCCATAGCTGCGGATCCAGAGCCGCGCGCCTTCGCCTTTTTTCATTCCCGGAACCATCGTTTCGACCGCCGCCCCGATTCGCTCGAGCCGGGCGCCGATTGCAACCTTGCAGCGCGCCACGGTGTCCGGATCGGCATTGCGCTCGAACGAAGGGCATTGAATCGCCAGCGGCAGGAATGCCGGGTTCTGGCGAATCGCGTCGATGATGTCGCGAGTGAGCCGCTTGAGGCCGGGACGGCTGCGCTCACGCGAGAGCAGCGCTTCGAGCGTGTCGAAGAACTGGTGCGAATGCTGCTCGTGGAGCGCGAGGTAGATTTCTTCCTTGGTCGTGAAGTACAGGTACATCGTGCCCTTGGCCAGGCTCGCCCGGCGCGCCACTTCCTCCACCGATGCAAGGCGCTCAGGATGATCGAGCCATTCGGCGGCCGCCGCGGAAAGGATCGCCTGGCGGCGGAGCTGTTTGTCTGCGTCCAGGATAGCGCGCTGTCGAATAACCATGATTCCCTGCAATTCCGCGGAACTAAATGACCGTCAGTCAGTTCTAACCGATGGTAACTGACCGGCGGTCGGTCGTAAAGCCCGATCGGCGATTCCGCTGTGCCCCGGCCACAACAGGGAAAGGCGCAAGGCAGCCGAATGGCACGAATCGTTGCCGGATCATTGCCTTGGGCCGACGCCTGCATGTAGACTGCCAGCCAGTTGGTTTAAGACCCGTCCGATCCCTTTCGCCTTGAGGCGATTCCGCCCGCAAAAATACCAGGCAGCAAACGTACCGGTGCGATAGCGCCAGGTCACCGCGCCGCGGATCGCCTCAATCCAGCCGATCGGCTGACGGAGCTACAGGAGAAAAGCAGTTTGAAACCCACCGATATCCGGGCACCCGACTATTTCCACAAGGTCGTTGATTGCCAGTGGGCGTGTCCGGCCCACACCCCCGTTCCCGAATACATCCGGCTGATCGCCGAAGGGCGTTACGGCGACGCCTACATGATCAACTGGGAGTCGAACGTCTTTCCCGGCGTCCTCGGACGGACATGCGACCGCCCGTGCGAGCCCGCCTGCCGGCGCGGCCGCGTCGAAGACGAGGAACTCTCCGGCTCGAAGAAGGAACCGGTTGCGATCTGCCGCCTGAAGCGCGTCGCCGCCGACTACAAGGAAGACATCCGCGAGCGCCTGCCGAAGCGCCCGCAGACGATGAACGGCAAGCGCGTCGCGTGCATCGGCGCCGGTCCCGCGTCGTTGACTGTCGCGCGCGATCTCGCCCCGCAGGGCTATCACGTCACCGTGTTCGACGGCGACTCGCGCGCCGGCGGAATGATCCGCAGCCAGATTCCGAAATTCCGCCTGCCCGAATCGGTGATCGACGAAGAGGTCGGCTACGTGCTGGATATCGGCGTCGAGTTCAAGGGCGGCCACCATATCGGCAGCCTGAAAGCGCTGCTCGCCGAGCCGTTCGATGCGATCTTCGTCGGCTCCGGCGCGCCGCGCGGTCGCGATCTCGACATCCCCGGCCGCAGGGAAGCGGCGAAGAACATCCACATCGGGATCGACTGGCTGTCGTCGGTTTCGTTCGGCCACATCGAGAAGATCGGCAAGCGCGTGATCGTCCTGGGCGGCGGCAACACGGCGATGGACTGTTGCCGTTCGTCGAAGCGCCTCGGCGGCGAAGACGTCAAGGTGATCGTCCGCTCCGGCTTCGACGAGATGAAGGCGTCGCCGTGGGAAAAGGAAGACGCGCAGCACGAAGGCATCCCGATCCTCAACTTCCTGGTGCCCAAGGAGTTCCGCCACGACAACGGCAGGCTGACCGGGATGGTGTTCGAGAAAGTGAAGGCGGTGTACGACGACAACGGCCGCCGCAGCCTCGTCAATTCCGGCGAGCCGGACCAGCATTTCGAATGCGACGATGTCCTCGTCGCGGTCGGGCAGGAGAATGCGTTTCCGTGGATCGAGCGCGATCTCGGGATGGAATTCGACAAGTGGGGAATGCCGGTCGTCGACAAGGTGACGATGCAGTCGACGATACCGCGCGTGTTCTTCGGTGGCGACGCGGCATTCGGCCCGAAGAACATCATCTGGGCAGTCGCGCACGGGCATGACGCGGCAGTGTCGATCGACCGCTGGTGCCACCGCGAGGAAGTCGGCGAGCGGCCGGTGCCGAAAACCACGCTGGTCTCCCAGAAGATGGGCATCCACGAGTGGAGCTACGACAACGACATCTCGATCGACAAGCGCAACAAGGTCCCGCTGAAGGACATCAAGGTCGCGCTGAAGAACATCAAGGTCGAAGTCGAGCTGGGCTTCGACATGAAGGTCGCGCTGAAGGAAGCCGAGCGCTGCCTCAACTGCGACGTGCAGACCGTGTTCGCGCCGAAGCTCTGCATCGAGTGCGACGCCTGCGTCGACATCTGCCCGATGGACTGCATCACGTTCACCGCGGACGGCGACGAGCCCGATCTGCGCACGCGCCTGCAGGCGCCGGCGCTGAACGTGACGCAGG
>Ga0105240_10005499_pt1 | contig 18881 bp, 19 predicted proteins | sample KBSC54metaG_FD_80426 | JGI IMG/M metagenome (GOLD analysis project Ga0105240, IMG submission 80426) | Corn rhizosphere microbial communities from Kellogg Biological Station, Michigan, USA - KBS C5-4 metaG | ecosystem: Host-associated > Plants > Roots > Rhizosphere > Soil | place: Michigan, USA... | reverse complement strand
GTCCCCCGCCATCCGGCGGGGGAACCGGGCGAATGAGGGGAAGCCCGGGCGTGATTCAAGAAAACGACGGATCAGTTTTGTCCCGGGGGCCGCGTAGGGCTATGCTCAGCTCCTATGCGGCTCGTTCTGTTTACCTTAATGTCAGTAGTCAGCGCGGTTGCGCTCTCGGCCACCGTTTACAAGTGGGTGGACGAGAACGGCGTCACCCATTACAGCGATCAACCGCACGAGAAAGCGGAGAAGGTCCAGGTGGCGGCGCCGCAGACGTACAAGGCGCCACCGGTACCTGTCCGTGCAACGGCATCCGAGGGATCACAGTCGCAACAGCTCAACGCATATCAGAGCTGCGAGATCACCTCGCCGACGAACAACGAGGTGTTTCCCAACGCCTTCTCGGTGAACGCGGCCGTGCAGGTGAGTCCGACACCGCACGATGGCGACCAGCTATTGCTGCTTCTCGATGGCAACCCGGTGCCGAACTTCCCATCCACGGGCGGCTCGCTCACGATCGCACAGATCGATCGCGGCTCACACAACATGCAAGCCGTCGTGCAGGACCCGAAAGGCAGAACGCTCTGCCAGTCGTCGAACGTGTCGTTCACGGTCCTGCAGCCTTCGGTTCTGAATCCCGCGAATCCGAACTTCCGACACTGACGGGGGCTCGGGCTGGGTGGGAGACCTGGTATGGCCACTGAGTACAGCGGCCTGCCTTCTGCCCTGTCGCATTTCGATCCGACAGACCTGCTCGATGCTCTTTCCACCGGCATCGTCATGTTGGACGCCCAGTTGTGTCCCATCTACGCCAACGTCGCTGCCCAGGATCTGCTCGCCTTCAGTCTCAACAAAGCGCGCGGCCGGCCCTTTGGCGATTTTCTGCAGGATTCCAACGGACTGATCGGCATTTTACGCCGCGCCCTGGATACCGGTGAGAGCTTCGCGGACCGGGAGCTCTCGGTGAGGCCGCTTGGAGCGCCGCGTGATACGCGCACGCTCGACGTGACGATCACTCCGCTCGAGGGCCAGGTCACCGGAAACCACCTGCTGCTGGAGTTGGCTGATACCACCCAACGCAAGCGAATCTCGCGCGAGAACGACCTGTTGGCCCGTCTCGATGGCAGCCGGCTCATGATCAAACAGCTCGCGCACGAGATCAAAAATCCGCTCGGTGGCCTGCGCGGGGCCGCGCAGCTGTTGGAGCGCGAGCTGCAGGAAGCCTCTCTCCGGGAATACACCCGCGTCATCATTGGCGAGGCCGATCGTCTCGCGGCGCTCGTCGATTCCATGGCAGGTCCGAATCGGGTGCCCCACAAAGCGCAACTCAACGTGCACGAGATCTGCGAGCACGTCTATCACTTGCTGCGCGCCGAGGCACGCCCGGGCATCGTCGTCGATCGCGACTACGATCCGAGCCTGCCGAATGCAACGCTGGATCGTAACCAGCTCATCCAGGCTCTCTTGAATGTTGCGCGCAACGCCTTGCAGGCGATAGATCCGGTCGAAGAGCGCGCTGGCAGAATCACCCTGCGCACACGCGCACTGTCGAATGTCAGTATCGGCTCCGCCCGTCATCGTCTCGTGGCCAGTGTTCAGATCGAGGACAACGGCCCCGGAGTGCCCGACACGTTGCGCTCGAGCATCTTCTATCCGCTCGTCACGGGACGCACGAACGGTTCGGGCCTCGGGCTCGCGGTCGCGCAAGAGCTCGTGACCCGCAATGGCGGCCTGATCGAATTCGAAAGCGAGCCCGGCCGGACCGTTTTCACACTGTTATTACCACTCGGAGAAGGCACATGAACGGCCAGAATCTGCGAGTCTGGCTCGTCGATGATGACGCGTCCATTCGCTGGGTGTTGGAACGCGCCCTGCGCAATGGAGGCATGGCGCCACGCGCATTCGAGTCAGCGGAGCCCGCACTGGATGCACTTCGCCGCGAGGCTCCCGATGTCCTCATCACCGATATTCGCATGCCCGGGCAGTCAGGCTTGGAGCTGTTGAAGAAAATCCGTGACACCCGGCCCGCGCTGCCCGTCATTGTCATGACGGCCCACTCGGATCTGGGCAGCGCCGTATCCGCGTACGAGGGCGGCGCGTTCGAATACCTGCCGAAGCCTTTTGACATCGACCAAGCGGTCGCTCTCGTCAAACGCGCCGCGAATGCGGGCCTCGTCGGCAGTGGCGATGGTGGCGGCACGCCGCGGATTCCTGAGCTTCTGGGCCGCGCGCCTGCCATGCAGCAGGTATTTCGCGCGATCGGCCGTCTCGCCCGATCCAGCGTCACAGTCCTCATTACCGGCGAGTCCGGCACGGGTAAGGAACTCGTGGCTCGAGCGCTCCACGACCACAGCCCCCGCTCCGGCAAGCCGTTCATCGCACTCAACACCTCGGCGATTCCCGGCGACTTGCTCGAATCCGAGCTGTTTGGTCACGAGAAAGGCGCGTTCACGGGCGCGGACTCACAGCGCCGTGGCCGTTTCGAGCAGTCCGACGGCGGCACTCTGTTTCTCGACGAGATCGGGGATATGTCTACCCCATTGCAGACGCGCTTGCTGCGCGTACTCGCGGAAGGCGAGTTCTACCGTGTCGGCGGACAGACTCCGATCCGTGTCGACGTGCGCGTGATTGCCGCGACTCACCAGAATCTCCAGGATCGCGTCACGCGCAGCTTGTTCCGCGAAGACCTGTATCACCGCCTGAATGTGATCCGGATCGAGCTGCCGCCGCTGCGCGCCCGATCGGAGGACATTCCCGATCTCCTCGCGCACTATCTGACCGTCGCCGCCCACGAGCTCGGTGTCGAGCCCAAGTCGTTGTCGAAGGATGCTGAAGCGCGTTTGGCCGCCTATGGCTGGCCAGGCAATGTCCGTGAGCTGGTGAATTTGTGCAGGCGTCTGTCCGTGCTTGCACCGGGCACCGAAATCAGTGTCGAGGATCTCCCGCCCGAGTTGGGCGCTGCCACTCCCGGGGGCTCGGCCGATGCCGACTGGGCGAAAGCGCTGGCGGGCTGGGCGGATCGGCATGCCATGAATGGCAAGCGGCCGCTACTCGACGAGGCACAGCCCGAGTTCGAGCGCGTACTGATCCGAGCGGCGCTCAAGCGCACGCAGGGACACCGCCAGGAGGCTGCAAAGCTGCTCGGGTGGGGCCGCAATACCCTGACTCGTAAGCTCAAAGAGCTCGGGATGGACGCGCCGGAATAGTCGCCGGCCGAGCGAACAGGTAACTTGCGCGCTCCGATTGAGCAATGCGGAGCGCCTGAGTCTATGCCGAGCTTGGAGAAGTTCTGGCAATTCCAGTTTCTGGGGAATGAGATGCGCTCGTGGGCGTTCGCGCTCGCGACATTCCTCATTACCCTGACGGTCCTTCCGATCTTGAAAAAGGCCGTCGGCGCACGTCGGCGCCGCTGGGAGGAGAAGGCGCCGGTTGGTGGCGCGGCGCATGCGCATCACGCCCTCGTTCTTACCGCGCTGCTCGTCGATCGCACGAGCCGCCTTTTTCTGTGGGCGGTGGCAGTCTATCTGGCCTCGCGCGATCTGGCCTTCGCGACACACATCGAGCGAATCCTCACGATCGGAATCGTGCTGATCTTCTGGGCACAGGTGGGTGTGTGGGCCATGGCGTCCGTGCGCTATGCAATCGATTTGCGGCGCAAAACCTCGGCCGGCCTGGATGCGCTGCTATCGAGCTCCATCGACGTCATCTTGTTTGCCGCCGGACTGCTCATCTGGGCCATGGTGCTGCTGCTCGCGCTCGACAACCTCGGCGTGCAAATCAAGCCGTTGCTGGCCGGGTTGGGCATTGGCGGTATCGCGGTCGCACTGGCCGTACAAACAGTGCTGAGCGACTTGCTGGCCTCCATGTCCATTGCGCTCGACAAGCCTTTTGCCATCGGCGATTTCCTGACTGTGGGCGAATGCCAGGGAACGGTCGAGCACATCGGCGTCAAGAGCACGCGTCTGCGCAGCTTGTCAGGTGAGCAGATCATCATGGGAAACACTGACATCCTGAAATCACGCGTGCGCAATTACGGACGCATGCGGGAGCGGCGCGCGGTGTTCACCTTTGGGGTGTCGTACGAGACCGAGCCGGAAGCGCTCGCAGCTATCCCTGGCGTGGTGCAGAAGATTATTGAAGCGACTCCCGACACGCGGTTCGACCGCTGTCATTTCCTGACGTACGGTGCGGCCACTTTGCAGTTCGAGGTCGTCTTCTACTGCACCAAGCCCGAATTCAACACGTACGCGGATGCGCAGCAGAAGATCAATATCGCCATCTACGAGCGGATGCGCGCGCTGAATGTCAGCCTCACGGCGCCGAACCGGACCTCGGTCTCATTCGACAATGCGCCGCCCAGGAGCCTGTCGGACTCCTAGAGCTTACGGACGTAAACGTCGATCTTGCCTCGCGGGCCGATGAGCGAGGAGCCGATCCAACTGATGATCCAGACAATGAGCGCTGTCCCGAAGGCCGACCAGAACCCGCCGAAGATGTGAAACCCGGGCAGAATGGCCGCGACGAGCGCCACCATGCCGGTGTTCACGATCAGGAGGAACAACCCCAGGGTCAGGATGGTGATGGGCAACGTCAGCACGATGGCGATCGGGCGGACAATGGCGTTGATGATTCCCAACAGCGCGCCTGCCAGGATCAGAGTGGTCCCATTATCGATCTGGATGCCGTGGACCCAGCGGGTGGCGATCCAGAATCCGATCGCGCTGATACAGGCGCGGAGCACGAAACCTGTCATGGCTTGCCTAGGGCTTCGCCCAACTTTCCTGCGTCAGGTATGCCGGCCAGTCGAAGCGACCCGCCTTATTGCGCATTGTCACTCATTTGCCTCTCGACTAACACTTTGAGCCGCGTCATAGCCGCTTGCCAGCCCATCCGCAGACGTTTGTATTGCGCATCCCAATCCGCCGTGCTCGGAATACCCGACCCGAGCAGCCGCACAATCGTCCCCGGGGCGGCCGAATCCAGAATGAAATCGTCGACGATCGCGGTCTCCGCCTTCGGCAGCTCCTTGGACGGCAGATAGATGAGTCGCAAACGGCGGGCCGGCTCGAAGACATCGATATGGGCGTCGAGCTCGACCATCCGATCGACACTCGCCCGGAACAAGCCGCCCGCCTTCGGCTTGATATCGGCTGTGGGGGAGCACCAGCGGGTCAGGTACTCGGGTTTTGTGAGGGCTTGCCAGACCTTGTTCGCGTCCGCCGCGATATCCACGCGGTGTGCGTACCCTCTAGGCTTGTCGCTCATGCTCTCTTTTTTCACTTCCGTGGGAGGCGCGCGGCTATTCTAAGTGAGTCGGAACGCACGCCGATGTGCATCGGTTCAAAGGGGGTCTCATGCCGCTGGTTCAGCTGGTGATTGCGCTGGCGCTTGCCCAGTTTTTCTTTTTCCTGTTTGCCGTGGGCAAGGCGCGGGCGACTTATAAGGTGGTAGCGCCGGCTACCACGGGAAATGAAGTCTTCGAGCGCTACTTCCGGGTGCAGATGAACACGCTCGAGCTGCTCGTGATGTTCGTGCCCGCGATTATCATGTTTGCCCAATTCTTTGGCGCCTACCTCGCCGCCGCGCTCGGGGTGGTCTACCTCATCGGGCGATTCATCTACTTTACGACTTATGTAAAAGACCCGAAGTCCCGCAGTGCCGGTTACGGCTTGTCCGCGCTGCCCATCATGATTTTCATCGTTGGAGCCCTCGTTGGAGCAATCCGGGCTGCCCTGGCGAGCTTCTCTTAGGCCGGGGATCGGTCACCGCGGCGCAGTAGGGCGAAGACCATTGGCAGCAGTGACACTCCGACAATCAAGAGGGTCACCAGCCCGAAGTTGCGCTTGATGACCGGGATGTTCCCGAACAGATAGCCGCCCCACACGAACAGCAGTACCCAGGAGGTGCCGCCGGCGATGTTGTAGGACTGAAAGCGGCCGTAAGGCATGCGTCCGACGCCGGCCACGAACGGCATGAAGGTGCGAATGATCGGCATGAAGCGTGACAAGAAAACCGCCATGCCGCCATAGCGAAGAAAGAAAGCTTCGGTGCGCTGGAGGTACTCTACTTTCAAGAATCGATAGCGGCCGCTGAAGGCGGCGGGCCCGATAAACCGGCCAACGCTGTAATTGACGGTATTGCCGAGTATCGCGGCCACCGCAAGCGTGACCGAAATACCGGGGGCGTTCAGTGTCCCGCTCGGATCAACGGCAGCCAGCGCGCCGGTGGCGAAGAGCAGCGAGTCACCCGGAAGGAACGGCGTCACGACCAGGCCCGTTTCCGCGAAGATCACGCAGAAGAGAATCGGATAGACCCACAGATGGTACTGGCTCAGCAAGTCGACCAGGTGCCGGTCGAGATGCAGCACTAAATCAATAAACCAGGAAAGCACGGGGGACCTTTTTGAGCCGCCGGGGTCAGCGGGCAGGATATCGATAAGCGAGCCGGGCTGCTTGCTTCACGCGCCGGTCGCGTTCGCCGCGAATGGCGCGCGGCAGGTGCAGCCGGGGACGTAATGCAAAGCCCCCGACTGATCTGATGGGGCCGCGAGCCTGTGCCGGGACTACACCCGTGTCAGGGGACCAACGCTCTCACGCTCAACGGCGTCACCGGGTTCCTCACGAGCGCGTTGTGCGCCTTGAGTGTGTCGAGCGCCAGGCGCACTTCCTTGTCACGAGCCGCAAGCGGCTGAGTGGATTTGGCAGTGACGAGTTCCGCGGGCGCTTCCTCCGGACCGTCCTCCACGATGTCGGGGATAATGCCCTTGCCGTGGATCGAGGCACCGGAAGGCGTGAAGTAACGGGACGTGGTCAACTTCACCGCTCCGCCATGAGAAAGCGGCATCACGGTTTGTACCGAACCCTTGCCGTACGTCTTGTGGCCGATGAGCTCGGCGCGCCCGTGATCCTTCAAAGCCCCGGCGACAATCTCCGACGCCGATGCCGAGCCGCTATTGACCAACACCACCAGCGGCGCGCCATCGATGAGGTCTCCGGGCGTGGCATCCATGCGGAAGCGGGAATCCGCCGTCCGGCCGTCAGCCGACACAATGACTCCCTCGTTGAGGAACGCGTCCGCAACGGCGACACCGGCTTCGAGTACTCCACCCGGATTGTTTCGCAGGTCGAGCACCAGCCCGCGCAACCCCTGCGGATTGTCGCGTTTCAGGTGGCCAATCGCACGAGCGACGTCATCGGCGGTGGTCTCACTGAAACTGGTGATGCGCAAATAGCCGTAGCCCGGCTCGAGGTTTTGCTGGGCGACGCTATGCACCTCAACCTTCGCGCGACGCAAAGAGAACTCCAACAACCCTTCGGTGCCGGCGCGGCGTATGGTTAGACTTACAGTGCTGCCCGAGGCACCGCGCATGTGCGCGATCGCGCCGGCGAGGTCCGCGCCGATGTCGTTCCCGTCGATGCGAACGATCTCGTCACCCGGTAGCAGTCCGGCTTGTTGTGCAGGCGAGCCATCGATCGGGCGCAGGATTTTGACAGCAGAATCTTCCGCCACCACTTCGATGCCGACACCCGGATAGGAGCCCATGGTGCTCAGGCGGATCTCTTCGAATTCCTCGCTATCGAGGTAAGCGGAGTGGGGATCGAGGGCGGCCACCATGCCGCGAATGGCCTTTTCCATGAGCGCGCGGTCGTCGACATCATCGACGTATTCGCGCTTGATGCGCTCGTAGACCTCGGCGAACTGGCGCGCTTCTTCCCAGGGCAGCGTGGTCGCGCCCTGACCTTGCACGGAGTCGCTGGACCGCTCGGCCAGTACGCCAGTGGTCACCGCGGCGGAAAATCCAAAAACCGCTCCCACAACGAGAGCGATCAGCGTGCGCGATCGCATCGACATCTATTCAAACCCCCCGGTTTGGCTGGCCAAACGGATACTACAGGCGCTTGGCACCGGTCAATCGTATTCTGTCAAGAAGGCCCGAAGATGCGTATCAGTGCACAAACTCGACGCTCAGCATCCCGTTGTCATTGAGCGGGTCCTCCGGCGAGCCGCCGTGGACAGTGGGGGAACGGCAGGAGCCGGTCGCGGCGACCAGCAGCGGCAATTCAGCCAACAGATCGACGAGCGGCGCAGGTTTGCCAATCGCGAACCCCTGGCCGTAATCAACCCCGAGCGTGGCTATTCGAGCGCGGATCTCTTCCGTTTCCACGTATTCGCCTACCGTGGCAATCGACATGCTGCGCGCTAACTGCGCAATCGCGCGCACCATGGATTCCGCGCGCGGGTCCTTCAGAACATCACGCACGAAACTACCATCGATCTTCAGCATCGTCACGGGGAGTTGGCGCAGATAGGCCAGCGAAGACAGGCCTGTGCCGAAATCGTCCAGGGCCACGGCGCAACCCAGGCGGCGTAAGCGCCGGATCAGCTCTTCCGCGCGCTCGATATTTTGAATCGTTGCGTTCTCGGTGATTTCGAAGCAAAACAGCTCCGGATCCAGGCCGCTGGCACTGATGCGTTGGAGCAGGTAGTCGGGGAACGTGGCATCGTTGAGCGACTGACCGGAGAAGTTGATCGCGAACGACAGCGTCTTGCTGCCGAGCAGCTCCGCATAGGGTTGGAGCATCTCGATGGTCTTGTTGAGCACCCAACGGTCGATGGCCGGCATGAGCTGGTAACGTTGTGCGGCCGACATGAAGCGATCCGGACCGATGGTGCCGCCGTCATCGTCGATCATGCGAATCAACAATTCGTAATGTGGGCGGGCGCGCTCGGTGCCCGCGAACGGCAGGATGAGCTGGGAGTCGAGGCGGAAGCGGCCCGCATCGATGGCCTGGCGCAAGCGGCCGGCGATGTTGATATCAGCGAAACGCCGCACGAGGCTTGCATCATTGGGATGGTAGACCTCTACGCGGTTACGCCCGCGGTCCTTGGCGGCTTTACAGGCAGTCTCGGCGGCGGCCAGAGAGTGCATGATCTCGCCTGCGCCCGTGTCGAGCAGTGCGACACCCACGCTGATCGAGATGTGTAGCCGTGATTCGCCGTGCATCGTGCCGAGCTTCTCGACGCCCAGGCGCAGCGACTCGGCGAAAGATTCCGCGCTCTCCAATTGGGTCGGTAGCAGCAGGGCGAAACGATCACCGGAAATGCGCGCGGCGAAAGCGCCGCGGGGCAGGCGCTGCCGCACGAGCTCCCCGAGCTGTGCCAGTACGGTGTCGCCGACGTGCATGCCGAAGTTGTCGTTGATTACATGGAGCTGGTCGACGTCGATATACAACGCTGTCCAGTGCTGTGCTCCATGTTTGTCCGCGACGACTCCGCGTATGCGCTGTTCGAACGCCGGCCGCATGTATAAGCCGCTCAGCGCATCGAAGCTGCTCTCGATGATGCCAACCGCCTTACGCGCCAGGATCTCGAGCAGGCGCGCGTCGCGGTCTATGAAATCATCGCCGATCTGGTCGCGGAACAGCGCGAGCACGCCCATCGTCCGCCCGGACATGGAGCGCAACGGGCAGGAAAGGATACGATACGGAAGGATGCCGAACGAGTTGTTGGTTGCAAGTTTGTTGATGATGACCGGCTCGCGCCGCATCTGCGCCATCGATAGCAGTTGCTTGTGTGCCCGCGCGACGATCTGCATGTCGGTGGGATGTTCGCTGTTGCGAGAGCGCACCAGCGCGATGCTCTTGTCTGGAACCAACAGCGCGGCAGTCGCGGAGCGCAGATGATCGATGGCTTGTTGAAGAATCCCTTTGAGCTCGTCAGCACCATCGTCGGTCGGGGGATGTTCGGCTGCGCCATCGGCCAGCAGCAGCTCGAGGTCTTTGTCGAGCGCCAGCACGGTGCGATTGAGCTCTTCGATCGCCAGCCGCGCCATCAGGTCGCGGCGCAAGCACTCGATAGCCGGACGCAACAGGGCGTACGCGAACGAGAAGCTGCGCGTATCGACTTCCTGTTCGGCGGCCGCTCGACACACTACGGTAAGGACGGCAAGCAGGCGCGCCGAGTCATCGCGAAGCCAGCAAAGGTACACGGGCATGTTGCCGGCCAGGACGCGGAGCTGACCTGCGCTGTCGGGAGCGGTGCGCGCCGTGGTCAAGGCGTCGTCCACGAGGTTCACCAGGTCGGGACCCGTGGTCGTCTCACTCGACCAACGCAACTCGCCTTCCGAATCGAACAATGCAACGCCCGAGGTCCGCGGCAACAAGGACCTGACGAGCTGTACGTATGGCTCGAAGTTGTCCCACGGATCCGCGGTCGGCGTGTGTGCGCCCCTTGTCCGAGTCATCTCGCCGCCGCCTTTGTGGATATTAGGGAGCCTGTCCGCCAGGCTCCCTGGCGACGATGAGGCTTTGGTCGCCCGCGAACATTGAGCGAGTTGGCGGTTCAGCGATGCGCGATAACGGGTTAGGGTGAAAGGTGAAGTCAATCACGCCGCAAGAGACTAGGCTCTCAGAATGTCGCAATGCGTAGCTGGCAAAAACCGCGCTTTTTTGCCCGGCCCGCGCAGGGAGCGGAATCGGAGCCGATGTCCGAAAACGCTGGCCCATTTGGGCTGGCCCATTTGGGCCGCAGGCGACTTTTTCCCATAAACTAGGGCTCGCCGCCTTTGAACCACGGCCGCGGATCCACCGGCTTGCCTGCCTTGCGGATCTCGAAATAAAGCTCAGGGCGATTGCTGCCGCCGCTGTCGCCGGCGGAAGCGATCGGGTCTCCGGCGCTCACCTTCTCACCGACCGCTTTGTAGAGCCGCTCGTTATGTCCGTAGAGGCTCATGTACCCGTCGCCGTGATCGACAATCGTCAGCAGTCCCAGTCCGGGTAACCAGTCGGCGTAGATCACGCGACCCTGGTACACCGCCCTCACGGGCGCCCCCCGCTCCGTAGCTACCAGCACGCCATCCCACTTGACGCCGCCGGCGCGCGTTTCCCCGAAACGGGCCACGAGGTGCCCGCTTACGGGCCAGGCGAGTTTGCCGCGCAGATGGGCAAAAGCAGCGTTGCTGTCCACCGGATACTTTTCCATTGCCTCGCGCAGCTGCTTCAGGAGCTTTTCCAGGCCCGATTGCTGGCTGCGGAGTTTTTCGAGATTGCGCTCGTGCGTGTGGGATTCGGTTTCGAGGTTCGCGAGCACGACTGTGCGGCGTTGGCGAGCTTGCTCAACGTCCGCCAGCTCGGCGCGCTGCTCTTTCTCCAACTCCGCCAGCTTTGCGTCTTCGCTGGCAAGATCGTTATCGAGCTGTTCGAGGCGGCTGACATTGTTTTCGATGGTGTGGATTGCATCGGCGCGAGCGCGGCCGAAATAACTGTAGTAGACGAACATGCGGCCGGCCCGCGACGGATCCCGCTGATTGAGCAGTAGTTTCAGCGGCTCCTGCTGCCCGATGAGGTAGGCGGCGCGGAGTTGGCCCGCCAGCGCCACCCGCTCCTTGGCCACGTTTGCCTGGGCGTCGCGCTTTTCGGCTGCCAGGGCGGCGCGATGGTTGGCGTGTTCCGCGCGATCGTGGCGCACGTTCTCGAGGCCCTCGCGAGCCTTGCCTACCGAAATCTCGGCGGCTCGCAACTCGCGCGTGAGGCGGTCGCGCTCGACCTGCTCGCCGCTGACCTGGCGCGTAATGCGGTCGATCTCGGATTTCACGGCCTGCAGCTGGCTTTCGGTTTTTTTCGCGTCGCTTTCCGGACGGTTGGCAGCCTGGGCGGGAAAAAGGGCTGCGGCAAAGGCCAGGCCGGCCAGCATTAGAGGTAACGGACCTGCAGACATAGGGGCGCTATAATGCGCGCCCTTTTCAGGGCCGGCTTGGCCTTCTGCACGCGCACCCATGGAACGTCTCATCGAGTACACCAATCATCACCCCTGGCTCACCGGGGCGCTGGTGCTCATCGCGATCGTAGTCATTGTCTATGAAATGAGGGCACGTTCAGAGACGATAGCAGCCGTTTCGCCGCAGGATATGGTGCGGCTGATGAACCGGGGAGCCTTGCTGATCGATTTGCGGCCATCCGAGCAATATACGGCCGGTCACGTAGGCGGGGCGCGCCAGATGACCGGTGAGCAGATCCTGCAGGCAGCCGAGACGTTGAAAAAGTACAAGGACAAGACCGTCGTCGTGTACGACGACACAGGCTCTCTTGGCGCCTCCGCTGTGCGGCAGTTGGCTGCGCAGGGATTCACCAAGGCATTCAATCTGCGCGGCGGCCTCGCTGCGTGGCGTACGGAGAACTTGCCGCTGACGCGCGGCTGAGCGAGAGCGGTACGTGTGACCCAACTCAAACCCAAAGTCGTGATGTATGCCACCGGTTGGTGTCCCTACTGCACGCGCGCTCGTGAGCTTCTGAAGAAAAAGGGCGTCGATCTCGAAGAGATCGACGTCGATGCGCGCCCAGAGGCGCGCGCTGAAATGATGGCTCGCACCGGCCGTCGTACCGTGCCACAGATCTTCGTCGGCGCGACGCATGTAGGCGGTTGTGATGACCTGCATGCGCTCGAGGCCACCGGCGGTCTGGACACATTATTAAAAACTGGAGTTTGAAATGGCGAATGAAACAGCCGGAGCGGGACCGGCTCCCGGAGCGCAGACCGAGACGGGTCCGGTGCTCGCTCTGCAGAACGTGTACCTCAAGGATTGCTCCTACGAGGCGCCCAACGGGCCGCGGATGGACGGGAACTGGAACCCACAGATCAATCTCGACCTGCATACGGCGGCCACGGGTCTCACTCCCGAGCTGACGGAAGTTGTACTCACGGTGACCGTGGCGGCGAAACAGAACGACGCGACGATTTTCCTCGTCGAGGTCAAACAAGCTGGCATCTTTCTGCTGCGCGGCCTGAACGAGGTTGATTCCAAGCGCGCTATCGCGAGCGTTTGCCCGAGTGTCCTGTTTCCGTACGCGCGCGCCGCGGTATCGCACCTGGTGACCCAGGGTGGTTTCCCGCAGTTTCTGCTTCCGCCCGTCAATTTTGACGCGCTGTACGCGCAGAACGCTGCGCAGCAACAGCAGACGCCCGTCACGACGAACTGACGCCCACGGCGTTCGTTTCTGGCAGGTCTCTCATGAGCACACCAGAGGAGCAGGCGGCTGCGGTCACCGTGCTCGGAGCCGGCTCATGGGGGACCGCGCTGGCGATCCAATTTGCCCGTAGCGGGAGAGCGACCCGGTTGTGGGGTCGCGACCGCGCCCAGCTGTTGACGATGGCTCAGACCCGTCGCAATCAGCGGTACCTCTCCGGAGGTGAATTCCCAAGCGCTCTGACGGTCGAGCCGGATTTGCCAGCGGCGCTGGCACGGGCGCGCGATGTGCTCGTTGCCGTGCCGAGCCATGCATTTCGCGCTGTGCTCACTGAAATCGCTCCGCTGCTGGCGCCGGACATGCGACTTGCTTGGGCCACGAAAGGCCTGGAGCTGCAAACCGGCATGCTTCCGCATCAGATCGCGCGCGAGGTGCTCGGATCGCAACGCTCCGTAGCCGTGCTGTCGGGTCCTACTTTCGCGCGCGAGGTCGGAGCGGGGTTGCCAACCGCCATGACTGTAGCCTCGCCTGATGTTGCTTTCGCGCACGCCCTCGCGCAGGACGTCTCGTCCGCCCATTTCCGGGCGTATACGTCCACCGATATCACCGGCGTCGAGATTGGCGGTGCCGTAAAAAACGTGTTGGCTGTTGGGGCTGGTCTATCGGACGGCTTGGGTTTCGGTGCCAATACCCGGGTCGCTCTCATTACTCGCGGACTGGCCGAGATGGTGCGCCTCGGCGTCGCGCTCGGCGCCCGGCGGGAGACCTTCATGGGTCTTGCCGGCCTCGGTGATCTCGTCTTGACCTGCACCGATGACCAATCACGCAATCGGCGCTTCGGCTTGTTGCTCGCGGCCGGCTCGACTCCCGAGCACGCTCTCGCCGAAATAGGCCAGGTCGTCGAAGGCTACTCGGCCGCGAAAGCCGTTCGCTCCGTCGCCGCCCGCGCCAATGTTGAAATGCCGCTTTGTGAAGGTGTCTTCCGTGTGCTCTACCAGGGCGTACCTGCCAAGGATGCTGTCCGCGAGTTGATGACTCGCCCGATCAAGGCCGAGACAGAGTAACCCTTCCATTCCTTGACGTGCGATTCTCGCGCGGTGCCTTCGACGTCCCCTAACTGCAAGGTCTCCTTACGCTACCGCCTCTCGCGGCTTCAGCGTCCATATCCCACGTTTGCACGCTACGGGAGTTATGTTGGTATTAGTGCATTGCGATATTCTATTTCTGCACGTTCACAGCCGATATTCGGGATGCCCAACACATGCCGTCATGGGTAAGCTGACAACCTCCACTGCAATTCCACAACCACTTGTATTGACGTCCGGGCAAGGAGGCTTATCATCAATGATCATGCAAGTCGCGGCTCTCGATGTCCTCACGCTGAAAGGCGGTTTCGCACCCGAAGCCGCGCGCGCCATCGGGGAGGCAATGGATATGGAAATTGCGAGGTCGCGTGAGACGCTGGCCACCAGTCAGCAGCTCACCGAAGCGACGGACCTGTTGAGCGAGCGGCTCGAAGAGTTCAATCGCTCACTCAATGTGCGAATCGATGAGGTGGACGATTCCCTTGGGAGACGAATCGACAATGTAGAGCGTTCTCTTGGGGCGCGAATCGACAAGGTGGAACAATCCCTTGGGACCCGAATTGACGATGTGGAACGTTGCCTCGGGGCACGAATCGACAAGGTAGAACATTCCTTTGGGGCACGGGTCGACAAGGTAGAACAACGGATCGACAAATTAGATCACTCGCTGAGAACGGAAATTGCCGTGCTGAGCGCCAGAGTGGATGGAATGGTTACGCGCAGCGAGTTCGACGCGAAGTTCGAGAGCTTCCGGCACGAGATCGACGCAAAATTGGAGAAGCTCCACACCGGTGTGGTGCGTTGGGTGTTTGTAGTCGCACTGGGATTCTGGGCGGCGCAGGCGGGAACTACGGTTGCGCTGATTCGGCTACTCGTACCCCACGCGCCCTAGCCTGGAGGCGGCCTTCATTTCGGCGTGCTCGTACTGCCCTGAAAGCCGTTCTGGCGCCACGCTTCATAGACCACGAGAGCGACGGCGTTGGAAAGGTTTAGGCTGCGATTGCCCGCGCGCATGGGGATGGTGAGCTGCCGTTCCCGGGGAATGAGGTCGAGCACCCTGTCAGGAAGGCCGCGGCGCTCCGAGCCGAAGATGAGGACGTCGCCGGGTTGGAAGGCAGCGTCGGTGTAAAGACGTGTGCCGGTTGTTTCTATCGTGAAGAGTCGCGCGCCAGCCAAGGCGGCTAGACAATCCTCCAATCCTTTGTGTAATTGCACGGCGGCCAGCTCGTCATAGTCGAGGCCGGCCCGGCGGGCGTTCTTGTGATGCAGATCGAAGCCGAGCGGCTTGACCAGATGCAAGGTACTCCCGGTGTTCGCACAAAGACGGATCACGTTCCCGGTGTTAGGTGGAATCTCGGGCTGGAACAGAACGATGTTGAACACAACTTCCCGCGTACCGCTTCGACGCGAGCTTCAGGCGGACGCGCCCCCGAGTTCCTTTTCGAGCGCGCTGGTCAGAGGCTTCAGGAAGAATGACTCTTCGGGCATGAGGCGCGCCTGAATTCCGTGCTTCTGGAGCGTATCGGCGACTACCGGGCCGACCGCCGCAACCACGGTTTTGCCAAGCGCTTCCAGGACTCTTTCCGCTGGCGCGACGCCGAAAAGGCGCTCGATTTGTGGCGTGCTGGTAAAGGCGATAGCGTCTATCTCGCCTGCCTGCATTCGCCCGAGAAGCTCGAGCACCGCCGCGTCATCGGCGGCGTCGGCATAAACATAAGGCGCTACCGCCGACACTTTCGCGCCGGTGCTTTCCAGGAAGTCGATGAGCGGTCGGTTAGGCTCGGTCCCATAGAGTTGTACGCCGAAGCGGCGGCCTTGCAGATCGTGACCGCGGAGGCTGGCAATCACGCCCTCGGTCGTCGGCCTTTCGGCGGCGATGTCAGGTTTTATGCCCAACTCGCGTAATGCGCGCGCCGGTTTCGGCCCGCGGGTGATCTTGCGCGCAACCGACAGTGCGCTCAGAAAGCGTTCCTTGAGTGCCGGATCGCTTCGGTCGATACAGCCGAGAATGCGGCGCAGTCCTTCGCCCGTGAGGAAGATCACGTCGTCGAACTCTCCGTCCGCCAGCGCGCGACTCCACCGGAGCACGGGTTCCGGATCAGGTGCGTCGCGAATCGCGACCATGGGGCAGCGCACGACGCGGGCGCCGCGGCGCTCGAGCATCGCAGCGAACACATCAATCTCACGGGTCTCTGGAACCGCAATCACGCGGCCAGCCAAGGGCTGAGCGTCCATAGCGGGCCATATTACTCGGGCCGCGCTTCAGCGACCAAGTTTCTATGCGCGCAAACGCGCCACCCAGCGATAGAGCAGCAGCATTGCGATTACGAAGGTCGCGGTACCGAGCACGACGCCTTCGCGATCAGCAAAGGCACCGCCGACGAGCCCCAGCGGAAAGTCCTTGCCGGAGAACGCAACCAACGCGGCGATCAGCACGCCTATGAGACCCTCACCGACAATCAGTCCGGAGGCAAGCAGAACCCCGAGTTGCTTGACGCTGTCGGAGTTTGGGCGCCGGCTGGCGCGCCGGTCGTAATACCAGCCCCCTATGGAGCCCAGGACTACCATCAGCGTAGCCTGAGTGGGCAGATAGATCCCCAGCCCCACGGCGAGCGGTGACAGATGAGCGCCGGGGATCATGCGGCGCACGAGCATGTCGATCACGATGATGCCAACACCGATCAGCGCCCCCACCTCGATCAAGCTCCAATCGACGTTGTTTTGCAACACGCCTTGGGCAAGCGCGGCCATCAGCCCGGCCTGCGGGGCAGGCAAGGCGTGCTCGCGGAGCGGGCCTGGCGCGCCGGCAAACCCGTACGCCCGGTTCAGCAGGTCGAGGACCGGCGGAATGATCGCCGCGCCGGCAATCACACCCACCACGAGCGCAACCTGTTGTTTCCAGGGTGTGGCCTCAACCAGCTGACCGGTTTTGAGATCCTGCAGATTGTTGTTGGCAATGCATGCGACGGCAAATATCAGGGATGTGACGAACAGCGCGTAGGCAACGAGAGCCTGCTGACCGCCGGCGGGCAAACTCGAGCGGACGCTCGCGACGAGCAGCAGGGCGGCACCGAGTGTCGCCAGGATGCCGATGCCGGACAAGGGGCTGTTGGATGCGCCGATCAGCCCTGCCATATACCCGCATACCGACGACACCAGAAAGCTCATCAGCACGATGTAGATCAGCCCGCCGATGGCGAGGAACGTTATGTGCCCACTCAACACACCGGTGGTATCGAAGTTCACCAGCAACACCGGGATGGGTGCCAGACAGATCAGCATGAAGAGGGCGATCATGCCGATCGGAATATCCCGCTCGGTTCGGGGCAATGCCACCTCATTGTCCCGGCCGCGGGCGCGCGAGGCTGCGAACGTGGCGCGAATGCCGCCGTAAACGGGGCCGAACAATTTGCCGAGGGTCCATAGCGCGGCGACGAGAATGGTCCCCGCGCCGACGAACCGGACCTGGTGGCTCCATGTGTTGTGGGCCAGAGCGGCCACACTGGCAGTGCTGTCGCCGAGTGCCGAGTAGTGGGGCACACCCCACAGCCAGGCGATCAGCTCACCCACGAATATCGCTACCCCCACCCAGAGTCCGACCAGATGACCGATGCCGAACAGCGCCAGTGAAAAGAGCAGATCGAAACCGGTGACCCCTCCCCGGGTGCCGATCCGGAAGTAGCTCACCAGATCGCCCGCGAATATGCGGGTGCCGACGATGATGGCAAACAATCCTGAAGTAACCGATCCCATGAGCAGCGCCTGCAGCCCGGCACGCGCGTCTGCGACGGCATCCACGTTGGCGTCGGCGCCACTGCCGCACTTCAGAACCTCGGCGCACGCGACCCCCTCCGGGTACGGCAGATCTGATTCCGTCACCAGGGCTCGCCGCAGCGGAATGGAATACATGACGCCCAACACTCCCCCGAGTCCACAGACCAGGGCGGAAGTCCAGTACGGGAACCCGGTCCACCACCCGATGATCACCAGGGCAGGCATCACGAAAATCAACGCGGAGAGCGTCCCTGCCGCCGAGGCGACCGTCTGCACGATGTTGTTTTCCTGGACTGTCGAGCCCGGGAATCGCCGCAGAATCGCCATGGAAATCACAGCTGCCGGGATCGACGTCGAGAAGGTCAGTCCGGCCTTGAGCCCGAAAAAAACATTCGCGGCCGTGAAGACTACTGTGATCAGAACTCCCAGTATCACTGCGCGGACGGTCAGTTCCGCCGGCCCCCTGCCCATGGTTTTCGCTCCTGGGATCCAAGCTTGTTTGCTTGGATGGTATCAGGTCCGCGCCAGGCCCGGAGGGATTGGCGAGCGGCCTTCGGCTTGGGCCGCTCGCGCGCGAGCGAAGCAAAGGGGTGCGATCGGTTCAGTCGGCGGCGGCGATCCCTACGTCGAGCTCCCCTGCGGCCTTGTCGCTTGGCAGTGCCCATGCCAGCCACTGCTGCTGCAACATTGCGACGAGACCGAACGCCACGGCGGCCAGCACGCCGAAGGTTGCAAAACCCATCTGGTAACTACCGGTGCTTTCCTTGGCGATCCCCATCACGACAGGGAGATAAAAGCCACCGATCCCTCCCGCGGCACCGATGATGCCCGTCATGACGCCAGTCTTGCCCTTCCAGCGATGAGGAACGAGCTGAAACGTGGCGCCGTTCCCCAGGCCAAAGCAGACATAAAGCGCTCCCAGCAGCGCTGTGCCACCCACCAGCGGGGGCATGAGCATGGCGAAGGTCGCATTGCAGGCGGCGATCAGTACCAGCAGCACCAGCAGGACTTTTACACCCGAGAGGCGATCGGCGACCCAACCCCCGAGCGGTCTGACCATGGCGCCCGT
>Ga0105240_10005497_pt1 | contig 18885 bp, 17 predicted proteins | sample KBSC54metaG_FD_80426 | JGI IMG/M metagenome (GOLD analysis project Ga0105240, IMG submission 80426) | Corn rhizosphere microbial communities from Kellogg Biological Station, Michigan, USA - KBS C5-4 metaG | ecosystem: Host-associated > Plants > Roots > Rhizosphere > Soil | place: Michigan, USA... | reverse complement strand
CTCATCGCCGGTTCGGCGCATCTGCGTGCGAGCGTGCGCAAAGGGCTGGAAATCATGGAAGCGTTGCGCGGCCATACGACCGGCTACGCGGTGCCGACGTACGTCATCGATGCCCCGAATGGCGGCGGCAAGGTGCCGGTTTCGCCGGAGTATGTGCTGAGCCGGAACAACGACCGGGTGGTCATCCGGAATTACGAGGGCAAGATCTTCGAATATCCCGAGGCAGCGGACGGCACGCCAACTTTCGAGGCCCCCCGCTCCATCGAGGAACCGGAGCTGGTCTGACCAGGCTCTGTCCCCCGCAATTCTCCGGAAAGCGCCGCCTGCAAAAATGGTTGGAAACCTACCCCATTTCTGTGGAAGATTGTAGGCATGAGCGAAGCGGATAATACGATTGTTTTTTCGCGGTCTTCCGCCGACGAAGTCCAGGCTGGCTGGCATGATTTGAAATTGCGCGTCAGCCAATTGGAAGCCGAACGCACCGTTTTGGAAAAAGAGAGCAAGGATCTCCGCTCCCTGCTCGAACGGGTCATCGAACATCGCCAAAAGTCCCACGGCGAACTCATCAATCTACTTTCCGGCCTCATTGCCAAACTTCCCATCAACGATATCGGCGTGGTGATCGCGAAATTGATGGAGCACAACACGCACGTCGCTGAAGTCTGCTCGGCGCTCGCCAAGGGCAAGATGGAAGCCACGCAAATCCAACCGCAGATGTTGCGCGTGCTCGACCAGACGAAGCGTGAGCTCAAGGCGGCAGTGGAACCGGTGGTGGAGGAATTGATCAAGCTGGAGGTCCCACTGGAAACGACGATGCTCCGGTCGTTCATCGCGAATCCCGATTCGTTTTTTGCGCCGGCATCGGCCCGGGCGAATCGCGGTTTTGTAAAAGGCCAGGTCACACGCGAACGCATCGTCCGTGAGTTCGGCGACGCGGCACTGATTTTCTTCACCGATGTGACCACCGATCCCAAGCTGAACCCGCGCCCGAAGCCCGAGGACATCATGCTGGTTTTCAACCCCCAGTTCGAAGCGTTGTTACAGCAGAATCCCGGGGTCATTGCGGATAAGCGTGCAGAGTTGCAGACTTTGTTCCAGCGCGTGCAACGCAGCAAGGCGGCGACGGATGAAGCGCGCGCCCAGAAGAACGCCTTCCTTCGACTTTCGTTCCTGCTCGAAGTGTTGCACTACTACGAGAATCAAAACACCGAGGCGCCGGACGTTGTGTTCGCGCAACGCCTGCCACCAATTGTGGAACAGCTGGTGGTCACGAATCCGGCGGACAATTTGAACGAGAAGCTGGTGTACTTGGTGGAGGGCCTGCTCTCGCACATCATCAACATCGACCACCGTTTGTCGGTCATTAACAACATCGGCAAGGCCGGTGGCGCAGGCAAGTCGGCCAAGTTCGTGCTGCGGTTCCGCGCGGAAAAGGCGCCAACGGACAATCCGAGCATCTTGAACGAAGTCATGCCGGAGTTCATCAAGCATCTTTGCACACCGCCGCCGGTGCAACCCACGCAGCAACAAGCCGCCGCAGCCGTGCTGAAATTCCTCGTCCCCGATTTGCAAAAGCTCGTGCTGAAGGGATTGATGAATTCGGACCGGTTGCGCAAGGAAGAGTCCGATGCATTAACCAAGGCGATCTCGAAGGAACTTGGGCTGGCCGATCTCGAAGTGGTGCTCAAACCAACGGCCATCATCACGCCCGAGATGGAACGACAGCTCGCATGGGACAAAATCAAAGACCTGATCACCAGCCGCGCCGATCCAGGCGTGATTGCGACCGCCATCCGCGATCGCCTGCACGCGAAGTACGATTCCGACGAGGTCAAGCTCAGCTGGGTCACCTTGACTGAAGCCGACGCCATCGCGTTCATCCGCACGTTCTGCCAGATTCCGTATCTACCGGACGGACGGACGGACGCCATCGCACAGCCCGTACTGGAATCGTATGTGGTCCGCCTGACACACGAGAAATATGCGTCCACCTACGCGAAGATCGTGACCAGCTTGAAAAACATGTTCAAAGCGAAACCGGATAGTCCGACGCTGCTCAACTTCGTTTCGCTCGTGCGCTGGGTGGATGCGGCCGCAGCAGCCAAGCTCAGCGCCGACATCGGCATGAACGCGGTGGCGCATTAAAGGCGCAGCGCGCGTCGTTTGCGTGAAGAGAAAGAAAAAGGTCGCAGTGGCAGGCGTAATACTTCTTCTGGCCGGCCTGGTGGCGCTCTGGATCATCGGAGGCACACTCATAGCCCCAGAACGGCGTTACATCGGCGAGCCGTTGCTGGATTGCCCCGTACAATCAATCGCCATCCAAAGCCAGAGCGGCTCAACGCTCAAGGGCTGGTGGATTCCAGGTCAGAACGGCAAAGGGGCGATTGTGCTCATGCACGGCATCCGGTCGAGCAGGCTCGGCATGTTGGAGCGCGCCAAATTTCTCGCCCACGAAGGGTTCGGCGTTTTGCTGTTCGACTTTCAAGCTCATGGTGAAAGCAGCGGTGCGCATATCACACTGGGCAAATTGGAGTCGCAGGACGCGATAGCCGCCGTTGCCTTTGCCCACGCGCACGCACCGGGAGAAAAGATTGCCGTCATCGGTACGTCGCTGGGGGGAGCGGCCGCACTCCTGGCCGAACCGCCGCTGGATATCGATGCACTAATCGTGGAATCCTCATATCCTACGTTACAACAGGCTGTCGAAGACCGGCTGGTACGCCGGCTGGGGCCATTTGCGAAGGTTCTGGCGCCACTGCTGACCTGCCAGTTGCGTCCGCGACTCGGATTTGGCGTCGACGATCTTCGTCCGATTGATCACGTTGGTATACTGAAGATGCCCAAGTTCTTCATCGCTGGCGCGGACGATTTGCAAACCACCGCCGCCGAATCAAAAGCACTTTTTGCTACCGCCGCCGAGCCCAAGGAATTTTGGCTGATCGAGGGTGCCGCTCATGTGGATATGCATACGTTCAACCGTCCGGAATATGAAAAGCGCGTGCTTGCGTTTCTGAAACCGCATCTACAAGCGACCGGATCGACCAACAATTGACCATGCCCCGCGAAAGCTTCACTGCGAAAGCCGCCCGTAACAGCGAAATCATCGCGGGGCTAAAGCGCGCTTACCCCGACGCACATTGCGAGCTGAATTTTTCAAATCCGCTTGAACTGCTCATCGCAACGATTCTTTCGGCGCAATGCACGGACAAGCAGGTCAACATTGTCACTGCTGACCTGTTCAAGAAATACCGCAGCGCCGAAGACTTCGCGAACGCAACTCAAGAGCAGATGGAGAGCGATATCCGACGCATCGGCTTTTTTCGGAACAAGGCGAAGAACATCCGGGCCTGTTGCCAGAAGCTCATTGAAGTGCATGGCGGTGAAGTGCCGCGTACGATGGATGAGCTTTACGCGCTCGACGGCGTCGGGCGCAAAACGGCGAACGTCGTCCTCGGCAACGCTTTTGACATCAATGTCGGCGTTGTCGTGGATACGCACGTGGCGCGACTCTCGCAGCGTCTCGACCTCACGCGCGCAACCACACCCGAGAAGATCGAACTGGAATTGATGAAGCTGGTGCCGCAATCGGAATGGACATTGTTTAGCCACTGGCTCATTTGGCACGGACGGCGGCGATGCTCCGCGCGCAAACCGGATTGTGGCGGATGTGAGATAGCCAAGCTGTGCCCCAGTGCGGGAAAATTCTGACGGGATGAAGGAACATTCAACATTCAACATTCAACGCTCAACATCCAATGGCGATGGGGAGAAGTGCACCTCCTTGGAAGTTCGAAGTTCAATGTTGAATGTTGAATATTCCCCTTGGTTTTTCCTCAACAGCGGTCCTTGCGAGGCGGCCTTCAACATGGCGCTCGACGAAACGCTGATGGAATTAGCCCCTCAACTCGGCCGTCCCGTGCTCCGCTTTTACGGTTGGACGCAGCCAGCCGCGAGCTTTGGTTATTTCCAACATCACTCAGAGATTGAGCGTACCACGAAATTGCGTCCCCTCGTACGGCGTCCAACCGGAGGTGGCTTGGTGCCGCACGACGCCGATTGGACGTACAGCCTCGCGTTCCCGACTTCGCACGCGTGGTATGCGCTTTCGGCAGTGGAGAGCTATCAGCGAGTTCATGAGTGGGTACGCGATTCGTTCACAAAGCTCGGTGTGACGACCGAACTGGCACCGTGCTGCCGCAAATCCGCACCCGGTCAGTGCTTCATCGGGTACGAAAAATCCGATGTACTGTGGCAGGGCAAAAAGATCGCCGGCGCAGCGCAGCGGCGGACCAAGATGGGGCTGCTTATCCAAGGCTCGGTGCAACCACCACCACTGAATCTCGCGAAGGCCGACTGGCAGGCCGCCATGTGCGTGAGAGCGGTCGGCCGATATTGCTCCGGTTGGAACGAACTTATTGTTGAAGGTCCCCTGCTCGGTCGCGCGCAGGAGCTTGAATCCTCACGTTACTCGCAGACTAGCTACAACGAGAAGCGGTGACCGATTTTAGCCCGCTCACAACACCCGTTAATCTTTTCGGATTCAACCCTTTCTGAAGACTGCGCATCCAAATTCGGGTAGCTAACGTATCTCCTAAGCAAAAAAAACTGGGAACATTCCGGAATTTAATGACTCTTAAAGACGACATGCATCCATTTGCCATCCTCTGTTTTGCCGGGGCATCTGTGCTCGCAGTTGGGGCTGTCAGGTATCAGCGCCGATATTTTGTTCCCGGTCACGGTGGCAGCATGGGCACCGAGATTGTAAATCTGCTGATTTGGGGGCTGGTTTCCCTGCTTGCTGCAGCGGGATCCATGGCTTTTATTCCGTGGTATCTATGTGTTCTCGTCCTCATGGCCAATCTTGCTCTCTCGTTTGTCATCCGATACTGCATCAACCGCTAGATGTGACGTCTCCTAAATTAACATTTCCTATTATCCATCAATGTTTTAGGAATGATCAGCAACAATAGAATCTTCATCTCTTAATTAAGTGTCTCTGGGATAAACCTAGGCGATTCCACGGCCTAGAAACGTATCAATACGGATAAAAAAGTGCATGGACAGGTAAAAATCTAGAGCTATCGTGTGAAGACTCCGAGTGACATGAGTGTTTTTGACCTAATTTGTTTTGGCGGAGCATTTCTGCTCGCAATCGCTGCTATCAGGCATCAATGCGTGGATTTCGTCCCCCATTACGGCAATACCATGTCTGGCGAGATTCTCGACCTGTTTCTCTGGGCCATGGCTTCCTTGCTCGCTGCCGCCGGATCAATCGCCTACCTCGACTGGTATTTGTCCGCCCTCGTATTCATAGCAGCCTTTGTGCTTTCGTTTTTCATCCGCTATGGAGTCGACAACTGGGAGCGTCGGTTAGATGAAAAGCGCGTTCGCTGAGGCTTTCGCTCCCGTCTAACAAACCAATTGCGCGCTGATTTCCCGGCCCCTTTTGAGACCTTCAACGGGTCAGACGTAGCAAGTTAACGTCTAAACCAACAGCGCGCGGTATTTATTCCGCCCTACTTCTTCAACCGATAAAACATCGCCGCGCCGAGGTTGGTTTGCGTGATGGTGTTCGTCCCCCCACTGGATACGGGAGTGGTCAGCACGTTCTGCCAATTTGTGCTGGTTGGATTGGAATTGAACTGCAGGGTGAAGTTCGAGGACACGCTTGGCCACGACAGCAAAACCGCGTTTGGCGGATTGAAACTCACCAACAGCGTGGGCAAAGGCCCCTCGACTACCGTCGTCGTAAGTACCTCCGTCGGAGTTGGACCTGTCACGGCAATCGCGCGATTGGTAATAGTGATGTTTGGCGTATTCGGCTTCGCCGTGATCGTCACCGAGGCGATGTCATTAAAGTTAAGGACTCCAAGGTTCGCAACGGTGACGTTCGAAACAGTAGTACCAGCCGTGGACGAAACGAATGTAACGCTGGGCGGCAGGATATTAGTAAGCGACACGGCGCCGGAATAAATGCTGCTGTTCTGGATTAGGATTGTATAAACCAAATTGCTACCCACAGTGACAGGGTCAGGGTTGTCGTTGACGTTGACCAGCAGCGTGGCGTAATCGAGCACGAAGTTGAAACTGCTGCTGCTGCTACCAGCCGGTCCCACCACTGTGATAGGCCCACTGACAGCATTGTTGGGAACTACTACACGAACCTGACTGTTGCTGACTGAAAGAATGGCGGCGTTGGTCGTTCCACCGCCAGCTGCCTGGAACTGCACTGCCAACGCCCCCAGAAAACTTGATCCGAAAACGGTTACATTTGTACCCGGCAGCCCGTGTGGGGGAGAGAAGCCGCTGACGATGGGGACCGCATAGAAATTAGATGTAGCCAGCGACAGAGTATTTGATGTCCCCGCCGGCGTCGTAATACTGATAGGCCCCGTCGTAAAGTTGCCCGGCACGATGACGCCAATCGTGTTGTTATTCGTAACGGTAAACTGCGTCGCCGGAGTTCCGTTGAAACTCACCGCACTGGCGTCGGTGAAGTTCGTGCCTGAAATAGTGACGGTACTGCCAGGGAGACTGTTCGTCGGCGTAAAGCTGGTTATGCGCGGAGGCAGATAAAACAGTCCGGGGCCGATGCCCGTGCCGTCCGCCGTGATTACCGAGATGGGAGCGGACGTTGCCCCCGGAGGAACCACCGCATTCAGCAGGTTAAAGGAAATATTGGACACGGTAGTTGCATTGATTCCCCCAAATTTTACCGTCGGCGTACCCACGTTGAAATTCGCTCCGGTAACCGTGATACTTGCACCCGGTCCGCCGAAAATGGGCGTGAAGCCGTACACGGTGGGCGGCACGATAAAACGATTCGCACTAAACGCGGTACCTGCGGGACCGCTTACCCGTACAAGCCCGGATAAAACCCCAACTGGCGCGGTGACTTGGATGGAATTGTTATTCAATACAGTGTAGCTGCTCGCACTCACGTTGCTGAATTGCACCGAGGTCGTGCCTAGAAAATTCGTCCCGGTGATGGTCACATTCGTTCCCGCACGACCATTGGTCGGCGAAAAGCCGGTGATGAATGGCAGCACATAAAAATTGTTGGTGCTGGTCCATTTACCGAGAGAATTACTCACTGAAATCAGCCCGCTCGTTGCCCCTGGTGGAACCCTGACATCGAAAACCGTTGAAGACGCAGCGGTGGCGTTAGTCGCGACTCCATTGAATCTCACGACCATGCTTGCGGTGAAGTGCGCGCCCGTGATGGTGACGAGACCGCCCGCACCGCCGGCCTGTGGAGAAAAATTGCTAATGTACGGGCCGGCACCTATCACGGTGAAATCATCCTGGCTTTGGGTTGGCACCCCGCCCACCGAAACGTAAATCGGCCCAGAACCAATTGCTGCACCCGACGGAACCGTTGCTTGAATGGTCCCCTCATCGACCGCCGCAGCCCCTGGCGCCGCGACGCCATTAAATTTTACAACCACAGTGCCGGGAGAAAATCCACTGCCTTTGATGATAATTGGGTTCGGGTCACCAAACGCGCCAAAGGTTGGACTAAATGACGTGACCGTAGGAGCGGCGCTCGCAGTACCGCAGAACAAGCCGGTCAATACCAAGGGCAAAACCGTTCGCAAACGACTAAAACTCTCTAGGGCAATCATCAGGGCTACATTGTGTACCGAAACGCGCGGATTTCAACCCCGGTAATTACGGTTGTCTAGTACTTCAGCCCCGGTAACGGCCACGTCACCGCAGCCGAAATCCCCCCTTAAACACCACCTCCGCCAGAACCACGGCCAAAAACGCCATACTGATGACCGCGTTAAGCTTGAAGAACGCCACGTTGATCCAATTCAGGCTCCGGCGGCGAGCAATCCAGTGCTCCATCACGATGCACGCCACAATGATGATCCAGCCCACCATGAACGCGATGCGGAACCTTGCCAGTAGACCGAACGCGAATAGCCCCCCACACATCACCAGATGGGCGAGAAACGCCGCCGCCAAGGCATTCTTCGGCCCCCAGCGCACTACCAGCGAATGCAACCCATGCCCACGGTCGAACTCGTAATCTTGCAGCGCATAGATGATATCAAAGCCGATCAGCCAGAACACCACCGCCACCGCGAGAAGCAACGGCAGCAGCGCACTGTGTTGCAACGGCAAATGATCTTCTGCGCACCGTGCCGGCCAGAAATCAAAACTACCCGTCACCGCCATCCACGCGCCAATCGGCGCCAGCGCCAGCGCGATGCCAAGAAAAACATGCGTGAAATCCGTGAACCGCTTCGTCAGCGAATAAAAGCAAACGACCACCAGCGCCACCGGTGAAAGCACGAAGCACAGCGTGTTTATAAACCAGCTCGCCCCAATCAGGCCGGCCGCGCTCAAAGCCCACAGCGTCCACGCGCTGACGAGCGAGATCTGGCCCGCGGGCAAGTGCCGGGTAGCAGTCCGAGGATTCAGGGCATCAAACTTACGGTCCATGATGCGATTGAAAGCCATCGCCGCCGTGCGCGCGCATACCATCGCGACCAGAATCAGCCCAAACTTCTGCCAACCCGGCCAGCCACGATTATCCCGCGCCGCCACCGCCATCGCTGCGAGAGCAAAAGGCAGCGCGAAGACCGTGTGGCTGATCTTCACGAATGAAGCCCATTTCGTTAGATGAGAAAACATTGAAGCTTCGGCGTTCAGCGTTGCAACCTTCGCACTCATTCCGGCTCTGCCCACCTAGCTACGAGTTTGTGCGGCATGCCCATGTGGTCCAAAACCCGCGCCACAACTGTATCCACGACCTGCTCTACCGTCGTAGGCCTGATGTAGTACGATGGATTTGCCGGAATCAATGTCGCCCCTGCCAATAATAGAAGTTCAAAATTTTTGACATGCACCAGATTCAGCGGCGTTTCCCGCGGAACTAGAATCAGTTTACGCTTCTCTTTCAGCACCACATCCGCCGCGCGCAGCAGCACATCTTCGCTCAGGCCATGCGCAATCCGGCCCAGCGTGCCCATGCTGCATGGGATGACCACCATCACATCCGGTGGATTGGAGCCGCTCGCAAAGGGCGCATTCATGCTCTTGAGGCCGTGCGATTGCACCCCCTCGGGAAGGCGCAGCCCTTGCGGCAACTCCTCATGAATCACCTGATTCGCATAATTGCTTAGCACCACATGGATTTCGTGCTCGCGCGGGTCGAGGTTATCGAGCAGGCGCTGGGCATAGAGCGAACCACTGGCTCCGGTGATGGCGACAAGAATCTTCACGGTCACGCGAAATATGCGGCACCCCGGATGCAGCCGCACCCCAAATCTTCCGAGTGCCTACTCCCACTGGCGCACATCTCATTCATTTGCAGGGCCCATCCGATCAAGTCTCGAACCCTCATCTTTAGCACGATTAGGCACGATTCCTCATCCGTTTTTCATCCTTCCGCATTCACCTTTTCTCTTTCTGCATTGTTATTCGAAGTTAATTCCGCTTAAAACGGCTTAGCTGCCACCTGATTGCTCGACGTTGGGAGTTGAATGTTGAGTGTTGAATGTTTTTTACCTTTAGCAGCCTTGATTTGCCTTGATTGCTCCGCTCCCGCTCAGCGTTCCTCCGTGTTCTTCGCGCCTCGGCGTTTATTTTATTTCCCACCGACCATGCGTAATTTGCCGTAATCTGCTGCAATTTACCGTAATCCAGCCTTTGGTTTTGCGAACCTCAAGAATCGCACCCTGATCACCGCCTCGCCCTCGCCAAGCGCAGCGCGAGCAGGAAAAACGTTAACCCATTTAACGAATTACCTCTTCATTTTCTAAATTGTCAAAGACCCCTCGCGACCGTTTCCTGTTTCATCCTTCTGCCTTCATCCTTCAACCTTTCCCCTGCCGCTCCCCCAACGCGCATAAACTTACCCGAGTCCCGGAAAAACCGTCGGTGTCTGGGACACCCAAAATGCCCCACCTCCTCCCGAGCTCGACAAGCCGTCATACTTGCGGCACGTTCGGCACCCGTCGCAATGCGGCGGGTGTATGATGTCCGATTTCGAAGATGATGTGCCGCCGGTGCTGGAATCAAAACCCGCGCCCGCTGCCCCGCCTCCCAACACGTCATTGTTGGCGCGATTGTTGAATGTGCTCTCCGTGCCCGGCCAGGTATTTGAAGAAGTGCGGGCCGCCCGCCATTCCGTCTGGAACTGGCTGGTGCCGCTACCCGCTTACGCGCTGAGCCTTGCCGTTTTCGCAGCGGTTTTCGTCTCCATTCCCTCGATGGAGAAGATGTGGACGGAACAAATCTCGAAAAAACGTACCGAGCAGGCCGCGGCGCTGACCGACGCCGTGAAGGCCGGAAAAATCAAACAGGACGCAGCCGATGACGCGCTGGCAGGCATGGACTGGGTGTCGCGCCCAAAGGTTGTAAAATCTCTCGCGCTGGCCGGCGGACTTTTTTACGGCCTATTCCGCGTATTCTGGTGGGCCGGCGTGCTTTGGTTTTTGGCCCGAGTCGTGATCAAAACCCCCATCCCTTATGGCAAGGCGCTCGAAGTCGTAGGACTGGCATCCGTTGTCGCCGTCATCGGCAACCTTGCCTTGGTCGCATTGATGTTGGATTTCAACAAAACCTTTGCGGATGGCTTCGCTTTGACTGTCACCGATTTTGCCTCCTCAAATCATCAACTGTTGGTGGCCACGATACTCCAAGTATTCAAGTTCTGGCTCATAGCGGTGCTCGGCACCGGTCTGGCACGCTTGACCGGCGTCACTTGGATGCGCGCCACCTTCCTGGTGATCACCTATTGGATGGGAACCGAACTCCTGCAACTCGTGCTGGGTATTGGCTTGGGGTGATAATAATCACTTCGACAATATCACGCCGCCAGAACTTACGATGCGACTGTTCGGTCACTGATGGACTAGCGATCGTTACTCGATGTTCGCATTAACGCCCGCTTCTTGGACTGCGCCGGCAGAGCGCAGCGGCGACGGCGCTTTCGCCCGCATTTTGACGACCTAATTATTGATTCCACACTGCGCGCACAAGCCGCGCCCATGCGCATGTCATTTCATGAGCCCTTTTGGACGGCGAACACCTTGAAGCCATAATTTCTCGGCAGCAGCGCCCCTAGACCAAAGCGCACCGCCAATCACACAAGCGAAGCAGCGCACGCCTTTCCCCCGGACCGCGGGTCTGTGACCCGCAGCAACGTGTACTGCAAACCAGCGCTCGCGGTCTAAATCCCAGCGTCGGTTAACAATCTACCCCACTACTCTCAAAACAACTGGTCCAACCATTGCCTTCATTCCCCTGCCCTTATCCCTTGGCGTACTCAATTTCGCTCGCCCGGCGTGACGACATCTCTATAGTTTGCACCAAGCCGTAACCTTTTACCGCCAACCCGGTAGAGCATGGTGAATCAGGCCTGACCACCCTATTTTATGAGCAACGAAACGCCTCCCCCTATCCCGGCTTCGGCGCAGGCCCCTGCGGAGACATCGCTTGCGGCCCGGCTTACCAACGTATTCGTCGCCCCGGGTGAGGTTTTCAGCGAAGTGAAGACCAGTCCAGTCCGCCACTCCAATTGGATCGTCGCCGCGCTTATTTTCATTCTGCTGAGCTGGTGCTCCGCCGGCGTGATGATGAGCCAGGAGTCCATCAGACACTCGTTTGCCGACATGCAGGAGCAGGCCATGCAGAAAAAATTTCAGAAATTAATCGACGAAAAAAAGATGACGCAAGCGCAGGCGGATCAAACGATAGCCGCCGCATCGAAGATAACCGGCGTCATTTACACCGTCGCGGCCTTCGTCGGACCGGTTGTTGGCGGAGCCATCGCGCCATTCCTCGGCGGCTTCATATTGTGGGGTGTCGGCACTCTCATCTTTCGGCGGCCCTTCGATTATTTAAAAGCCGTGGAATCCTCCGGGCTGACCATGGTTGTCTCTGGTCTGGGCGTCTTGGTCAAAGGACTGCTTTGCGCCGCCTTGGGGACCATGTTTGCCAGCCCTGGCCTCGTCCTCCTCGTTCGCCCCTACGATCCAACCAACCTGCTCCATTCGTTTTTACTGGCTTTCGACTTCTTCGCCATCTGGAGCACGGTACTGAGCGGCATCGCTCTCGCAAAACTAAGTGAAGTCAGCTTTGTCAAAGCTTTCGCATGGGTGGCGGCCATCACGGTCATTATCGTGGGTGGCATGGTGACGTTAGGCTGGGCAGCTCAGCATTTCGCGCCCAAGTGAACATTTTCACACGTCACCCATCCAAGTAGCGGTATCCAACGGGAATTTCATCATGGCCAATCCAAAGAAACGTAGAAAATTCATCGTGTTCGGTGCGATCCTCCTCTGCCTTGTGGGCTTGGGAGCCTGGGTCGCCTTTGGCAAACGCGACGTCTACATCAGCGTACAGACCGACAAAGTCGCGCGCCGGGACCTCACCGAAATTGTCGTCGCCAACGGGCGCATCCAGCCCGTGACGCAGGTGAAGATCAGCCCGGAAGTCAGCGGCGAGATCATCGAACTGCCCGTCAAAGAAGGCCAGCCCGTCAAAAAGGGCGATTTGATCGTACGCATCAAGCCAGACTTCTACGAAGCCAGCCGCAACTCAGCCAAGGCCAGCTTCAGCGTGTCGCAGGCCGGACTGATCACCGCTAAGGCTATGCTCAACAAGGCCGAAGCCGAGTTCAAACGCAACGCGGAACTGTTCGAGCGAAAACTGATTTCCGAATCGATTTATACCGAGGTGATGACCACCCGCGACGTCGCCGCCGCCGAAGTCACACAGGCAGAACACCAAATCGAGATGGCGAAGGCCGCGCTCGACAAAGCCGAGGAAGATTTGCGGAAGACCACCATCTATTCCCCGTTGGATGGCACAATAACGCGGCTCATCTCACAAGTCGGCGAACGCGTCGTCGGCACGGCAATGATGGCGGGCACCGATATCATGGTCGTGTCGGACCTGACCGAAATGGAAGCGCGCGTCGACATCGGCGAGATCGACGTGGTGCTCATCAAGCCCGGACAAATCGCGCGCCTCGAAGTGGATGCTTTCAAAGACAAAAAGTTCAAGGGTATGGTCACGGAAATCGCGAACTCCGCCAAAGGCACCATGATTTCCAGCAGCAGCATGGGCGGCGGTGGTGGTGGCGGCAGTTCCAGCGGCCAGGACTCGACCAAGTTCGAAGTGCGCATCCGCGTCACCGAAGGCGATGACTTCCGCCCCGGCATGTCGGTTACCACCGAGATTGAAACCCGTTATCGCACGAACGCACTCACCGTCCCCATTGGCTCGGTCACCGCCCGCCTGCCAAAGCCACCGTCCGGCGGAACCAATTCTGTAGCCAACGCCACGAACAAGGTAACGGAGACCGCATCAGCCACGACCAACTCACCTGGCAGTTCCGCCAAGTCAGACAAAAAATCGGACAAAAAGGCGAACAAGACGCGGGAAGTGGTGTTTGTCGTGGATGGTGAAAAGGTCAAGCAGACGTTCGTCAAAATCGGCATCAGCGATGAGAACTACTGGGAAGTCACCGAGGGCTTGAATGACGGCCAGGAAATCGTGACCGGCGGATTCAAGGCGGTGACCAAAGACCTTGAGGACGGCAAAAAAATCCGCAAGGGCGGCGCCACAACAGAACCCGAGAAAAAGGGCTGACGCATGGCGCTCATCCGCCTCGAAAAGATTTCGCGCCGTTACCAGATGGGCGGCGAAACGATTCACGCGTTACGCGAGGTCTCGTTGCACATTCATCTCGGCGAATACGTCGCCATCATGGGACCGTCCGGCTCTGGCAAGTCCACCATGATGAATCTCATCGGCTGCCTCGACACGCCCACTTCCGGCACCTACGAATTGAACGGCACCGATGTCAGCGACATGGGCGACAACCAGCTCGCCGAGGTTCGCAATCGCGAAATCGGTTTCGTCTTCCAGACCTTCAACCTGCTGGCCCGTTCCAGCGCGCTGCACAATGTTGAACTCCCGCTCATCTACGCCGGCATGCCCTCCGGCGAACGTCGTCAGCGTGCGCTAGAATCCATCGCTCACGTCGGTCTGACCGACCGCATGCATCACAAGCCGAACGAGCTCTCTGGCGGCCAGCGCCAGCGCGTCGCCATCGCCCGAGCGCTGGTGAACAAGCCCTCCATCCTCCTCGCCGACGAACCCACCGGGAATCTCGATTCGCGCACCGGCGAAGAAATCATGGCCTTGTTCGCGGAACTCTCGAGGAAGGGCAACACCATCATCCTCGTCACCCACGAAGAAGACATCGCCCGCCACGCCCGCCGCATCATCCGCATCCGCGACGGCCTCATCGCCAGCGACGAGCAACAAGAAGCGCACCCGTGAATTTCTTTGCTGAACATTCAGTGTTTTCGCAACCAAACCACTCCCCCGTGGCTGGATTCGCAACGACACTGCCCGAGCAACCAAAACGCGCCGCCGCTATCCCCTCTCCTGGGGGACTTCCGCTGCTTGGGAAGCAGCGGAAGGAATTCGCAGCAGCGAAGGCCCTTGAAGACGAACGAGCGGGCGCGAGTGAGTCACTGGGCCAGGGTGAGGGCGAGCTTCCCTCTCACCATCTAACCCTCTGCTGTTGCCACAGCAGGTTCACGGCGAGTCTCAACCTCCAAAATTGCACGCACCTTAAGGCCATGCACCTCGAAGCGATGATCGCACGCGGCCATACGCGCGTTAATCCAACCGACCGTTTACGCGCTCCCCTCCTGGGAGGGGTGAGGGGGTGGGTTCGGCGGCACAGGAGACGCTCAAACCATCATCGTTCCACGCGCGGTATTCGGTTCACGGAAGCCCCGTTTAAGATTTGGAGCTTCTCTGGTGGTTGGAGCTTGGAATTTGGAGCTTCCGCCTCTCCCTCATGAACTTCCTCACCGAGCTAAAGGAAGGTTTGCTCATCGCGTGGGCCGCTATCCGCGCGAACAAGCTGCGCTCCTGCCTCACCACGCTCGGCATCGTCATCGGCATTGTCACCGTCACGTTGATGGGCACGGCCATCGAGGGATTGAACCGTTCGTTCATGCAAAGCGTTTCCTCCATCGGCGCGGATGTGCTCTACGTGCAACGGATGGACTGGATCATCAGTTCCTATGAAGAGTGGATAAATATGAGCAAGCGCCGCCAGTTCACGCTGGCACAGGCGAACTCAGCGATGCGGACAATCGACTTTGCCGCCGCCATGGCACCTATGGCCAATTCCAGCGCTTCCATCCGGAACAAGAATCGCGACTCTGATTATGTCGATATCCTTGGCACCACGGACGAATATGCCATCGCCGCCGGGCTCTCGATTCGAGACGGGCGATTCATCTCCGCCACGGAGTCCGAGGGCGGACGGCCGGTTTGCGTGCTGGGCTCCACGGTTGCGTCGAACTTGTTCAAGCTGATGCCGCCGGTGGGTGAGCGCGTGACCATCGGCAACCGCAACTTCGATGTCGTGGGCGTGTTGGAGCCGATTGGCGGCATGTTTGGCAGTGACGGATTGGACAGCCAGGTCATCGTGCCCCTGAACCAGTTCCTGCTTTCGTTTCGCAGCAATCCTGACATCACGTTGCAGGTGAAGGCCAAGGCCGACCTGCCACTGGAGGACGCCAAGGAAGAGTTGCGCAGCGTCATCCGCAAAGTACGCCGCCTCGCGCCGAACGACGACGACGATTTTTCCATCAACCAGCAGGATCAAATCGTCGACATGTTCCACCGCATCGCGGGGACTATTGCCGCGGTTGGTTTGTTTATCACGGGCTTGTCGCTATTTGTAGGCGGCATTGGCATCATGAATATCATGTTCGTTTCCGTGGCCGAGCGCACGAAGGAGATTGGCATCCGCAAAGCTATCGGCGCGAAACGACGCACGATTCTCGTGCAATTCCTGATTGAGGCCGCCGTGATCTGCATGATTGGTGGAGTATTCGGGCTCGCCATCGCTTGGCCGATCACCCTGGGCATGGCCAAGGTCATGCCAGCCACGTTGTCGCCGATGATTGTCGCGCTCGCCCTTGGGGTTTCGGCCGTGACTGGAATCGTTTCGGGATTCATGCCCGCCTGGCGTGCGGCGCGGATGAACCCGGTGGATGCATTGAGGGCGGAATGAAGTTTCACAAACCAACATTGCTGCTGGCCGAACTCCGCGAAAGCTTCGCCATGGCCATGCAAGCCATCACGGCGCACAAACTGCGCTCGTCGCTGACGTTGCTGGGCGTGCTCATCGGTGTCTTCTCCATCATCGTGGTGATGACGGCCTTGCGCGTGATGCAAAGCGATATCGAATCAAAGCTCAGCCAGCTCGGGATCAATTGTTTCTCGATTCAAAAACGTCCCGGCCTCATGTTCAATGACGCGGATTGGGAACGCATCGCACGGCGCAAGAACATCACCTACCAGATGAGTCGCCGCTTTGAAGAACGCGTCACCACCGCGGCGAGCATCGGCGTCGAAGCCGTGTTCTGGGGCGGGCAGGTTGAGACTCGCTTTGCGAAGACGGCCCCGACGGTGCAGATGTACGGCGAAACGCCGGGAAGTTTTCCGGTCCATAACTGGGTGCTTGAGGAAGGCCGCATTTTAAGCGAAGCGGACGTTGACGGAGCCCGTGATGTGACCGTGCTCGGCGCCACGGTCGCGAAAACCGTATTTCCGTTTGGGTCCGCGTTGGGCGAGCGGCTGAAAATAAACGGCATCAACTACACGGTCATCGGTGTGCTGGCGGCGAAAGGTGCCACCACGGCGGGCAACCAGGATAATTTCGCCATCGTACCCGTCACCACCGGCATGAATCGATTTGGCCGCTGGAACCGCAGCCTGAATCTGCTGGTGCAATCGCGCGACCGGGCCTCATTCAGCGATACCGTGGACGAAGCGCGCGGGGCGATGCGCGTCATCCGCAAGACGCCGCCCGGTGAACCGGATGATTTTGATGTGGTCTCAAATGATTCGCTGGTGGCGCAGTTCAATACGTTTACGCGGGTGGTGCGCCTGGGCGTGTCAGGCATCAGTTCGATTGCGCTCATCGCGGCCGGGATCGGTATCATGAACATCATGCTCGTAAGCGTGACCGAACGTACCCGCGAAATCGGCATCCGCCGCGCTGTCGGCGCGAAGAAGCGCAACATCATGATTCAATTCATCCTCGAAGCCATCATGCTCTGCGAAGTCGGCGGCGCCATCGGCGTCGGCCTGGGCATCGCGGGCGGCAACGCCACCGCGTTCCTATTGAAGCTACCCGCAGTGATCCCCTTCGACTGGGCCGTCATCGGTCTTCTCATCTGTTCCGTCGTCGGCATCATCTTCGGCACCTACCCCGCCTGGAAGGCAGCGAATCTGGACCCGATTGAGTCGCTAAGGTATGAGTAGGTTGGGGCGTGAACTCGGCCCTTTGAGAAAAGGTCGCACTGGGAAAAAGCTATGAATGAAACGGCCAGCAAAAGTGGCAACAAAACCTTTTTAGCAGTTTCATTTCCCGTTGGCTTAACGGTGTTTTTGCTCATCGCGCTCACTGGCACGCTCGTGACTTTCATTCTGCCAGAATCCTATTTAAGCGAAGCGCGCATCAAGGTGCCATCGGGCCCTATACAACCCGACCATCTAGACATGGGCAAAACTGTTACGACCGAAATGGAAGTCATTCGTACAAGTCAGATCCTGCAAACCGCGGTTCAAAAATTGGATCTGAACAAAAAATGGGGCGTCCGTTATCTAAACGGTGAGGCAATGGCGACGCCAGACTGCGTCAAATTTCTTCGTAGCCGACTTCGGTTGAAGCCATTCCAAAACTCCTACATCATCCGAATTGGCTTCCAAGCTCCTACGCCATCCGAGGCAGCTGACATCGCAAACGCAGTTGCATCCGCCTATATCAGCTACCGCAACACAGGTGCTGGCAAAGATGAAGCCGTCTTGCTACAAGCGGCCGCCGAAAACCGGGAACCGTATCGTCCAAAAGTAGCCTTGAATATCGTCCTAAGCGCATTGGTTGGGGCCGTGGCCGGGCTGGTGATTGGCAGCGTCAGCGGCTGGGTCACTCTCTCAATACATCGCAAAATCGCCACTGTCCCTAAACAGACAGGAATCTCACTACCGCACAAGTCCTCAAGCCACCGGCAGTAATCCCGTTCTACTGAGCCGGCGCGTTCCGCAGTCTGGTTCGCGCCTTAGTTGCCCTACGCGGCAAAACGTTTATTGACCCGACGTGCTTGTACGCGCTCCCCTCCTTTGGAGGGGTGAGGGGGTGGGTTCGGGGCACTGTAGACGACCAAACTGCAATTAAATCCTCGCCGCGCTACGCCACCCTCTCCCCTTCGGAAGGGGAGAGGGCCGGGGTGAGGGGCTTCCGGCACTTCCTTGCGATCTTTGCGTTCTCTGCGGTTACTTAGCCCCGCAGCAACTCCCCCAAATCTCCCACAAACGCATCCACATCTTCCGGCGTCGTATCCCAACTGCACATGAGACGCGATTCATCGGGCGTGATGACGCCGGTGTAAAATTTCCAGCGCTGCTCCAATCCGACGCGCGCCTTCTCCGGGATTTGCGCAAACACGCTGTTTGAATCCACCGGATAACCGATCTTCACACCGGGTAACTGGCGCAAGCCCGCCTCCATCCGCTTCGCCATCGCATTGCCGTGCGCGGCGTGACGCAACCAGGCACCGTCACGGAGCATCCCCACCCAGGGCGCGGAAAGGAAACGCATCTTCGAGGCGAGCTGCCCGCCCTGTTTGCAGCGGTATTCAAACTCGGCCGCCAGTTCGCGGTTGAAGAACACGATGCATTCACCGAGTGCGATGCCATTCTTCGAACCACCAAAGCACAGGACATCCACGCCTGCCTGCCAGGTGATTTCCTTCGGTTTCACACCCAGCGCTGCGACAGCGTTCGCGAAACGCGCTCCATCCATGTGAACGCGCAACCCGAGACGAT
>Ga0105240_10005493_pt1 | contig 18892 bp, 20 predicted proteins | sample KBSC54metaG_FD_80426 | JGI IMG/M metagenome (GOLD analysis project Ga0105240, IMG submission 80426) | Corn rhizosphere microbial communities from Kellogg Biological Station, Michigan, USA - KBS C5-4 metaG | ecosystem: Host-associated > Plants > Roots > Rhizosphere > Soil | place: Michigan, USA... | reverse complement strand
CAACACCAGAAACACTGAGCGACGCCCAGGCGCCGCCTGGAGCGCCGGGGGTGCTGCGTGGCGCTTGAGCAGGGCCTGCCGTCGGTGCTGTCGCACTTCGAGCCCACGGATCTGCTGGACGCGCTCTCCACGGGCATCGTCATGCTCGATGCCCAGTTGTGCGCGATCTATGCCAACGTCGCTGCGCAGGATCTGCTGGCGTTCAGCCTGAAGAAGGCTCGCGGCCGGCCGTTCAGCGACTTCCTGGACGACTCCGACGGTTTTGCCGGAGTCCTCCGCCGCGCTCTGGATACGGGGGAAGGGATTGCCGATCGCGAGCTGACCGTGCGGCCATTCGGCTCGCCGCGCGACTTGCGCACGCTGGATGTCACCATTACTCCGCTCGAGGGGCAGATCACCGGTACCCATCTGCTGCTGGAGCTGGCCGACACTACTCAGCGGCAGCGCATCACGCGCGAGAACGATTTGCTGGCGCGGCTCGACAGCAGCCGATTGATGATTCGGCAGCTCGCGCATGAGATCAAAAACCCACTAGGGGGCCTGCGCGGCGCCGCGCAGCTGCTCGAGCGTGAGCTGCAGGAAGCGGAGCTGCGCGAATACACGCAGGTCATCATCGGCGAGGCCGACAGATTGGCGGCACTCGTGGACTCGATGGCCGGGCCCAGCCGCGCGCCGCACAAGAGCCTCATCAACGTGCACGAGATCTGCGAGCACGTCTATCACCTGCTGCGCGCCGAAGCGCGCTCCGCGGTGACGCTCGAGCGCGACTACGACCCGAGTCTTCCGAACTCGATGCTGGATCGCCACCAGCTGATCCAGGCGCTGCTGAATGTCGCACGCAATGCGCTGCAGGCCCTTGGTGATGCGGGCCGGATCGTTCTGCGCACGCGCGCATCATCCAACGTCAGTATCGGCACCACGCGTCACCGACTGGTCGCCAGCGTGCAGGTCGAGGACAACGGACCCGGTGTACCGGAAGGCCTGCGCGCGAGCATTTTCTATCCCCTCGTCACCGGCCGCGCCAACGGCACCGGGCTCGGACTCGCCGTTGCCCAGGAGCTGGTGACGCGCAACGGCGGTCTCATCGAGTTCGAGAGCCAGCCGGGACGCACGATCTTTACCTTGCTGCTGCCACTCGGAGAAGCCACATGAACGGCCAGTCACTGCGCGTCTGGCTCGTCGATGACGATGCCTCCATCCGCTGGGTACTGGAGCGGGCTCTGCGCAACGGCGGCATGACGCCACGCGCATTCGAAGCGGCTGAGCCGGCGCTGGATGCGCTTCGCCGCGAGTCCCCGGACGTCCTGATCACCGACATTCGCATGCCAGGCCAGTCGGGCCTGGAGCTGCTGAAGAAAATCCGCGATGCACGGCCCGCGCTGCCCGTGATCGTCATGACGGCGCACTCGGATCTGGGAAGTGCGGTATCGGCCTACGAGGGCGGCGCGTTCGAGTATCTGCCAAAGCCATTCGACATCGATCAGGCCGTTGCGTTGGTGCGGCGCGCCGCCCACGCGAGCCCCCAGGGAGCGGGCGACAGCACTGCGACGCCGAGGATTCCGGAGCTGCTCGGGCGCGCCCCGGCCATGCAGCAGGTATTCCGTGCCATCGGACGACTGGCCCGCTCCAGCGTCACGGTGCTCATCACCGGAGAGTCGGGGACGGGCAAGGAGCTGGTCGCCAGGGCGCTGCACGATCACAGCCCGCGCGGCGGCAAGCCCTTCATCGCCCTGAATACCTCGGCGATACCGGCCGACCTGCTCGAGTCCGAGTTGTTCGGGCACGAGAAGGGCGCGTTCACGGGTGCCGACTCGCAGCGGCGCGGACGCTTCGAGCAGGCCGACGGCGGCACCCTGTTTCTCGATGAGATCGGCGACATGTCGACGCCGCTGCAGACCCGTCTGCTGCGAGTGCTGGCCGAAGGCGAGTTCTACCGCATCGGTGGACAGACTCCCATTCGTGTCGACGTGCGTGTGATCGCCGCTACGCATCAGAATCTTCAGGATCGGGTCGCGCGCGGCCTGTTCCGCGAGGACCTCTATCACCGGCTGAACGTGATCCGGATCGAGCTCCCGCCGCTGCGCTCGCGCGCCGAGGACATCCCGGATCTGCTGCACCACTACATGAACGTCGCGGCGCACGAGCTGGGTGTCGAGCCGAAGGCGCTCGCATCGGAGGCCGAGGCGAAGCTGTCGGCCTACGGGTGGCCCGGAAACGTGCGCGAGCTGGTGAATCTGTGCCGCCGTCTGTCGGTGCTCGCTCCGGGCACGGAGGTGCGCGTCGAGGATCTGCCCCAGGAGCTGGGCGAAGCCGAGTCGTCCGGACCCACCGAAGCGGACTGGGCCAAGGCGCTCGCCACCTGGGCGGACCGTCAGGCGATGAGCGGCAAGCGGCCGCTGCTGGATGACGCGCAGCCGGAATTCGAGCGTGTGTTGATTCGCTCGGCCCTGAAGCGGACCCAGGGTCACCGGCAGGAGGCCGCGAAGCTGCTCGGCTGGGGACGCAACACCCTGACGCGCAAGCTGAAGGAGCTGGGGATGGAGGGAATCGATTAGCCGCGCATGGGCCGGCGCCGGTAAACTCCCCGGCGCATGACACTCCCGGATCTGTGGAAAACGGAATTCCTCGACAATACGGTCGAGGCGTGGACGCTGGCGCTGGTCACCTTTCTGGTGACGTTCACCGTGCTGCCCATCATCAGGTCCACGGTCAGCTCGCGGCGCCGCAAGTGGGTGCAGTCCGGCGGCGGACAGCTTCCGGATGCCATCGAGCTCACGGGGCAGCTGGTGGAGCGCACCCGCCGCCTGTTCCTGTGGGCCGTGGCCGTCTATCTGGCCTCGCGCAATCTCACTTTCCCGGCGCGCATCGAGCGCGGGCTGACCATCGTCATCGTTGCGCTGTTCTGGATGCAAGCCGGACTGTGGGCGATGGCGGCGGTGCGCTTTGCCATCGAGCGGCGCCGCAAACGCTCGGAAGCGCTCGATTCAGTGCTGAAGAGCTCGATCGACATCATCCTGTTCGTCGCCGGCATCATCGTCTGGGCGATGGTGCTGCTGCTGGCGATGGACAACCTGGGAGTGCAGATCAAGCCGCTGCTGGCAGGCCTGGGGATCGGCGGCATCGCGGTGGCGCTCGCCGTGCAGACCGTGCTCGGCGATCTGCTGGCATCGTTATCCATCGCGCTCGACAAGCCGTTCACCATCGGGGACTTCCTCAGCGTCGATGACTTCCAGGGCTCTGTCGAGCACATCGGCGTCAAGAGCACGCGGCTGCGCAGCCTCTCGGGCGAGCAGATCATCATGTCGAATACCGACATTCTCAAAGCGCGCGTGCGCAACTTCGGGCGCATGCGTGAGCGGCGTGCCGTATTTCAGCTCGGCGTCAGCTACGACACACCGCCGGAGTCGCTGGCCGCCATCCCCGCCGCCATCCGCGAGATCGTCGAGTCGCAGCCGGACGTGCGCTTCGATCGGTGCCACTTTCTCACTTACGGGGACACGGCGCTGCAGTTCGAGACGGTCTACATCGTCACGCGCGCCGATTTCAACACCTACGCGGATATCCAGCAGAAGATCAACCTGGCGATCCTGATGAAACTGCGCCAGATGTCGGTCAAGTTCGCGGCGCCGACCCGCAACATTTTCTATGTGGAGAATCCGGCGCCGCAGACGAGCGCGGCGGGCAAGTAACCGGTCACGGGGATCGGTTTGCCGGCGTCTTCCTCAGCCGGAGACCGCGACGTCCGCTGTTTCCTTCCCCGTGCGCAGCGAGCCGACCAGTTGGGTTACGCGGGTGAGGCCCTGCTCCCGCAGATACTCCGCAATGCCGGCATTGATCTTCTTGCAAACCATCGGGTCATAGAAGAGCGCGGTGCCGACCCCGACCGCGGTGGCGCCGGCGATGAGGAACTCCAGCGCATCCGTGGCGGTCGTGATTCCCCCCTGTCCGATGATCGGCACGCCGTGCGGGCGCGCAACTTCGTAGACCTGGTGCACCTTCAGGAGCGCGATCGGCTTGATCGCCGGGCCCGACAGGCCCCCCTGCACGTTGCCGATGACGGGCCGGCGACTGCGCACGTCGATGGCCATGCCCATCATCGTGTTGATCACGGCGAACCCGTCGGTGCCCGCCTCGATGCAGCGGCGAGCGTTCTCCCTGATGTCCGTCTGATTGGGAGAGAGCTTGGTGATGAGCGGCTTGCGCGTCACTGCCCGGCATGCAGCGACGACCTGCGCCGACATCTCGGGGTAGTTGCCGAACGCGACGCCGCCCTCCTTCACGTTCGGACACGAAATATTGATTTCGATGGCGTCGATGGGCGACTGATCGAAGCGGCGCGTCACTTCCACGTACTCATCGATGGTCGAGCCCGAGACATTGGCAATGAAGCGGGTCTCGGCAAAATCGAGCTCCGGCAGGATGCGCTCGACCACGTGCGCCACGCCGGGGTTCTGCAGGCCGATCGCGTTGAGCATTCCGGCCGGCGTCTCATACACGCGGTGCGGGGCGTTGCCGAGGCGCGGCTCGAGCGTGGTGCCCTTGAGAACGACGGCGCCCGCATCCCGATTGGAGAACCCTTCGATCCGCGTGTACTCCTCCCCGAAGCCCACACAACCGGAGAGCAGCACGATCGGGGACGCAAAGGACATCCCGCAGAATTGCAGCCGCAGGCTGCTGGTGTCGTCGTCGCAGGTACTCATGCGGTCATTATGCCATGCTCACCCGAGTGCTCCGGTACGCGACCCTCGCCATGTTCCACATCGTGCTCTTCAGGCCCGAGATTCCGCCTAACACGGGCAACCTCATCCGCCTCAGCGCCAACACGGGCTGTACGCTGCATCTCGTGCGGCCGCTGGGCTTCGAGCTGGAGCGCAAGGACGTGCGCCGCGCTGGGCTCGACTACGCGGATCTGGCCAGCGTGCGCATCCACGCCGACCTCGATTCCTGCCTGCAGGAGCTCCAGGGTGTTCGCGTGTTCGCCGTCGAGACCGGCGCGGCGCGGCGTTACAGCGATACGCGCTTCGAGCCCGGGGACGCCCTGCTGTTCGGCTCCGAGCACCGCGGATTGCCGGCCCGTGTGCTGGACAGGATACCGGCGGAGCGGCATCTCTCCATTCCCATGCGCCCGGCCAATCGCAGTCTCAATCTCGCCAACGCCGTCGCGCTGGTCGTCTATGAGGCCTGGCGGCAGAACGGCTTCACAGGTAGTTGATGTGTAGCGAATATTTCGATTTTCCAAATGATCGAACCGAGACTTTGGTCGCTCTCTTAGGCTAACCTCTTCGCAAACAATGGAACTGTGCCATCCGAATGGCGCAAGCGAGTTACTCGGCGCTACGCGCCTCGCCCCTTCGGGGCCGCCCTCTGGGCGTTATCAAGGATTTGCGAGGGGTCAAGGGTCATGCACTTGAGCGTCATCGCGGCGGCTCGCGGTCACGAGACCGACGCTGCGAACGAATGGGCCGGAGGTCCATTCGCCGAGCACGACTGGCTATGGAAATGTCTGTGCGGCGCGCCGGACACGGCGCCGGACTTTCTGTTCCGTCGCTGGGACGTCGAGGGCGCTCCACGGGCCTTTGTGCTGACGACGCAGAAGCCCCTTCCTCAGTGTGACATGTGGGAGATCACGACCCGCGATTACGCACCTCGGCTCGCCGCCGGCACTCGACTGCCCTTTCACGTACGGGCCAACCCGACCGTGATCGAGACGCGCGATGGCCGCTCACAGCGGCAGGATGTCGTGACGCGGGCCAAAATGCGGCTGCTGGGCCAACATGGCTTCGGCAGTTGGGAAGAATGGCGCGGTGAGGGCAAGCCGACTTTTCAGAGCCTGGTCCGCGACACCTGCGGTCAGTGGCTCGAGGACCGCGCGGCGCGTCATGGATTCCAGCTGCACCCCGAAACGCTTCGCGCCGACGGCTACTGCCAGCACGAACAGGACGACAGCCGTACCCAACTGGTCCGCCAGCGTGCGGACTGTGGAGTGCCCTTCAGCACGGTGGATCTGAGCGGCGAGCTGACCGTGGTCGATCCCGTTACGTTCACCTTTGCCCTGCAACGGGGAATCGGGCGGGCCAAGCCATTCGGCTGCGGGCTGCTCCTGATCGAGGCCGGCGATCTCAGCCAGTCTCGGGCTTGATGGGGCGGCTCATCAGCTCGCGCACCGCTTCCTTGGCCGGGGTGTGCTCGTACAGCACTCGATAGACCCCTTCCGACAAGGGCATTTCGACATGCTTGCGGGCGGCGACGACGTGAGTCGCCTTGGCGGCGCTGTAGCCTTCGACGACCTGTCCGATCGCCGCCATTCCCTCCTCGACTGAGCGCCCCGCCGCCAGCAGCAGGCCGAAGCGGCGATTGCGCGACTGATCGTCGGTGCAGGTCAGGACGAGGTCGCCCAATCCCGCGAGCCCCATGAAAGTGTCGCGCTGCGCACCCAGCGCCACGCCCAACCGTGTCATCTCCACCAGTCCGCGTGTGATCAGCGCAACGCGCGTGTTGGCTCCAAAGCCGAGTCCGTCCGAGAGTCCAGCGCCGACAGCCAGCACGTTCTTCACGGCACCCCCGACTTCCACGCCCACGATGTCGGTAGACGTGTAGGCGCGGAAGTTCGTCGACGACAGCGATTCCGCGAGTGCATTGGCAAACTCGGCGTGCGCCGATGCTACCGTCATTGCGGTGGGCAAGCCTTGCCCGACCTCGCGTGCGAACGTCGGACCGGACACTACCGCGAGTGCTCGCTCCGATCCGAGGATCTCTCGAGCGACCTGGTGCGGAAGCAGCCCGCTCTCCATCTCGAATCCCTTCGTCGCCCAGGCGAGCCGCGTCTGGGGCTGCAGATGCGGCCGGATCTCCTCCAGAACACTGCGGAAGGAATGGCTCGGCACGGCGATGAGCACATCGCTCACGTCGCGCACAGCCGCGCTCAAGTCGCACTCGACCGTCAGCGAGGGTGGGAAGTGCGCACCCGGCAGATACCGCTCATTGCGGCGGGCGGCGATCATCGCTTCCTGCCGGCGGGGGTCACGCCCCCACAAGCGGGTCCGGCGCCCGTTACGCGCGAGCTGGATGGCGAGAGCGGTCCCCCACGAGCCAGCCCCGAGCACTGCGGCGGCCGCGTGCCGCTTTGCGCCGGGTGTCGTCGCGCCGGTTTCGTTCTGACCGCGACTGCCCACCACGCCGCCAATCAGTTGGTGGTCGCCGGCTGACCCTGCGCGCTCTGTTGCGCGTAGAGCGCGTCGAAATTCACCGGTGGCAGCAGGAACTGCGGAAATCCGCCCTGCGTGACCAGGTTGGACACCGTCGCGCGCGCGTATGGGAACAGGACGCTCGGGCAAATGCTGGTGGCAGCCCGCTTCGCATCCTCCTCCGTCAGGTTGCGCATCAGGAAGAGGCCCGCCTGCTTGACCTCCACCAGGAACAAGGTGTTCTCGTTCTGCTTGGCGGAGACGGTCACCGTCAGAACCACCTCGCGCGCCTCGGGCGTCACGTTGGTCACGCCGGTGTGCAGGTCGAGGTTGATCTGCGGATTCCAGTTGCCCTCCACGCGAGGACCGTTGGGGGCCTCATAGGAGCAGTCCTTCAGGTAGACGCTCTGCAGGGACAGGATGGGTCCGGTCTCCGGCTGCATCTGGGGGGCCGGCGCCACGCCGCCCTCGTTGTTCGTCGTCATGTCACGGCCTCCGGGCCGATTACTGGGGTTTGAGCAGCGGATCGAGACCGTGAGCTGCCTCCAGCTCGAACAAGTCGTCGCTTCCGCCGATGTGTCTGTCGCCGATAAAAATCTGTGGCACGGTGCGGCGACCGCTGCGAGCCACCATCTCGGTGCGCGCCTCAGGGCGCGCGTCCACGTCGATCTCCTCGAAATCCACGTTCTTCTGTCTCAGCAGCTGGCGCGCCCGTTCGCAATAAGGACACCAGCCGGTGGCATACATCTGAACCTTCGGTGGCATCAGGCGCTCTGGCTCTTGCGCGCCGGATCCTTCGATAGCGGCAGGTTCTCCGAGCGCCAGGCAGCCAGGCCGCCGCGCAGATTGAAGGCCTTCGTAAAGCCCTGGGCCGTGAGCTGGCGGCGCGCGGAGGCGCTCAGCGAGCCCGTGTCGTCGTAGATCACGACGACTTTTTCCTTGTATTTCTTCAGCGTGTCGGCGCCTTTGAGGATCTGCTCGCCCGTCATCTGGCGGGCCCCCGCGACATGGCCGGCCGCGAATTGCTCCTGGCTGCGCAGATCGATGAGCAGCGCTCCCTGGTTCATCAAGCGGATGAGGTCCTGGGGTGAGATGGCGGCGACGTTCTGGCCGCGCGTGCGCATTTCGTACACCGCCACTACGATCGCGACCACCACCGCGGCGGACGCGAGCAACGTGTGGTGCGTGAAATATTCGATGAGACGGTCCATGGCCCCTGGCGGCATTGACGGCTCGCGCCGTCGCAGAGCATGCCGGTTGCTAAAAAGTTGCGCATTATAGCGTCCCTATGCGATTGCCCAGTGCGAATCCGCGCCCCCATCAGCGAGCGCTCAGCGGCGGCCTCGAGGGGGCGCAGTGCCGACTGCCCGACCCCGTGTCGACCTCTGGGGCCCTCGGGACCTGGTGGGTCCTGCTGGCGTCGTGCGCCCTGGCGGTCCTGCCGCTACGGCTCGCGGCTCGCCCCACGCGGCACCCACATACCACCCCGCCCGCCCCCACTGCGCCCGGTCCGGCGTCCCCCGCCCCGGCCACCGGGGATACCCAGAAGACCGAAGCTCAGCTCGAGGCCGTGAAGTCCGAGATCGAGCGCGTCGCACGCCAGGTCAGCAATGACGAGGTGGAGAAGAGCCGGCTGAACAAGGAGCTGCGTTCCGCGGAGGTCTCGGTTGGCAAGGCCCGTCAGGGGCTCGATGGGGTACGTCGGCAGCGTGCCGAGACGGCAGCCCGCAGAACGTCGCTCGCTGCGGAGAAGAAGGAGCGAGAGTCGGACCTGAGCCGCGAGCGCGAGGCGCTCGCCGCGCAGCTCCGTGCTGCTTATATGATCGGACGGGAGGAGCCTCTGAAGCTTCTGCTGAACCAGAAGGACCCGGAGCGCGCGGGACGCATGTTCGCCTACTACGGCTACTTTGGCCGGGCGCGCGCCGGGCAGATCCATGAAATCGAGGACAACGTGCAGAGCCTGGCACAGCTCGACGCGCAGCTGGAGGCCGAGGACGGCAAATTGGCCGAGCTCGAGAAGTCACAGCGGGCGCGGCTGGCGGACCTCGAGGAAGCACGCCAGCATCGCAGCGTCGTGCTCGCGAGCCTGGAGGCAGAGTCGCACACGCGCGCCGAGAGCCTCGAGCGGCTGCGCAGTCAGCAGGCTGGGCTCGAGAAGCTGCTGAAAGAGCTGCGTCGCGCGCTGGAGAGGCTTCCAACCGACACCAATGACGCGTTTGCCAGGCTGCGCGGCAAGCTCGCGTGGCCCGTGAGCGGCCGGGTACTGGCCCGCTTCGGTGAGACGCGCGCGGGCGGGGTGAAATGGGACGGCGTACTCGTGGCCACCGAGAGGGGTGCTCCGGTGCGGGCCATCTCCCCGGGACGGGTGATCTACGCTGACTGGCTTCCGGGACTCGGGTTGCTGACCATCATCGACCACGGCAACGGTTACATGAGCCTCTACGGACACAACGAGCAGCTCTATAAAGCGGTGGGAGAGCAAGTAGCTGCGGGCGACGCGATCGCCTCGGCGGGCGACAGCGGTGGCACCCCTCGGCCGGAGCTGTATTTCGAAATCCGCAAAGCGGGCCACCCGATCGATCCGCGCCCCTGGTTCAAGGATTCCGCCCCCTGACCGACGGACCGGGAATAAGTCAAATCACCGCCGGTGCCGGCGAGCGCGCACGCACGACCTTCGTGCCGGTGTATTCGCAGAAATAGCCAACTCGCGCAACGATCCGACGGCGCTGTGTCTGCGACTGTACCGCGACGCATTTTCTGGAACTGCAGGACCATCCGGACGGCATGAGCAGCGAGCCCCGGAACATATCCCGCTCGATAGCGAGCCCATGGGGTTCTCCGGATCCCTACGTTCAGCTCGTGCGCTGCCTGCTGCCCCGCGCTTCCAGCGTCTCGCTGTTCGATGCCCAGGGCAGCTTGCGCTGGACGAGCGAGACGCTCTCCGGACCGGACCTGCCGAATTTCGTAGCTGAGGTGGTGGCGGCCGCACGCGCCGTCCCTGGGCGACCCGGTGAGATGCGGATGCTCGGCGGCAACCAGCCTGCGTACCTGTGCTGGTTGCGCGGGGAAGATCAGGAACCGCTGGCGATCGTCGCAGTCGTTTGCCGTGCCGGCGGTGAGGTCGACGTCGAAACCCGCAATTTCTCCTTCGCGCAGTCGCTGTTGCGGCCCGCGCTGGAGTGCCTGCGACGTGACCTGCTTGCCCACGCGACGATCGACAAACTGAAAGCCAGGGTGAGCGCGCTCGATCGGCAGGGTGTGTTGACCGACGGCGCGGCGACGGGCCTGTTCACGCGGCCGGAGTTCGAGCAGCGCATACGTGCGGTGGTCGCCGACACGTCTACGGTGAAGCAGTGGACCGCGCTGTACATCAACGCCGACCAGCTGCACGTGGTCAACGATACCTTTGGAATGCACGTCGGCGACTCGGTGCTGTCGCAGCTGGGCGAACTGATTCGTACACGGCTCCCGCCTGACGCGTTTGCCGCGCGCATTTCAGGTGATCGTTTCGCCGCGCTGGTGCCAATGTCTCTCGACGGGGCGGAGGAGTTTGCCGAAAGCCTGCGCGAAGGTGTCGAGAAGCTCGCCCCGCTTCCCGGCTCCCGCGCCGATGCTCGGGTGCATATCACCATCAGCGTCGGCGTAGCCTCCATCGATGCGGGCAGCGGCGAGCTCATGCACTCGCTTGCAGCCGCGGAGACCGCGTGCAAGGCGGCCAAGGATCGCGGGCGCAACCGCGTCGAGGTCTATCAGAGCAACGACGCCAGCCTCGTGCGGCGCTTCGCCGATATCAACATCGCCGGCCAGTTGCGCGAGGCCATCGATGCGGGCCACTTGCGCCTGGATGCGCAACTCATCGCGCCGTTCGCCAAGGCCGTGGGTGCGCGTCCGCATTTCGAGCTGCTGCTGCGCATGCTGGATGAAAACGGCCGCATCGTGACCTTCGATCGACTGTTGTCCGCGGCCAATCGCTACCAGCTCATGCCCGTGATCGACCGCTGGGTCGTGGAGACGGCCATCGCTCTGCTGCGACAACGGGCTGCCCAGCTCGAGGGCCGGCAGATCGCCTTCGCCATCAACTTCTCCGGCCAGTCCCTGCACGATGAGGAGTTCTCGGACTTCCTCATCGACCACATCCGCCACAGCGGCCTGAGTCCCGGACTGTTCTGCTTCGAGCTGACTGAAAACGCCACCATGACCAACACCGTGCGCGCGGAGGCGCTCATGCGCCGCCTGCGGGATCTGGGTTGTGGCGTTGCGCTCGATGACTTCGGCACCGGGCTCTCCTCGCTGTCCTTCTTGCGACAACTCCCGGTCACGATGCTGAAGATCGATGGCAGCTTCGTCCGGGATGTGATCGTAGATCCGCGTGCCGAGTCGATGGTGCGCGCGATCGCTCAGCTCGCGCACTCGATGTCCATGTCCACCGTGGCGGAGTACGTCGAGACGCGCGAGATCGGGGCCCGTGTGGCGCTGCTCGGGGTGGACTACGGGCAGGGTTTCGCCATCGGCCGGCCCACCCCATTGGCCGAAATTCTGGTCGGGCTCCCGCCGCTGCCCGCCGCTGCCGCGGTGCGCGGTGATGCTGCGTTGCGACAGGCTGGCGCCGAGCGCGCTTCTCAGGCCTGATTGGTGTGCCGATCACGGCTTTGTGCTCCGGGCATTGACCGTCCGTAGACGCCTGTAGTATCCGTGCGGCATCCAAACCGGGGGGTTTGAGGAACATGTCGACGCGATCGCGCACGCTGATCGCTCTCGTCGCGGGGGCGGTTTTCGGGTTTTCCGCTGCACTGACCAGCGGTGTCGTGGCCGAGAGGCCCAGGGATGCGGCGCAGCCGTCGAGCGCGGCCCCCACGCTGCCTTGGGAAGATGCCCGCCAGTTCGCCGAAGTTTACGAACGTATCAAGCACGAATACGTCGATGAGGTGGACGATCACACGCTCATGGAGAAGGCCATCCGGGGCATGGTGGCGGCGCTCGATCCCCACTCGGCCTATCTCGACAGCGACGAATTCGAGGAGATTCGCCTGAGCACCATGGGCTCCTACCCCGGCGTCGGCATCGAGGTCGCGGCGGACAACGGTGCGGTGAAAATTCTGCGGCCGATCGAGGGCTCTCCCGCCCAGAAGGCCGGACTGCAGCCCGGGGACATGATCGTGAAGATCGACGGCGAGGACATCGGTGCAGACCTCGCCGGTGCGATCGCGAAGATGCGGGGCTCCGCGGGCAGCGTCGTGAGGCTCACGGTCCGGCGGCCGCCTTCCACCGATCTCGTCGAGTACTCATTGAAACGGGCGAAGGTCGAGGTACACAGCGTCGCTGAGGACACCCTCGAGCCCGGTTACGGTTACGTACGCATCACGACCTTCAGCGAGACGACGGCCGAGGATCTCAATCACGCCGTCGCGACTCTCAAACGGGACAACCCGAGAGGGATCAAAGGCCTCGTACTCGACCTGCGCAACAATCCTGGCGGTGTTCTCGAGGCCGGCGTCGCCGTGGCCGATGCGTTTCTCGACTCGGGCGTGATCGTGACTGCCGACGGTCGCACGGCGGATGCCCGCTTTCGGATGGACGCCACGCCCGGCGACCTCATCGATGGCGCACCGCTGGTAGTGCTGGTCAACGGTGGCACGGCATCCGCCTCGGAGATCGTGGCCGGCGCGCTCAAGGACCATGGGCGCGCGCTGCTGATCGGACACAAGACCTATGGCAAGGGGTCGGTGCAGACCGTCATGCCCCTCGCCTATGGCGGCGCCATCAAGCTGACCACCTCGCGCTATTTCACTCCCTCCGGCGCGTCGATTCACGGCAAGGGAATCGTGCCTGACATCGTCCCCAGTGGCGTGGAGCAGCCTCCCGTGGAGCTCGCCGTCAAGTCCACGCTTTCCCTCGAGCAGCGCGACAGCGAGATTCTCCTCGGGGTGCAGACCCTCAAGGAGCACATACCGCGACCTCAGACTCAGGTTGCCGCCACAGCGACGCGGGCGCTGGTGCCGTAACCTGCTTGCACGGTAGGCTGCGCCTACTGTCCCGGCTCTTCGAAGCGCTGCCACGTGCTGTCATGGCTCATTGATCTCATCCTGCATCTCGATCGACACCTGGTCGAGATGCTTGCCCAGTACCACCTGTGGATCTACCCGATTCTGTTCGCCGTCATTTTCGCGGAGACCGGTCTGGTGGTGACTCCCTTCCTGCCGGGGGACTCGCTGCTGTTCGCCGTGGGTGCTCTGGCCGCGATCGACAACAGCGGCACGTTGAGCACTCCTGCGCTGAACGCACTGCTCGGCGGCGCGGCTATTCTCGGCAATACCAGCAACTATGCCGTGGGGCGGCTCATCGGGCCTCCCGCATTCAGCGGCCGGTATCGTTTGCTGAAAGTCGAGCACCTGCGGCGCACGGAGCAATTCTTCGTGCGCTTCGGAGGGCTGGCCGTCGCGCTGTCGCGCTTCATGCCGATCGTGCGGACCTTCGCCCCCTTCGTGGCCGGCGTGGGACGCATGCCCTACGGTCGCTTCCAGGTCTTCAACGTTCTCGGTGGCCTGTCGTGGGTGACCCTCTTCCTGTGGGGCGGTTATCTGTTCGGCAACATCCCGGTGATCAAACAGAACTTCGGGCTGGTGACCATTCTCATCGTGGCCCTCTCGCTGTTGCCCATGGGCGTTGCTGCCTTGCGGCGGCGCACGGCCGCGCCCTGAGGGAGTCTGGCGGCAGAATGCCATCATGAGCGACAAGGCCCGAGGGTATGCCCATCGCGTGGATATCGTGTCCGACGTGCAGCGTGTGTGGAGCGCATTGGTGGATCCCGCGATACTGACTCGATGGTGTTCGCCGAAGGCGCAGATCCGGGGACAGGCGGGAGGGGTGTTTCGCGCCAGCGTTGACCGGGTGATCGAGCTCGAAGCGCACATCGACGTATTCGAGCCCACCCGGCGCATGCGGCTCATTTATCTGCCGACGCCCTCGCTGCCGCCCACGGACAGCGTGATCGTCGACGATTTCATCCTCGAGCCGGAGGGGAATGGCACCATTCTGCGGCTGCTGGGTTCCGGCTATCCCGCGACGGTCGATTGGGATGTGACCTACATGCGGCTGCGCACCGGATGGCAGCAAGCCCTGGCGCGTCTGAAGGTGTACGTCGAAAAGCACCTGCAGGGGAGCTCGTCATGATTGGTTTCATCGCGCGGGCCCTGATCAGTGCGATCGGTCTATGGATCGCCACCCGCTGGGTCTCCGGTATCCGCATCGACGATGCGACCACGCTCGTGCTCGCAGGCCTGCTGCTCGGCGTCGTCAACGCCGTCGTGAGGCCGATCGCCGTCGTGCTGACGTTTCCAATTACGATCGTGACACTCGGTTTGTTTCTCCTGGTCGTCAACACGGCCATGGTCGCGCTGGTCGCCGCGTTGCTCCCGGGCTTTCATATCTGGGGCGGCTTCTGGTCCGCTTTCCTGACCGCACTGATTGTTGGAATCACGGGTTGGCTGGGGTCGTGGTTCATCGGGTCGCGTGGCAGGATCGACGTCTTCGTACGGCGCCTGTAGCGCGTGGCCCGCGGCGGGGAGGACAGTCTCGAGCCGACCGCGATCCCTTGCGCCGTCAGGTGCCCGTTGAGCCCGGCAATTCCGGAATAAGTCTCAAATCGCGGTGGGCCGCGGACCCCTCCACTGGAATCACGCACACCGGGGCAGGCGCACAGGTACACTTGGCCCCAAAAGGGCATCCTGGGAGTCCTTGCCGGGGAAGGCGCGGCCCGCCGGGGCGGCGCATTGCGCGCTCGTGGCCTGCTCGCCGGGTCGAGCCCGGGTCGCATCTTGCGCCACAGCAAACGTATCCCCGGTGCCGGCGTACTTCGACTTACGGATTTCGGACACTCGGCCGTCATGTCCCTTTAGGGTAGTTGCGCACGGTCGCATGCTTGTCATGGAAGAAGACAAGGCCGCATCAGGTCTGGATCAACATCGCCGCTTCGGTCTCGCGCTCAGCGTCCTTCTGGGGCTGGCCTGGGCTCATTGCGCCTGCGCCGCACCAAAGCATTTCGATCTGCCCAGCGGGGACGCGGGCAAGATGCTCAATCTGTTCGCCCAGCAGGCGGAGATGCAGCTGCTGTTCGACTTCACCAAGCTGGCGGGAAGGCAGACCCCCGCCGTGGTCGGCGACTACGAGCCGCTCGACGCCCTGAAGAAGCTGATCGCGGGCCTGCCGATCACATACACCCTGGTCAACGACCGCACCCTGGCGCTCACCATGACGCCCGACGGGACCCTGCGGCCGCGCAGGTGGTGGCAGCGGTTGGCCCCGAAACCGGCCCCGCCCCCGCCGCCAAATGCACTGGAGCAGGTGCTGGTGGCGGGGACCAACTCGCTGAACCAGGCCCCGCCGGTCGGCCAGTCGCTCATCCGGCTCGATCGGGTGGACATCGAGCAATCGGGCTTCGCGACGGCGCCCGAGTTTCTCCAGACGCTGCCGCAGGTGTTCGGGGGTGGTCCGAGCCAGGACACGCGTTTCAACGGGCGCGAGGCTCCCACCAACGCGAGCAAGGGCACGGGTGTCAACATGCGCGGGCTGGACGCCGGGGCGACCCTGGTGTTGATTGATGGGCAGCGTACGGCTCCCAGCGGAACGTCCGGGCTGTTCGCAGACATATCCTATATCCCCTTGACCGCGGTCGACCATATTGACGTACTGCCCGATGGCGCCGCCGCGCAGTACGGAGCGGATGCCATTGGCGGAGTAGTCAATTTCGTGCTGCGCAACTCCTCGGGTTTTGAGACTCACGTTCGCGATGGTGATTTCAACGGCAATCCGCTGGGAGGCCGTGTGTTCAGTCAGATCCTGGGCGCTCACATCGCCTCGAGCATCGCAACCGTTGGGTTCGAGTTCTATGACAGGGGCGCTCTGCCGGCCACGGACAGGCTGCAGGCGACGAGCAACCTCGTTCCCCTGGGCGGCAGCAACTTCGATCTCCCCTACGGGTACCCCGGCACCATCCTCGTAGGGCCACAGACCTGGGCGATTCCCAAAGGCGGGTTGGGCAGCTCGCCGCTGGCCGCCGGCACGCAGAACCTGTACGACCAGTGGAGCGGCGCGGACGTCCTGCTGGATGAGAAAAGATGGAGTGCGTTCGGCACGCTGCGCAGCGAGCTTGGCGACAGCCTGCAGCTCAATGCGGACTCGCTGTTCTCACGGCGAGAGATCTCCGGAGTCACAAATCAAAACCCGTTGACCATGACGGTGACCCCCGTCAATCCTTTCTACTTCAACCCAACAGGCGGCACCTCGCCCGTAACGGTGGTCGCCGGGTCGCGTGCATATTTCGGCGCGCCCAACTCGGACGACACGGTGGATTACGGCAACATCGGTGTGGGTCTGACGTGGCAGCTGACAGATGCATGGAGCCTCACCGCGCACGCCGGGTATACGTTCGAGAACGAGGATGTCGAGTCTCGCGGCCTGTTCGACCTCACCGCACTGGCGGCCGCCCTCTCCGACCCGAATCCCGCAACGGCTCTGGATCCGTTTGCCGACAGGGCTGGCAACAATCCGGCGACCATTACCACCATTGCGAGGACGGGAATTTTCGAATCGCGATCCGCTTTGAAAATGGCGACCCTGAGGGCGGCTGGACCCCTGTTCCAGGCTCCGGGCGGAAACGCATACCTTACCGCGGGGATCGAATATCAACGGCAGACCTTCGAGTCGACGAGCGGGACTGCGCTCCCCGGACCGTCCGCCATGTCGGCGTCCCCCTCCGTTCAGGCACACCAGGATCTCGGTCGCAGCGTGCGTGCAGAGTTCGCAGAACTGCGCGTGCCACTGGTCGGCCCCGAGAACTCCAGAACGCTTCTCCACGCTCTGGAAGTCTCGTTCGGCGGGCGCGCGGAAGACTATAGCGACGTGGGACGAGCGGCCGTTCCGAAGATGGGCTTCACGTGGTCACCTGCGCCGGACGTGACGATTCGCGGGACCTGGGCCAAGTCGTTCCGACCCCCCGCTCTTCCTGACCTCGCTACGACCAACAGTCGCAGTCTGCTGCTTACCTTGCCGGATGCGAGCTCCCCATCGGGGGTCACGACGGTGTTGGCCGCTTCGGGAAACAATCCGCGCCTGGCGGATGAGCGCGCGCGCACCTGGACGCTCGGTGCACAGTTGACACCGAAATCGCTGCCCGGTCTGTCTCTTTCATTGACGTATTTCGATACGGACTACGAGAACCGGATCGAGAACGTCGTAGTGACTCCCAATGTGTTGAACGAGCCCGAATTCGCATGGCTCGTCAATGCGAGCTTCAGCTCCGCGCAGCGCGAGGCGATTTGCAGTGAGACACAGTTCGCCGGCGCCGCCGCCGATTGCCTTTCTGCCCCGATCGGCGCCATCGTGGACAACCGTCTGCGGAACATCGAGGATCTGGAGACGCGCGGATTGGATCTCATAGGCAAGTACGGCTTCGAGACCGCGTTCGGACGTTTCAGTGTGGGCCTCAATGCGACCTACCTGCTCGCCTACACGGAACAGAAGACCCCCGACAGTGCGTTGGTGCCCTTGCTGAATACACAGTACAACCCGATAGACCTGCGCTTAAGGAGCTCGCTGTCCTGGGACCGCGGCGGATTTGGCGCATCCCTGTTCACGAATTTCGATAACGGGTATCGCGACGTGCTGAGCGTACCGAACAGGAGCGTGCACTCCTTTACGACATTCGATCTCCAGTTACGCTATCGGATCGACGGCAGCAGGCCGGGGTTCCTGGCGAATACCGAGATCGCGCTCACCGCACAGAACCTCTGCAACTCGTCCCCGCCGTTCCTGAACAACCCGGAGGGAGTCGGCTACGACGAGGAGAATGCCGATCTAACCGGTCGCATCCTCAGCGTGGACATTCGCAAGCGCTGGTAAGCCACGGGTCCTCGCGCGCGTGCCCGCCGCGTTCTTGCTGCACCGCGACCCCTTGACTTAACGTACGGTGTTAGTGACAGTTAGGTTGCAAGCGCGCTGCAGTTGCGGTGCGTCTGTTCGTCAAAATAAATAACGAGCGACGGAACGCCGCGCTGCTCGCATCACCACCCGGTTGGAGAATTCTTATGAAAGCGCTGAAAGCGCGCCTCGCGCTGATCGATTGCGGTGCAGTGTCCAAGCGGACACGCGGCCAGTTCACCGGTTTCTTCTCGGAAGCCGGTCAACCGCCATTCGTTTGGTGGGATTGACTGCTCCGCTGCCGAGACAATAACAACAAAGTGAACCTGCCTGCAGCGTGTGCCTTTTCATGAGTCCGCGCCTGCAGGCGCCCTTTGAGGAGTTGGTTCTGCAGCGCGGCAGCATCCAATGCCGCCCTGTGCTCGAGCCCGACGGCGGCTACCAGCAGCAGGTACCCCGTCCCTACTTCAGTGCTAGCGCGATGCGCACGGCATCCTTGGTATCGGCCTGCGGAGGCGCGTTGATCAGAAAGACGCGCGCCGGGTCGATGCCAGTGTTCCCGCCCAGCAGGACATCCTGAATGGCACGGGCGCGCTTCCTGCCCAGGCTCTCCAGGTCGCCATCGCTGACCGCCGCACGCGCGAGGAGCGCCTTCTCCAGATCGGCGATCGCCGGTTCGAAGGCGGGTGTCTCGCCTTTCTTCTTCTTTGCTGCTTCGACGGCGGCGGCGCTGTCGGGCAAGGGCGCGTCCTTGCCGAGCTCCGCGCGGTATTCGGCGGCCAGCAGTCCGAAAT
>Ga0105240_10005492_pt1 | contig 18896 bp, 20 predicted proteins | sample KBSC54metaG_FD_80426 | JGI IMG/M metagenome (GOLD analysis project Ga0105240, IMG submission 80426) | Corn rhizosphere microbial communities from Kellogg Biological Station, Michigan, USA - KBS C5-4 metaG | ecosystem: Host-associated > Plants > Roots > Rhizosphere > Soil | place: Michigan, USA... | reverse complement strand
GCTGCAATACTTCCACCATGCTGCCGACCGGCCAACCGCCGCCGGGCAGTTGCGCATCCAGCGCGGCATGGCCGGTGGGCAGGACCGCCTCTTCGGGCGCGAGGTCCTGCACCCGCCAGACCAGGGGCAGCCGGGCGGGATCGACGGAGCGAAGGCGTGAAAATGGGGGCACGGAAACCTCAGATACTGTTTCTTTATACAGTATTTGTGCCTGCCCTTGGAAGCCCTTCCGGCAGGGAACCGTCTCAAAAATCCTTTTGCGTTTAAAACTGCCGGTTTGCCCCTGCCGGGCACCGCCGCCCTGGAGCTTCGCGCTTGTTCCGCATTTTCGAAAAACTGCTGCATCCCTATCCCGAGCACGAGCCGGCGCTGCCTCCCAAAGGATTTTTCAAGTTCGTCTGGGCCTGCACCGACGGATTGCGCGGCTACATCGCCGGACTCTCACTGTTGAGCGCGGCGATCTCCGTTTATGAAGCCTGGCTGTTCGCGCTGCTCGGCCACATCGTCGATTGGCTGGGCCGCTTCGATCCCGCGCACTTGTGGCAGGAGCAAGGCCATCAATTGATGCTCCTGGCGGGCGTGCTGATCGGCAGCACCCTCCTGGTCGCCATGCAAACCGTGCTCAAGCACCAGACGCTGCAGATCAACTTCACCTTGCGCATGCGCTGGAATTTCCATCGCTTGATGCTGGGCCAGAGCATGTCGTTCTATTCGGACGAATTCGCGGGGCGGATCACGACCAAGGTGATGCAGACCGCGTTGGCGATCCGGGAAATGATGTTCACCGCCACCGAAGTGGTGATCGGCCTGGGCGTTTACTTCGTCACCATCGTCGCGCTGGCCGGCGGCTTCGACGGGCGGCTGATGATTCCGTTCGTCGCGTGGTTCCTGCTGTACTCGATTTCGGTGACTTACTTCGTGCCGCGGCTGGGGCGCATCGGCAAAGCGCAGGCGGACGCACGCGCGATGATGACCGGCCGCATCACGGACGCATACACCAACATCTCGACCGTCAAGCTGTTCTCGCATACCCAACGCGAGGCCGGCTTCGCGCGCGCGGCGATGACGGAGTTCCGCGACACGGGCTATCGGCAGATGCGGCTGGTGAGCACGTTCGAGATCGTCAATCACTTGCTGGTGGTCGCGCTGATCCTGTCGACCTGCGGCTATTCGGTCTGGTTGTGGACCCTCGGAGAAGTGGGCATCGGCGCGGTGGCCGCCGTGACGGCGATGTCGCTGCGCGTCAGCGGCATGTCGCATTGGGTGATGTGGGAAATGGCTTCGCTGTTCGAGAACATCGGCACGGTCCAGGACGGCATCGGCACGCTCACGCGTTCACGCATCGTCGTGGACCGTCCCGATGCCGTCGCCCTGCAGGTTCCGCGCGGCGAAGTGAAGTTCGATCGCGTGAGCTTTGGTTACGGCAAGATGGCCGCGCCGGTCATCGACGATTTTTCGCTGACGGTGCGGCCGGGCGGGAAGATCGGCCTCATCGGGCGATCCGGCGCCGGCAAGTCGACCTTGGTGAACCTGCTGCTGCGCTTTTACGACCTGGACGGCGGACGGATCCTCATCGACGGCCAGGACATCGCGCACGTGACGCAGGACAGCCTGCGCAGCCATATCGGCATGGTGACGCAGGACACGTCGCTGCTGCACCGCTCCGTGCGCGACAACATCCTGTACGGCCGGCCCGGCGCAAGCGAAGAGGAGATGATGCGCGCCGCTCGACGCGCTCACGCGCACGACTTCATCGTCGGGCTGTCGGACCTGTACGGGCGCAAGGCTTATGACGCGCACGTGGGAGAACGCGGCGTGAAGCTGTCGGGCGGCCAGCGCCAGCGCATCGCCATCGCGCGAGTGATGCTCAAGGATGCGCCCATCCTGCTGCTGGACGAAGCGACCAGCGCGCTCGACTCCGAGGTCGAGGCGGCCATCCAGACCAGCCTGAAGGAATTGATGCAGGGCAAGACCGTGATCGCCATCGCGCACCGGCTGTCCACCATCGCGGCGATGGACCGGCTCGTGGTGCTGGACCAGGGCCGCATCGTCGAGGAAGGCGATCACCGCAGCCTGCTGGCGCAAGGCGGCCTGTATGCGCGGCTGTGGTCGCACCAGAGCGGCGGCTTCCTGGGCGAGAGCACCACTGGCCCGGCAACCGAATGAGCCCGCGAGCGACACGATGGCTGCCCGACGATTGACGCCAAGCGACTTTGCGGGCGAGTCGCACGACGTCGCAGTGATGCTGATCGGCGCCGTGTTGCTGGTCGATGGCGTGGGCGGACGAATTGTGGAGACCGAAGCTTATGACCGTCGCGATCCCGCTTCGCACAGCTTCTCCGGTCCGACCGCGCGCAATGAGGTCATGTTCGGGCCGCCCGGACGGGCGTATGTCTACCGTTCGTATGGAATCCACTGGTGCCTGAATTTCGTCTGCCGTGAGGAAGGCCACGGCGCGGGGGTGCTGATTCGCGCGATCGAGCCGCTGCAAGGGCTCGACGTCATGCGGGCCCGGCGCGGGCTGGATGAATCGAGGCTGCTCTGCTCGGGGCCGGGACGCGTGGGGCAGGCACTCGGCATCACGCGTGAGCTGAACGGATGCCGCCTCGACCGCGCTCCGTTCAAGGTCTTGGCCGCGGCCGAGCAGCAACGCGTGGTGGCCGGTCCGCGGATCGGCATCTCCAAAGCTGTCGAGGTGCATTGGCGCTTCGGGCTCGCCGGTTCGCGTTTCCTCAGCCGACCGTTTCGGCGCTGAATTGGTGCAAATGCAAGCCGCCGAAAGATTCGCCCGCCTCGCCGTTAGAAAAAATGCGGGATGTATTTCTTGTTTCTGAGTGATGCTGAATGATCGGATCCAAAAGGTGCGGGGTAGCATTTGCTCATGGAGCGCATCAGCGGACCTTACAAGGGCTACTTTATTGCCGCCTACAGCATCGAGGCCGGCAAGCAGTTCGTCGGCTACGCCAAGGTCTGCGCTGAAGAGCCTGAGAGCGTGTGGAAAGTTGACGTGGTGGAGAAGCTGACCAGCGCGACTGCCTGCAGCGAACTCGAAGCCGTGGCCGCCGCGGAACAGAAAGCCCGCCGCGCGATCGCCGATCTCACGGCCGGCTGGGACTCGACCACGTCGCCCGGTGCGCTGGAAAGTTAATAGCGCTTGCGCGGCGCATCGCGCACGATCACTTCATTGCCTCTTTGCTCGATCGTCACCGGCGGGTCCCGCAGCTCGGTGATCACGGGCCTGCGGCTCGGTCCCGCGCCCATCGCCGAAGTATTCGAACGCGCCGACGCCATGCGCGTATCGGGGACCACCGTGATCGCCGGCGCAAGGCTCGCCGCACCAGGCTCAACCATCGCGATGCCGCCGGCCAGGCGCGCATGCGGCACGCGCATCGCCTGCGCGGTGCGCTCATTGGTGAACAAGGGCGAGTGCGTGGTCCAGTCGCGCGCGCCGCCGGGCGCAACGACGGCAGACGCAGGGCAGGCGGTGTTGGTGTCGAAGACCAGTTGCCCACCCGGAAAACGGGACGGCAGGGTCTCGTGCAAAGGTCTGCTCATGTCCACCGGAGGAATTTCCGATTGGTATACGGCGCGATCGGAGCGATCGTAAACCGTGTAGCACGCGCTCGCATTGAACGAGGCCGCGCCGAGCACAGCGCACAGCAGAAGATGGGAACGTCGCGACATATGGCCTCCCCGCGCTATCGGCGCGCATCGGATGGCGGGATGATGTGGCTACGATGGCCGGCTTGTTGCAGGCGTGCGTACCCTTTTTATGTAAGCACTATCCGATAGCTGAGGCAGAGGCAACAGAGCCGAGGACAAGCACGAATGCGCAAACGCAGAGCTTGCCCGCGCTAGTTCCAACGGGGAGGATCGCTGCCCGGCGGCATGGAACGGCGTTCCCACGTAGCGGGTGTTCGAGCCAGCTGCGCACTGTGACGCACTGCGCGCAATTGGCCGAAGCCCGAATCGCTGGATTCCACAAAGGGTTCGAACTCGGGCTTGACCATGCCGGCACCGCCTTGCACGCGGCCGAGTCCGCGCACCCAATGGCCCGTTTGCGCCAGCGATACCTGCACATGCCAGCTGCCACCCTCGCGCTGCTGGCGATGCAAGGCCGCGGCCGCTCCCATCGCGATGAGGTACCCGGTAGCCTCGTCGAGAATTTGCATCGGGAGCGGACGCGGCTTCGCGTCGCCCATGGCCTGCGCTTCGGCGTGATTGAAGCCCATCGCCGTCTGCACCAGCGAATCGAAGCCGCGGCGCGCGGACCACGGCCCGCGCGTTCCATAGGCCGTCAACGACACGTACACGGCGCCGGGACGCTTTGCCGCCACCTCGCAAGGCCCGAAGCCCAGCGATTGCAGTGCGCCGGGCCGGTAGCCCTGGATGAAGACATGCGCCTGGCTCAGCAACGCGTTCATGGTGTCGCGGCCGGCCGCCTCGCGCAAATCCACGTGCACCGAGCGCTTGCCGCGGCTGGTGTCGGCGATGGCCGCGATGTTCGGCAGGTTCGGCGAATTCACCAGCATCACGTCCGCGCCGTAGGCCGCGAGCGCCTTGCCGCCGACGGGACCCGCAAGGATGCGCGTGAGATCGAGCACCTTGATGCCGTGCAAGGGGCGCTGATCGGCTTGCAGCTGCGGCAGCGCAAGCGGCGGCGCGTCGCCGATCCGTTCGAAGGTCATGAGCGGCTGCGCTGCGACCGCCTGGCCCTGCGGCGTCGCATCCCATTCATCGAACGTACGCAGCGCGGTTGCCGCGAAGCCCGCATCGGCAATCGCGGTTTCGACATCGAGCGCGCGCCACGACAGCAGCGCTTGTTCGGCATCGGCCCTGACGGCGCGGCCGGGCTCCAGCCCCAGCACTCGTAACGCGCCGTCGCGATGGTGCGAGAAGTTGGCGTGGATGCGCACCCAGCCGTCGGCGCAAGGGTACAGGCCCGAGAACGCATCCCAGATGTCCGGCGTGCGGCCGTCGATGCTGAACCACCCGGTGCACTCGAGCGCCGCATGCAACATGTCCACGCTGACCTGCTGCCGCGGCGTGCCGCGCAGATGCCCCACTTCGCACGCGGCCAACGCAGCGGCGGCGATCGTGGCCTGCGCGGCGCAGCCGACCGCGAACGAGGAAGGAAGCACCGGGTCGGCGCCGGTGAGATGCGCGAAATCCAGCGCGCCCCCCGGCAGCCCGGCCAGTTGCCAGAGGTCCGGGAGAACTTCAGTCGGTTGGCTTGCCACGATGGCGCGGCTCGAGCCGGCTAGTGCAGCAGCTTCACGCCGGTCTTGGCCTGCAGCGTTTCCATGGTGACGCCAGGCGCGATCTCGACCACTTTGAGTCCCTGCGGCGTCACGTCCATCACGGCAAGGTCGGTGATGATGCGGTCGACCACGCCCACGCCGGTCAGCGGCAGCGTGCACTTTTCTAGGATCTTGAGGTCCTCGGTGCCGTCTTTCTTTTTCGCGACGTGCTCCATCAGCACGATCACGCGCGGCACGCCGGCCACGAGGTCCATTGCGCCACCCATGCCCTTGACCATCTTGCCGGGGATCATCCAGTTGGCCAGGTCGCCCTTCTCGCTGACCTGCATGGCCCCGAGGATCGAGAGGTTGATCTTGCCGCCGCGGATCATCGCGAAGCTGTCGTGGCTGCCGAAGATCGACGAGCCCTTCATCGTGGTGACGGTCTGCTTGCCGGCGTTGATGACGTCGGGATTGACCTCGTCTTCATAGGGGAACGGCCCGATGCCCAGCATGCCGTTCTCGCTTTGCAGCCACACCTCGACGTGATCGGGCACATGGTTGGCCACCAGCGTGGGAATGCCGATGCCGAGATTCACATAGAAGCCGTCCTGCAGCTCCTGGGCCGCGCGCGCGGCCATCTGGTCTTGGGTCCAAGGCATGAATCTCTCCTTATTTTCTCGGGCGCGTCGTGAGCTTTTCGATGCGCTTTTCCGGCGTCGGGTTGTGCACGATGCGATGCACGTAGATCCCCGGCAGGTGCACGTCGTCGGGCGCGATCTCGCCGGTGGCGACGATGCGCTCCACTTCCACGATGCAGATCTTGCCGGCCATGGCCGCGGCGGGATTGAAGTTGCGCGCCGTCAGGTTGAAGCGAAGGTTGCCCGAACGGTCGGCCACGTCGGCTTTCACCAGGGCGACATCGGGCACCAGCGAACGTTCCATCACGTAGGTTTCACCATCGAAGTCGCGCAGTTCCTTGCCTTCGGCCACCAGCGTGCCGACGCCGGTCTTGGTGAAAAAAGCCGGGATGCCGGCGCCGCCCGCGCGCAGCTTCTCGGCCAGCGTGCCTTGCGGCGTGAACTCCAGCTCGAGCTCGCCGGCCAGGTACTGGCGCTCGAATTCCTTGTTCTCGCCGACGTAGCTGGAGATCATCCGCTTGATCTGCCGCGTCTCGAGCAGCCGGCCGAGGCCGAAGCCGTCGACGCCAGCGTTGTTGGAGATCACGGTGAGGTTCTTGACGCCGGTGTCGCGCAACGCGTCGATCAGCGCCTCGGGAATGCCGCATAGGCCGAAGCCGCCGACGGCCATCAGCTGGCCGTCCTTCACCACGCCCTTCAAGGCCGCGGCCGCGGAGGGAAAGAGCTTGTTCAAGAAGTTCTCCTCGAAGAATGGCTTACGATACTACCTAACTCGCTACGTAGTTCTTCGTAAAGGTTAGCCCGATGGACGTTGACTATCGCCTCGCCTTCAACCTGGCGCCGGTGGGCCTGTGCCTGTCGCGCAACCGCTCGATTGTGGACTGCAACCAGCAGCTGTGCGAGATGTTCGGCGCGTCACGCGAACTGCTGATCGGCCAGTCGTTCCAGGTCCTGTATCCCAGCGCCGACGAGTACGAACGCCTGGGCGCGCGGATGGGACCGATCCTGAATGCCAAGGGCCACTACGCCGACGACCGCATCATGAAGCGGGCCAATGGCGAAGTCTTCTGGTGCCACGTCACGGGCCGCGCGCTCAATCGCGAAGCCCCGCACGAGTCGGGCATCTGGGCCTTCGAGGACCTCAGCTCGCAACGGCCGGTGAAAGCCGAACTCACCGCGCGCGAACGCGAGGTCGCCGCGCGGCTCCTGGACGGCATGACCTCCAAGGAGATCGGCAAGGCGCTTTCGATCAGCCACCGCACGGTGGAAATCTATCGCGCGCGCTTGATGCGCAAGTACAAGGCCAGCACCACGGCGGATCTCGTGCACAAGCTGATGGCGGGCGGCTAGCTGCGCAGCGGTCAGCTCTTCGCGTCGATCACTTCGCTTGCGGTGCGGAACGCTTCCACCGCCGCGGGAAAGCCGCAATACACGCTGGCGTGCATGAAGATCTCCTGCAGTTCGGCCGGCGTCACCCCGTTGTTCAGCGCGCCGCGAACGTGAATCTTCAGCTCGTGCATCTTGCCCAGCGCCACCAGCATCGAGACCGTCACGATGCTGCGAGTGCGCAGGTCGATGCCCTTGCGCTGCCAGGTGTTGCCCCAGGCATGGCGCGTCACCAGTTCCTGCAGCGGTTGGTTGAATGGGGTGGCCTTGTCAAGAGCGGCCTGCACGTAATCGTGGCCGAGCACGGCGCGGCGAGTGGCCAGGCCGGCCTGCAATTGAGGATCCTGGGGCAGTTGCATTCGCGGTCTCCTTGATCAAACGCAAGATGTTAGCGGACGCCGCCGCGCCGGATTGCCGATCCGAACGGCAGCGCTCATGCTGGCGCAGGTCTTGCACTCTCACGCTTTTCCCTTCTCGCGCGAGCTGCCGTCGGTGCGTTACGCTTGCGCCTACAGCAAGGAAATCCAATGGCCGCTTCACGCTACCCCGCCCCCGAACTGAAGGACGTCCCCGAGGACATCCGGGCCCGCATCCTCGAGGTTCAGGAGAAAGCCGGCTTCGTGCCGAATGTATTCCTCGCGCTGGCGCGCCGGCCGGCCGAGTGGCGCGCTTTTTTCGCGTACCACGATGCCCTGATGCTGCCCGGTGAAGACGAGCAGAAGGTGAGGACGCTCTCCAAGGGCGATCGCGAAATGATCGTCACCGCGACCAGTGCCGCGAACCAGTGCCTGTACTGCGTGGTCGCGCACGGCGCGCTGTTGCGCATCTATGAAAAGAAGCCGCTGGTGGCCGACCAGGTGGCGGTGAACTATCGCAAGGCCGACATCAGCCCGCGCCAGCGCGCGATGCTGGATTTCGCGATGAAGGTGTGCTTGAACTCGCACGAGATCGGCGAACCGGATTTCGCGCCACTGCACGCGCAGGGCTTCACCGACGAAGACATCTGGGACATCGCGGGGATCACCGCGTTTTTCGGGCTGTCGAACCGCATCGCAAGCTTCTCGAACATGCAGCCCAACCCGGAGTTCTACCTCATGGGCCGGGTCCCGAAGCAAAAGCCGGCCGGCGCCTGAGCGCCGCCGCTGCTACTTCGTGGCCAGCACGAAGGTCTGCGGCGTCGGATGCAGGTCGTGCCGTTCCACCTTCGTGAAACCGGCATTCGCACAGATGCGCTCCAGCTGCGCGTAGGTGTAGGTGTCGCCGGCCGCCGTTGTCGCAAGCATGGTCACCGCGAACGTCGCTGCCGGGGGCGGGCTGACACGATCATCGTTCGGCACGAATTCCACGATGCCGAGCTTGCCGCCGGGCTTGAGCGCGGCGTGCGCCTTTCGCGCAAGCTGCTCGCAAGCCGCAGTGTCGAAGTGATGCAGGAAATTGGTGAACAGCACCAGGTCCCAGCCGTCGCCGAACTCCACCGAGAAGGCGCTCCCCTCGAGTTTGCGGAACCGGTCCTGGACGCCCAAGCGCTGCGCATTCTCCTGCGCCACTTGCAGCACGGATGCCCAGTCCTGCGCGGTGACCTCCGCGGCGGGATTTCGGCGGGCCACCGAAAGCCCGAACATCCCGTGCCCGGCAGCCACGTCCAGCACCCTCATGGGTCCCGGCCCGGAGGCCACGATCTGCGCAATCGCCTGGGCCGGCATCATCATCATCGGCGCCATGCTGCGGGCAAAGTTCACCCACATCGGGTTTTCATCGGCGGTGGAATCGCGGTCCAGCGCGGTGCCGCCCTTGCGTACCGAGTCGGTGAGCTTGCCGAACGCTTGGAGCAACACGTCCGAGGTGAGAAATGCGGCAGTGCTGCCTATATAGGCGGGTGAGCCGCGGTCCAGAAAGAACGCGCTCTCGGCGGTCAGCCCATATCGCTGGTCTGCCTTGGTGAGCAAGCCGTACGCGACCAGGCCATCGCAAAGCATGCGGATGCCGCGCTCGTGCGCCGAAGTCTTTTTTGCTATCGACGCCGCAGTGGCGCCATCCTTGCCGATCGCGGAAAAAACATCGAGCTCGATGGCCGCCTTGAGCGCGGCAGAGCGCTGGTACCCACCGAGCGTTTCGAAGATGAGCTGGGGAGACGGGGTCGATTGAGGTGCCGACATGAGAATCCTCCGGACAAGCTTGTGCGACGCGAATCAGGGCTCCACTTGCGCGCGCAGCCAATCCGGCAGCGGTCGCGACTTCTGCGCGCGGAAATCCACCCATACCGTGGTCGCGCCGCCCGCCGCATGGATCGTGCCGGGATCGTTCGCGCGCTCCATCGTGCACCAGCTTTCGAAACTGCTGCCGCCCGGATCGCTTGTGTACATCTTCAGCAGGATATCGCCTGGATATTCCAGCTGTTTGTAGAAATTGCAAAAGGCGTTAATGATCACAGGCCCCTCGCCTTCAGGGTCCGGCGGGCACCCGATCGACTGCATCCAGTCGATGCGGATCGTCTCCAGGTAACGGAAGTACGAGGCATTGTTCACGTGGCCCATCGCATCCATGTCACCCCAGCGAATCGGGACCTTCATTTCAAAGACCAGCCGCTTGCGTTGCGGTATCTCGATCCTCATGGGCTTCAGACGCCGAAGCCGTCGTCGGCCGCGATCACGGCGCCATTGATGAAATGGCTCTGGCTGCTGGCCAGCAGCACAATGAGTGCGTCCAGGTCGTGCGGCTGGCCCACGCGCTTGCGCGGCAGCATGTTGATCAGCTTCTGGCCTTGCTCGGTGCTCCAGTGATGATGGTTGATCTCGGTGTCGATATAGCCGGGGCAGATCGCGTTGACGTTGATCTCGAACCGGCCCCACTCCAGCGCCATCGCCTTTGTCATTTGCACCACCGCTGCCTTGCTCATCGCGTACGCGCCGATCTGCGGCAGCACCTTCAGCCCCGCCATGGATGCGATGTTGATGATCCGCCCGCCGGTGTAAGTGCCCGGCGCGGAGCCGCGCGCTCGCGCCAACATGCGCTTGCCGACCTCCTGTGCGACGAAAAAGGCGCCCTTCACGTTGGTGTCGAAGATGAAGTCGTAGTCTTCCTCGCTCACGTCCTGGATGCGCTGCGTCGTGCTGACGCCGGAGTTGTTCACCAGGATGTCGATGGAGCCGACCTCGGTCTCGGCGTGGGCCACCGCGGCCCTGATGCTGTCCATGTCCATCACGTCGAGCTGAGTCACGTGCGCGTCGCCGCCCTCGGCCTCGATCTGCGCCCGCAGCTCCTTGAGCTTCTCCACCCGGCGGCTGGCCAGCACGACGGCGGCTCCGGCGCGCGACAGGGTGCGCGCGAACTGCGCACCGAGGCCGCTGGATGCGCCGGTCACGAAGGCGACGCGGCCGGATAGGTCGATGCTGTAGCTCACGGTGTCTCCTGCCTAAAATGGCGTTGAATAGAAGAATCATTATCTGCGAGAGCCGCTCATGACCCACGAAGAACTGTTGGCGCAATACGGACCGCGCGAAGCGATGGAATACGACGTGGTCGTGGTGGGGGGCGGCCCGGCCGGGCTCTCGGCCGCGATTCGCCTCAAGCAACAGGCGGCCGAGCACGGCAAGGACGTCTCGGTGGTGGTGCTGGAAAAAGGCTCGGAGCCCGGCGCCCACATCCTTTCGGGCGCGATCATGGATCCGCGCGCGCTGTATGAGCTGTTTCCCAACTGGAAAGAGCTGGGCGCCCCGCTGAATCAGCCGGTGACCGAAGACATTTTTCTTTTCACCAGCGAATCGGGCGCCAGCCGCACGCCGAATTTCCTCTTGCCGAAATGCTTCCACAACGAAGGCATGTACATCCTCAGCCTCGCCAACTTCACGCGATGGCTGGCGACGCAGGCCGAAGCGCTGGGCGTGGAGATCTTCCCCGGATTCGCGGCTGCCGAAGTCCTGTACAACCAGAACGGCTCGGTCAAAGGCGTGGCCACCGGCAACATGGGCATCGGAAAGAACGGCGAGCCCACCGAGAATTTCCAGCTTGGCATGGAACTGCACGCGAAATACACGCTGTTCGCCGAGGGCTCGCGCGGACAACTCGGCAAGCAGCTGATCGCGCGCTACAAGCTGGACGAAGGACGGGATCCGCAGAGCTACAGCATCGGCATCAAGGAGCTGTGGGAAATCGATCCTTCGCGGCACACGCCCGGGCTGGTGCTGCACAGCGCGGGCTGGCCGCTGGACGACGACACCTACGGCGGCTCGTTCATGTATCACATGGAGAACAACCAGGTGGCGGTCGGCTTCGTGGTCGGCCTCGATTACAAGAACCCATGGCTCAGCCCGTTCGAGGAATTCCAGCGCTGGAAGACGCATCCGAACATCCGCTGGTACTTCGAGGGGGACAAGCCGGCCAAGCGCATCAGCTATGGCGCGCGCGCACTGACGGTGGGCGGCATCCTGTCGCTGCCCAAGACCGTGTTCCCGGGAGGAGCGCTGATCGGTTGCGATGCGGGCTTCCTCAATTCGTCGCGGATCAAGGGCAGCCATGCCGCGATCAAGACCGGCATGCTCGCCGCGGACGCGGCGTACAAGGCGGTCACTCAGGGCCGCCAACACGATGAATTGACAGCCTACCCGGAAGCTTTCGAGCAATCATGGTTGCACGACGAGCTCAACAAGTCGCGCAACTTCAAGCAGTGGTTCAAGAAAGGCCGGGGCGTAGCGACGTTCATGACCGGCATCGAGCAGTTCGTGCTCGGCGGGCGGATGCCGTGGACCATTCACCGCGACAAGCCCGATCACGTTTACCTGAAACCGGCGTCCGAGTGCGAGCCGATCGCGTATCCCAAGCCCGACGGCAAGCTCACTTTCGATCGGCTGTCATCCGTGTTCATCTCCAACACCAACCATGCCGAGGACCAGCCGCCGCACTTGACCTTGAAGGACGCCGCCATCCCGGTGCAGGTCAACCTGGCGAAGTACGGTGGTCCGGAATCGCGCTACTGTCCGGCTGGCGTTTACGAGTTCGTGAAGAGCGAGGACAACAGCGACAGGCTGCAGATCAATGCGCAGAATTGCGTCCACTGCAAGACGTGCGACATCAAGGACCCGACGCAGAACATCGTCTGGGTGGCGCCGGAAGGCGGCGGCGGACCCAACTACACCAACATGTAAGGCATTCACCCGCAGGGCTCGCGCGGTGTGTACCATGGGCTGGCCAGCTCCGGAGAGCCGCTTGCCCGAACCCCAGACTTTGCTCCAGACCCCGCTTCACGCATTGCACCTGGAATTGGGCGCGCGCATGGTTTCCTTCGCCGGTTATTCGATGCCGGTGCAGTACCCCGAAGGATTGATTGCCGAGCATCGCCACACGCGCGGGTCGGCGGGGCTGTTCGACGTTTCGCACATGGGGCAGCTGAGGTTGGCGGGCGCGGAAGCCGCATCCGCACTCGAATCGCTGATGCCCATCGACGTGATCGGCCTTGCCGAGGGCAAGCAGCGCTACGGACTGCTGCTGAACGACGATGGCGGGATCATTGATGACCTGATGTTCGCCAATCGCGGGGACGATCTGTTCGTGATCGTCAATGGCGCGTGCAAGGAGGGAGATATCGCGCACATCCGCCAACGCATCGGCTCGCGCTGCGATGTGATCCCCATGCCCGAACGGGCGCTGCTGGCATTGCAGGGTCCGAAAGCCGTCGACGCGATGACGCGGCTCGTCCCCGGAGCCCAACAGCTCGTGTTCATGACCGGCCGCCGCTTTCGCTGGAGAGAGGCCGATCTCTTCGTCACGCGCAGCGGCTATACCGGCGAAGATGGCTTCGAGGTCTCCGTGCATGCGTCGCACGCGCAGGCGCTGGCCCGCGCATTGCTGGCCCAACCCGAAGTGAAGCCCGCCGGGCTGGGCGCGCGCAACTCGCTGCGGCTGGAGGCGGGCCTGTGCTTGTACGGCAATGACATCGACACCACGACCACGCCCGTCGAGGCATCGTTGAGCTGGGCCATCCAGAAGGTCCGGCGCAGCGGCGGTGCGCGCGCCGGCGGCTTTCCGGGCGCGGCGCAGGTGCTCGGCCAGCTGGACGGCAGCCTGCCGGTGCTGCGCAAGCGTGCCGGCCTGGTCGCGCTGGAGCGCGTGCCGGTGCGCGAGCACGCGGAACTGCGCGATCCACAAGGAAACCGCATTGGCGAAGTGACCAGCGGCCTCCTGGGACCGACCATCGACAAACCGGTGTCGATGGCTTATGTTCCGCCGTCACTGACATCGCCGGGCGCCCGCGTCACTGCTATCGTCCGGGGCAAGCCGGTGGCCATGGAGGTCACGGCCATGCCTTTCGTCCCCAATCGCTATCACCGCGCTTGATTGGAATCCGACCCCATTCATTAGGAGAAGAAGATGACCGTGAAATACACCCCGGAGCACGAGTGGATCCAGCTCGAGGACCACGAAGCCGCCGTCATCGGGATCACGCTGCACGCGCAGGATGCGCTCGGTGACGTCGTGTTCGTGGACCTGCCCGAGGTGGGCCGCATGTACAAGCAGGGTGAGGTGGCGGGCGCGGTCGAATCGGTCAAGGCGGCCGCGGACATCTACATGCCCGTGTCGGGCGAAGTCACGGAAGTCAATGAGGACCTGCGCGGCGATCCGGCACTGGCCAACCGCGACCCGATGGGCAATGGCTGGTTCTTCAAGATCCTGATCAAGGACATGGGCGAATTCGACGAGCTGATGGACGAGCCCTCCTACCGCAAACTCGTGAAAGAGAGTTGAAGCGACGATGTCGACGCAAAGCGCGCCCCCGCTCGCGCAGCTCGAGGACAGCACCGAATTCACCCGGCGGCACATCGGCATCGACGAGGCCGCCGAGCAGCGCATGCTCGCCGCGATCGGCGAGTCCTCACGGCAGGCGCTGGTGGACAGCATCGTTCCACGCTCGATCGCGCGCAAGAGCGCGATGCGCCTGCCCGAGCCGGCCACGCAAGCCGCGGCACTGGACGAACTGAGGACCATCGCCCGCAAGAACCAGGTCTTGCGCAGCTTCATCGGCCAGGGTTATCACGGCACGTACACGCCCGCGGTCATCCAACGCAACGTCCTTGAAAATCCGGCGTGGTACACCGCATACACGCCTTACCAGGCGGAGATCAGCCAGGGCCGGCTCGAAGCGCTGCTGAATTTCCAGACGATGGTGTGCGACCTCACGGCGATGCCCATCGCCAATGCGTCCTTGCTGGACGAGGCCACGGCCGCCGCGGAAGCGATGACGCTGGCGCGGCGCAGCGTCAAAAGCCGCAGCGATGTCTTCGTGGTCGCGGGGGACTGCCATCCGCAAACCATCGAAGTGGTGCGCACGCGCGCGCATTCCCTGGGCATCGAGCTGGTGCTCGCGAATTCCGCGCAGGAATGGAAACAGGCATTGGCCGGCGACTATTTCGCGGTGCTGGCGCAATATCCCGCCACCAGCGGCCGCATCCACGACCTGCGCGAAGACGTGCGAAAAGCGCACGCCAAACAAGCCGCATTCGTCGTTGCAGCCGATCTGCTGGCCCTCACGCTGTTGCTGCCGCCGGGGGAATTCGGCGCGGACATCGTCGTCGGCACGACGCAGCGCTTCGGCATGCCGATGGGCGCCGGGGGTCCGCATGCCGCGTACATGGCTTGCCGCGACGAGTTCAAGCGATCGCTGCCGGGCCGGCTGGTCGGCCTGAGCGTCGATGCGCACGGCAATCCGGCCTTGCGGCTGGCGCTGCAGACGCGCGAGCAGCACATTCGGCGCGAGAAAGCGACGTCGAACATCTGCACGGCGCAGGTGCTGCCGGCGGTGGTGGCCAGCATGTACGCGGTGTATCACGGTCCGCGCGGGCTCAGGCGGATCGCGCAACGCGTGGCAAGTTACACCGCGATCCTCGCGCTGGGCCTTGAACAGCTCGGCTACGCACCGCGTCCGGGAGGGGCATTCGACACGCTGTGTATCCATACCCGCGATGCAACCGATGCGCTTGCCGATCGCGCACGTACCATGCAAGCCAACCTGCGCGTGCACTTCGGCGAATACCTCTGCATCTCGCTGGACGAGACGACCACGCGCGACGACGTCGAACTGCTCTGGAGGGTCTTTTGCGCCGAGGAAAAGGCCCTGCCCTCGTTCAGCGACTTCGGCGAGAGCGTCGATCCGCTGATCCCGGCCGAATTGCGCCGCACCAGCGATTTCCTCGCGCACCCGGTGTTCAATACGCATTGCTCGGAGACCGGCATGATGCGCTACATCCGCGCGCTGGCCGACAAGGATCTGGCGCTGGACCGCAGCATGATCCCGCTGGGCAGTTGCACGATGAAACTCAATGCCGCGAGCGAGATGATGCCGATCAGCTGGCCCGAGTTCGCGCACGTCCACCCTTTCGCACCGGCCGACCAGCTGCAGGGCTACGCGCAATTGAACGAGCAGTTGTGCGCCTGGTTGTGCGAAGTGACCGGCTATGCCGCCGTGAGCTTGCAGCCCAACGCCGGTTCGCAAGGCGAGTACGCGGGACTGCTGGCGATCAAGGCCTGGCACGAGAGCCGCGGGCAAGGCCAGCGCAACATCTGCCTGATTCCGTCTTCCGCTCACGGCACCAATCCGGCCAGCGCACATATGGCGGGCATGCAAGTGGTCGTGACGGGCTGCGATACGCACGGCAACGTCGACCTCGCCGAGTTGAAGCTGAAGTGCGAGCAGCACAGCGAGAATCTCGCGTGCATCATGATCACCTATCCCAGCACGCATGGCGTGTTCGAGCCGCAAGTCAAGGAGTTGTGCGCGCTCGTGCACAGCCATGGCGCCCGCGTTTATGTGGACGGCGCGAACATGAACGCATTGGTGGGCGTGGCGGCGCCGGGCGAGTTTGGCGGCGACGTGAGCCACTTGAACCTGCACAAGACCTTCTGTATCCCGCACGGCGGCGGCGGCCCCGGGGTGGGGCCGGTCTGCGTGGTGCAGGACCTGGTGCCTTTTCTTCCGGGCCATGCCGCCAGCGGCATCGGCGGGCACGCGGTCGGCGCGATTTCGGCCGCACCCCTGGGTAACGCGGGCGTGCTGCCGATCAGCTGGATGTACTGCCGCATGATGGGCGCGCAGGGCCTGACGCACGCCAGCGAGACCGCTATCCTCAGCGCCAACTACATCAGCGTGCGGCTGAAGGATCACTACCCGACCTTGTATGCGAGTCCCAATGGCCATGTCGCGCATGAATGCATCCTGGACCTGCGCGCCATGAAGGACAGCAGCGGCGTGACCGCGGAAGATGTCGCCAAGCGCCTGATCGATTACGGCTTTCACGCACCCACCTTGAGCTTCCCGGTTCCGGGGACATTGATGGTCGAGCCGACCGAGAGCGAACCCCTGGACGAAATCGACCGCTTCATCGAAGCGATGATCGCGATCCGTGCGGAGATCCGCCGCATCGAGCGCGGCGAATGGCCCAAGGACGATAACCCGCTGAAGAACGCACCGCACACGGCCGCGGCGCTGCTGCAAACCGAATGGCCGCACGCCTACCCGCGCGAGACCGCGGCTGCGATGCCGGCGGACGGCCACGCCAAATTCTGGGCTCCCGTGGGCCGCGTCGACAACGTGTACGGCGACCGCAACCTGGTTTGCAGTTGCCCGCCGGTGTCGGCCTACGAGTGACGCTCCTCGTGGCACGCCGCAATCCCATTGATCCCGGCGTGACGACATGGACCCGCTGATCCTCGCGGTGATCGTGGGCGCAGTGCTGGCCGGTTTCGTGCAGGGCCTGTCGGGCTTCGGCTTCAGCCTCACGGCCATGTCGATCTGGGCCTGGACCCTCGACCCGAAGTTGGCGGCGGCGCTGGCCGTGTTCGGCGGCCTCACCGGCCAACTGATCGCGGCGGTGACGGTGCGGCGCGGATTCAATCTGCGGCGGCTGCTGCCCTTCGTGCTGGGCGGCCTGGCGGGACTTCCGCTGGGGATCTACATCCTTCCCCGGCTGGACGTGCCGCTGTTCAAGGCTTTGCTGGGGCTATTGCTCGTCGTGATGTGCCCCCTGATGTTTTTCGCCGGGCGTTTGCCGCGGATCACGCACGGCGGACGCGCCGCCGACGCGCTCGCGGGCGCAGCCGGCGGGATCATGGGCGGCTTGGGAGGCTTCACCGGCGTGGTACCCACGCTCTGGTGCACGCTGCGCGATTTCGAGAAGGACGTGCAGCGCGCCGTGATCCAGAACTTCAACCTGGCGATGCTGGTGGTCACGTTCGGCACCTATGTCGTGACCGGGATCGCGCGGCGCGACATGCTTCCGCTGTTCGCGATCATCGCGCCGGCGATGCTGATCCCCTCCCTGCTGGGAGCGCGGCTTTACGCCGGCATCAGCCCAGCCGTCTTCCGCCGGGTGGTGCTGGGACTGCTCACGCTTTCGGGCGCGGCGCTGCTGGTGGCTGCGGTGCCGGTGCTTATCCGCAGGTGAGCGACCCCACCCCCTTCACACCTCGCCGCGCCCTTGAAATCCGCCGCCGCGCCGCTAATTCGGCTTTGCGCGCGCGAGGGCTGCGCAGCGCACACGATGTTTCCTTGTCCAGCCCATCAAAGGAGATCTGTGATGATGAACGCATCCTTCAGACCTGCTGCGGACATGTTTTCCGAACTGAACCGATTGCAGGACGTGCTCGATCAGGTGTTCCGTCCAGCCGAGCGATCGAGCATCCGCGGCTTGAGCGGCGCCAGCTTCCCCGTGATCAACGTGGGCGCCACGCCCGATGCCATCGAAGTCATGGCGCTCGCGCCCGGCCTGGACCCCGGCGCGTTGCAGCTGACCGTCGATCGCGGACTGCTGATCATTGCCGGCGAGCGCAAGAGCGAGGTGCCCGAGCCCGGCGATGCAACCAGTGTGTACGCGCAGGAACGCTTCTCGGGCAACTTCCGGCGCGTGGTGAGCCTGCCCGATGATGCCGACCCGGGCAAGGTGGACGCGAACTATCGCGACGGCATCTTGCGCGTCACGGTGGCCAAGCGCGAGTCGTCCAAGCCGCGCCGCATCGAAGTGAGCTGATCCGATCGCTGAACAAAGGAGATTGCCATGAACACCCAACTGCAGACTTCCGAATCCCAGGGCAACACCCAGCCGGCGCCGAACCGTGAAGACACCCAGAGGCGCGAGCAGCCGTTCGTGGTGCCGCCCGTGGACGTATTCGAGAACGAGTCGGGCATCACGCTGCTGGCCGATTTGCCTGGTGTGTCGCGCGACCGCCTGGGCGTGCGCGTCGACGGTGAGAACCTCGTGATCGAGGCCACCGCGCAGACGCCGCAGCCGCAGGACATGCAATTGATCTATGGCGAGGCGCAATACCCGTCCTACCGGCGCCAGTTCACGCTCAGCCGCGAACTGGACGCCTCGCGCATCGAGGCAAGCCTCAAGGACGGCGTGCTGAAACTGTCGATCCCGAAGCTGGAAGAAGCCAAGCCACGGCGCGTCGAGGTGCGCGTAGGCTGACCGCAGGCCCGGTCTCGCAAGGCCTTGCGGCTTGCGCTCACAGCGAAAGGTCACCCGGCGAGGCGGCTTCCGTGCAAAATCCACGGATCGCCGCCAGGAGACTGTCGTTGAGCCTCAGAGCGTTCGTTGTGGAAGACAAGCCCTCGATCCGCGAAAGCCTGATCGAGGCGCTCGCT
>Ga0105240_10005488_pt1 | contig 18904 bp, 20 predicted proteins | sample KBSC54metaG_FD_80426 | JGI IMG/M metagenome (GOLD analysis project Ga0105240, IMG submission 80426) | Corn rhizosphere microbial communities from Kellogg Biological Station, Michigan, USA - KBS C5-4 metaG | ecosystem: Host-associated > Plants > Roots > Rhizosphere > Soil | place: Michigan, USA... | reverse complement strand
CTCGATCGCGCACCTGTTCACGACCGAGACCTCGCGCAACCTGGTGCGCGTCTTTCTCCTGCAGGACCGGCTCAAGAGCTCAGGATCCAGGAGCAACGTCGAAATCAAACACGTGCACGTTGTCGGCGCGGGCGTCATGGGCGGCGACATCGCCGCCTGGTCGGCGCTGCGAGGCTTCACCGTCACCCTGCAGGATCAGAGCCAGGAGTTGATTCAGCCGGCCCTGAAGCGCGCGGCCGAGTTGTTTACCAAGCGCCTGCGCGAGCCCGCGAAGGTGAGCGCCGCAAACGAGCGCTTGCGCGCTGATGTCGAGGGCGCTGGCGTACCGAATGCCGATGTAGTCATCGAGGCGATATACGAGAATCTCGAGGCCAAGCAATCCTTGTACGCCCGCCTCGAGCCGCGCATGAAACCCACTGCGCTGTTGGCGACCAACACATCGAGCCTCATGTTGGAGCCGCTCGCGGCGCGGCTCGCCCGTCCGGAGCGCCTGGTAGGACTGCATTTCTTCAATCCTGTGCCACAGATGCAGCTGATCGAAATCGTACACGCCGCAACAACCGACCCGGCGGTCGCGCAAGCGGCGACCGCGTTCGCCCGCAAGCTCGATAAGCTGCCCGTGCCCTGCAAGAGTGCGCCCGGATTCATTGTCAACCGGGTGCTGATGCCCTACCTCCACGAGGCCATGTTTGCCGCCCAGGAAGGCGTGCCGCTCGCTCTGATCGACAAGGTCGCCGTGGATTTCGGTATGCCTATGGGACCGATCGAACTGGCCGATGTAGTGGGTCTCGATGTGGCCGCGCACGTCGGGCAGATCGTCGCCCAGGAGCTGGGCCGTCCGGCGCCCGACCTGACGCAGCTGGGGGAGCTGATTGCCGCCAAAAAGCTTGGCCGCAAGAGCGGCGCAGGCTTTTACATGTGGAGCGAAGGCAAACCGCTCAAATCCGCGATCCCCGCGGATACCGCACCCCCGCCCGAGCTCATCGACCGCCTGATCCTGGTGCTCGTAAACGAGTGCGTGGCCTGTTTGCGCGAACGCGTTGTTGATGACCCTGACCTCATCGATGCCGCCGTGATTTTCGGGACCGGTTTCGCGCCATTTCGTGGCGGTCCGCTGGCCTATGCGCGCAGCCGTGGCGTGGCTTCGGTCGTAACACGACTCGAGGAGCTCGCGGTGCGCTACGGCCCGCGTTTTCAGCCGGACGCCGGCTGGCCACTGGTCACCACAGGCCAGAAAACGTGAACGGCATACGGATGCGACCAAAGCCCTGTGCTACCATGAAATGAGACACACAGTGAAGCGCACCCGGTCACATTGATTCAGGTTCCCCGACATGGTTGAGGAACGCGAAGCCAGCGTTCAACTCCTCAAGACACTCGCACCTCTGGACGGTTTGAAGCGAGACAACCTCGCCGCGCTCGCAAAGAAAGTATCGATTCGACAACTGTCCGCCGGACGCGCCCTGTTCAAGGAAGGCGATACCGACAAACGCACCATCTGGCTCGTGAGCGGCATGCTGGAGGTCAGCGAGGGCGGCCGGACGATCGCCATGATGCGGGGCGGCACACGGGAAGCGCGCACGCCGTTGTACCCACAGCTGCCGCGGAAGGTAACTGCCAGGGCTACTGAAGAAATCAGCTATCTCTCGATCGACAGCGAGCTGCTCGACGTCATGATCACGTGGGATCAGACGGGCACTTACGAAGTCTCGGAGCTCCAAGCCCAACTCGAAGGTGCTGCCGGCGGCGACGACTGGATGACCACCCTGCTCCAGACGAAAGCTTTCCATCGTATCCCGCCAGCCAACATCCAGGCGATCTTCATGCGCCTCGAGCGCCTCCCCTGCAAGTCGGGCGAGGTGATCATCAAACAGGGCGACGAGGGCGATTACTTCTATATTATTGTCAACGGCAAATGCATCGTCACTCGCGAAACTCCACTCAACAGGGACGGCATCAAGCTCGCTGAGCTGGGCGTAGGTGATACCTTCGGCGAGGAGGCTCTCATCGCCGAAGCCAAACGTAACGCCACCGTGACTATGACCAGCGACGGCGTCCTGATGCGGCTGAACAAGAAAGACTTCCGCGAGCTCATGAACGAGCCGTTGCTCCAGTGGGTGAGCAACGACCAGGCTCGCGAGATCATCGCCAAGGGCGGCCGTTGGTTGGATGTGCGCCTGCCTAGCGAGCACCAGAACCTTTCGATCGAAGGCTCCCTGAACATCCCGTTGTACTTCATCCGGCTGAAGCTATCGGCGCTCGATCGCAACATCCCCTATGTCGTCTACTGCGATACCGGGCGGCGCAGCTCCGCCGCGGCCTACATCCTGGTCGAGCGCGGCTTCGACGCGTACGTCCTGACAGGCGGCTTGACCAACAGCGGCGCCGTCCTGCGCCGTTCTGCATAGCACAATCCGCGTAGCGATAGGCCTTTTCCGAATGGACATCATTCGGATTCGGTGCATGCTGCTGGGATGGCAACGGTCACGGCACGCCGGAGGCATTCAACACCTCTCGTCCGCCTGAGGCGTTGGCTGCGCTTGCAGGCCTTAAAAGCGCGGCGGGAATCCCGCGATCATCCGGACAACGCCGCCTGGTAAGGCGTCCTACATAGTGTGCGTGGCTTTGTCGCCGGACAGAGCGCCGGCGAGATACGTCTCGATCTTCTTCTGCGTCTGCCCGCGATCCTGCTCGCTGAACTGCACACCGATACCTGCCGTGCGCTTGCCCTGGGCGCCTTTGGGCGTCACCCAGATTACCCGCCCGGCCACCGGGAGCTTCTCGTCCTCACCCATGAGGTTCAGCAGCATGAAGACTTCGTCGCCCAGACGGTAGTTGCTGTTGGTGGGAATGAACAGGCCGCCGTTCTTCACGAACGGCATGTAAGCCAGATACAAGGCACTCTTATCCTTGATCGTCAGGGTCAACAGACCCGGCTTATTCCCGCCCGCTCTCACGTTCTCACCCTCGTCCCCGACCCTATGGGCCCTGCAAACCGTCTTAGAATAGCCTCCAGCGCCAACCCACGGTTGATCGGCGTGTCGAGCGCGGACTTGAGCTCCCGCACTCCATCCATCAGCTCGAACAGAGCCGCCGTATTCAAAACCGCATTCTGACGCTGCGGGTAGGCGGCAGCGCCCACTTTTGTCAAAAAGCCCTCGGAGCCGCACTGGGCACGAATCCGTTCCGTGAGCCAGTTCTCAATACACCGCAGGCGCAGCGGGAGCTCGGCGCGGGACCACCGCTCCGCTGTCGCCACGGGGTCGCCAGCGCCCGATGCAGCCTCTTCCAGGGTGCGTCGCACCTCCGCGCCCACTTGAACCACATTTTTGGGATCGGCCGCTCTAGCGAGCATAGGGGCCTCTCCGAGAGCGTCGAGCACGGCATTCCAATCCCCGGGCCCGCTGGCGACCTCGAGCCAGGCGACAGCATCCTGGCGGCTCGGGGCTCGTATCCGCACTCGCTGGCAACGGCTAAGGATCGTCGCGGGCAAGCGCGAGGGCTGCGTCACCACGAGCACGAGGAGCGTCCGCGAGGGTGGCTCTTCAAGCGTCTTCAGCAACGCATTGGCCGCAAACCGGTTCAGCGTATCGGCCGGACTGATGATGGCGACCTTGTAGTTCCCTTGGTGCGCCGTCAGGGCCAGCTCCGCCGAAAGCTCTCTCACCTGCTCGATGCGGATCTGCTGCGACTCCTCGATGAGCTGCACCCTCGTCAGATCGGGGTGCTGTGCGGTCGCAATCTTGTGGCAGGCGGGACAAGCTCCGCATGGCGCGCCCGTAGCGCTCTGGCACAGGACCAGCCGGCCGACCCACTCGGCCAGCCAATCGCCGCCGGTACCAGGCGCCTCGTGAACAAGCAGCGCGTGCGGCAAGCGGCCAGCTTGGTGTGCCGCGGCGAGGGCCGTCATCTGGGCGCCCAGCCACGATGGCTCCGCGACTGTTGTCGTCATAGCAATTCCTCGAGAACCCGCACCACTTGCCGCTCGACCTCCGGGAGCGGGACAGCCGCATCGACTACGGCGATCCGCTCGGGCTCTCGTCGGGCGAGCTCGAGGTAGCCCTCCCGCACCCTGGCGAAAAAGGCTTCGGTCTCGGCCTCAAAGCGGTCCGCGGCCAGACCGGAGCGCTGGCGCGCGCGGGCCAACCCCGTCGCGGGCGGAAGATCCAACAACAAAGTGCGATCAGGCTGCAGTCCGCCATGCACAGCCTCGGCGAGACTCTCGATCAACTCAGCGGACACGCCGCGCCCGTTGCCCTGATAGGCACGCGTGGCATCCGTAAAGCGATCGCACACGACCCACTCTCCCCGAGCCAGCGCCGGCCGAATGAGATTTTCCAGGTGAATCCCTCGCGCCGAGAACATGAGCAAGGTCTCTGTAACCGCAGAAAGCTGCTCGCTACCTCGTTCGAGCACAACCTGCCGTACGCGCTCGGCCAGCGGAGTACCTCCAGGCTCGCGCGTCAGACGCACGGATACGGAGCGCTGGGTCAGCCAATCGCCGACGATGCGAGCGACTGTCGACTTCCCCGCGCCTTCAATTCCTTCGAGCGTTATAAATCGGCCGCCTGTCATTTCGCTCCGTGGGCACCCGGTCTTGCCGCGGGCGCGACTGTGCCGGCCGGTCGCGCCGGCCCCGTCTCCTGCCGCCGCAGTCGGGTCAGATACTCTCTCACCGCCGCATTATGCTCCTCGAGCGTCTTGGAGAAATGATGTCCGCCATCGCCCGAGGCGGTCGCGACGAAGTAGAGCTCTCCGGTATCCAAGGGGTGTAGCGCTGCGAGAATCGACTCACGTCCTGGCAGCGCGATTGGCGTCGGCGGCAGGCCCGCCCGAGTATAGGTGTTATAGGGTGTGTCGGTGACCAGATCACGCGTGCGGATATCGCCGTCGTAGCTCGCGCCGAGACCGTAGATGACCGTCGGATCGGATTGCAGGCGCATCCCCTTGCGCAACCGGCCCACGAAGACTCCTGCGATGCGCGGACGCTCGGCGGCGAGGCCGGTTTCCTTCTCCACGATCGAGGCGAGAATGAGCGCCTGGTACGGTGTATCGAAAGGCAGATTGGGGCTGTGCTGGGGCCACGCGGTCTCCAACAGCTTCTGCATGGAGTTGTAGGCCAGGAGCAGGATGTCGTGGTCGGTCGTCTTGGCAGCAAATCGATAGGTGTCCGGAAAAAAGCGCCCTTCGGGATTTTCACCGGTATGGCCGATCGCCGCCATCACCTCGGCGGGGGTCTTGCCTGTCAGGGTGTGCGTTACGGCGGCGTGCTGATCCAACTCACGGCGAAAATCCGCAAACGTGGAACCCTCCACGACCGTGAGCTGCTCCAGAATGACCTTGCCCTGCTCGAAAAGCTCCAGAATCTGCGCGGCGCTGGCTCGCGGCGGGATTTCGTACATACCCGCCAGTACTTTCGGACGCCGCCCGTGAATGCGCAAATAGAGCTCGACGGCGCGGGTGTTGGCCAACGCCCCATGTCCTGCGAGTTGGGTAAGGACGGTGCGAACGCTGGCGCCCTGGTCGACCTGCACTCGAATCGGCGTCTGCGCGGGGCCGGGCGCGAAGAACGCATACTGCAGCCAATAGTAACCCGCTGTCGCGGCTCCCATTACGAGCAACAGGAATACGAATACCAAAGCCAACACGCGGACCCGCGCGACCCCTTTGGAGTTTCCCGGTTGCGACAGATCCTCACTCATCCGTCGGATCCTCCAGCATTGGCTGGAGCAAGGCCTGCACCCGGCGTGTCACGGCCCCAATCGGGAGGGCGCGTCCATCGATCGCGCGAACCGGCCAGATGCCCATTCTCGCATTGGTTACAAACACCTCGCCGGCCTTTTGCAAATCTGTTCCATCCAGGATGTCTTCGCGAGTCGCGATACCGGCACGCGCCGCTTCGCGCATTACAACGCGGCGCATGACACCCGCGACCCCACAAAGGTCCAGACGCGGTGTGCGGAGCCCGGAGCTATCCACGATAAACACATTGCTCATCGTTCCTGATATCAACCTGCCGGAGCTGCTGAACAGAAGCGCCTCGGTAATCGCAGGATCCGTCCATTCCCGCCGCGCGAGGACCAGCTCCAGCCGGTTGCAATGCTTCAGTCCCGCGAGAGACGGATTCTCCCCGAGCCGCAGCGCTGCCGTGCGGGCTTCGATGCCATCCTGTGACTCGGCGCCCGTTTCCCGGGGCCACGGACTGCGAAACGTGATCCTCGTCGCCGTTTCCCGTCCCGTCACTCCATAGCCGCGAGCGAGGGCCGTCCCGCGCGTCACGAGCACCTTGATGAGGGCGGATTCGACCTCGCTGGCCAGAACAAGCACTTCGCGACGAATCTCGTCGAGATCCGCGCCGGTAATCGCGAGACGCTCGCAACCCCAACGCAACCGCTCCAGATGCAAGCTCAAAAAGCGCGCGCGTCCGCGGCGACAGGCGATCGTTTCGAACAGCCCGTCGCCGAACTGCAGTGCCCGGTCAAAGGGTGAGACCTGCTGATCGGGGATACCGTTCACCAGTACCCGCTCGAGCCCCTGCCCGGACTCAGCCGTCATGCGCGACCTCAAAGGCAGCCAGCAGCCCTCGCGCCTTGGCTCGCGTTTCCGCCAGCTCCCGGTTCGGCTCCGAGTCGGCCACGATGCCGCCGCCGGCACGGAACTCGATCTGCCGGCCCATGAGGGTCATGGTGCGGATCAGGATATTGAGATCCATGGAGCCATTGCGGTTCACGTAGCCGAGCGATCCGGTGTAGGCGCCCCGCCCCACCCCTTCGAGCTCCGCGATGATCTGCATACAACGGAACTTCGGCACCCCGGTAATCGTGCCGCCGGGAAACACGGCCCGCAATGCATCGATGGGCGTGACATGCGGACGCAGCACACCGGTCACATTCGAAACGATGTGGTGCACATGAGCGTACGACTCGATGGTCATGAGCTCGTCCACCCTCACGCTGCCGGGCTCGCAAACCCGGCCAAGATCGTTGCGCTCGAGATCGATGAGCATGATGTGCTCGGCGCGCTCTTTCGGGTGCGCGGCGAGAGCGGTCATCTCCGCGATGTCGTCTCCCGGCCGGCGGCTCCGGGGCCGGGTTCCTGCGATCGGACGGGTATCGATGCGCCGATCCTCCACGCGCACCAGGCGCTCGGGCGACGAGCTGATGAGCGCCGCTCCGCGCCACTGCGCAAGGGCCGCAAAAGGCGCGGGATTCGTCGCGCAAAGCCGGTTGTAGAGCGAGGCGATATCCGGATCGCGCTCGAGCTCGACGTGCCAAGGCCGTGAGAGGTTGGTTTGATAGATGTCCCCGGCCCGGATGTACTCTTTGCCCCGTCGTACCCGCTCCAAATGAGCCTCCGGCGCTTCCTCGAGAATCGCCTTGACCCGAACAGGCTCTGACGGCGCATCCGGCTCCAAAGCAGCACGGCGCGCGTCGGCTTCGATGCGATTCAGACAATCCGCCGCATCTGCTTCGGCGACGGCCAGCACGCGCTGCCGCGCGCGATCATGGATCAGCGCACAGGGTATTCGGAGCGCAAACGCTTGGTAGGGAAGCGGGCCACGCGGTAGCTGCAGACGTGGCTCGACCTCCCGAGCCATCTCGTAGCTCAAGAATATCGCCCATCCGCCGACGAAGGGTAGATCGCCGCGGTCGGTGTTGGACTCGCGCTCGGCCAACCACCAATTCTCGAACGCACCGAGGAAGGAGTTGCCCTGTATCGCAGTGTCCTGCGCACCCAGCTTGCCGTCCGCATCGAGCCAGAGTGCGGCACGCGGCTCGGCAAGCAAAACGCTCGCGCGGCTGAGCGGGCCATCCGCCGCGCTGTCGAGCAGCATCGGATACCGCTCGGGTAGCCGACAGGCAAGCCGGCGCAGCACCGTAGGTGCTACGCCGAGCTCGCGAACAATGAAGCCAGGAGCCAGATAGGCCCCTGGGTCAACCGTCGAAGCGGCGGAAGATCAGGGAACCGTTGGTGCCGCCGAACCCGAACGAATTCGAAAGCGCCGTCTCGATTTTCATCTGCCGCGCCGTATTAGGCACGTAATCGAGATCGCAATCGGGGTCCGGAGTTTGATAGTTGATGGTGGGAGGGGCGACCTGGTCACGAATGGCGAGGATGGAGAAGATCGCCTCTACCACACCCGCGGCGCCTAACAGGTGCCCGGTCATCGATTTCGTCGAGCTCACCGCGAAACGCTTCGAGTGATCGCCGAAGGCGCGCTTCATGGCAATCGTCTCAGCCCGATCGCCCAACGGAGTAGACGTCGCATGCGCGTTCAGATACTGCACGTCCTCGGGGTTCAAGCGCGCATCGGCCAGCGCATTCGCCATCGCGAGACGCGCGCCCTCGCCGTCTTCCGGCGGAGAAGTGATGTGGTAGGCATCGCCGCTCATGCCAAAGCCGATCACTTCGGCATAAATGGTCGCTCCACGGCGGCGCGCGTGCTCGAGCTCCTCGAGGATCACAGCGCCACCCCCGTCACTCAACACGAAGCCATCGCGATCCTTGTCGAAAGGTCGACTCGCTTCCGCGGGTGCATCGTTACGCGTGGAAAGTGCCTTCGCCTGACCGAAGCTGCCGAGACCACACACGGTCGTGGCCATTTCGCCCCCGCCCGCGATGACCATGTCGGCATCACCGTATTGAATGGTCCTCATCCCCAAGCCGATCGCATGCGTCGAAGTCGTGCACGCGGTCACGATACCCAGGTTAGGTCCCTTCAAACCATACTTGATGGAAAGATGGCCAGAGATCATGTTGACGATGGTGGCCGGTACGAAGAACGGTGAGATCTTGCGTGGGCTACCGGCCTTCAGATACGCGCCGTATTCTTCCTCGATCGTCCCGAGCCCTCCGATACCGGCGCCGCACACGGCGCCGCAACGGGTTGGGTCGAGCTTGGTCATATCGATGCCGGAATCCGCCATCGCCTGGATTCCCGCAGCCACGCCGTAGTGCATGAACTCATCCATGCGGCGTGCATCTTTGGGCGAGATGTACTCGTTGACATCGAAGCCGCGCACCGCGCCACCAAAGCGCACCGGAAACGCGGAGACATCGAAGCGGGTGATCGGACCGATTCCGCTTTCCCCTTTCAAAATAGCTTCCCAGGCCGACTTCACCGTGCTCCCAACGGGAGAGATGATGCCGAGACCCGTCACGACAACTCGACGTTTACTCACGCGCTACCTGTATGAAGACTCGACGGATGGATAGATGGCGCCCGCGACCGTCGCACCTGCGGCGCTTTTGAGGTGCTCAGCATACCGGTCGCCAGGGCAGGCTCAAAGAGACCCGCAGCGCGGTTCCAGTGCGGAGGGTACGCCGCCAGGCAACAAGCTTCAGGCCTTGTTGCGGCGCTCGTTGATGTACTCGATTGCCTGTTGAACCGTGGTGATCTTTTCGGCGTCTTCATCAGGAATCTCGATCTCGAACTCCTCTTCGAGCGCCATGACGAGCTCAACCGTGTCGAGCGAGTCAGCTCCGAGATCGTCCACGAACGAAGCATCGTTCGTGACCTGTTCCTGTTTGACGCCCAGCTGCTCGGCAACGATGGCCTTGACCTGCTGCTCAACTGTGCTCATTAGCGGATTGTCCTTTTAGTCTTTGGAGTGGAAAAACAAATTCGGGCCGCCGCACCGAAGCACCCGTCCGGCGGCGAAGGCGCGGTATTGTAGGGGAACACCCCCCGGGCTGCCACTGCTTGCGGAAGGGCCGAGGTGATTGTTTTTTCTGGCGAAACCCAAACTCGGAAGTTCCCGCGTTGCGCACCGCCAGTGTCGATGTGGCGTTGCGCCAACGGCGTCGTCAGGGCATGTACATCCCGCCGTTCACATGCAACGTCTCGCCGGTGATGTAGCTCGCCGAGTCTGAGGCCAGGAACAGAACTGCCGCTGCGATATCCGCGGGGCTCCCGAGACGGCCGGTAGGGATTTGACCCAGCAGTGCCGTGCGCTGCCCATCGTTGAGGGAGCGAGTCATATCGGTATCGATGAAGCCTGGAGCAACGGCGTTCACCGTGATGCCGCGCGATGCCACCTCGCGGGCGAGCGACTTCGTGAATCCCAGCAAACCGGCTTTCGCAGCCGAGTAATTGGCTTGGCCAGGGTTGCCTGTCAGGCCGACGATGGACGTCAGGTTGACGATGCGGCCGTGGCGCTCCTTCATCATGCGACGCAAGCAGGCCTTGGAGAGGCGAAACACGGAAGTCAGATTGGTCGAAATGACCTGGTCCCAGTCCTCGGGCTTCATTCTCAGCAGCAGGGTATCCCGGGTAATGGCGGCATTGTTGACCAGGATGGTCGGCATCTCGCCCGCGCTTTCGAGCTCGCCCACCAGGGCCTCGATCGAGGCCGCATTGCCGACGTCAAGTACCGCTCCCCGCCCGTTGTATCCGTGCGACGCGAGCTCCGCGGTGAGCTTTGCAGCCCCCTCGGACGTCGTGGACGTTCCGATTACCTTCGCGCCAGCACCGGCCAAGGTCATCGCGATCTGATGCCCGATGCCTCGGGAGGCGCCGGTGACCAGGGCCACATCATTATTCCTGAGCATCAGCCTTCCCCCTTCTGCGCAGGTTTTGCCTGCTCGCCGGCGGCTGCCGCACCCTTGGTGGCGGCGAGCGCAGATTCCAGGGATGCTGGATCCTCGAGCCCCAGGTATTCGAGTCCCTCGCGCTTCTCGATGCGGCGGTTCAGGCCAATGAGCACCTTGCCGGGCCCGCACTCGATGAGCTGCGAAAGCCCCGTACCGACCAGGGCTTTCACGGTGTCCACCCAGCGCACCGGGCTGACGAGCTGGCGGACCAGCAACTCGTGCAGATCGCGCGGATTCTGATGTGACGCGCCATCCACGGCGCTGATAAACCGGATATGGGGCTCACTGATCTGCACGTCTTTGAGCCGCACAGCGAGTCTCTCAGACGCGGCACGCATGAGGGTGGTGTGCGAGGGCACACTCACAGCCAACAACACCGCGCGCTTGGCGCCCCGTTGCTTGGCGCCCTCGATGGCCCTCTGCACTGCGCCGCTGTGCCCGGCGATCGCGATTTGACCCGGCGCGTTGAAGTTGGCTGGCGCCACAACCTCACCCTGTGCGGCCTCGCGGCACGCCTCCTCGATGGCCGGCTCGTCCAGCCCCAGAATGGCGGCTACCGCCCCGGTGCCCAGAGGCACGGCCTCCTGCATCGCCTGGCCTCGGAACCTCACCAGGTCGATGGCGGAGCGCAGCTCCAGGGAGCCCGCGCAAACCAATGCCGTGAATTCCCCAAGACTGTGTCCCGAGACGACGCTCGGCACTCCCCCGCCCTTGGCCCGCCACAGGCGCCAAGTCGCGACACCGGCGGCCAGCATCGCTGGCTGGGTGCGCTCGGTCGCGTTCAACTGGTCCTCGGGCCCTTCCTGCACGAGACGCCAAAGGTCGTAACCCAAGACCTCGGAGGCCTCCTTGAAAGTCGCGCGGATGACCCCGTCCGTATCGATGCTCAGGAGCTGCGCGAGCATACCGACCGACTGCGATCCCTGACCGGGAAATACAAACCCAAACGCCATCGCCTACCTCGTAAAATGAAACCTCGTGAAATCCCGCGGCGGATTCGCGCAGGCGCGAACTCGCGTGCCCTCGCGCGGTCATAAACTCAGCGCGCCCCCGCGCGGCTACAAACTCGCGCTCCCTCGCGCGGCCCTCAACTCGCGCGCCCTCGCGCGGCCATCGATTATAGCGGGATCGATCAGCCCTCGACCCGCGGCTTCAAAAACGCGCCGCTGACGATCCCGCCAATGGCACCGTAAAGGTGTGCATCCACGACCACCCCGGCCCCGCTTTCCGAGAATGGCAGCGCGCCGGCATGCTGCTCAAAGGCGAGTTTCACCACAATAAATGCCGCCAGGACCCAGCCGTCCAGATCGCCCCGACGCAAATGCGCCAGGGTACCCGCTGTCATGACACCATGCAGCGCTCCAGAGGAACCGACGTACCAGGCGATTGTCGAATCGCGGAGCCACAGCCCTGCGTCGATGGCAGCGATCGCGACAAACAGGATCACCGCCCACTGACGAGGCTTGTAGTCACGGGCAAACAAAGCCCACATCAGGACGAGACCCAGAGTGTTGAGAGCGGCATGCTCCAGATCAAGGTGAATCACGTGGGCCGTCAGCAGGCGCCATCCTTGTCCGGCGGCCAGGCCGGCACGGTCGTACCGCAGCAGCTCGCGGGCGTGCTCGCCACCGATTTCCGGCAGCAGCAGCACCGCGCAGGCGATCAGCAAGCCGACACCCCGCGCGCCGTCGCAATTGAGAGACTTGAGGAAGGTCGTCACAAGCCGAGTAGGACTCATTTGTTATCATCGAGCCCTTGCCCCAAGGGTGCTCGCTCGTTTTATAGGGACCGTCAGCTCATGAGCTACATTTCGAATATGCGTCAGGGTAACAAACTGCAGTCCGGCCTGCGCCGCGCACGGGGCTTCACCCTGATCGAGATCATGGTCGTGGTGATCATCATCGGGTTGCTCGCCGCCGTCATCGTGCCGCAGGTCATCAGCAAGGTCGATGAAGCGCGGGTTGCGAAAGCCAAGCAGGACATCCAGGCGCTCGAGACAGCGCTCACCATGTTCCGCCTCGACAACTCGAAGTACCCGACCACCGAGCAAGGCCTGGATTCGCTGGTGACGCAGCCAACCGACCCGAGCATTCATCATTGGCGTCCGGGTGGGTATCTGCAGCACGTCAGCAAGGATCCGTGGGGGAACGCCTATCAGTACGCCAGCCCCGGACAGCATTCGAAGGACTACGATCTGTATAGCCTCGGCGCCGACGGCGCGCCCGGCGGCGAGGGCAATGACGCCGACATTGGCAACTGGAACATGACCGAGTAGCCATCCGGTGTGCGACTGGAGCCGGCCTTTCGTCCTATGAGATACCCGCGGCGACAGGCGGCTCGTGGCTTCACGCTCGTCGAAATCCTCGTCGTCGTGGTCATCGTCGGCATTCTTTCGGCGGGTTTTCTGTTGTCTGTCAACCTCGCCGGCGGCTCGGACCCCGAGTTGCGGAAGGAAAGTGAGCGTTTGCTCGATCTCCTCAACTATGCCCGGGAGCAGTCAGAGCTGCAGACGCGCGAGTTTGGCGTCATTCTCCAGGACGACAGCTATGAGTTCGTGTCCTATGACGTGCATCGTGGCATCTGGCGCAGTGTGTTTGAGGACGATACGCTCCGGCTGCGCAAGCTCCCCTATGGCCTGGACCTGAAGCTCCGGGTCGAGACGCGGCCGGTGGTGTTGAAGAAGCCGGCCGACGCCAAAGACAAAACCCCGCAGGTGATGATCTTCTCCAGCGGCGATCTCACACAGTTCGAGCTCACCTTGGAGCGCGATAGCGGCCTGCGCAGTGTCACCATCACCCAGGACGATAAGGGAAACATCGTCGCCAAACCGATGATCGACACGACGGTCAAGGAGAACCGGGCATGAGCCGGCTGTGGGCCGTGAGAGCGCGCCGACGCGGGTTTACGCTCATCGAGGTCCTCGTCGCATTGGCCATCGTCGCCATTGGCATGGCCGCGGTGTTGGGCACACTGACTTCGTCAGCGAGCACCGTGATCTACATGCACGACAAGACCCTGGCGAACTGGGTCGCACTCAACCACATCGCGGAACAACGGCTCAAACCACAGTTGCCGCAGTTGGGCAACACCGAGGGCGAAGTCGACTACGCGAACCAGAAGTGGCATTGGCGGCAGGAGACAGTAGCGACCGCGGTCAAAGGGATGGTTCGCATGGACGTCATGGTGCGCCCCGCGGATGTCAAGGCAGACAAGGACAGAGGTTGGTATGTGACTTTGAGCGGCATCATGGGGGACGCCGTGGGGCAGCCGCGCGGCGACATGCCCATGTGGGGCTCGGGCGGGACTCCCGGGCCGGGAGGCAATGGCCTCAACCAGAATGGGACCAACCCCGACGGCACGCCGATAAACCCGCAGAACCCCAACAACCCGAACAACCCAAACAATCCGAACAATCCGCAGCCGCCCCGGCGCCCCGGCCTAGGCCGTTGAGCATGCGCCAGCGCGGCTTTACCCTGCTCGAGCTTCTCGTCGCGATGTTCATCGCAGCCGTGATGTTTGCCATCGGCTATGGCGCCATCAACCAGGCGGTGAACAACAACGGCGCCCTGACAGAGCAGCAGGCCAGACTCAAGGAAATGCAGACGGCAATGCGCATACTGGAGCAGGACGTGGTGCAGCTGGCGCCGCGGCCGGTGCGCCAGACGCTGGGCGACAATTGGCTGCCGTGCCTCATCGGCCAGGCCGATCCAAACACGCAGCCCATCTTGCAACTCACCCGTGGTGGCTGGAACAACCCCAACGGCACACAGCGGCCCGGCTTGCAGCGGGTCGCCTACTTTCTCGAGAAAGACACCCTGCGGCGCGAGTATTGGACAGTGTTGGATCCCACTGTCCAGAACAAGACGCAGAAAAGAGATCTATTGACACACGTGAAAGCGGTGACTTTCAGATTCATGGATCTCAATCGCACCTGGCAGACACAGTGGCCCACCGCGGGCGCCTCCGGCGGACTGGCGCAAGAAGCTATGTTGCGCGGACGGCCCATTGCCATCGAGATCACCATCGAGACCGAGGACTGGGGCAAGCTCGTGCGCATCATCGAGGTGGCGGCGTGAACGGCGCCCGCAAGCTGCGTAGAAGCCTGAGACCGTTGCCCCGCAGGCAGCGTGGCATTGCGCTGCTCGTGGCTATTCTGCTGGTGGCGATGGGCACCATGATTGCAGCCAGTATTGCCTACGAGAATGCGAAGACGGCGCGCTATGGAGCCGCCACATTCGCCTTCGATCAAAGCGTGCTGGTAGCGCAGGCGTCCGAGACGCTGGCGGCCTGGGGCTTGCGGGAAATCCGCCGCTCCCAGTCCTCGACCCAATCCATCTATATCGGTCAGGGTTGGGACAAACCCGTGGGGCCCGTGGAAGTGGTCCCGGATGTCATGCTGACAGCCACGCTGGAGGACATGCAGGGACGCTTCAATCTCAACTCCCTCGTGAAGCAGGACGGCACCACCGACCCGGTGACCTTTGCCGCGTTCCAGCAGCTGCTCGCGAGCCTGCAAATCGAGCCCAAATGGGCGGGCTATATCGTCGATTGGATCGACCCTGACATCGTCCCTTCCAACCCGGAGGGCGCCGAGGACAGTGTCTACCTGGGACAGTCACCGCCCTACCGCACACCCAACATGTACATTACGAGTACCACTGAATTGCTGGCGCTACCCGGATTCGGCCGGGATCGGTATAAGAGACTGGCCCCCTTCATCACCGCGCTGCCCATAGACGCCAAGATCAACGTGTGCACCGCACCCGGCGCCGTCCTCGACGCCTTCATCGCCGGCCACGTGGAATTCGGGCGCGACCCGGAGGGGTTGGCGAAAAACCGCCAGGCGGCGGGGGGATGTTTCCCGAAGATTGCGGACTATCAGGCGGCGTTCGGCGCGGCCAAGAACTTTCCGGGAGGCTATTTTTCCGAGACCTCGATGTACTTCAAGCTCACCAGCTTCATCACTATTGGCACTACGGAATTCAACCTATACAGTCTTCTTACCCAGGACCAGACCGGCAACGTCCGGCCGATCCTGCGCAGCTACACCCCGGACTGATCCGGTGATGAGGCAATTCCGACATGGCTGACTGGCTTTTGCTCAGGCTCCCTCGCACACCGGACCAGGCTGCCACCTGGCTGGTGGTCGACCCCCGTGGCGCCGCTACGGGGCCCCCGCAAAGTGGTCCGCTATCTCTGGCTGCACCGCGGAGCGCCGGGCGGCGGATCTGCGTGCTCGTGCCCGGGACCGACGTTCTGGTCGCGGAGCCGGAGTTGCCCACCAAGGCCGGTGCCAAACTGCAGCAACTGGTGCCGTACGCTCTGGAAGAGCAATTGGCCGACGACATCGACGACTTGCACTTTGCGATCGGCAAGCGGCCCCCCGATTCGACCCGGACGCCCGTCGCGGTCGTCACGCGCGCTTTGATGGACCAGTGGCTGGAGGCTCTCAAGTCCAATGGACTCGAGCCCGAGGCGATGTACGCGGACAGCGATCTGCTCCCGCAAAATCCTGGACAGGCGGTCGCGCTTCTGGAGGAGGATGTCGTGGTCGTCCGCCCTCCTTCGGGCAGCCCGGTTACTTTGCCTGCTGACGCGTTGCAGGAAGCTTTGGAAATGGCGCAGGCCGCCACCGCGGAAGGCGGCGCCGGGCGCGGGCTGATTCTGTACACGGGTGCTCCAGAGTGGCACGAGCACTCGGCACAGGTGGAAGCCCTGCGCGAGCGTTTTGATGGCATCAAGATCCAGTTGTTGGCCAACGGTCCGCTAGCGCTCTTTGCGCAGCAGTTGCCCGCGACAGCACCGACGAACCTACTGCAGGGTTCCTACGCCCCGACAACCTCTCGGGCCGTGGGCCTGCGCGCCTGGCGCGTCGCGGCGATCCTGCTCCTGTCGCTGATCGGGTTGCATGTCGCGGGTAAAGCAGCCGAGTTGAGTCTGCTAAAACGCAACGAGCACCGGTTGGATGTATCGCTGCGCCAGCAGATTCAAACCATTCTGCCGGGCCAGGCAAACAGCGCCGATGCCCGTAAGCTCCTCGAACAACGCCTCGCCAACGCCCGTGCGGCCAACAGCAGCGGCTTGCTGCCCGCTCTGGAAGCGCTCGTGCAGGCGAAGAACGCCGCGCCGGGGGCGGTTGTGAAGGCACTCAGTTTTCACAATGGCTCCCTGGACCTGCAGATTGCGGCACCGGATGCGTCGAGCTTGGACCGGATCAGCCAGGCGCTGCGCAGCAACGGTTGGCAAGCCGATCTCACCTCGGGCACGAACGTCAGCTCCGGCTACGAAGGTCGCCTGCAGATCCACTCCACGGGGACCTGACACATGAAATTGCCCTTCGCCGCCAACCTCTCGCTCGACACATTGTCAGAACGTGACCGCAAGATGCTACTCATCGGCGGTGTCGTCATCGTCCTGCTGCTGATCTACGTGATCATCCAGCTCGACAGCAACGTCTCCAAGGCTCATAAGCGCATCAGCAAGAAGGTAGAGGATCTCGCCTGGATTGAGACCGCCGCGCCGGAATTCATGCAACTTCCGGTTGCCGAGGCCGCCAGTGGCGAGTCCCTGCTGGTCATCGTCGACCGCTCCGCCCGGGAATCCGGCCTGGGTGGCTCGTTGGCCGGCAGTGAGCCCAGCGGTCCCGGAGCCCTGAGCGTGCGCCTGCAGAAGGCGTCGTTTGACCAACTCGTCACCTGGCTCGGGCGGCTGGCCCAGCAGAACGGCATCCGAGTTGATTCCGCGTCGATCGACAGCGCCGGCGAGCCAGGAAAAGTGAACGCCGCAATCGTGCTGCACATGGGCTGAGCCGCCGGTGCGTCGCGGAATCTTGATCACTGTCCTGGCGGTGGTGGCCTTTGCTGTCATCGTGATTGCCCGCCTGCCCGCATCCTGGGTTGTTCCTGACTCATCTCCGCTGTTCTCTTGCGGGGCCGTGGACGGTTCTATCTGGAGTGGCACGTGCACGGGGCTCACTGCACAGGGCTCGGCTATCGGCGATGTGACGTGGAATGTCCACGCGCTGCGATTGTTGACAGGAAAACTCTCGGGCAATGTAGCACTCACACGGGCCACGGGGTCCGTGCACGGGGATTTCGATGTTGGTTTCGACAAGGCCGTCACCGCACGGAACGTCCAGACGAGCGCGTTTCCGCTCGATGACCAGGCTGTCAGACTGCTACTGCCGCAGAACCTTCGCACGCTGACAGGCACCGCGAGTGCGGACATCGCACTCGTGCGCGTCGTCAATAACATGGTCAAGCAGATCCAGGGCCGATTCGAGGTCCACGATCTCCAGGACCACGATCGAGGCGAGGTTACGCCCCTCGGAAGCTATTCCCTTACATTTCCGGGCGACAAGCCGGTCGGACAGCTCCATGACCTCGGCGGCCCGCTCGGAGTGGAGGGCACGGTGACACTCAAGCAGGACCAACCCGGAATCGACGTGGACACCTACATCACCACCCGACCGGGTGCGCCCGCGGCCATTGTCAATCAGCTTCAGGTCCTGGCGCCGGATGCCCAAGGGCGGCGTGAGTTCGCGACCGAAATGTATTTCTGATCCCTCACGTCAGCTCGCGGAACGTCCCCAGCAGGGGAAAGTACAGGCCCGCCCTCACAGGTTGGGGACCGAGTTCTCGCGCGAGCGCCATATACGTTTCGAGCTGGGGCCGATAACGCGCCATTTCCTGCTCGAGAAAGGTTTCCAGCCCCCCTCCTTCGTGTCGACTGGTCTTGAAGTCGATCACCCACCGCGTGCCGTCTCGATCTATGAAAGATCGATCGATGACAACTCCGGTCAGCCTGCCGGCGGCGATGCCTGTCAGCGCAAGCTCGCTGTGGGCTTCGCGGTGCTCGCGTCCGAATATCCACCGGCCTTGCTCGTCCTGCACGGTTCGTGTCAGTGCCTCAACGACGACGTCTGTCGCACGCGCCAGGTCTTTGTCAGGGACGCCGTGACGAATCAGTTGATGTCGGTAGGCATCCCGGCCTTCGTGGATACGCGCGCGTGTAGGGAGCTCGGACGCGCTCGCGAAGGACTCCAAGGCCGCATGCACGACTGTGCCGATATGCCGGCTGGTCTCGCCGACCCAGCTGAACTCGGGCGGCTCCAGCGATTGACGCCCCACGGGAAGGCGCTCCAGGTCGGATGTTGAGTGCTCGATGGCAGGTGGGGACCAGTGCGCGGGAAGACGGCGCAGGGTGTTTGCGGGGCGCTGGAGGTTGGCGGCACCCGCTAACTGGCTGGCAGCCGCGCTGGCTCCCCCTCCGAGGTTCTCCTCAGCTGGGTCCCGGGCTACCCCCGATGGGT